>Ga0265338_10000503_pt1 | contig 69758 bp, 63 predicted proteins | sample 42126metaG_FD_193579 | JGI IMG/M metagenome (GOLD analysis project Ga0265338, IMG submission 193579) | Rhizosphere microbial communities from Carex aquatilis grown in University of Washington, Seatle, WA, United States - 4-21-26 metaG | ecosystem: Host-associated > Plants > Roots > Rhizosphere...
CGCGGTGCGCGTCCGGCTTCGCCCCGTGCCCGGCTCGGAGTCAGCCGCCACCGCCGGCCGGGGGAGGACCGACGCTGAGCGCGACCGCTGCAGTCCTTCCCCGGCCACGGGATGTCGTTACCGGTAGCCAGGAAACCGGGCCTGTCAACAGGACTGCCGGGCTCGTCAGGCCGGTCCAGGACCAGAGGATGTGATGGCTGTGCCCAGATGGCAAGGCCGCTGGCGGCGGGCGCCTGTTGCCGCTGCGGGAGCATGTGCGTTCATCGCCGCGGCGGCGATCCTGCCGGCCGTCGTCCGGGTCACCCAGACAAGCGCCGCGACCGGGCCGTGCAGTATCTCCTATCAGGTTAACCAGTGGACCGGGGGCTTTACCGCGGCGGTAGCGCTGACCAACAACAGCGCGCCGGTCAGCTCGTGGACGCTGACCTGGACGTTCGGCGGCAACCAGCAGATCACCTCGGCATGGAACGCGCAGATCACCCAGGCCGGCGGGGCGGTGCGGGCCAGCAGCCTCTCCTACAACGCCGTGCTCGGCACCGGCGCAACCGCCAGCTTCGGTTTCCAGGGCAGCTACTCCGGCAGCAACGACACGCCAGCCAACTTCGCCGTCAACGGCGTGGCCTGCAACGGGGCAGCGCCGACTCCCTCCCCCAGCGCCTCCGCGACGCCGACCAGCACCCCGTCCCCGACGCCCACCACTACCCCGGCCGGCGGAACGTGTTCCGGCACCGTGATCTTCTGCGACAGCTTCGAGAATCAGGCCACCACCGTGCCTTCCGGCAGATGGAGCAGCACGACTCCGAACTGCTCGGGCACGGGCACGGCCGCGGTCGATCCCACCGTGGCGCATACCGGCAGCAAGTCGGTCAGAGTCACCGGCACGGATGGCTACTGCAACCACATCTTCATCGACGACAGCACGGACATGGCATCGGCCGGATCGAACTGGTACGTGCGGTTCTGGATGATGCACACCACCCCGCTGCCCACCGGGCACGTGACCTTCCTGGCCATGAATGACTCCGCGAACGGCAGCACCGATCTCCGCCTGGGCGGCCAGAACGGCGCCCTTATGTGGAACCGGCAGTCCGACGACGCCACCCTGCCCGATCAGAGCCCAGTCGGGGTCGCGGCGAGCGTAGTCCTGCCCGTCAACACCTGGGAGTGCGTCGAGTTCGAGGTCAACGGGGCGAACGGCCAGATCAACACGTGGTTCAACGGAACCAGCGTGCCCGGGCTGACGGAGGATGGCGTGCCCACCCCCGACATCGACAACCAGTGGCTGTCCGCCAACCCGGGCTGGCGACCTCACCTGACCGACCTCAAGCTCGGCTGGGAGAGCTACAGCGGAGGTACCGACACCCTCTGGTTCGACGACGTCGCCCTCAGCGCAACGCGCATCGGCTGCACCTGACGGTCCTGGGACCGGGCCATATCTGGCTATTCCGCTAAACGGCCGGGCTTCACCTGCGCAGCCGGACGCTATGACGTTATTCTCCCGGTCTCGGGCGTTTCGAATGGCGGCGCCGATAAGACGAAGGGCCGGGCATGCGCAACGAACTCCGGCATGGGACCTGGTGGGACGAGACGAAAAGGCTCCCGCTCGACGACTTGATGGAGGGCCGGTTTACCAGGCTGTTCCCGGACGCGCCTGCGGCCACCTTCGCCCACCCGGATCTGGTCAGGCTGGCGGACGCCATGACCGCCGCGCCCGACATCCCGCCCACCCCCGAGACGGAGGTGGACGCCGAGGAGAACCCGGGGATCGTGGCCGCCTACACGTATTTCGGCCAGTTCATCGACCACGACCTGACCTTTGACCCGACGTCGCCGCTGAGGGAGAAGCTGACCCGCGAGCAGCTCCGCAATCTGGCCGATTTCCGGACCCCCCGATTCGACCTTGACAACCTGTACGGGCGGGGGCCAAGCGACCAGCCCTATCTGTACCGCAGTGACGGCATCCGGCTGCAGTCCGGCCGCCCGCTGTCGGGCAACCCGCACGACCCGGCCGCCACCGACCTTCCGCGTGGCCCGAATGGGCGGGCGTTGATCGGCGATCCGCGCAACGACGAGAACCGGATCGTCGCCCAGTTGCACGGCACGATGTCCCGCTTCCACAACCGGATGGCTGACGCCATGCCGGGTGCCGGTTTCGACGAGGTCCGCCAGGCGGTCCGCTGGCATTACCAGTGGGTGATCATTAACGACTTCCTGCCCACGATCATCCAGGCCGCGACCGTGCAGGCCGTGTTCCCGCACCTGGCGACCGGGGAAAGCATCGCCACCTCGCCGCCCCAGTTCCGCATCCCGAAACTCCGCCACGGCCTGGGGTTGATGCCGGTCGAGTTCTCCGTCGCCGCGTACCGTTTCGGGCACTCGATGATCCGGCCCATCTACCGTCTCAACGAGACCATCAGCCGGCGCCAGATCTTCTCGACATCGGCCGACCTGGCGGGGGACCTGGGTGGCATGCGCCCCATCCCGCAGGACTGGGCGATCGACTGGCAGTTCTACATCGACCTGGACCACGGCGCCGCGCCGCCCCCGCCGGCCGAGGCTAACGACCCGGTCCCCCGCCAGCCCCAGCGCGCTTACAAGATCGACACGTCGCTGGTGAACCCGCTCGGCCAGCTGCCTGCCGTCATCGCCTCGAACCCCTCCTCGCTGGCCCTGCGCGACCTGGAGCGCGCCGTCACGTTCCGGCTGCCGTCCGGCCAGACCGCCGCACGCCAGCTCGGGCTGACGCCCATTCCGGACGGCCAGCTGATCATCGGCAAGGCCACCACGGAAGACCCCCAGCAGCCGTTGTCCCAGCTCATCCCGGGCCTGGCCGGGAATGTCCCACTGTGGACGTACGTCCTGTCAGAGGCGCAAGTCACCTCGTGGGCCCTCGATCCCACGAACCCCGACAAGGACACGATTCCCACCCGGCTCGGCCCCGTGGGCGGGCATCTCGTCGCCGAGGTGTTCGCCGCGCTGCTCATCGGCGACCGGACATCATTCCTGTCCGCGGATCCTGGGTTCACCCCGCGGCCCGAGCTGACCCACGGCGGCGTGTTCGGCCTGGCCGAGCTCATCAACGCAGCGCTGCGCCGGGCCCCCTGACGGCCGGCCACCTCGCCGGAGATCAGGCCGGCCGCCCGGCCATCCATTGAGCCGGACCCGGGGTAGACGCACACGGGTGTTGAATCGCTTGGCCTGTGTGTCAGTTCTTCAGGCGTGCGTAGGGGATGGCTGCGGCTGGAGCGGGGACGGTGAACTGCTCCCCCCAGTGTCCCAGCGTCACCGTCTGGATGTTGCCGTTGGCGGCCGTCGTCTCGCTGATGGGCAGGGCCCCGGTGGTCGCGGCCAGGATGAGCCGTTCGCTGATCTTCGTGCCCGATCCAGTGGCGGCCGTCTCCCAGTCCAGGATGTAGACCTTCCGGCCGGCCCTGGTCGCTGCGGCGAGGTGCACCCCAGCGGCCGTGCTCGGCAGGATGCTGGCGGGCAGGGAAGCGATGGTGTCCTCCACGGCGAGATCGTGATACGCGCTCGTTCCTGCCTTGATGTACACCCACCGTGACCCGGCTCTCCGGGCGGCCGCGGCGGACAGGCCGATGAACGTGGTCAGCCCGGAGGGGCTGCCGGAGAAGTAGGCGCCTGTGCGGGTTACCCGGATCGATGCGGTGGCCGGGCCGGATTCGATGGACTCGGTCCCGGTGACGGTGCCGATGTCGGCGTCGATCCGCTCCGCCACGGCGGTGCGGCCGGCGGTGCGGCCGGTGATGACGAGGTGCGCGCTGCGCTGCGCGAGGATTGAGTTCCTGGCCGCGGCGACCAGCGATGCCTCCAGCGCGTTTTTCGCGGCCGCCGCGGGCAGTCCGGGTACCGGCAGCTTCCAGCTGTGCAGGAGCTCATCGAGGCTGGCCCGGGCGCCTATCGGCCCGGTGATGTGGCTGACCGCATACCAGTACAGCCGGCCGACCACCTGCACGGAGTCTGGGATCGACGCCCTCGTGCCGTAACTGTAAAAGAAGAAGATCAGCGGCGCGCAGGCGATCACCCGGCTTGATTCGGCGGTCTGCGGATTCTCCCCGGTGCCAGCTGAGCCGCAGGCATGGAGAACGGCATCCCGCGATGCAGCGGTGTACTGGACGTCCTCGGCGGTGAATGAGGTGATGCCGGGGTGGCTGCGGTAGAGGGCCGCAATTCCCTGCTGGACTTCATGGAAGGAGACCTGCTGCCTGGCCCCGAAGACAGCGCCGGGCCCGGTCACGCACCGCAATCATCTCCTCCCGGGCCTAAGATCCGCCAAATCCCCTGTCAGCGAATCACGAACGGCACAGTCGATCCATTAACAAGCCGTTGACATAACCGCTTTATCGGCCGCCGGCCAGGCGCCGGTCTCGCTGCTCGGCCCCCATCTCCCCGTAGGGATAATCGGCGGCTCGCGGGTCGCTGGCGGCGTCGAGCGCAGCCGTTTCCTCAGCGGTCAGGCGCAGTTCAGCCGCGCGGAGGTTGGCCGCAAGCTGCCCGACGGTGCGGGCCCCGAGGATGGTCGAGGTCACCCCTGGGCGGCCGGTGACCCACGCCAGCGCGACCTCGGCCATTGACGCACCGCGCTCGGCGGCGACCTTCTGCACGGCGTCGATGACCTCCCAGGTGCGGCCGGTGCCCCGCCGGCCGTATGCCTCCATGCCGCGGTCCGGGTCCTCGCCCAGGCGGGTGGCACCGGCCGGGCGCTCGTCGCGGCGGTACTTGCCGGACAGCCAGCCACCGCCGAGCGGGCTCCACGGCAGCAACCCCAGCCCCGCGTCCATCGCCGCGGGCACGATCTCCCACTCGATCTCACGCACCAGCAGGCTGTACTGCGGCTGAAGCGTCACTGGCCCGGCGATGTTCAGCGCGCGGGCCATGTGCACGGCTTTCGTCAACTGCCAGCCGGTGAAATTCGACAACCCGTAGTAGTGGATCTTGCCCGCGCGCACGAACCCATCCAGCGTGCGCAGTGTTTCCTCCAGCGGAGTCCACGGATCAAACGCGTGGACCTGATACAGGTCAACCGCCTCGAGCCCGAGCCGGCCCAGCGACGCGTCAAGAGCGCGGGTCAGATGCCGCGCGGACAGCCCGGCACTGTTCGGAGAATCATCCAGCGGGAAGCGGCCCTTCGTGGCCAGCACCACCGGCCCGGTGAGCTCAGCGGGCCGGCTGGCGAACCAGCGGCCGATGATCTCCTCCGACCTCCCCTCGCTGTAGACGTCAGCCGTGTCAACCAGCGTGCCGCCCGCCTCGGCGAAACGGTCGAGCTGCTCATGCGCGCTCGCCTCGTCCGCCTCGGTCCCGAAGGTCATGGTGCCCAGGCACAGGCTCGACACCGCGCAGCCGCTACGCCCCAAAGTTCGATAGTCCATATTTTCAACCTACGCGCCCCGTCTGGCCGAGCCCCGCAGGCTCAGCGACGGAACGGCCCACGAACCGCCCGTGGGAACCGGCCCAGTGCCATTTCGCGGGCGTGGATGGTTTAAGTGGTCCTGGCGCGGTTAGGGTCGCCCGCGGATCGGTGTCCATGGGAGAGGCCGTCCGTCCGGAGGAATGCCATGTCAGTACGTGCGAGGGCACTGGCCGCGGTATCGGCTGCCGCGGCTGTGCTCGCCGGTTTAGCTGCCGCGAGCCTTCCCGCGCCGGCCGGGGCGGCCGTGCGACCCGTCCGCTACCTGCCCAAGCAGGCCGTCGCGGTCGGGACGGGCGGCGCGGTGGCCTCCGACGATGTCGAGGCCACTTCGGCCGGGCTGGAGGTGCTGCGCGGCGGCGGCAACGCGATCGATGCCGCGGTGGCGGTCGCCGCGACGCTCGGTGTGGCCGATCCCTTGGTCGCCGGCATCGGCGGGGGCGGCTATCTGGTCTACTACGACGCGCGCACTCATCGCGTCTCGACCATCGACGGCCGGGAGACGGCGCCGCGGCTCGCGACTGCTGACCTGTTCATCGACCCGGTGACGGGCAAACCGCTCGCCTTCCCGGTGGCGGTGACGAGCGGCCTGTCCGTCGGGGTGCCCGGGACGCTGATGACCTGGCAGAAGGCGCTTGATGACTGGGGCACGGAGAGTCTCGCGCAGGTGCTGCGCCCCGCGGAAAGCGTCGCACGCCAGGGATTCCCGGTCGATGCGACCTTCCGCGAGCAGGTCCGCGAGAACGCCGCGAGGTTCGCCCAGTTCACCTCGACCAGGCAGTTGTTCCTGCCCGGCGGCCAGCTTCCCGTGGTCGGATCAACCTTCCGCAATCCGCAACTCGCCAGCACCTATGCGGAAATCGGGCGCCGGGGCGCCGGCGACTTCTACGGCGGCCCGCTCGGTGGCGACATCGTGAACACCGTGCAGAACCTGCCACTCGCTCCGGGAGCCATGGTCACCCCGCGTCCGGGCCTGATGCGGATCGGTGATCTGCGTGATTACCTGGCGCTCGGGCAGGCTCCGACGCACGTGAACTACCGCGGCTATGACGTCTATGGAATGGCGCCTTCCTCCAGTGGCGGCACCACCACGGGAGAGGCGCTCAACATCCTGTCGAACTTCGACCTGTCGAAGATGACCCGGGTGCAGGCACTGCACCACTACCTGGAGGCAACCAGGCTCGCCTTCGCCGACCGCAACCGCTATATCGGCGACCCTGCCTACGTCGGCGTGCCGCTGAAGCAACTGCTGTCCACGGGCTTCGGGCGCCAGCGCGGATGCCTGATCAACCCAGACAAGGCGCTGCCCAGCCCGGTCGCGCCCGGGGACCCGTTCGCGGGTTCCGGCGGCTGCACCCCGGCGGCGCCGAGCACGGCACGCCAGCCTGCTGAGGGCACGAATACCAATCATTTCGTGGTGACCGACCGTTTCGGCGACGTCGTTTCCTACACCAACACGATCGAGGAACTTGGCGGCAGCGGCATCGTCGTGCCCGGCCGCGGGTTCCTGCTGAACAATGAGCTGACCGACTTCGACTTCGCGCCGCTGCAGCAGAATGTGCCCGACCCGAACCTGCCCGCCGCGGGCAAGCGGCCCCGGTCGAGCATGTCACCGACGATCGTGCTCAAGTCAGGCCAGCCCTGGCTCGCAGTCGGCTCGCCAGGCGGCGCCTCGATCATCACCACCGTGCTGCAGATCCTGCTGAACCGCATAGATTTCGGCATGACGCTGCCGCAGGCGATCGCGGCGCCGCGGGCATCGCAGCGCAACAGCGCGGTGACGCAGGCCGAACCGGCGTTCATCGCCGCATCGACCACGCCTGGCCTCCAGCAGCTCGGGCAGTCGTTCGCGATCTCCGACACCTCGCCGCTCGATCCCACCATCACGATCAGCCCTGATATCGGCGCCGCCAGCGGTCTTGAGTTCCTCGGCCGCGGCCAGGTCCTCGTGGCCGCGGAACCGATACGCAGAGGCGGCGGCTCCGCGGCCGTGCTCCACCCGGCCGGGTAACGCCGCCGAGGGGCTGGGAACCGAATTAGGAGGGTGCTACGCCGACCGCGACGGTATCAGGCGTTATCGACGGCCGAGCGGAGCAGGTCCATCAGGCGGTCAGCTTCGTCGCGGCCTTGCGCGTCCAGGACATCCCCGACGGGGCCGCGCATGGCACTCGACGGGAAGACGCCCTGGCGGGCCAGCAGGTGCTTCTCGACCGCAACGAAGCTGTCCAGGCTGGTTTGCAGCGATATCAGCAGGGCCAGCGGGCCGGCGATCCGGTAGGCACGGGCCAAGTCAGCACCGACCAGGGCACGCCACAGGGCGGACAGCGCCCACACGACATCCCCCGCTGGCATGGTGCCGACCGCGCCGCGGCGGAAGCTGTCGATCAGATACAGCCCTCCGGTGCCCTCAAAGGCCCTGGCCTGGCCATCGGTAGCGGCCAGCAGCCGGGTCAGCCGCGGCCCGATGGGCGGCGCCTCGGGCTTGAACATCACTGTGCCGCCGAGTTCCGCATAGAGCCGCGCCTGCAGCGCGATGGACAGCGGCTGGCCGACGTAGCCACTCGCATCCTGGACGATCAGCGGGATGTCGACACTGGTGGCGATGGCCGTGAAGTAGCGCAGCAGTTCGTCATCCCCCGCGGCGTGCAGCAGCGGCGGCGTGGCCATTACCGCGTCCGCGCCTGCATCCTGCGCGTGCCGGGCGTGCCGCAGGGCAGTGCTGACCGACTCGGCGCCCACGCTGATCACGCACGCACCGCGACCGCGGGCCAGCCGGCATGCCGTCGTGGCCACCTCGTCACGTTCCTCCGATGACAACCGCAGGATCTCCGACACCAGGGCGAACACGACGCCGTCCGCCCCGTTTGCGAACAGCCAGTCGAACAGCGTCGGCAAGGTCGGGTAGTCAATCCGGCCATGCTCATCGAACGGCGTCTGGAAAACCGCGAGCACGCCAGCGAGCCCCGCACCCGCCGCGGCCGCAGCGGGCGGCCCGGCCAGGCCGGCGCCGGGCCTTCCGTGTCCTGCGCTCAACTGCCGCTCCCTCCCCCTCGGAACTGCCGCACCCTGTGCCGCGGGTGATGAGCCCAGCATGGCCGGCCGCATGGCCGGGGCTGGGCCGGACATGTCGTCCGGCCCAGCCCCGGTAACTGCTATGCGGGGGTAGGCCCGCTGCCTGCCTCCGTCAGCCGACCCGGACCTCGACCTCCCGCGATGCGATGCCATTGCTCACGACCCGGAGGTCGTAGCGGCCGTGCGGGAGCCCGGTGGGAACCGTGAACGAGGTGTGCACGTGCCGCCGGCGGGTGGCCACAGCCATCGTGCTGTGATCGAACGTCCGGCAGTAGTGCACATGGCCATCCCCGCTGACCAGCCGCACGATCGGGTAGTTCGTAGCCATGGTCCCGTCATCGCCGTACGCCACGGCCTGGGTCATGCCGTTGAACCGCTCCCCGTGAATGCTGTAGGAGTGGCCGGGCTGCAGGTCACGGGGATGCTCGGTGATGTGCGGGCGCCATTCGTCGTCGGGCTCCCCCACCGGGGTGTAGATCTGCATGGCCGGGGTCCCCGCGCTGAACAGGACCTGGCCGGTGGGCAGCAGCATCATCCGCCCTTCATAGACGTTGCCGCCTGCGTTGGCGGGCGCTGGCGCCGGGTCGAGCACCTTGCCGTCGAACTCGAAGAACTGCCCGTTCTGGGCGAAGCCGCCAGCGTTGGGTGCCGTGCCGGCGACGCAGAGGACATGACCTTCGGGCAGCACGCAGCCCGGTGCGTCGTTGGCCTTCAGCGGCTGCCCGGGCGGGTTGTCAGGGAAGTCAGGGCCCGCCGTCCAGATCCCTGGCGTGGCGGGGTCGTGGTCCGGCTGGTAGATGGCGGTATGTCCGTTCCCCCCGACCTGGAAGGCCGTGCCGTCCGGCCGAAGCAGGCAGGGGCCGATCTCGATCGAGAAGTTGCTCTCGACCAGGGATACCGGTGTCTGGCCCGCGCTCACCCAGCTGCCGGATGAGATCAGGTACTTCTCGGCCTTCGGCGGGCTCGAGTTCTCGATGGCCAGCACCGTGCCGTCCGGCATCAGGGTGAAGCCTTCCTCGGAGCTGGGGTCCTCCTTGTTGCCGGTCGGCGTCCAGGTGTCGGTCTCCGGGTCGTAGAGGGCGGTCCTGATGTCGTCGATCGAGCCCAGCAGCACCCGTCCGTCCGGCAGCACGCAGCATGGCGCGTCGCCGATATGGGTCCAGCCCGGTGCCGTGGCCGGCTGCCACGTATCGTGCACCGGGTTGTAGATCTCCGCCCGGTTCCAGTCCACCTGGCCGCCGTTGTGATACTCGCCGCCTGCGACGAAGACACGGCCGTCGGCGAGTACCGCGGAGGCGTAGTAAAGGCGTGAGTCGGTCATCGGGGCGAGCTGCGACCAGGTGCCATTCGTGTAGTCGCCCCACTGGTCAGGCGTCAGGCGCCACCAGTGGGTGCCGGCCGATTCCTGACACATCACCGTTCCGTCGGTGAGCAGGAGCATCGTGCTCGCGGGGAATGCGGGCTGGTTGGCAAGCGGCTGCCAGGTTCCGGGCATTTGCCGGGCCTCCTTGTCATGGGTGGTCTCCCCAGACAAGAGCGCGGACGAGCCAGGCAGATACACCGGGCCCGGTGGCTAGCCTCAGCCGCTCGAGTCAGGAGAGCGGGAAGCGCGGCGGAGGCTCCACAGCAGCGGACTGACGGCCGATCAGGGCGGTCAGCTGTGGATGACGTCCGTGTGGTGGCAGAAGTGCACCTGTCCGGGGCTCATCGACCGGATCCGCTGCAGCGACTCCCGCCAGGCCGCCGGGTCGCTCGCCTGACCGGATGGCAGGTCATCGGTCGCCGGGCCCAGGTACTGGCGCGGGGTGTAGGCCGCATCGCCGATCAGCACGTCAGGTGCGCCGTCGCCGGACTGGACCACGACGGACTGGTGACCTGCGGTGTGCCCGGGAGTCGTGATTACCGCCAGGCCGGGCAGTACTTCAGTGTCCCCGTCGAGCAGCTCGAACCGTGCGTTCATGAAGTCGAACCACTGGTACAGGTCCGGTGACTCGCGCTCCGCGCGGGCCACCTCGGCGCGCTGGACGTAACAGGCGGCGTGCTTGAACACGGCATTCTGGCCGCAGTGGTCGAAGTGCAGGTGAGTGTTGATCACCAGCCCGATGTCGCCCGGGGTCATGTCCACTTCGGCGAGCGCGTCCGCGGCGGAGCGGTTCACCACCCGCCAGTCGCTGAGCCACTCCTGCGGACCGCCGACACCGGTGTCCACCAGGACCGCACCGCCGGGGTGGGTGACCACGAAGCCGTGCACCGGCCACCGGGCGCCATCGACGCCGCGCAGGCTGGCCAGGTGCAGCCGCTTGATCTCCAGTGCCACCAGAACCCTCCAGCTCCCTGGTCACGCTAGCGGTGCTCAGCCGCAGCGGGAACCGGCCGGAGGGCCCGAAGATCCCCGCCGACGAAGGTGCCCGCCAGGATGGCCGCAGCCCAGGCATCACGCTTCCCGATGGAACGGGAACTGGCCAGGCTGACAGCCGCGTCGAGTGAATCGCTGGCCAACGCCGTTACGGTCCAGCGACGGGCCTCCGCCGCCTCGCCCGACCGGGCCGCGGCGACGGTGCCCAGGCCCAGAACCAGGTCCCGGATGCCGATGGTCCGCATCAGCAGCAGGCCGGCACTGGTCGGCTCCTCCCGGCCGGACAACCGCATCGGTACCCCCGGCGCCGCCATGAGCGCGATGCCCACCGCAGCCCGGAGCCACCCCATCGTCTCGCAGCTCGTGACCGGCACGGTCGCAGCGTACCCGCGGACACGGCCGGCAGCATCGAGGTTCCGCAGGAGGCCTTGACTCGCCCCACCGTGACGATTACGTTTCGCACAACTCCGCACAGATCCTTCGAGCCCCGAGAGCTTGTGGTCTCGTGAAACGTTTCACGCTTCGGCGATTAGGCGCGCTGCTGGCCGGCCTGACGATCGCGCCGGTGATCGCCTGCGGGCCGGCCGCCCAGGCCGCGTGGGCAGCCCAGGCCGCTCCGGCCGCTGCTCCGGCCATCACCTTCCAGGCGACGACGCATCTCACGACACAGGGCGACACCGCGCTGACCTACACCGGGTACATGAACGGCGAGTCGTTCCAGCAGGACGGCCTGACCAGTTACAACGGCTGGGAGTACACGGCGTACTGGGACTCCTCCGGGCATGTCAACGTCTCGCGCCGGCCACTGCCCTCAGGCTCGTGGCAGAACGTGGTGCTGACCGACTACACGACGACCTCGACCGACTCCCACAACGTGATCTGCATCGGCATTGCGCACAGCGATGGGACGATTCACCTCGCCTTCGACATGCACGACAGCACGCTGCGCTACCGCAAGTCCATCAGCGGCCTGGCCGCCAACCCCAGCAGCCACCCGTGGACGGCGTCAGATTTCGGTGCGACGCAAAGCCAGCTGACCGGCAGCACGCTGACCCAGCTCACCTACCCGGCGTTCATCAACGCCCCGGGTGGCCGGCTGCAGCTGGCGCTGCGCGTCGGGGCCAGCGGTTCGGGTAACGAGGTCCTCTACGAGTACGACAGCCCGTCCTGGATCTACGTCGGGGAATTCATCGACGGCGTCACCCGTAGCCAGAACGCGTACCTGTTCGGCATCGAGTACGACCGGAACGGGCGCCTCGACGTGACCTGGTGCTGGCGGGAAACCCCGGACGCCAGCACCAACCACGACCTGATGTACGCCTACAGCGACGACCTGGGACGTACCTGGTACAACAGCGCCGGAGCCAAGATCGGCACGTCCGGGAGCAGCTTCATCACCTCGGCTTCGCCCGGTGCCACCGTGTGGGCCATCGGCCAGGACCGCGGGCTGATGAACCAGGAGTCCCAGGTCGTGGACAGCAACGGTGTCGTGCACGTGCTGGCCTCACAGCTGCCGGCCAGCGCGGCGAGCCAAAGCGACTTCAGCACGGCCCGCAATACCGCGGTGCTGGTGCATTACTACCGCGACACCTCCGGCGTCTGGCACCAGATCTACTCGCCCTTCCTTGAGCGGTCGGCGCGCAGCGACATCGGAGTCGACTCCAGCAACGACATCTACACCGTCGGCGGTGACAGCACGACGCACAAACTGCACATCGCCACCGCTTCCGCGGCGTCGGGCTGGACCGACTGGACCCTGAAATCCACGTCCGCAGCGATCTACTACTCCGACGCGCTGATCGACCATCCGCAGCTGTCCGCGAGTAACCGGCTGACGATCTTCATGCCGGAATTCGGCGGCAGCACGATCGACATCCAGGACTGGGCCGTTGGCTGAGCGGTGGCACCGCCGGGGGTGCTACGTGTAAACCGGGCCGCACCGGGGTAGCTCAAGCACTCAACATCACTGTTGTCCGGACAAAGTGGGGTACAGGCTTCGGATGCTTTCGGGTGCTGGGCAGCTTCTTGCCGGGAGATACCACCTGCTGGCCGTGCTGGGGCGAGGCGGCATGGGAGTTGTTTGGCACGCCCGCGACAGCATGCTGGGCCGGGACGTGGCGGTGAAGGAGGTACTGTGCCCGGGCGGGCTGACCGCTCTGGAGCAGCAGGTGCTGTTCCGCCGGACTGTGCGGGAAGCCCGTGCGGCCGCCAGGCTGCACCACCCCGCCGTGGTGACTGTGTTCGACGTGATCGAGGAAGACGGCCGACCGTGGATAGTGATGGAGTTCATCGCGTCCCGGTCGCTCGCCCAGGCCATCCACGAAGACGGGCCACTGCCGCCGGGCGAGACGGCCCGGGTCGGCCTGCAGGTACTGGGCGCGCTGACCTCGGCCCACGCGGCCGGCATCCTGCACCGGGACGTGAAGCCGGGCAATGTGCTGCTGGGCGCGGACGGCCGGGTGGTGCTGACTGATTTTGGCATCGCCACGCTGCAGGGAGACGCCACCCTCACCCCCTCCAGCGGGGTGATCGGGTCGCCCGCCTACATAGCACCGGAACGCACCCGCGGTGGCCCGGCCCAGCCGGCATCGGATCTGTGGTCGCTCGGCATCACCCTGTACGCGGCGGTCGAAGGCCGGACCCCCTATGAACGCGACGGCGCGCTCCCGACCCTGTTCGCGGTGGCCACCGAGGCACCCGATCCGCCACGGCAGGCTGGCCCGCTGACCCCGGTCCTGGAGGGGCTGCTGCGCCAGGACCCCGCCACCCGGCTCAGCGCTGATGACACCAGGCTGTTGCTTCGCGCTGCCGCCGCGGATCCGGCCGTACGCCCCGGGTCAGCCATCTCTGCGCCAGCCATCCCTGCGCCAGCATCCTGGACCGACCCGGCCAGCGGCGCGCGGACCCAGGAATTCACCCAGGCCGGCCGCGCCCCCGGGGCGTCCTCGGCCCTGCCATCGACTGCTGCGCTCCCCGGGGCCGGCCACCTGCCGGTTCCCGCTACGGGAGGACCGGATGATCCGGGCCGGAGGCCGCCACGCCGCGGGTACATCGCCGCGCTGCCCGCGCTGGTGGGGCTCGCGGCCCTGATAATGATTGCCGTCTTGCTGCTCGTGCCCGGGCGCAACGCCAGCGGCCGCCCGCACCGCCCCGGGACTTCGCCCGGCGCGGCCGCCGCCACATCCTCCGGGCGCAGGGCATCATCACCCAGGGCATCATCGCCCGGACCCAGTGCGTCACCGGCCCGCGCCAGCAGCCCAGCAGGCGCGACCTCGCAGCCCACAACCACGAGCCCCGCCTCGCCACCGGACAGTCCCAGCCCGCAGGGCCCGGCCCAGGGACCGAAGCCGAAAAAGGCCAAAAAACCCAAGAAAACCTAAGATCCGGCGGCACGCCCGGCCGTCGGCAGCTGCCGCCAACCCCGGCCAGTGCACTCCCCGGTGGCCCGGTACCGCGATGGCACGCTACCTTGGCCCCGAGACATGGCGGGCAGGCGCCCGGAGCTTGCCGCCAGCCGGCGGCCGTGCTGGCCGGGGGGATGGTGCGTCGTGGACAAGGACCTGGCCGATCAGGTGGCGGGCATCGCCCAGCGGGTGGTGGCCAGCGGGGCGATCTCCGCGAACGGGCACGGCAACGTCAGCCTCCGGGTCCCCGGCGCCGCGGAGATGTACTTCACCGCAGGCCCGTCGCTGCGCGGCCACCCCGCCTCATCCGTGGTCCGGGTCGGGCTGGACGGAACCCTGCTGGACGGTGATCTGCCGCCCATCCAGGGCGCCGTGGTCGCCATGCATACGGCCATGTACGCCGACCACCCCGATGTCGGCTGCGTGCTGCACACCCACTCGCCGTACGCCACGGCGTACGCGGTAGCCCACCGGCCTATCGGGTGCTGGACGGAAGCCCTGGCCATGTTCGGGCTGCCGGAGGGCGTGCCGGTGGCCGTCTACGGGCCGCGCGGGTCCAGCGAGGCGGTGGCCGGCATCCGCCGCGCCATTACCCCGGGAGTTCCGGCCGTGCTGCTGGCCAACCATGGCGTGCTGGTCTTCCACCGCACCCCCGACCTCGCGATCCTGGTCGGTGGCATCGTCGAGGAGGCGGCGCAGGCCGGAATCAACGCCGGCCCGCTCGGCGGCCCCGTCGAGATCCCGCCCGGCCTGCGGGCCGCGGCACTGCAGCGCGCGATGACCTTCGACCGCCAGGGAACCGTGCACGCATAGGGCCTGCCCGCCGCAGCCGGCGCCCAGCTAGAACTGCTGGCCGCCGACGTCGGCCTGGCCGTTGGCGGCAAGCCAGGTCAGCGCCTCGTGCAGCGCGTCGAGCGAACTGAACCGCGGCGCATAACCGAGCACCTCCCGGGCCCGGTCAATGCTCGCGGTGATGCTGCGGAAGGTGTGCTCGCGGGTGGCCTCGGCGTGCTCGGGAACGACGCGCCGGTCAAACTCCGCCCAGTCGACGAAGTCCAGCACCGGCTCACGGCCGAACCACCGCGCGACGCCGGTCGCCAGGCCGCGCAGCGTCATGGCCTGCTCGGCGACGACGTGGAAGCTGGCCCCGATCGCAGCCGGCCGGGTCAGCGCGCGCTCGAATGCCTGCGCCACGTCGTCGGCGTGCACGTGATGCAGGACGCCCAGCCCGTGATCGGGCAGCGCGAGTGGCCGGCCGGAAGCCAGGCTGGTCCAGACGGCGGGATCCAGGTTGCCGGCCGGCGTGATGACCGGCCAACCCGGTCCGCTGATGTGACCTGGGTGCAGCACCACCGTAGGAACACCGCCCGCCAGCGTCTCCCGGTGCATCAGTGCCTCGATCTCCGCCTTGCCTGTGCCGTACTCGCCGTAGGCGGTCCGGGGCTCATCCTCGGTGACCGGCACCCGCAGCGCGGGACCGTGCACCCAGATCGTCCCGCAGTGCACCAGCAGCGGGCGGGACGGGCGGAGCGCGTCGATGAGCTGCTGGGCCGAGGCCGCGGAGAAGCAGACCAGGTCGATCACCGCATCGGGACGCAGCGCCGCGATCCGGGCGCCGAAGGTCCCCTCGGCGTCCTGCGCCTCGCGGTCGGCCGTGACCCTGGTGACCAGGTCCCACTGCGGGCTCGGGTGGTACGGGTCGCGGGCGCCCCGGCTCAGGGCGATCACTTCGTGACCGCCGCGGACCAGGCGCGGGATCAGGTAACTGCCAATGTGCCCGGTAGCTCCGATGACAACGACGCGGCTCATCCACAGGCCCCTTCGACGCTCTGGCGGCAGGTCACGCCATCCTCGCAGCTGCACCGCTGCGGCTGCGCGCGAGGGCGACGACCATTTTCCGGCCGGCCAGGCCTTGTTCCATGAGCTCAGCTGGACGCCGGTGGCAGATCGGTGATGGGGGTGGTCAGCCGACGAACTGGCCGGGGTACCGCGCGGTGAGCGGCCGGCCGTCGCGCCAGGCCATGACGCCGTTCACCATCACCAGGTCCAGGCCGGCCGCCGCCGCCTGCGGGGCCGCGTAGCTGGCCCGGTCGGTCATCCCGCCGGGCCCGAACACGCAGATGTCGGCGGCCATGCCGGGCGCCAGCCGTCCGCGGTCGCGCAGCCCGTAGGCGTCGGCGGTGTTCGCGGCCAGGTGCCGGGCCAGCCGCTGGTATCCCGTGGCCGGGCCATCAGCGAGGTAGTGCCGGGCCGAGCGGGCGAACGCGCCATAGCCGCGCGGGTGCGGGTGCTGGCCCTGGTAGATGCCGTCCGAGCCGACGCCGTGCCGGTCGCTCGACGCCAGCCAGGCCAGGTCGCCGTCGCTGAGGGCAGGCCGGTCGAGGTGCGCGCCGAGCTGGAGCCCGGCCGAGACCAGGAGATCCAGGACCCACTCCCCCGCTGGGTGTGCGTGGCCCGCGGCCGCCTCCGTGATCGACTGCCCGGCGTACTCCGCCAGCTCCACGGGCAGGCAGCCGAGGTAGATGTGCTGCAGATAGCCGTCGATGAACTTCTCTCCGGCGAGCAGCGTGGCCCGTTGCCGCGGATCGTCAAGCCGGGCCAGGGTGCGGCGCGGGCCGCCGGCCTGCAGGTCGGCGGGGAGCAGCAGCACCGCCAGGATGGTGCTGGATTTGCGGTACGGGTACATATCGAAGGTGAGGCCGACACCGGCGGCGTCGGCCGAACGGAATGCGGCCTCGATGCCGGCCGGCGCGCCCCACAGGTGGCTGGCATGGACCCGGACGCCAGCCTCGTGCCCGACGGCGACCAGCTCGTCCAGTCCTGCCCTGACCTCGGGGCCATAGGAACGCAAGTGGGAAACATACGGCCGGCCCGCTGCGGCGAGCGGCCGGGCCATCTCGGCCACCTCGTCGATCCCGCCGAACCGGCTCGGCAGGTAATCCAGTCCGCTGGACAAGCCGACCGCCCCATCCGACAGCGCGTTCTCCACCTCCCGCCGTGCGGCGGCCCGTTCGCCGGGCCCCAGCGGGCCAGCCGCCAGGCCGGCGATGTTGTGCCGGATCGTGCCCTGCGAGGCCAGGACCGCGACATTCTGCGTCAGCCGCCCGGACACCGCCGCCCGGTAGGCGGCGACGCTGAGCCCGCGCACCGGTTCAAGGGCGCCGTTGACCGGCCCGAAGTACTCATTCAGGTACCGCGCGGTCGGCGCGGTGGCGCCGATCCACGACTCCCCGTCCTGGCCGACGACAAGCGTTGTCACCCCCTGGTCGAGCGCGCCATCAACGCGCCCGGCCGCCAGCAACGGCCCTTCGGCGTGTGCATGCGCGTCGATGAAACCGGGACAGACCACGCTGCCCGGGGCCAGGTCGATCACTTCGCTGTCAGCGGGGCAGGCAGCGCCGGTGACGGCCACCGAGGCAATCAGCGGCCCTTCGATCAGCACGTCGGCACGCCGTATCGTCGCGCCGATCCCATCGGCGACCATGCCCCCGCAGAGCAGCGTCCGTGTGGGCACTGGCTGATATCAGCGCAGCATGCTGGCCAGATTATGGGCCCGACGCCGGACTGCGTTGGTTTCCGGCCCGGGCGCGATGTCGGCCACCAGTCCCGCTAGGTCAGCCACCAGTTCGGTGAGCGTGACGAGGTGCACGCTCGGTTCCTGGACCTTCACCTGCGAGAAAGGGAACGCCACATTGACTTTCGTGGTGGGCGTCACCCTGGCCGGCATCTTCTCGCTCACCCGGCTGTCGTGGCCATGGTTGTTGCTCTCGGTCATCGTCCTCATCTCCCATCTTCACCCGACAGGTAGTAGCCACGCCAGGGCCGTTGGTCACCTGCAGCGTCAGCCAGGTACCACCTCATCGAGCTTGTTCACGACGGCCACCACGCCGTCGATGTCCCAGGTCAGCCGGACCGCGACCGGGATCAGGTCCCGCTGGTCGGCCGATCCTGGCTGGCCAGCCAGGGTAACGACGCCGTTGTGCACCCTTACTGTGACGCTCGCCGGGTCGGTGAGCAGGATCTGGGTCAGCACCTCGCGGACCTCCCGGGCAATGTCCTCATCCGGGCGCAGGAAAATGCTCAGCAGGTCACGGCGGCTCACGATGCCGATCAGCGTGCCGTCGGGGTCGACCACCGGCAGCCGCTTGAGGTGGTGGCTGTTCATCAGCCTCGCCGCCGCCGGGAGCGTGGCATCCGGGTGGATGGTGATGGCCGGCGACGTCATCAGCTCGGCCGCCTTGAGACCCCGGTGCTTCTTGCCGCCGACGTGCCAGCGGAGACGGCCGCCAGCTCCGGGCTGACCGCCAGGCGCGCGGTCTTCCTGCAAGGTGAGCAGGTCAGCCTCGGACACCACACCGGCCACATGACGGCCCATGGTCAGCACCGGCACCGCGCTCACCTTGTGCTCGGCCAGCAGGGTGACGATCTCCTTGTACGGCGTAATCCGGTCGACAGACACCACGGATGCCGTCATGACATCCCTGACCCGGCGGTGCCATCGCCCGTGGGACTGCTTCCCGGCCGCGTGGGCGGGCGGCCCGGTGGGCACGGCCGCCGCAGTGGTCCGGATGGCAGGCGGTTCCCCCGCGTCTTCCGCCACGGAATCGAGCGCCCGGGCCACGTCGGCGGGGCTGGCCCGGCCGTGCAGGGACTCGTAGTACGCGGCACCAAGGTGCCGGAGCATTGCATCGGTACGAATATCACGCCGTGTCATGGCCGTTACCTCCGCTCTCGTGAGCGGTCGCCGGGCGCACTGCGCGCTCAGACAAGATCAGTCTTTCTCTCCGGCCACCAGTCCGTAACGGCTGTATGGCACGACCAGCAGGGACTTCCGTCATTCATTAGGCACGACCCGCCCGGGCTGGCCCGGGCGGGCTGGTGGCCGCTGCACCACCCACGGGGGCCGGCGGCGGCACCCGTGCTGGCGGCAGTTGTGCGGGCGGCACCTGTGCGGGCGGGGGTGGCAGGCCGCCGCCCGGCCGGGCGGGCTGCGGCAGCCACGACAGCCAGCGCGGCAGGTACCAGTTGCGGTCACCGAGAACGGCCATCACCGAGGGAAGCAGCACGCCGCGGACGACCGTGGCGTCCAGCAGCACGGCGACCGCCAGCCCGACGCTGAGCTGCTTGAACTGCTGAAGTGACAACGTGCCGAAGACCGCGAACACGGCGACCATAATGACGGCGGCGCTGGTCACCACCCCGGCCGTGCTGCGGATGCCGTGGGCGACCGCTTGCGGGGTGCGCATCCCGCGATCGTGTGCCTCCTTGATCCGCGACACCACGAAAACGTTGTAGTCCATCGACAAGCCGAACAGCACGACAAAGACGAAGAGCGGGATCCAGGATTCGATCGCCCCCGGTGCCGTCGTGCCGAGCAGCGCGGCTCCCCACCCGTGCTGGAATACCGCGACCATCGCCCCGTATGCGGCGCCCACGGACAGCAGGTTGAGCACGATCGTGGTGGCCGGGATGACGAGCGAGCGGAACGCGACCAGCATCACGATGAACGTGACGCCCATGACGAACAGGAAGACCGGCACGATGCCGTGCCGGAGCTGGTTGTTGAAGTCGATTGACTCGGCGAGGGTGCCGCTGACCAGCGCCTCGCCGCCAGTGATCCGGCCGAGGGTGCCGGGGACGACCGTGTCGTGCAGGGTGGTCAGCGCGTGCCGGGAGGTGGCATCGGATCCGCTGCCCGCCAGCGGGACCTGGATGACAGCCAGGTTCACGCCGCGGTGCACGGTCACCTGGATCGGCTGGCCGATCTCCCCGCTGTGCCGGGCTGCCTGCTGGAAGGAGGCAATGGCGCGTTGTACCTGGGGGGCCTGGATGCTGGGCGCCTTGACCACGACGACGGCCGGCGCGGGGCCACCGGGGAACGCCGCCATGATGTGGTTATAGGTCACGACGATGGGCGTGCTGGACGGCAGTATCTTCGCCACGCTCAGCGTTTCGGTGTGCAGGCCAGCCGCTGGCGCGGCCAGGGCGAGCAGGAAGCCGCTGGCGAGGGCAGCGGACATTCCCGGCCGGGCCAGGACCTTGTTCAGCACCGCGTTCCAGATACGGCTCCCGCCTGACGGGCGGCGCCACCGGCCGAGGAACGGCACCCGCCCGAGTTCCACCTTGTCGCCGAGCAATGACATCAGGGCCGGCAGCACCGTCACCGACCCGACCATGGCGATGAGCACCACGGAGATGGTCGCGACGGCGAAGCCCGCGAACAGCTGCATGCCGGACAGGAACATCCCGGCCATGGCCACCATCACCGTCAGGCCGGAGACCAGCACCGACCGCCCGGACGTGGCGGCGGCGATCCGCAGCGCGATCTGCCGGTCGCGGCCGGCCGCACGCTCCTCGCGTTCGCGGCGCAGGTAGAACAGGCAGTAGTCGACACCCACCGCCAGGCCCATCAGCAGCATCACTGAGCTGGCCGAGGTGTCCACGTGCAGCACGTGGCTGATCAGCGCAAGCAGCCCGTTGGCGGCGAAGAAGGCGGTCAGCGCGAGCACCACCGGCAAGGTGGCGGCGACCAGCGCGCCGAACACCACCAGCAGGATGCCCAGCGCCAGCGGCACGGCCGTCCATTCCGCACGCTGGAAGTCCTTCATGATCGTGTCGTTGAACCACTTGTTCGCGCTGGCCTCGCCGAACTGCTCGATTGTCACGCCCGGATGGGTGGCCTGCGCCCGGGTGACCGCGTCGAGCACTGGCTGCACCCGGTCCGCCGCGGTGTCGGCGTTGCCCTTCATCGCGAATTGGATCAGCACATCATGCCGGCTGGCGGAGATAACCGGTGCGCGCACATCTCGAACCCGGCCGGTGGCCTTCACCCCGGAGAGAACCGCGCGCACCGCGGCCTGGAAGCCACTCGCGGCGGCCGTGGCCGTGCTGCTGTGCACCAGCACCAGCTCCTGGGCGGGCTCGGCCACGCCCGCATCGGTGAGCAGCCGCTCGGCGCGGCCGGACTCGCCCGTGCCGTACTCGGTGTGCGTCATGGTGACCTGGCCCACCGCGCCGCCAATCAGCATCGCCGCCACGACAAGCAGCAACCAGCCCGCGATGGCGGATATCCGGTGGCGTGCACTCCAGCTGCCCAGCGATGCAGCGAGACCGGAGTGATGCGACATGGGGCACCTCGTCTCTCCGTGCCTGCCCCAGGCCCGGCGCGACCGCACCGACCCGGACGGCCGACGGCACCTGACGTCCGGCAATTCCCGCCGATTACCCTTATCCAGTCAGGTCCTAGCTCCGCCAGGCAGGGGAAAATGTCACCAGCGGCCGTCCCGAAAGTCCCTTCGGGACGAGGCCGTGCTCCGTCACCGGTCGATAGTCTAGACAGATGTCCACGTCAGCCGAGGTGCCCTGGACGCCGAGCGCCGAGCGGCACGAGCTGGGCGCGGCGCTGCGCCGGCTGCTCGACGTCGTGGCCCAGACCGCCGCGCCGCCCGCCGAACTGCGCGCAGCGGCAACCGCCGTCGACGAGCTGACCGCCCGGCTGGCCAGGCCCACGTTCAACGCTGGGACCTCCGTCGCGGCGGGCTCGTACCGGGACCAGATGAGTCTGGTCGGCGGCACATCACACCCGGTCGCACCCCAGCTGCGGATGACCCGCCACGGGGCCGACCAGGCCGACGGCGTCGTCGTGATCGGCCCGCTGTTCCAGGGCGGCCCGGGGCTGGTGCACGGCGGGATCCTCGCGCTGCTCATCGACCACGCCATGGGCCACGTCGCCGCCGGGCCCGAGCGGCCGGCCATGACCGCGCGGCTCGGCCTGCGCTTCCGCCGGCCGACCCCACTGGGCGTGCCGCTCACCGTGTCCGTCCGGCTCGACCGGATCGAGGGCCGCAAGCTGCACCTGTCGGGCACGATCGCGGTGGACGGCGAGGTGACCGTCGAGGCCGAGGCGATCTTCCTGACCCTCACCGACGAGAACCTGGAAACGGTCTTCGGCGGGGTCAGCTGATCCCGCTCACCTGGGCACGCTCAAGCTGAGCCGGCCGGCCAGCCGGTCGATGTAGCCCGCGACCTCATCCGCCGAGCGGTCGGGCAGGCCGAACAGCACCTCGGTCACCCCGGCCGCGCGCAGCCGGGCCAGCGCATCCAGATCCGGCTGGCCGGCCAGGGCGGTGACCTCGGGCACGCCGTCGCGTCCCGCATCGCGCCAGATCCGGTGCAGCAGCGCTACCCGCTGCTCGATGTCGGTCTCCCGCGGGGTGGTGATCCAGCCGTCGGCGGAGCGGGCGATCCAGCTGAACGTCCGCTCCGTTCCCCCCGCCCCGACCAGCACCGGCAGCCGCGGCTGCACCGGCTTGGGCCAGGCCCAGCACGCCCCGAATTCGACGAACTCGCCGTGATAACTGGCCTCGTCCTGCGACCAGAGCGCCTGCATCGCCTCGACATACTCGCGCAGCACGGTCCGCCGCTGGCCGACCGGGACACCATGATCGGACAGTTCGTCAGTGTTCCAGCCGAACCCGGCGCCGAGCGTGACCCGCCCCCCGGAGAGGTGGTCCAGCGAGGCGATGGTCTTGGCCAGCGCGATGGGATCGTGCTCGGCCGGCAGCGCGACCGCCGTGCTCAGCCGGATCTTGCTGGTGACCGACGCGGCGGTGGCCAGCGCCACCCACGGGTCAAGGACGCGCAGGTACCGGTCGTCAGGCAGGGTGGCGTCGCCGGTCCCGGGGTGCGGCGCGTCCCGCCGCACCGGGATGTGGGTGTGCTCCGGCACCGCGAACGAATCAAATCCGGCCGCCTCAGCGACCTGCGCGGCGCGGGCGGGGGTGATCCCCCGGTCGCTGGTGAACAGCACAACGCCATATCTCACCCGCGGCGCACCGTCCGTCCTGCTCACCCCGGACTGGGTTCGCCGAGGGTCTCGCCCAATGTAGAACGTGTTTCAATCGTTCACAACACAGCCGGCTGCCCGGCCCCCGCTTGCGGGGGCCGGGCAGCCGGCCAGCGGGTTAGATGCCGGAGCAGAGCAGCGGCCGGAAGTCGATGGTCGGCTGGCCGTTCTGCAGAATCGTCGCGCTGTCTCCCTGGTGGATGTTGAGGTACCAGCCGCTGGCCGGTATCGGAGCGGTCACGCCCGAGATCACCCTGGTCTCGTCCACGATCTTGCCCTGGCTGTTGGCCACCAGGTCCATCATCATGTACTGCACTCCGCCCTGGCTGGCGCAGCTCCCGAGGTGGATGTGGGCGGCGTGATTCCCAGGGGTGAGGCCGCTGGCCTGCACGGTGACGGTCAGGGTGTGCGCGCCGGGGTCGTACGTGATGGTGCCCTGCCCGCCGGGGGTCCCGTAGCTGGTGCCGGCCGGGCTGACCTCGACCGCGTTGAGGGTGAAGACCTGCCCGCTGACGTTCCCGGTGAGCTGGGAGGTCTCCGCGATGGGCTCGTTGGCGACGCTGCCGCCCTGGCTGCCGTTGAGGATCACCAGGCGGCTGCCGGCCGGGATGCTGGCCAGGTAGCTGCTGCCCAGGGTCATGTTGCCCTGCCCTGCCGGGCTGGCCGTCAGCGCGGCGAACTGGGTCAGCGGGGCAGAGCCGGCTGGTCCCAGGAGTTCCACGGTGTGCGACGAGCCCGGCGTCATCCCGAACGTGGCGAGCTGAACCGTCAGCTGGCCTGAGCCGTCCCGGCCGAAGCTGGCGGTACCCGCGGGCATCGGCTTGAGGGCCAGGTGCCGAACCATCCGCCCGGCCCGGGTGGCCAGGAAGCCATCGGTGTTGCCGGCGGTGTCGGTGTAGAAGCCGACCAGGTCGCCACGGCGGTTGATGCCGTTGATGGTGGTGGCGCCGATCCCGCTGGGGTCATCCACGGTGCTGAACCCGCGGGACGGGGTCCAGGTGAACCCGTGCATGACCGCGGCGCTGCCGGTGCCCACCGTGTAGCTGCCGACGACTTCCGTGCCGTCATTGATGCCCAGCGCCGTGGTGGCGGCCGCGCCGGGGAAGGCCAGGCCGGTGAAGTGGTGGCCGTCCGTGACGAACCCGTCGGTCCTCCCGGCGGCCGTGGTGTAGAAGCCGGCGATGTCGCCTGAGTTGTTGATCGCGGCGGCGGTCAGGCTCGGCCCGGCCACGCCGTGCGGCGCGCCTGGCACCAGCACCCTGGTGAACTTGCCGGTACGGGTGTCGTAGGTGTAGCCACGGTTGTTGCCCTGCGCGTTGGTGTAGAAGCCGACCGCGACGCCGTGGTCGCTGATGCCGAGCAACTGGTTGACCGGCGGCGTGGCGTTGTTGTGCGTCGGGAAGTTGACCTCGTGGAATTGGCCGTCGTCATAGAAGCCGAAGTTGTCGTTCATGAGGTTCTGGTTGTTCTGGCCGGAGAAGAACCCGACCGTGACACCTTGGTTGTTCAGCCCGGTGACCTGCGTCTGGACGGAGCCGGGGTAATTTTCGGCGGCGTAGTTAGCCTGGCCGTACGGCGGCTGGAGCTGGTAACCCTGGTTCGGGTGGCCAGCCCCGCCGGAACCGAAATAGCCAGCGATCAGGCCCTGTTCATTGATGCCCAGTAGCTGGTTGAAGGTCGGGTCGTTGCGGTCGTCAAGAGTCGTGAAGCTGTAGCTGGTGTGCCCGCCGGTGCCGCTGGCGGGACCGTTCATGGGGCCGCTGGTGGGACCGTTCATGGGGGCGCTGGTGGGACCGTTCATGGGGCCGCTGGTGGGACCGTTGCTGTGCATGGTGTGACTGGTGTGACTGGTGTGACTAGTAAGGCTGGTGTTGCTGTGCGCGCTGGCGCCCCCTGAGGTCATCACGGCCAGTGCCCCGGCGGCGAGGATTCCCGACGCCACAGCCGTGACGCCCAGGCGCAGCCGGGCGCGCCGCGGGCTGCGCGGGGCACCGTGCTGGGGGCCGTGGGCGGCCGGGCCGCGCGTGCGATCGGCGAAGTTCATTGTCATTCCTATCTGAATTGTCCTGGCGAGCGGCGCCATCTATGACGGGGTGGCGCTGCTGGAGTGAGCTGATATGTCCGTGTGGTAAATCGCTGTATATGACGGACCGCCCGGTCATGCGGGTTATTTACGCTTGGTCATGCTGCGGCGGAGGCGAGAACGTGCGCAATCCTCCCGGCGGTGAACTCGATTTCTGCCGCGGGAGCGATGCGTTCCGCCCAGGACCACCAGAACCACCATTCCCCGGTGTTCTGCTCGCCAGTGATCTGCGCCGCGAAGATGCTTTCCGCGAGATCGGGGGCGTCACGGTTGATCACCTCGATGAAGCTGGGGCCATCGCCGATGCGGGTGACGCTGGCCAGAAGCCCTCGTGTGCTGAGCGCCTGAGCGAGCGGCTCAAGGTAACTGCGCGCGGTGCCTGCGACGGATGCGTGGGGCGTCGTGTCGATCATTGCGACTCCTTCGAATGCGCTCGCCCTCCGCAGGTGGATCACCTGGGACTGCGGGCTGCTGACATCCCCACTGTCGCCGCTATGACCAGGTCAGCGCGAGGAGGCAGTGGGGTGTCTTGGGCGCGGGGGCAGGCATCCGCCCGGACGGGGGTGCCTGCCTCCCCGCAGCGGCAATCCAGGAGGCCGACGGCCAGCTTGCGCTCAGGTAGGGAGCGTTTTAGCCAATTCGCGGGTTACTCTCCCGCGGGTGGCCACTCATTAATCGGCTTCCCGATCTCCCAGCGGTGGCCGAATGGGTCATCAATACGCCCCAGCCGCCACCCATGTTCTTCGCCCACCGGGCTGATTTCCGTTGCGCCGGCCGCCACCGCCCGCTCAAGCACCGACTTCGGGTCATCAACAATCAGCAGCATCCGCACCGTTGCCCCGCCGACTGTCTCCGGGCTGAAATTCCCGTGCGGCGGCGACTCGTCCTCGACCCAGAACAGCGAGTTCCCCACCGCGAGCTGAGCGACCACCTCATGGAGCTCATCGGTGCCACCGAACCGGTACACCTCAACCGCGCCGAAGGCGGCCTGGTAGAACTCCACCGCGGCCCGGCCGTTCCGCACTGACAGCTGGGCCTGGACGTTCGGCTGCGCCGCGGCGCCTTCGGTGCTCATCGGCAGATTGTCGCATCCATCCAGCACGAACTCATGCCGCGGGCCGTACGGATTCGACAGCGTGACCACCCACCCATTCCCAAGACTTGATATAAGGCTTATGCTATTGCGTAACGTAACTCGGCCATAGTCACCCGCCAAGGACTCCTCCGGCATCGCTGAGACCGGCGCGGGCGGCAGCGGCCCACCGTGCGCTTGGGCTACTCCCGGAAGGGGACCGCATGGGACAGTGATGCAGATCAAGAATGCCTTTTACCGGATTCTCCCTGGTCATAAGCAGGATTGGCGGCCCTGGCCGCTATCTCACCGGGAGGCTTCCCGCGGCCAGGGCGCCCAGCCTGGTATCCACGTCCGGGGTCATCGCCACCATGGCGTTATCTGCTGAACCCAGATCTTGGCCGCGCCACTCACCTGGGCGCCAATAGTCATCGGATTCCTGATGCTGCGCCTGCTTCGTGCCGCCATCGTAAAATGGCCTCTGAACTGCAGCGATGCGCTGCGGCGGCGGGCCACGATGACCGGCCATGCCCTTCTGCCTGCTCTGTCGGAATTCATCCCGGGACGACTATTAATGGTTTATTGATGGAACCATTGATAAACCGTCACTAGTGTCGGAACGGCACGGAAAGTCAGCGGCGATATTCGACGAAGGAGTCCGCCATGCACAGCATCCGTGATCTTGTTCTGCGGAGTCGCGGAATGACCGCAGCCCGCCTCAGCAGGCCACTGACCGCCGCCTTACTCGCCATTGGGCTGACGATCGCACTGTCGGCATCCGCGCTGGCCAGGACGGCTGCACCGGCCGGCGGCCAGCCGACCTATCTCGACGCCAGCCTTCCGGTCCAGGCACGGGTCAGCGACCTGCTGGGCCGGATGACGCTGCCGGAGAAGATTGGCCAGATGGTGCAGATCGAGGCGACCCAGGTCACCGACACGTCCAGCAACTGCACCAGCCAGGGCGGGTTCAACCTGCCCAACCCGGTGTGTGAGCAGAAGATCTTCGTAGCCGACAACGTCGGCTCGATCCTGGCCGGCGGCACTGACATCCCGATCGACACCACCGGCCAGGGCGGCACCGGCAACACCGGGCTGGACTGGGCCAACGAGTACAACACCATGCAGAGCTACGCCATCCAGCACTCGCGGCTGCACATTCCGGTCATCTTCGGCGTCGATGCCGTCCATGGGTTCGGCCACCCGTACCAGGCGCCTCTGTTCCCCCAGTCGATCGGGATGGGTGCCAGCTGGGACCCGTCGGCCGCCGAGGCGGGCGGTGCGGTCACCGCGAACGCGCTGCGCGCCACCGGCTGGAACTGGGACTTCGCCCCGGTCCAGGACGTGGCCCGGGACAACCGGTGGGGACGGTACTACGAGACCTGGGCTGAGGAGCCTGCCCTGGCCGCCGCCATGGGCGCGGCGAACGTGCGCGGCCTGCAAAGTGGCGGCGGCAACGGGCTGAAGGTCACCGCCACCGTGAAGCACTTCGCCGGATACTCGGAATCGATCAACGGTCACGACCGGCTCCAGGCCGAGCTGCCAATCCGCGAACTGCAGGACACGTTCCTGCCGTCGTATGCGGGCGCCATCGACGCCGGCGCGGGCACCGTGATGGTGGACTCCGGCTCGGTCAACGGGATTCCCGCGACCGCGTCGCACTACCTGCTGACCACGCTGCTGCGGGACCGGCTCGGCTTCAAGGGCGTGGTGATCAGTGACTACGCCGACGTGCCCGCCCTGGCCAGCACCTACCACATGGCCCCCGGCCTGGCCGGTGCGGCGGCCCTGGCGATCAACGCCGGCGTCGACATGGCCATGCTGCCCTTCAACGCCGATCAGTGGCAGACCGCTGTCCAGCAGGACGTGGCCAGCCACAGCATCTCGCTGAGCAGGATCAACCAGGCCGTGACGCGGATCCTCACGCTGAAGTTCCAGCTCGGTCTCTTCGACCACCCCTCCGTCGACGCCAGCAAGGCAGACGCCGGCGTCCAGGCCGGAAGGGACGTAACGCTGCAGGCGGCCCGCGAGTCGATGACCCTGCTGCGCAACCAGGGCAACACGCTGCCGCTGCCGGCGTCCAGCAAGGTGGTCGTCACCGGCCCGAACGCGGACTCGATGACCAACCAGCTCGGCGGGTGGAGCGTGAGCTGGCAGGGAGTCTTCGGCTCGGGCCACGTCTGCTGCGTGGGGCCCGCCGACCAGATCCCGCCAGGCACCACGGTGCTCAAGGGCTTGCAGGCCGAAGACCCGAATGTGACCTACGCCGCCGACCAGTCCACCGCGGTCAGCGACGCCGCGTCAGCGGACGCCGTGGTCGTGGCCGTGGGCGAGAAGGCCTACGCCGAAGGCCTCGGGGACAACCCGGAGCCGCAACTGCCGGCCGACCAGAAGGCCCTGATCAGCGCCCTGGAGGCGACCGGCAAGCCAGTGATCGTCGTGGTGATCGCGGGCCGGCCCCTTGGCCTCGGCCCGGCCGAAAGCGCGGACGGCGTGCTGATGGCCTACCAGGGCAGCACCGAGGCCGGCACCGCGGTGGCCGACGCCATCTTCGGCAAGATCGACCCCAGCGGGAAGCTGCCGGTGACGTGGCCGTCGGACGCGGCTACCACCGGCGGTGACTTCGACACCGGGGCGCCGTCCCCGCTGGGCGACCAGCCGAAGGTGTTCGACCAGCTTTCCTCCACCGGCTCGGGCCCGGGCAGCGGCTACAACCCGCTCTACCCGTTCGCCTTCGGGCTGTCCTACACCACGTTCAAGGCCAGCGGGCTGTCCGCGACCAGCAGTGTGTCCCGCAACGGCACGGTGACCGCCACGTTCACCGTGTCGAACACTGGCGGCCGGGCGGGCACCGACATCGTGCCGGTGTACGTGCACCAGCCAGTCAGCGCGGTGCTCGTCCCGGATCAGCGGCTCGCGGGATTCACCCGGGTGACGCTGGATCCCGGGCAATCCAAGACCGTGCAGGTGTCCTTCCCCGTCTCCGTACTGGCTGTGACGCCTGGTGACATTGAGGCCACCAGCCCGCCTGCCGTGGAACTCGGCCCTTACCAGGTGCAGATCGGCACGCCTGCCACGCTTAGCGCAGACTTCACTATCCACAACTGATCCGGCTCGTCGACCAGATCACGCTGCGGCAGCCGTTTATGGGCAGTGTCGGGCGGAGCTCCCGGGTCTCCCCGGGAGCTCCGCCCGGCGGCCGCGGGGTACCTGGCGACGATCGGGTCAGCCGTCCTACGCAAGCCGACGAGCGGAAGGCGGACCGACGAGGTGCGGAAACGTCGTAGGGCGCCGGTAGCCTTCGGCCATGATTGATCACATCGGGATTCAGGTTGCTGACGTTGAGGCGTCACTTGCCTTCTACCTGCGCACTTTCACCCCGATCGGGATGCGTGAAGCGATGCGCTTTGCGGACGGCGATACTTTCGTCGTCGGTCTCTCCGGCGCCGACGGCATTCCCAACTTCTGGCTCAGCCAGGCTACGGGTTCCGAAACCAGGGAACTGCACCTTGCTTTCCGCGCCGCTGACCGTCACGCCGTCGATGCGGTCCACAAGGCCGCTGTGACGGCGGGCGCAGGGGTTTTGCACGCCCCGCGTGAGTGGCCTGAATACCATCCGGGCTACTACGGCGTTTTTCTGCGCGATCTCGACGGCCACAACGTGGAGGCCGTGCACCACGGGCACTAGGCCCTTCGGCTCGTCTTGTCGGGCAGGGGTTTCCCTGGAAGGCGCGGGTGAGGGCGTCGAGTGCTGGGATGCGTGGCGGGCGGCGGTGGCGAGGTAGGAGCGGATGGCGCAGAATTCCTCGGCGCCGGTCATGGAGCGCATGCAGCCGGGGATCTTGATCCGCAGCTTGCTCATTCGGATGGCGCGCTCGGCCTCGTTGTTATCGAAGGGGACGCGCAGACCGCGACGCCGCCGAAGAGCGGCAGCACCCCGGCGGCCTCCATCCCGTCTTTCCCGCGCTTGGGGTGGACGGTGACCAGCACGAACTTCCCCCGGCGACGCGGAGTGGACCCAGGCGAGCCTCCCGCAGCACCGCGATCTCCGCGTCCCGCTCGCCCAGCAGCTCCCGCATATCAGACCGCGGTCGGGCAGCTCTCAACCGGCATCATCTCTCAAGCCACCTGGCCGCCACATGGTGCTGACAACGGGTGCACCCTCCGGCAGGCCCAGGGCGCCGGTGATGTGGAAGCCGAAGTGCTGGTAGAGCGGCACGTTTCCCAGATTCGAGGATTCGAGGTAGGCGGGCAGCCCCTCCGCATCGCACTGCCGGAGCCGCGAGCGCAGCAGGGCTGCGCCGACCCCGTATCGTTGCCGGACCGGATCGACCCCGATGATTGCCAGATACCAATGCGGCTCTTCGCGCGGATGGGCGCGGACCGCCACGGACTGATACTGCGAGACGATGACGAGACGACGGCCGAAGGCCCGCAGATAGCCGGGGAGCGCGGGCACTTCGGTCCCTGACCAGGTGCCGGGCGGGAACCACACGGCGGCTCCGGCTACGCGCCCATCGACACAGGCCACTTCCACGCCGCCGTGGCGAAGCGACTCATGGTGCAGTTCGGTCACGAAATAACGTCGCAGCCGCCGATGCCGCGAGCCCTCAGCTGGAAAGAACCAGCCGAACACCGGATCGTCATGGAAGGCGCGGGCGAGCATCTGAGCGGTCTCCGCCGTATCCCCACGCCCGGCCACCCGTATCTCAAGACCAGCCACGCACGCCACAATAGGCCGCTACCGGATCCCACGGCTCGCCTGCGAAACGAAGGACCGGCTCCCGGGCAGCTGTGCGAGTTCCGAATCAAACCGGGCCCGAGGCTCCGAGATCCGAGCCTTGAGCCCCGCCCTCATCCATGCCCGGATGGACACGACTGCGACCCGCCGCCAGGTCGCACAAGGGAGAACCTCACGATCTACCCCGGACGATCCCCCGGGATGCCACAGATCCGGCTCCCAGGCGCCCCTGCGGGCCCAGGAAACTCATCACCGCGGTATGACTCCACAGCTGCCCCCCGCCGGGCACCGATCCTGCCGCCACCCCACCTACAGGTGCGGCCGACGGGCGGTGCCCGAGTCATGCTCGGACGGCCGCCCGCCAGTCGCCGGAAGCGAAGCTGGCGCCCCCCTCATGTGGTGGGCGCGAGGGCGCGCCGCCGGGCCGCCCAGCCCCGGTCAAGCAGCACGGCAACGGCGGCGGCCAGCAGCGCAGCCCCGGCCGCGATCATCGCGATCTGCCAGCCTGGCATGCCGCCCGCGACGATGGCGCGGACCCCGGCGGGCCGTACCGGCACGCCGCCTTCGCCGGGCGGCAATGTGACGGCGAACGCAGCGGGGGCGGCGGCGAATGACGCCGCTGCGATGGCGAGCCCGACGAGGACTCTAAGGATGCGGCGGATGCGTTTCATGAGGGTTCTCCTTCGTGGTCGTTGCTGACTGCCAGCAGTCTGTGCATTTCACGGGCCGGTCTGCCATCCGACGTTCGGCGTATGGCCCGGCCGTCCCGCCCCCCGTACGGTGGGGTCATTAGGAGAGGAGGCCGTCATGTCCGAGCGGGTGAGGATCAGCGAACAGGACCTGCGCTGCCTGCTGCGCATCGTGGCCGACGACCGCGAGGATGACTCCGCGGATGGGCTGTCCTGGTCGCTGCTGGGCGACCTGAAGGACCAGATTGGCAGCGATAGCGTGTCGTTCTTCGGCCTTGACAGCAAGCGGGAAACGGCCTGGTTCGAGCAGGAGCTGCCGGCCGGCGCCCCGGACGACGGCGGCGAGGCGTTCTGGACCCATTACTGGCACAGTGAGCCATGCAGCTACCCCGACCGCACCGGCGACGTCCGGAGCGTGACGAAGATCTCGGACTTTTACAGCGCGCGGCAATGGCATGCCACCGGCATGTATGGCGAGTACCTGCGGGGCGTGGAGCATGAGCTCATGCTGTGCTTGCCCGGCGGGCCTGGGCGGACCGTGCGGCTGGTCTTCTTCCGCGGACCCGGCTCGGATTTCTCGGAACGCGATCGCGCGCTGCTCGCATTGCTGCGGCCCCATCTGCGCGAGGCATACCTGGACGCTGAACGACAAAGGAGGGGCATCCCGCAGCTCACCCCCAGGCACTGGGAACTGCTCCGCCTCGTGGCGGCCGGTTCCACCAATGCCCAGATCAGCCGTCAGCTCGGCATCTCACAGGCAACCGTGCGCAAGCACCTGGAGAACATATTCGAGCGACTCCAGGTGTCGAGCCGCACCGCCGCCGTCACCAGTGCTTTCCCCGATCACCAGGGCACGTAGCCCGGTCCGGCACCGGGAACCGCGTTTCCGGGGTCCGTGATCATGACCCGCGCAGCAGCTGGTCGAATGGCGTCGCGGACGCGTAGGGGTCAGCCTCGGCTGCAGGCTGCCGCTGGTCGACCAACTCGGCCAGTTCCGCGCCAGCCCGTTCGATCCGGGCGGTGAGCGCGTCGCCGGCGTCCCCCGTCGAGCCCCAGTCCCCGGTGGCGGCGAAGACCGCGGTGGGCACCGTCAGTGCCCGCAGATAGCTGAACAGCGGGCGGATGGCGTGCTCCAGCGCGAGGGAATGCCGGGCCGTGCCGCCGGTGGCCGCGATCAGCACGGGCTGGCCGGCCAGCACCTCAGGGTCGAGCACGTCGAAGAACGACTTGAACAGGCCGTTGTAGGAGCCGCTGTAGAGCGGCGTGACGGCGATGAGGCCGTCGGCCCGGACCACCTGCCCGATGGCATCCCGCAGCGCCGGACTGGGGAAGCCGGTCAGCAGGTTGTTCACGATGTCGTGGGCGAGATCGCGCAGCTCGATGGTGACAATTTGCGTCCCGGCCGGCCGGGCCCGGACTGCCGCCGCAGCGAGCTGGTCGGCCAGCAGCCGGGTGGACGATGGCTGGCTCAGCCCGGACGAAACGACGGCGATGGTGCGCGGCGTCATCGGGTGCTCGTTTCCAGCTCGGTGCCCGCCCCGGCCAATGACGCCGCCACCAGGGCCTCGTGCGTGGGGCCGTCCGGCACGTTCGCCGGGCGCAGTGCGTCGAGCTCCCGGCGCAGCACCGGCACCACCTCACCGCCGAGCAGGTCAAGCTGCTCCAGCACGGTCTTCAGCGGCAGGCCGGCGTGATCCATCAGGAACAGCTGGCGCTGGTAGTCACCGAACTGCTCGCGGAAGGCGAGGGTCTTGTCGATGACCTGCTGCGGGCTGCCGACGGTCAGCGGGGTCTGCTCGGTGAATTCCTCCAGCGACGGGCCGTGCCCGTAGACCGGGGCGTTGTCGAAGTACGGGCGGAACTCGCGCACCGCGTCCTGGGAGTTCTCGCGCATGAACACCTGGCCGCCCAAGCCGACGATCGCCTGTTCCGGTGTGCCGTGCCCGTAGTGGGCGAAACGCTGCCGGTAGTAGCCCACCAGCCGGACGAAGTGCTCCGTCGGCCAGAAGATGTGGTTGGCGAAGAACCCGTCACCATAAAAGGCCGCCTGCTCAGCGATCTGCGGGCTGCGGATCGACCCGTGCCAGACGAACGGCGGCACGCCGGCCAGCGGGCGCGGCACCGAGGTGAATCCCTGCAGCGGCGTGCGGAACTCGCCCGTCCAGTCGACGACGTCCTCGCGCCACAGCCGGCGCAGCAGGTGGTAGTTCTCGACCGCCAGCTCGATGCCCTTGCGGATGTCCTGGCCGAACCACGGGTACACCGGGCCGGTGTTGCCGCGGCCGAGCATCAGGTCCACCCGCCCCTCAGCGAGATGCTGCAGCATGGCGAAATCCTCGGCGATCTTCACCGGGTCGTTCGTCGTGATCAGGGTCGTCGAGGTGGACAGGATCAGCCTGCTGGTCTGCGCCGCGATGTAACCGAGCATGGTCGTCGGCGAGGATGGCACGAATGGCGGGTTGTGGTGCTCGCCACTCGCGAACACGTCCAGGCCGACCTCCTCGGCCTTGCGGGCGATCGCGACCATCGACTTGATCCGGTCATGCTCGGTCGGCGCGGCACCGGTCGTGGGGTCGGTCGTCACATCGCCCACCGTGAAGATCCCGAACTGCATCGCCACTCCAACCGTTGCCCGCACCCGGCTGTGCTCGTGCCCAGCCCGAGGCGCCGCTCAATGCCTTATCTAATTGAACGTGCAACTACATACGGGTGGCGAGTATTCCGCTGGTATCGCTTTCGCTAGAACGGCTGATGGTCAGTGGGCGTACTTCAGCACGAGGTCGCCGATGTTCGGGAGGGCGGCCTCGACGTGCTTGACCGCACTGCCCCGGACGCTGCCGTACGCCTTGATGATCGTGGGCCGGCCGGAGGCCGCCGCCCGGGCGTCGGTCACCGAGAGCAGGGCCTGCGACACCTCCTCGCCGCGCTTGGCCAGGTAGTCGCCGAACTCAGAGCCGCCGGACGTGCTGAAGTCGGCCCAGTACGGCTCAAGCTTGTCCACCATCTCCGGGAGCATCTTCTCCACCATGTGCCGGATGTGGCCCGGCATGAAGGTGTTCACCGTCTTGTAGGCGAGCTTGACCGCGGCCCCGGAGACCCCGGACTTCTCCGCGACGCCCTGCTCAATCAGCGTGTGGCAGTCGTCGACCACCTGGGGCTGGGTGTCCGGCGCGAGCAGGATCTCCTGAAGGGTGGCTGCCATGGGTATGTTCTTCTCCTCATCACCGGGGCGTCGCCCATTGGTTCCCGCACGCGTACTGCGCTGCGCCGTCCGTCAGTAGACGGCGACCGCCCGATCACGGTTTACCGTACTTGTGCACTCCTGCGGTGGATGACACTGGAACCGGTGTCCTTGACCGGGAACTGAGAACGGCCGCAGCCGTTACTGATCCGGCGCTGCCATCCAGGCGGCGATCTGGGCTCGCGAGTTGAAGCCCAGCTTGTTCAGGATGCTGCGGACGTGGCTGTCGACGGTGCGCTCGGAGATGAACAGGCGCGTTCCGATCTGCTTGTTGGTCAGGCCGTCGGCGATCAGCCGCGCGACGTCGTCCTCTCGCTTCCCGAGCATCCCCGCGCTGGCCTTGCCGGCCGCCGCGCCACCTGACGTCGCGGCACCAGACGCCGCAGCAGCGCTACGAGCGGGCTCACCAAGCGCGAGCCGCACTGCCGTGTCCCGGCCGAGGTGTTTGCCGGTCTCGAGCTCGGCGGCGAACCTCGCTGCGCCGAGCGCCGCGGCTGCCGACCCTTCGATCTGAGTCAGCAATGGGGCGAGGAACGGCATGAGGTTGGCACCAGCTTCGGTCCGTGCCGTGTCCGCGGCCCCGAGCAGTTGCGCCGCGAGGCGCGCTTGGCCGGAGAGCCCGGCGTGGCAGCCAAAGGCGGCGAGGAGATAGAACTGTGCCACCCGGTCGTCGATCTGGGAAGCGATCCGCAGTGCTTCGGCGAGCAGCGGCTGCGAGTCATCAAGGTCACCAGCGAGCAGGGCGGCGGACCCCAGGTTCAGCAGCATCACTTCCAGCCGGTAGAGGTCACCTGCCTGCCTCGCGAGACGCACTCCGGCGGAGGCGGCGGACCTGACCGCGCCGAGATCAGCCTCGAAGAAGCCGCTCAACGCGCGAGCCTGGAGGACCGCGAGGGTGCCGGGCGGATGGGCCAGGTCGGCGGTGACGTCCTGGGCCTCATCCAGCAAACGCCGGGCGGCGGCGCGGTCACCGGCCATGTTCTCGGCGATCGAGGCCATGCACAGCGCCTGGGCCAGCAGATCCTGCTGTCCCTCCAGCCGGGCGGCGGCCACCGCCGCCCGGAGCGCGGGCCGGGCCGCGGCCGGATCAGCCTTCAGCACGGCCAGGAACCCGCGCATGAACAAAGCCCAGGCCCGCGCCTCCGGGCTGCCGCCGCCAGTGGCGAGAAACTCACCCAGCCACCGGATGCCTTCAGTGGTCGCGCGGGTGATCCAGTACCAGCCCAGGCAGCGGGCGAGATCGATGCCGACCTCGGCGTCGGCGCGGGCCAGGCATCGCTGCAGGACGGCCCGGATGTTGTCGATCTCCAGGTCCGCCCATTCGAGCCATTCGAGGAGCCGGTTCCCGGCCAAGGCAGCGCGCCGGCACCTCGACCGGTAGTGCCCGGCGCATCGCAGTTCGACGGCTTCCTGCTCGCCGGACTCGCGCAGCTTGACGGCCGCGAATTCCCGCATCGTCTCGTGCAGCCGATAGCAGGCCAGGCCCTTGGCGTCCTCCTTCATCACCAGTGACTTGTCAACCAGCGATGACAGCACGTCCAGTGCCTCGGCGGCCGGCCTGTCCGGCGGAGCGCACACGGACTCGACGTCTTCCAGGGTGAACCGGCCCGCGAACGCGCAGGACCGCCTCAGCACCGCGCGCTCGGCGGCGGTCAGCAGGTCGTGGCTCCACTCAATGGTGGTCCGGAGCGTTTGATGCCGCGGCAGGGCAGCGCGGCTTCCGCTGGTAAGCAGGCCAAACCGGTCGGTCAGCCGGTCCAGGATCTGCTCCACCGCGAGGACCCGCGTCCGGACCGCGGCCAGCTCGATGGCCAGCGGCAGGCCGTCGAGGCGGCGGCACAGATCTGCGACCGCCGCCTGGTTGGCGGCGGTCAGCTCGAACGTGCCTGATGCCGCCGCCGCCCGCTCGGTGAACAGCATGACCGCCTCGCTGCGCTGGAGCCGGGCCAGAGGTTCGGCGGCCTGCGGCGACGGCAGCGCCAGGGGCGGCACCGGGACCACGTGCTCACCCGGCACCGAGAGCGGCTCCCGGCTGGTGGCGATCACGCACACGCCCGGCGCGGCTCTCATGATGTCGGTCACGATCTGAGCGGCTGCGCCGAGCAGATGCTCGCAGTTGTCCACGACCAGCAGCAGTTCCTTGTCCCGCAGGTAAGAAAGCACCAGGGGCCGGGGCTCGGTCGCGGCCTGGTCCCGCAGGTCCAGAGCGGCCATGACCGCGTTGCTGACGAGTGCCGGATCGTGGATTTCGGCCAGCTCGACCAGCCACCCGCCGCCGCGGAAGCCGCGGCCGAGATCCGTCGCGATCCGGATCGCCAGGCGTGTCTTGCCGACCCCGCCCGGCCCGACCAGGCTGACCAGGCGGGCCTCGGTGAGCTTCTTCCTGACTTCCGCGAGCTCACGGCGGCGGCCGATGAAACTGCTCGCCTCGGCCGGCAGGTTGCCCGGGCGCGTGCTGGGTCTGGCCATGACAGGTATTTAAACGGCTGTGCCACCGGCGCCGGTTCACCCGGGCGTGTCCGCACAGATCTTCAGCGGCACGGCACGACTAGGCACCCAATCGGTAATTCCGCCGATGCCGGCGCTGGGCCCGCCGCCCTAGCGTGACGAGCATGCCGGGGAACCCCGCCCACCATCACCGGCACCACGCTTCGTGGCACCTGACTAGCCGGGGAGATTTCGCGTGCACAGGTTCTTCGCCAGCACCGGACGGTTCGCCGTCCGCTTCCGCTGGCTCGTCGTCGTGGCCTGGGTGACCGCGACCGTCCTGGCCAGCCAGTTCTTCCCGTCGCTGGCCAGCGTGGTCAAGGACAGCAACACCAGCTCGCTGCCGGCCAGCAGCCCCAGCCTGCGGGCCGCCCGGCTGGCCGTCCCCTTCCAAGGGCTGGACCAGACCCCGGTCACCGTGGTCATCGCCCGTCGCAGCGGCACGCTCACCGCCACCGACAGCACTGCTATCGAACGGCTGGCCGCCAGCCTGGCCACGGTCAGCACCGTGCAGCAGGTCAAGGACCTCGGCGGCAGCCGTGACGGCCAGGCGGTGCAACTGCAGGTCCTGGCCAACGTCAGCCTCGACGCCCAGGGGCCCGCTCAGCAGCTCACCGCCGGCCTGCGCACCACCATCGGGGCCAGCGCCCTGCCCGCCGGCCTGCACGCCCACCTGGCCGGTCAGGTGGCCACCCAGGTCGACGCCAGCCGGGCCTCCCAGCGCGCGGGCAACCTGGGCCTGGACCTGTCCATCCTGTTCATCCTGGTGCTGCTGCTCGTCGTCTTCCGCTCGCTGCTGGCGCCGGTGCTGACCCTCGCCCCCGCCGTGCTCGTCACCCAGCTCGCCGGGCCGGTGATCGGCGAGGCGAGCAAAGCCGGCCTGCCGGTGACATCGCTCACCCAGATCCTGATGCTCATCCTGACCATCGGCGCCGGAACGGACTACGGCCTGTTCCTCGTGTTCCGGGTCAGGGAAGAACTCCGGGCCGGCCAGGCCCCGCACGACGCGGTCACCCGCGCGCTCTCCCGGGTCGGTGAGTCGATCACCTTCTCCGCCGCGACCGTCATCGCCGCGCTGCTCACCCTGCTGCTGGCCACTTTCGGGCTGTACTCCAGCCTCGGCGCCCCGCTGGCCGTCGCCATCGCGCTCATGCTGCTGGCCGGCCTCACCCTGCTGCCGGCCCTGCTGGCCATCTTCGGCCGGGCCGCGTTCTGGCCCTCGAACACGACCCGGGGCCCGCAGCGCCTCGGCTGGTGGGGACGCACGGCCAGCCGCATCGTCGCCCACCCCACCGCGACCCTGGCCTTCGGCCTGCTCGCCTTCGGCGCATTGGCCACGGCCGCGATCGGTTACACCCCGGCCGGTTTCGGCAGCGCCCCCGCCGCCCCGCACGGCTCGGACTCCGGCACCGGCAACGCGCTGCTCGCGGCCCACTTCCCGGCCGCCAGCAGGAACCCGACCAGCGTGCTGCTGCGCTTCCCCGTGCCGGTCTGGGCCGATCCGGCGCCGTTGGCCCGCGCGCAGCGGCGGCTCGCCGCGGTCCCGGAGTTCGGCAGCCTGATCGGCCCGCTCGACGTCAACGGGATCGCCGTCACGCCGGGCCAGCTGACGGCCCTGCACGCGGCGCTCGGTGACCCACGCGCGCTGCCCGTGCTGCCGCCGGATGGCAGTGGCTTCCCGGCGGCCAGGTGGAACGTCTACCGCGCCGAAAGCCAGTTCATCAGCCCCGACGGACGGACCGTCCTGTTCGATGCCGGCCTGGCCGCCGGCGACGCGGGCTCGAACGCCGCGCTGCACCAGGTACCGGCCATCCGCGCCGCCGTCGCCACCGTGGCCCGCGAGGCCGGCGCCAGCGCGTATGGCGTCACGGGTGAGGCGCCCGCCATCTACGACGTGAGCCGGGCTTCTGACCGGGATCTGCTGCACATCTTCCCGGTCGCGATCATCGTCATCGCGCTCCTGCTCGCGCTGGTCATGCGGAGCCTGATCGCCCCGATCTACCTCATCGCCTCCGTGGCGATCAGCTACCTGGCCGCGTTCGGCCTGGCCGTGCTGGTCTTCCAGGACGCGACCGGGGCCGGCGGGCTGCCGTACTTCATACCGTTCCTCATGTTCCTGTTCCTGCTGGCCCTCGGCGAGGACTACAACATCCTGGTGATGACCCGGATCCGGGAGGAGGCCGGTCACATCCCGTTGCGGCAGGCGGTAACCCGGGCCCTGGAACGGACGGGTTCAACGGTCACCTCGGCCGGGCTCGTCCTCGCGGGCACCTTCGGTGTCTTCGCCCTGGTCGTGGCGGGACAGCCGGGAGGCGGCGTGTACCGGGACATCCTGGCCGCCCTCGCGATCGGCATCCTGATGGACGCCTTCCTCGTCCGCACCCTGCTCGTCCCGTCGACGGTCGCGCTCCTCGGCCGGTGGAACTGGTGGCCGTCCCGGCACGGCGACCCCGCCAAAGCCACTACGGACGTGACTGCCACCACAGCCAGCGTCTGCTGACGCGGAGAACACCACGCATGAGCGGTGTGTGCGTCATCGGGGCGGGATCGTCAGGGATCGCTTCGTGCCAGGTCCTGCACGCCCGCGGCATTCCCTTCGACTGTTTCGAGGCCGGCTCGGCGGTCGGCGGCAACTGGCGGTATGACAATGACAACGGCATGTCGGCCGCGTACCGCTCGCTGCACGCCAATTCATCCCGGCAGGCCATGCGGTACGCAACGTTCCCGATGCCAGATGACTACCCGAGCTACCTTGGCCACCGGCTGATCGCGCAGTACCTGGATGACTTCGTCGATCATTTCGGTTTCCGCGCGAAGATCCGATTCCGGACCGAGGTGACCAGGGCCGAGCCCGCACCGGGAGGCGGCTGGCAGGTTACCGTCCGGCAGCGGGATACCGGGGCGGCGCGCACCGGGTGGTACCGCGCCGTGCTGGTCGCGAACGGTCACCACTGGGACCCGCGGTATCCGGAGCCAGCTTTCCCCGGCGCTGGCAGCTTCGCTGGTGAGCAGCTTCATTCCCACCAGTACCGGACCCCGGAGCCGTTCACTGGCAGGCGCGTGCTCATTCTTGGCCTCGGCAACTCGGCCTGTGATGTCGCGGCCGATTGCTCTCAGGTCGCCGCGCGGACCCTGCTGGCCGTGCGGCGCGGCGCTCATATCGTGCCGAAGTACCTGTTCGGCGTGCCCACCGATCATCTGACCCTCATGCGCCTGGGCACCAGGGCGCCGCTCCGGCTGCAGCGCTCAGCAGTGGCGCTGCTCGTCCGGGCCGCCCAGGGGGACGTGACGAAATACGGGCTGCCCAAGCCCGATCATCCGATGCTGTGCGCGCCCCCGACGGTGTCGGACAGCCTGCTGAGCAGGCTGGGTCATGGTGACATCGTCGTCAAGCCCGCCATTGACCGGTTCGGCCGGGACCGCGTCCACTTCACCGACGGCAGCGCCGAGCAGGTCGACACGGTGATCTACTGCACCGGCTACAAGATCAGCTTCCCGTTTCTCGACGAAGCCGTCACCGGCGCGGGCCTGCTCCCCCTCTACCACCGCGTCGTCCCGCCGAAGCTGCCCGGCTTGTACTTCATCGGCCTCGTCCAGCCGGTCGGGGCGACCATGCCGATAGCCGAGATCCAGTCCGAATGGGTCGCGGACCTGCTGCAGGGCCGGGCGGCACTGCCGCCGGAACCGCAGATGAACCGCGAGATCGCCAGGTACCGCGCGGTGACCGCCAAGCGTTATGCCCACTCCACCAGGGACGCCATCCAGGTGGACTTCCTCGCCTACCTGCGGGAGATCCGCAAGGAACGCCAGGCCGGCGCCAAGCGCCCCGGCGTCTCTCGCGCGCAGGTCAACAGGACTGTTGCCGGAGCGGTTGATACCCTCGTCCCATGGACCAGCAGCACCTGGCCAACCTTGCGCACCTGCGCCGGGCGCGGGATCTGGTCGATCGGGAGTATGCGCGTCCGCTCGACGTGCCGGCCATGGCTCGCCAGGCGCTGATGTCGCCGGGGCACTTCTCACGGGCATTCCGGGCGGCCTACGGCGAGACGCCGTACAGCTACCTCATGACCCGGCGGGTCGAGCGGGCGATGGCGCTGCTGCGCGCGGGCATGAGCGTGACCGACGCGTGCATGGAGGTCGGCTGTACCTCCCTCGGCTCGTTCAGCTCGCGATTCACCGAGCTTGTGGGGATGACGCCGAGCGCGTACCGGGCCCGGGAGCACCGCGCCGTGCTGGCGATGCCCGCGTGTGTGGCCAAGGCGCGCACCCGGCCGACCAGGGACCAGCCGATCAGGATTGGAGAAGCGGCCCGCGCGGCCGCCGTCTAGCGTTGACTCCATGACCATCTCACTCCAGTACTGCCACATCACCGTCAACGACCTGGACGAGTCGCTCGCCTTCTACCGCGACGCGCTCGGCCTTGAGGTGCGCAACGACGTCGCCTCGGGCGGGTTCCGCTGGGTCACCCTCGGCAGCACGGCCCAGCCAGACCTTGAGATCGTGCTCTCCGAGCCGCACGCTGGCCGATCCCAGGCCGACGGCGACGCCCTGCAGGAACTGCTCACCAAGGGAGTCCTGCCGATGACCGTCTTCCGCACCGGCGATCTCGGCGCGACCTTCGAGAAGGTGCGGGCCTCCGGCGCCGAGGTGCTGCAGGAGCCCATCGACCAGCCCTGGGGCCCACGCGACTGCGCGTTCCGGGACCCCTCGGGCAACATGGTGCGCATCTCGCAGGCGCCCAAAGCGTAGCCGCCACGAGCAAATCGGCTCCCCCGCCTAAGCCGCACCGGGCGGCTTGGGCGCGGTGCGCGGGTGATCCCTGCCGCGCACGCCGCGGCCGCGCACCCGCCGCCTGCCGCCGCGGCCAGCATGTGCCCGGTCGGGTCGGTGCCGGTGACCGGGCTGTCGTTCACGTACGCGTGCAAGTCCCCGCCCGCCGCCGGATCCCCCTGCGCCGCCGTCGCCACCGTGGCCACCTCATCCGAGGGCCGGGCGTGGGGGTGTTCGGGGTGCCGGTGGTGCGGGTGACTGAGTCGGCGGCTGCAGGGGGTGGGGTGTCTTGCCAGGTCAGGCTGCGGATTGAGGGGGCGGCGAGGACGACGAGGGTGCCGAAGGCGGCCCACCCGGCGCCGAAGCCGAGCACGGCGCGGGCGCCGAAGGCGGCGGCCGCGGGGCCGGCCGCGGCGAACGCGACGGGTCCGAACGCGAACGCGCCGACCATGCTGAAGGAGCCGACCCGGGACAGGGCCTCGGCGGGCACTTGCTGCTGGGTCACGGTCGTCGAGATCGTGCTGTCCACGGCCGAGCCCAGCCCGGCCAGCAGCGCGCCGGCCGCCACCGCCGCCGCTGGCAGGTGCAGGGCCAGCGCGAGCGGCGGGAGCGGAAAGCCGAGCGTGGCCAGGGTGCTGACCAGCAGCGGCCGCCGGGGCCGGCGGCCCAGCGCGAGCAGGCCGCCGAGGATCGCGCCGCCGCCGTAGCAGGCCAGGATCGCGCCCCAGGCCCGGGCGCCGCCGAGATACTCACGGGCCAGCACCGGGCCGAGTACCAGGTACGGACCCCAGGTCAGCAGGTTGAACAACGCGAACTGGGCAGTCTCCAGCCAGAGCCAGGTATGCGCGGCGAACTCCGCCCAGCCGTCGGCCAAGTCGCGCAGCAGCGACCGGGCCGGGGGCTCGCCGTCGCCGGGGAAGCGGAGCAAGGCCAGCGCGAGCGCGCTGATCGCGTAGCTCCCGGCGTCCACCGCGATCACCGCGGCCGGGCTGGTGACGGCGATCAGGATCCCGGCGAGGGCCGGCCCGGCGACCTGGGCGGCGGGCTGGGTCATGCCGAACAGCGCGTTCGCGTTGCCGAGCTGATCGCGCGGCGCGAGTTGCACAGTGAGCCCCGACAGGGCGGGCTGGAAGAACGCGTTGCCGCTGCCGACCACGAACGCGGCGGCGATGAACAGCCAGACGTGCGGGTGCCCGAGAAAGAGCGCGGCCGCGAGGGCGCCCTGGGCCACGCACCGGGCCACGTCGGCGGTCAGCATCACCGGCCGGCGGCCGAGCCGGTCGGCGATCACGCCGCCGCCGAGCATGAATGCGACCATCGGGACGATGTTCGCGGCGAACACGACGCCGAGCGCGGTCGGCGTCCCGCCGCTTCCCAGCACGGCGAAGGCGATCGCGACCGCCGACATCGCAGTGCCGAGTAGCGAGCTCGCATAGCCGACGTAGAAACGGCGGAAGTTGCGCCCGGCCAGCACTCCCAGCTTGCCAGAGCGCCATTTACTGCGACGGTTATCGCCAGTCCCGCCGACTGATTTACTGCGGCTATTCAGCCGGAGGAACCCGATCACGCGCATGGCCTCTACCATGTCAAATGCTTCACCATGAACGCAATTAGTCAGTAGCGGTGATCGGATTACCGCCGATGGTTACCGCAGTAAATGCGATTTCGCTGAGGGCTGTGATGGACGCCATGAGGGCTATAATGAGGGCACGGATATTTACCGCGGAACGGAGGCGGCGGTGGGTTCGTATCCGCTCGCACTGGGGCCCGCGGCACCGGGCGCCCCTGCACCGGTGGAGTACGCGGTCGCGGTGGACCGGTACCTCGGCCAGGCCATGCTCAGCGCCGCGTCGCGCCGGGTCTACCGGATTTCACTGGCCGGCTGGGCCTGGCCGCTGGTCGGCAAGCCGATCCCGGCCGGACCGGAGCGCCGCGGCGCGGTACCGCCGGTCGTGCCGTTGGCACTGCTGGACGCCCCCGGTACCGGCGGCCGGCTGGCCGCCGCGCTCGCGGAGCGGGCCGCCGGCACCGACGCACGTACCGTCAACCGCGAGCTGTCCGCCCTGCGCAGCGCGGCCGGCTGGTGGCAGGACCAGGGGTGGATCCGCGCGGATCCGGCCGCGGGACTGCGGCACCGCCAGCCAGCTGCCGCGGCGCCGCCGCTGCGCGCCTCGCAGGTCGGTGAGCTGTTCCGGCTGACGGCAAGCCTGCGGGAGCACGCGTTCTGGCGGGTGCTGTACGACTCGGGCGCACCTGCCGGGCAGGTACTGGCCTTGGACGCGGACCGGCTCGACCTGTCCCGGCACCGGGTCCGGGCCCGTCCGGGTGCCGGGTCCCGGGCCAGCATCGGGTGGCAGGAGACGACCAGCCAGGTCCTGCGCTGGCTGCTGGCCGGGCGGACCTGGGGGCCGGTGTTCGTGACCGATCGCAAGGCGCCGGCGCAGGCCGCGACGGCCGATGTATGCCCGGTGACCGGCCAGGCCCGGATGTCCTACCGGCGTGCCGCAGAGATCTTCACCACGCTAACCCGGCCGCTCGACCCGGCGGGCCGGGGCTGGACACTGCACCAGCTCCGCGCAGCGGAACGACCACTCGGACCCGCTCGACCCGGCTGCTGACGGGCAGCCGGTACGCCGGACACTGGACGCCCGGAACGCCACCCGTACACCTCTGGCTGCACGAAGACCTCCAGCGCACCGCCATCCAGGTCTGGGACACACCAATACCGCCACACGCCAGCGTCGGCAGCACCGCCCATTGGCCACCATCAAGCGGTAATGGCGCTCATCGCCAGGCCCAATGCCGCTGGGCCGCCGGGTCAGGGCATGGTGTACACGACGGTGACCGAGACGCTGAGCTGCTGGCTGCCCGGCGAGATCGGCACGGCGGAGGACGCGCGCGGCGCGGCGGCCGAGCCGGCTGCCGAGAGCGGGAAGGGGTACGAGGGAGCCTGGTCGGTGACGCTCACGACCGGCCCGAGGGGCTGGCCGAGGGCGCTGGCGTACTGGGCCGCCTTGACCCGGGCGTCGGCGACCGCCGCCGCCCGGGCCTGGGCCAGCAGGCTGCTGGTATCGGTGAGGTTCAGCGAGATGCCGTTGACGGTGGCGGCATTGCCGCCGGCCCGGACGGCGTCGCTGATCTCGGTGCCCGCGACGCTGAGATGGCGCAGGGTGGCGTTGAGCGACTCGCTGACGTCATAGCCATCGGGAGCCGATGAGCTGTCGCGGAAATTGGGCTGGATGTACAGATCAGAGGTCTGGATGTCGGGTGCGGCGACGCCGCGGGCCTTCAGTGCCGCGGTGACCCGGCTGACCGCCTGGTTGGCTTCGGCCAGCGCGGACCCGACCGAGGCGGCATTGACCTGGACACCCATGGACAGGACCAGTTGGCGGGGCGTGCCGTTGACGGTGCCGGTCCCGGTGACGGTGATCCTTGATGATCCGGTCGACGAGGTGAGCACCGGGCCGGCCTTCGCGCCGGACGGGTGCGCCCCAGCGGGCGACGGAGCCGCGTTGCCCGTGGCGGTGCCGAGCGCGAACACCCCGATCAGGATGGCGGCAGCAGCGCCGCCCAGGGCGAGTGCCCGGTAACCGGGCCTCAGCGTGACAGACATGGCGCGGCTCCCGCTCAGTGAGGTTCAGGTGCTGATGTGACGCACCGCCGGGCTGTCCGGTTCCGGCTCTCACCCCCGGCGTTCCCCCGGGCGGGGGACGCGCGCCGACGCGGCCCTGCATACGTTTGCAGCACGGCGGGGGCGCCCGTCGCGGCAGCGCCCGGGCGTGTCCCGCACCTCCAAGGCTGAAGGGTGCCGCCGTGGCCGTGAACAGGTTCTCCATCCGCGCGCAGGCCGTCCAGGGCAGTGAAAGCCCAGGTCCCAGCGAGACGGCAGGCCCCCCGGCCGTCCCAGAACCCCGGGACAGTGATCATCCCGATGGTGCGGTGGGCGCCCGGGCCGATCACATCGCCGCCATCATCAAAACCACCTACGACTCGGCGCTGGGCATCCCCGGCGAAGCTGCGCCAGCCGACGGTTTTCAGACGCTGGCGCGGCTGAGCGGCCATCTCGCCGCGATGCACCGGGCCGTTTACCCGGTCGCCAGCCACCGGCTTGGCGAAAACCAGCACCTCCTCAAGGAGTGCCGTGCGCAGGCGCGCGAGACGGCATGGGCGCTCCGCCTCCTCGAATGCCGCCTGGCCGGCGAGTCGGCCACCGCCGGCCATGAGCTCGACACTGTGCACGCGCGACTGGGACAGCGCCTGGATGCGTACCAGTCAGCGGAACGGCGACTGGTCGCCGGGGTGAAGGAACAGCTCACCGCCCGGGAGGGCGAGCAGCTGGCCCTGCGTTACCGCGCCGCGCTCGGCCGCGCACCCACCCGCCCGCACCCCCGCGGACCGCAGGCCGGCTGGCCCGGCCGCATCGCATTCCGGCTGCACGCCTTCTGGGACGGAGTGCTCGATGCCATCGACTCGCGCCCGGGCGCGGGCCACCCTGAGTGACTCACCATTCAGGGTGTCACGGATCGGAGTGCTGTGCGCCAGGGCGGCGACCGAAGTCGTGCGCCCGGTTGGCGCGCCACGAAGTCAGATATTCAAGTCTTTCGCCGTGAGCTTCCTCATACAATTTCCCCCAGGCCGCCAGCTCAGTGAGGGCAGCCCGACCCGCCCATGGGGTTGAGCTCGGGAGAAGGGCGAGATCCCACCAGAGCGCGTACCTGAGGATGAGTTCATGAAAAAGTGGCTCGTATACGGTCCTCGCCTTTATGGCAGCGTTAGCTCGCTCAAAGAATCTCAAGACAGTATTGGCATCGTGCAACGGCGTGTATTCAGATTTGACGTCGTAAGCGGAGAGCCGTGGGTCTTTCTGGAGGTCATCCCTGGTCGCTTCGTGCACATAGATGCCACCTCCCCGCCTGCGGAGGTGATCAATCAAGCGGATCCGGGAACTCTGGACCTCGCCAGTCACTAATTCCGAATGAAGTGCCAGGACCCTGTCCACTTGCTTGTCATGCCGGTCAGCACCGAGCGTCAGCATGGCCAGGATCAAGGCAATAAGCACCCCCATGGCCTGGACCCCGCTTGCATACGCGGAATATCGCTGGGGGTCCAGGAAGGCGATCGGCGCGATAAGCACGATGAGGATCGCCGCCGCCAGCGCGCCCACGTATCTTCTTCGGTAAAACCGCCGGTTCATGGTGACCGCTCCCCACATTGAGTTCTTGAGCGGCTCGCTGACGTCGTGGCCATCGGGAGCCGGTCTCCCGGCACCCCGCTCAGACCGCCGAGAAGTCGACCTCCGCGGTGGAGGTCACGCTGCCCATGCGGCCAGGCGCCGCCGCCCCGCTCCAGTACGCGTTGGTGTACGCGATCGACTGCTCCGGGGTGACCGGGAAGCCCCACTCGCGCATGTCCTCGGTGGTGTGCGCGTCGGAGACGAGCGTCGCGTCGTAGCCGCGTGCCAGCGCACCGTGCAGGGTCGAGCGGATGCACTCCTCCGTCTGCGCGCCAGTGACCACCAGCCGCCCGACCGCCCGCGCGGCGAGCAGCTCCGCCAGGTCCGTGGCCTCGAACGAGTCCGCGTACGTCTTGTGGACCAGGGGCTCGGTGTCAAGGCGATCGAGCCCCGGGACGTATTCCCAGCCCGCGGAGCCCTTCGGCAGCTCGTTGCTGGAGTGCTGCACCCACAGCACCGGGACGTCCTCGGCCCGGGCCTTGTCCACGAGGGCCTGGATGTTGGCGATCACGCGGTCCCGCTCGTAGGCGTTCCCGACGACGCCGTTCTGCACGTCGATGACGAGCAGGGCGGTGCGCGGCCGGTTCTCCAGGGATGTCATGGCTTCCTCCGTCAGCTCCAGGCTTTGCCGCCCAGGGTAGGCCGGGGCACCGACACCACTGCCGGGGCGGTGCGATCAGCCACCGGCCACGCCCGGGGTCCAAGTGGTCACCGGGGTGGAACGAACTTTCCAGCCTTACCCGCTTCGGGTGATCGTCCGATTCAGCCGCCCAGCATGAGGCTCGCGCAGTGTTCGCCGATCATCATGGCCGGGGCGTTGGTGTTCCCGCCGACGATGCTGGGCATGACCGACGCATCGGCGACGCGGAGCCCTTCAACGCCCCGGACCCGGAGCGCCGGATCAACCACGGCCCGCTCGTCTGCGCCCATCCGGCAGGTGCCGACCGCGTGGTACACCGACGTCGCGCGGTTCGGGAGCTCCCGGGCCAGCGCGGCCCGGTCCGGGTAATCGGGCCCGGGTGAAAGCTCGGCGGTGACGTCATCAGCGATGATCTTGCTGGCCATCACCTCGCGGATGAGATCCATCCCGTCCAGCAGCAGCCTGCTGTCGTCGGGGTGGGTCAGGTAGGCCGGGTCGATGATCGGCGCGGCGGCCGGGTCGGCGGAGGCGAGCCGGATGGTGCCGCGGCTCTTCGGGTAGATCAGCGTGGGCATGATCGTCAGCGCGGAGCGCTTGTCGACCTTCTGCCGGGCCGGCGAATCCTGGTTGGGGAACGGGTACGACCACGGCAGCGCGTGGATCTGGAGATCCGGGATCTCCCCGGCGTGCGGGCTGCGGACGAAACCGACGGCCTCGAATACAGTGCGGCCCATCCAGGTGTCGCCGCGGACCGCCTCCTTGATCACGGCGCGAGCGAAGTACGGCGTGGTGCCACGGTTGCGGGCCGATTTCATGACATAGGTCATGGGCACGAACATGTGATCATGCAGGTTGTCGCCGACGGGGAGGTCGGCGGCAACGTTGATGCCGTGCTCGCGCAGGTGTGCCGCGGGGCCGACGCCGGAGAGCATCAGGATCTGCGCCGAGCCGTACACCCCCGCGCAAAGAATCACTTCCCGGGCGGCACGGATCGTGGCCCGTCCTGCCTCCGTGATGACCTCGACGCCGGTGGCGCGGCCGCCGTCGATCACGACCCGGGTAATGAGGGCACGCGTCTGGATCTTGAGGCCGGGCAGGCCATGGTTGTCCAGGTACCCGACCGATGAGCTGTACCGCAGCCCGCCGCGGGTGTTCTGCTGGAAGACCGCGGCGCCTTCCTGTGACTCGCCGTTGTAGTCGTCGATCTTCTCGACGCCCGCGGTGGCGGCGAGCGCCTCAATGAACGCCTGCGAGGCCAGCGTGAGATCTTTCTGCCGGGATACCTGGATCGGGCCGCCGGAGCCGCGCAGCGCGGTGGCGCCGTCTTCCCAGTTCTCCATCCGCTTGAAGCTGCCCAGCACGTCGGAATAACCCCAGCCGGCGCAGCCCGCCGCGGCCCAGTCGTCGTAGTTCTTGCGGTTGCCGCGGACGAACAGCATGCCGTTTATCGACCCGGAGCCGCCGAGTACCCGGCCCCGGGGCTGCGGGATCTTCCGGCCCAGCGCGCTCGATTGCGGGGCAGTGTAGTAGCCCCAGTCCAGGCGCTTCTTCAGCGCGGGGACGTTGTGGAAGATGGCGATCATTCCCGGCTTCCGGACCAGCCGGGTCAGGTCCGGCCCGCCGGCCTCCAGCAGGATGACGCTGGCACCAGACTCGGCGAGACGTTTCGCCAGCACGCATCCGGCGCTGCCGGCCCCGGCAATGACATAGTCGGCGGTCTGATCCATTCAGTCCTCGCAACGACACGGTGGATGACCGCTGGCCTGCGGCCAATCGGGCTGGTCTCCGGACTCTATGACCCTGCCTCCCACAAAACAAGAACACGTTCTGGTTTTACTGCGCGGGCCCAGGCCACACACCGATGTGGCCGGTGCTGACCGTGCTGGGCCTGGCAGTGGCGGACTGGACCGGGCCCGATTAGAACATGTTCCATTTCTACGCCAGGATCTGTAACGTGTTCTCACGCCGGGCGTCCCCGGAGGCAGCACCAACGCCACGACCCTGATGATCGGCGAGCACAGCGCAGCCACGATGCGGAGCTGACCGGGATGGACCAGATGGACCAGATGGCCGTACCTACCGAGCACGCCGCCACCACATCCGGCAGCTTCGATGTCGTCAATCCCGCTACCCACGAGGTGGTCGGCAGCTATCCGGTGCACACCGCGCAGGACGTGGCGACGGCCGTGGCGCAGGCCCGAGAGGCCCAGCGCTGGTGGGAGGCATTGGGGTTTGACGGGCGGAAGCCCTACCTGCGACGGTGGCTGCGCTGGCTCGCCCTGCACTGCGACGAGGTGTACGAGATCGGCCACCGGGAGACCGCGAGGCCCAAGGCGGACGTCCAGTTCGAGCTGTACGCCGGGCTGGAGGACGCCCGCTGGGCCGCGGCGCACGCCAAGCGGGTGCTCCGCAGGCGGCGGGTCGCGCCGGGCATCGCCATGATGAACTTCGACGCGCGCCTGTCCTACCATCCGCTTGGCGTGGTCGGGGTGATCACGCCGTGGAACGCGCCGGTTTACCTGACGCTGTCCGGGATGGCCGCTGCCCTCGCCGCTGGCAACGCGGTCGTGGTCAAGCCCAGCGAACTCAGCCCGGGCTCCGCCATCATCACCATCGAGGCATTCCGCCGGGCCAACCCGGATGCGCCCGCCGGATTGACCGCGTGGATCACCGGCTTCGGGGAGACCGGGGCGGCGCTGTGCACCTCGCGCGTTGACAAACTGGCCTTCACCGGCTCAGCGCCCACCGGACGCCGGGTGATGGCCGCCTGTGCCCAGAACCTGACCCCCGTCGTCCTGGAACTCGGCGGCAAGGACGCCACCATCGTCGCCGCCGACGCCGACCTCGACGCCGCCGCGACCGGCGTGGTCTGGGGCGGCCTCTTCAACGGTGGCCAGGCCTGCGTCGGTGTCGAGCGGGTGTACGTGGTTGAGTCGGTGCGCGACGAGTTTCTGGCCAAGGTGCGCGAGCGCATCGGCCAGATCGCCGTCGGGGTCGAGGAACTGAGCGCCTACGGGCCGATGACGGTCGACGCCCAGGTGGACATCGTTCGCCGGCACGTCGGTGACGCGCTTGAGGCCGGAGCACACGCGCTGGCCGGGGGGCTGGAGTCGATCAGGCCACCGTTCATCGACCCGATCGTCCTGGTCGACGTCCCGGAGGACTGCTCCGCAGTCCAAGAGGAGACCTTCGGGCCGGTCCTGGTGATCAACACCGTCCCCGACACCGACGAGGCGGTGCGCCGGGCCAACGGGACGGCGTTCGGGCTCGGCTCGTCGGTGTACTCGGCCCGGCGTGGCCCTGCGATCGCCGCCAGGCTCCGGGCCGGTGGCACGACTATAAATTCCGTCCTGACCTTCGTCGGCATGTCGTCCATCCCGTTCGGCGGCGTCGGCGAAAGCGGCTTCGGACGGTTCCACGGCGACGCGGGCCTGCGGGAGTTCAGCTACGCCAAGTCGACCGCGCGAAAGCGGTTCGACCTGGGCAAGGACCTTCAGTCGTTCCCCCGAACCCCAGACCAGTTCGATGTCGTCCGCAAGACGCTCAGGCTCCGTTACGGCCGGTCGTTCCACTGAGCCACTGAGCCGTCATCCGCGGACCGAAAAACCTGTCAGAGAGGTGCCGCGGGGTCTGCCGCCCGGCGCGCCCAGCACTGGGAGGAGGACTGGTGCCCATCTCCAGCAGCGGGAACGGCACGCCCGGGATTGCTGTGCTTTCCTGCTGTACCCCGCTGACCAAGTTTTCGAATTAGCTCTTATAACTCTGGGATATGGAATCCGGGATACGGTAGTGGCGGTCGCGCGGAGACGCCGCCGGGGCAGCGGCCGCACAGGGTGCTGTCCCATGCACCGCAATAGGGGGGTGATGTCATGTTCCGCCAAGTTGTCGCTATCCGGTGGGCCGAAGGCGTCTCGGTCGAGGGCAAGCAGGGGTATCGCGATGCCCTCGACGCATTGCGCGAGATCCCGGAGGTGCTCGCTTTGACGTGGGGGGACGACGCCGGCCACTTCGACGGCAACTTCGACTTCGTGGCGGTCATGGACTTCGCTGACTTCGACTCCGCCCGTGTCTACGTTCAGCACCCACTGCACCAGTCCTATATCCATGACCACGCGAGCAAGGTGGTCGGGGAGCGAGTCATCGTCCAGCACGACTGGACTCCCCCGCTCGGCTGAGTCGAGGCCGGCCGCCCCGATGGTAGGTAGCTGCCAAGCAGAAGCTTGATGACGCCGGAACGGCGTACGGTGGCCGCACTCTGGCCGGTGCCTTAAGATCCGGAAATTGAGGTACTGGAAGCCTGCTGGCCATTTCAGTTTCGCTGAGCGGAGGCCATCACCGTGACCCCTGCTTCCGGCGCGCCGCTCAATATCCTCGATCCGTACTTCTACGCCGGGGACCCGTACCCGGCATACAAGTGGCTGCGAGACGAGGCACCCGTCTACTGGGACCCGGTCAACCGGATCTGGGGGATCTCCCGGCACGGGGACGTACTTTCCATCGAGCGCGACCCTACCCGCTACAGCTCAGCCGGGGGCAGCCGCCCGCTCATCGCGATGAGCGCTTCAATGATCAACCGGGACGACCCGCGGCACCTGCAGCAGCGCAAGCTGCTGTCCAGGCGGTTCTCTCCCCGTGCGGTGCGCAGGCACGAGGAGCGCGTGCGGGCCATCGCCGCAGAGCTGGTCACCGCGGCGGCGGCGAAGGGGACCGCGGAGGTTGTCAGGGAACTCGCCGCGCCGCTGCCGGCGATGGTCATCGCTGAGTTGCTGGGATTCGACCGTGCACTGTGGCCAAAGTGCATGGAATGGTCGGAACGCACGATGAGTGCAGCCGGTTTCCGGAATGACGATCCCCGCCAGCCGGCCGGGTCACCGGCGGCCATCAGCGAATTCGCCACCGCCTTTTGCGAACTGATCGAAGCCCGCCGAGCCGACCCGCGCGACGACCTGGTGTCGGCCTGGGTCCACGGGACGGTAGCAGGCGAGGCACTGGACATCCCCGAGATCATCCAGGAGGGCCTGCTCCTGCTCGACGGCGGGGCGGAGACGACCCGATCGGTCATCGGGCAAACAGTATGGAATCTTGCCCGGTTCCCTGATCAGCGCCAGATCCTGCTGGCGGACCCGTCGGTCATCGGGACGACAGCCGTCGAGGAGTTCATCCGGCACGCGACGCCTGTCCTTAACATGCGCCGGACAGTGACCGCAGACCACGAGCTGCATGGCCAGCAACTGCGCGAAGGCGACGAGGTACTTCTCATGTACGGGGCCGCCAACACCGACGACCGGGAGTTCGACGAGCCAGACCGATTCGACGTGACCCGGCGGCACAACCACCACGTGGCGTTCGGGTTCGGCACCCATTTCTGCCTGGGCGCACACCTGGCCCGACTTGAGCTGCGGGTCATGTTCGAGGAGTTGCTGCGGGTACTGCCTGGCATCCGGCTGGCACCCGGCGGTGAGCCTGAATTCGCGCCCGGCTACTTCACCCGCACCCTGCGGGAGCTGTGGGTGGAGTTCACTGGCTCTTCACAGACGAGGGTGTAGTCAGGGCAGGTGAAGCCCGCACGGGGGGTAGCGTCAGGCACGTCGAGGTCTTGCGGAATAGGGTGCAAGAACCGGAAAACTCGATCCGACTCAGGCTGTCGTGCTCGTCTTCGGCGGCAGCCGAGGACGACTGGTTTACCCGGCGCGTATCCGTTGCCCTCAGCCCGGTGGGGAGAACTCAGGCATTTCTCCGGCTGGAGTCCCGGGATGTCAGCAATTCCTGCATATCCGCGGACATCAGGGCGGCAGCCGCGTCGTCGAACGGGAAGTGCACGCGTACTCCTCGAACTTCGAGGTCAGCACGGCCAGGCTGTAGTTGTGACGGGGGCGCCCCCGGTCAGGCGCTCGGCACCGCGACTGGCCTGGCCAGCACCTGGTCCAGGACGTCGGCGAGGAACCGCGCCGGATCCGGGACCGGCGCCGTGACCCGCATCGCGACGATCGCGTCCGGTCGCACGAGCAGGGCCCCGTCGTCGGGCAGCCAGGGTGCGGAGACCCGGTGTGCCGGCAGGCCGACGTGCGCCGCGTCGGCGAGCCACCGGTCGCCCGCGGCGCCCACCAGCAGGGTCCACCGGGACGCGACCAGGTCGAGCGTGGAGACCCCGTCGACCCACGCGTGGGGCACCCGTGAACCCGGCGACCCGTCCAGCGCCACCGCCAGGTCGACCGTGGACGGGAGTTCCGGCTGCGGGTCGACGACGGCGGCCGAGTCGTACCGCTGGCCGAGGTGCACGACCGGCGCCGCCCACACCCCCGCCGCCGCCCTGGCGGCGTCGGCCTCGGGTCCACGCCCCCAGTGCAGCTCCGGATCGGCGAGCCTGCGCATTGCCTGGTCCAGCGTCGTCGCGGCGACCGGCTCGCGCTCTTGCGCGTAGGTGTCGAGCAGCCCGGCGCCTGCCTCGCCGTGGTGGACGGCGGCCAGTTTCCACGCCAGGTTGTGGGCGTCAGCGACGCCGGTGTTGAGGCCGAACGCGCCTAGGGGTGCCACGGTGTGCGCGGCGTCGCCGACGAGGAACACGCGGCCGACGGCGAAGCGGTTGGCCAGGGAGCTCCGGGGCTGCCACGGGAGCACGCTGCGCACCTCGACGTCGAGGTCGGGATCGCCGACCGCCGCCCGGACGACCGCAGCGCAGCGCTCGGGCGTGAAGTCATCGGGCCGCTCGCCCCCGTCGATGTCGCAAGCGATGTGGAAGACCCAGTTCGTCTCGCCGTCCACGGTCACCAGCAGGCCGGGCGCCTCCGGCGTGGTGATCGTGCAGGTGCCGAAGGACATCCCCCGCAGATGGGGTCGGAGATCGGCGCGGAACAGTATATTGATCTTCGACTTGCCCAGGTCGCCCGCCCCGGAGGTGCCCACGCCGAGCGCGGACCGCACGGCGCTGTGCGTGCCGTCCGCGGCCACCACGTGCGCGCAGCGCAACGAGTAGCGGCCGTCGGGCCCCTCCAGTTCGACGTCGGCCCCCTCGGCGTCCTGCGCGATGCCGATCAGGCGGGTCGACCAGCGCAGATCCGCTCCGCGGCGCGACAGGTCGGCCGCCACCACGGCGTCGAGGCGGTCCTGCGCACAGACGCCGCGCAGCCCGAACGGCGCCGTGTCCAGTTCAGCGGCGGACGGGGTCGCCATGGCCACGGTCACGACGTCGCCCGCACCCATATCGACGACGGTCCGCGCCACCGCCTTGCCTGCGGCGCCCCGGAGGTCGACCGCGGCGGCGTCGACGGCGGTGTCGAGCCCGAGCTCGCGCAGGACCTCGACGGTGCGCGACCCGACGCCGGTGGCGCGCGGGTGGACCGACGGCCCGGACCGGCGCTCGACGAGCACTGCGGGGACGCCGTGGTGGGCGAGCAGCGCCGCGGTGAGCAGCCCGACGCTGCCGCCTCCGACCACCAGCACCGGCACTTCTGGATACGCTGTTTCCGTCATGGATACATCGTAGCCAGAAGATAGGATGCCGGGCAACGAGGAAAGGACCCACCCGATGACCGAACCCGCTCCTTCGACGGTGTGGGCCAGGCCTCGCCCCGAACCGCGCCGACGCGCGCCGGGGGTGGACCAGTACGTGACCGCCGCGCTGGCCGTCGCCGACGCGGAGGGCCTGGCCGCGGTGTCGATGCGCCGGGTCGCGGGCGACCTGGGTTCCGGGACGGCCACCCTCTACCGCTACATCGCCAGCCGCGACGAGCTAATGGACCTGATGGTCGACGCGGCGCAGGGCGAGGACCCGCTCCCCGAGCTCACGCGGGACTGGCGCGCCGACCTGGCCGCGGTCGCGCACTCGCTGCGCACGACCCTGCTGCGGCACCCATGGCTGGCGGGAGAACTGGCAGGCCGGCCCTCACTCGGCCCCAACTCGTTGCGACGGTCCGAATCCGCGCTGCGCGCCGCCGTCGCGCTCACGCCCGACATCACCCTGGCCTCACAGGCGCTCGGAGCCGTGCACGCGTACGTCCTCGGCTCGGTGGCCACACAGCAGGCCGCTCGGACCGCCGAGCAGCGCACCGGCCTGACCGAGGAGCAGTGGCAGCGCAGCGTCGGCCCCTACATCAGCGGGGTCCTCGCGGCGGGCGAGCACCCGATGCTCGCCCGCCGCGTCCTCGAAGGCGAGGAACTCGACCCTGACGTCGAGTTCGCGTTCGGCCTGGACTGCGTGCTCGACGGTCTCGCGGCCCGATTGAGTCGCTGACCGTTCAGTACTGCTACCGGCTCACAGTTCCCGACCGCCACACCCTCGTCTGTGAAGAGCCAGTTCACTCCCGCTCGCTGAGTTCAAGCGCCGCTATCGTGGACCGGGCCCACTGGAGGCTGGCACGGTGCATGGCGATGCCGTGCTCCAGCGCCAGCTCCGCGTGCCGTTGCGACGACTGGGCTCCCGAGGCGAGGTACTGTTCCATGCCGGAAACGAATCCGTCCAGCGCGCCGGCGAGGTCGTCCAGGAAGGCGAGCACCGCCGCGCGGCCCAGTTGCTCCTCCATCAGCGCAAAGCGCATCAGGTGCAGGCCGAGGTCGGCCGCAATGGTAGCCGGGACAACCGGCTGGCCGAGCCAGGCCAGGTGGGCCGTGCGGCCTGCTTCTGTCACGTGATAGAGCCGCAGCGCGCGGCGCCCGCTGGATACTTTCTTCTCCGCCCGCAGCAGGCCACGGCTCTCCAGCCGGCGAAGTGCCGGGTACAGCGCGCCAGCGCTGGGCTGGTACACGCCGGCAGGCGACGCATTGAACATCTTCTTCAGCCCGTACCCCGAGCGGGGCTCGCCGGCGATGACGCCGAGCAGCACCTGCTCGAAATTGGTCAGCGGGCGCCCCGCCGCGCCGGGTGATGCCATGCCCTCTTCCAATGAGTCGTTTCGACTCATATCCTATAGTCGGCATGACGAGCCGCGGCCGGACGGGAAGCGACGGAATGCGGAGCGTGAACTGCGCCGGAGCGGGATCCCCGCAGAGCAGCCGGCCGAAACGATCCGGCCGGGGTCAGGCCGGCGGTTACCAGGTGCAAGCCGCCAGCGACGCCATGCCGCAGGCATCCGCGCACCCGCCTGGGGTGCCTCATCAGGGAGCCCTGGATGGACGCAAGCGTCTGGATCCTCAACCTCCTCATCCTGGCCATTGTGCTGACCGCAGACCTCGGCCGCCGCAAGATCACCCCGATGCGGCTCTTACGCCCGGTCATCGCCGCGGCCGTCATCATCCCGTTCTTCTTCAAGGACGCCGCTTCCTCCGGACACGGCCTGCTCCTTGAGATCACCGGGCTAGCCGCAGGGGTGGCCCTCGGCACCCTGGCCGGGACGCTGATCCGGGTTACCTACGACAGCCCGGCAGACTGCCCCGTTTCCTGGGCTGGCCTGCCGTACGCCGCAGTCTGGGTCGCCGTCACAGTCGGCCGCATCTACTTCACCTATGGCGCCAGCCATGTCTTCGGCGCTCAGCTGGGCGGCTGGATGGCAGCCAACAAGATCACCGTCGGCGCCCTGACCGACAGTCTCATCTTCGTGTCCATAGCGATGCTGCTCGGCCGCACCGGCATCCTGGCCGCCAAGGCCCGCGCCGCACGCGCCGCGGCCCCCGCCACCGCGGACAGACTAGACCGCGAGGTCAGCGCTGAGTGAAGCACCGCCTGGACCGCCGCACGAAACTCAAGCGGACTGCATCTCCGGAAACCGGAGAACCTGAAAGAGGAGACGCCATTAAACGCTACACCGCACGTCTCGCCTCGCGCTTTCCCACCGGATTTCGCCGCAACATCTCGTTGCGGATCTGGGCTGTGGCTGTCACCACTGCGCTACTGGCCGGTCTTGGCGTAGTCGCCGCAGCCACGCCGGCTATGGCTTCCACTCCCGCACCGATCGCGCTGACATCTTCGAAGTGCCCGGCCAACATCTCCGAAGGTGAGGTCGACGGCTGCGTCACCGAGCTGCAGATGCTGCTTAACAACAATGGCGCGAGCCTGACCGTGGACGGCAACTTCGGTGCCGGTACCCTCACGGCCGTCAAGGCCTACCAGAGTGCGCACAGCCTGTCGGCTGACGGCATCGTCGGCCCGCTGACGAAGCAGGAGCTGGACAGCACGAGCTCGTCGGCGCCCGGGCCGATCTCGCTGACGTCCTCATCCTGCCCGACCGACATCTCCGAAGGCCAGATCAGCGGCTGCGTCACCCAGCTGCAGCAGCTCCTCAACGCGCATGGCGCGAGCCTGACCGTGGACGGCAACTTCGGTGCCGGTACCTTCGCGGCCGTCGAGAGCTTCCAGAGTGCGCACGGACTGTCCGTGGACGGCATCGTCGGCCCCAGCACGAAGGCGGCGCTGATGGGAGCACCCGTAGCGGCCAGCCCGATCGCCTTGACGTCCTCGTCGTGCCCGACTGACATCACCGAAGGTGAGATCGACGGCTGTGTCACCAAGCTGCAGCAGCTGCTGGACTCGGCCGGGGCGAGCCTGACCGTGGACGGCAACTTCGGTTCCGCGACCCTGGCGGCAGTGGAGAGCTACCAGAGTGCGCACGGACTGTCGGTGGACGGCATCGTCGGCCCGAACACCAAGGCGTCCCTGGACGGCGCGACCACCGGGGTGCCCGCGCCGATCGCCTTGACCTCTTCCTCGTGCCCGACTTACATTACGGAAGGCCAGATCAGCGGCTGCGTCACCAAGCTGCAGGAGCTGCTCAACAGCCACGGCGCGGGACTGACCGTGGATGGTGACTTCGGTCCCGCTACCTTCTCCGCTGTCGAGAGCTACCAAGGGTCGCATGGCCTGCCGGTGGACGGCATCGTCGGCCCAGACACGAAGGCCTCCCTCGATGGAGCGCCGGCACCGACACCGCCACCGCCACCAAGCGGCAGCACGCTGTCGAAGGTCGTCAGCTACGCCGAGGACATCGAGGCCGGTGACGCCGAGCCAGGCTGGGGCGGCGGCAAGATCTGGTACATCTGGGGCGGCGGCCACCACGGGACCCCCGGCCCGTCGACCGGCACCTGCGTGGGTGACCCGGTGTCCTGGGCCTGTGACCCAAGCGCCCACCCGCAAGACCCGAGCGCTATCGGACTGGACTGCTCCGGGTTCGCGCGCTGGGTTTACGACCTGGCCTACGGCCAGGATGTCCTCGGCTCCGGTCCTACCGGCAGCCAGATCAACGAGATGAACCGGGTGAGCACGCCCGTCGCGGGGGACCTGGTCTTCTTTGGCGCCAGCGCGTCAGACACCGAGCACGTGGGCGTCTACATCGGCGGCGGCAAGATGATCAACGCTTTTGAAACCGGGACGCAAGTCCAGACCAATGCCGTGTCCGACGGCGGCAACCTCATCGGTTACTACCAGTACTGAAGAAGCGGAAAGCTGGCCCGGTCGCGCGTTCCCCGGGCCCGCCCGGGGAACGGCGGCGGTCCGGCTCAGTAGCGAATCAGCCCGCGGATGTTGAGGCCGTTGCGCATGTCCTCGTAGCCTTGGTTGACATCTTCCAGGGCATACTCCCTGGTGATCAGCTCGTCGAGCTTGAGCTGCCCCTTGTTGTAGAGGTCAAGCATCCGGGGAATGTCGTGCTGGGCGTTGGAGGAGCCGTACAGGGAGCCCCGGATCTGCTTCTCCATCATGGTGAGCATGAACAAGGAACCGCTTATCTGGGTAGCGTCCGGGTGAGCGACCGCCGTGATGATGACCTTTCCGCGCTTGGCGACCAGGTCGAGCGCGGGTCCGACGTAGTCGGCCTCTGCGATATCGGTGGTGACGATGAAGGAGTCGGCCATCTGGCCGCGGGTCAGTTCCACCAGCAGCAGGGCTGCTTCCGGGACCGTGGCCGCGGTGTGCGTGGCGCCGAGTTCCAGGGCCTTGTCGCGTTTGAACTGCACCGGGTCGATCGCGATAATGTTCCGCGCCCCGGCGATCCTGGCGCCCTGGACGGCGTTGATCCCGATGCCGCCGATGCCCATGACCACGACCGTCTCGCCTGCCCTGACCTCGGCGGTACGCACAGCGCTTCCGTAACCAGTCGCCACGCCGCACCCGACCAGCGCGGCCTTGTCGAGCGCCGTGCCGTCGTCTACCTTCACGACCGACGCCGCCGGGACCACCGTGTACTCGGAGAAGGTGCCGAGCAGGCACATCTGGCCAAGACCCTGGCCGCGGGCATGGAATCGGTAGGTGCCGTCGAGTTGCGGGCCGTTGATGAGGAAGGCGCCAAGATCGCACAGGTTCTGCATGCCGCGGGCGCAGTACGAGCACCGGCCGCAGGATGGGAGGAAGCTGAGGACCACGGAGTCGCCCTCAGCGACATGCGTGACATTGGCGCCTGCGCCGACCACTATGCCAGCGCCCTCGTGGCCACCCACCACCGGGAATGGCATCGGGATGTCGCCGGTGACCAGATGCTCGTCGGAGTGGCATAGCCCGCTCGCGGTGAGCTTGACCAGGACCTCACTTTCCTTCGGCGCGTCGAGCTCAACCTCCTCGACCTGCCACTTCTCGTTCAGACCCCAGAGCACCGCGGCATCTGTCTTCATTGACTCTTCCTCTCTCTCGCGCGGACTGTTGCCCGGGAGCAGCGGGTAATCCCTTTTCGCTGGCTCGCCAATCGGCGAGATCGCGCCGGCTTGCGGTTCACTCCAGCCCGGTCAGCCGGTTACACCTGCGGGACATGGTGAAGGCGATCCGGCCCATGCGGGGCGAGAGGGATCCGGCAGGCCCCATCGACGCCGAAGACCCGGTTGAGCCGTCCGAACGCCAGCCACGAACCCACGCACAACCCCAGCTGGACCAGTTCGTCGTCGCTGAAAGCAGCATGCAGGCGCGCCCAGAAAGCGTCGTCCATGCCGAGGTGGTCGATCGCGAACCGCTGGGCGAACTCCGCGGCCAGCGCCTCCCGCTCGGCCAACCCCGCGCCGTCGCCCAGCACCGCGTCATAGAACGCCTGGCCCGGGCCATCCTCGGGCCGCACGCTGAGACAGATGCGGCAGTCGTTGACCCGGGCGATCGTGATGCGGGCGGCCTCGAACTCGCGCAGGGGCAGCGTAGATTTCCGGTAGACGGCGTCGCTGAACGCGGCCGCCGGCCCGGTGAGCTTGTTACCGGTGCCGCCCCACAGGTGCAAAAGCGGATCCCGGCCACCGGGTACGTCGATGCGGGGCACATCCTGACTCTAATCCAGAACTAGAACGTGTTCCAGTAGGGCATCCGCCTGGGTGCGAAATGCGGCTGGAGCAGAGATCGCCGGCGGGCATGATCGGCCTGCTCGGTGCTGCCCCCGCCGCGAGCCTGGATCGAAGACGGCCATATCGATTTGTGCCAAAGCCGGGCCCGCGGATTGTCACCCGCGCGCATAGCAAGCCCAACTTACTGACCAGTAGCATCGGCACTCACCTTCCGGGCGGAGGCCCGCGGCCAGGCGCGCGGGCAACCGATCGCGCTGCGGCGCGCCCTTCCCGATGACCCGCGCCCATAAGGAGGAAACATGTCCCGCCACAGTCGCCGGTTACTGCTTGCCCCAGTGGTGCTTGCGCTAGCCGCCCTACCTGCCGTCAGCGTGGCCACCGCGGGTTCCGCCGCCGCTGCGGACAGTGTGATCACTGTCATTGGAGGCAGCGCCACCACGGTCAGCGCTCCTGGCGTCGCCGGCCAGCTCCTCGGCGCCGGAATCGTGCCGGTGGTCCTCCCGCCCGGGAAGATGAGCATCAATCTGTCCAACCTCAGCGCCACCATCACGCTGCCGCTGACCGGCGGCAGCGTCGACCTGACGACCTTCAACGGCCAGGCCTCGGCAGGCGGCAGCATCGTATTCACCAAGCTGTTCCCGCTGCGCATCGTGCGGCTCACCAGCATCCAGGTCAACATCGTGAACGGCATCGTCACGCAGAGCGCCCTGACTTCGGCCGGCACCCGGATCTCGCTGTTCCAGCTGAGCCTGAACGGCGCCAGCTTTGGCGGCGATGCGACCCACCTCACCATCAGCAACCTGGCGACGACCATCACAGCGGACGGCGCGCAATACCTCGACTCGGCTCTGCATAGCCACGTGTTCACCGCAGGCATGCTGTTCGGCACAGCCAGCAGCACGTTCCAGCACAGCTGATGCAGCAGCACCGCACGCGGACCGGCCAGCTTCCCGCCTGGCCGGTCCGCGTCACTGTCGCTCACACAGCGCGGTGCGCCGGGTAATCCGGTCTGCTGAGCCAGCCAACGGTGCCTTCCGGGGCCGCATAATGGCCGTTCGGGAGCGCCGGAATGATCGATCCATCCGCATAGCCAGCCGCCCCGGGCTTCCTGCTGCTGCTCCGGCTGGGATAGCTTCAATGGCGGCGAAACCAGTGACAGTCCCAGGTGCAGACAGCGGAACCCGCCCGCCGGACTTGAGGAGCGAGACGATGGACGGTGACGCCCAGGCCAGGGCCAGGATCATGGAGCACTGGCGGGCCTCCGAGCAAGGGGACAGCGCGACCGAGCACGCCATCTACGCGGCGGACGCGATCTTGGATTACCCGCAATCCGGGGAACGGTTCCGCGGCCGCGCGACCATTGCGGCGCAACGCGGTGGCCATCCGGCGGACCGGCACTTTACCGTGCTCCGGATCAGCGGCAACGGGGACGTATGGGTGAGCGAGTGCGTGATCAGCTACGACGGCGTGCCCTCCCACTCGGTCAGCATCATGGAGTTCTCCGGCGGCCTCGTCGCCCATGAGACCCAGTACTTTGCCGACCCCTTCGACCCGCCCCCGTGGCGGGCAGCGCTGGCCGAGCCGATGCCGGACCATTCAGGCTGAATGCGGACGACCGAAGTCGCCTGCCGCGTCGACAGCGTCATGTCTGTCCGCAACCGCTACCCGGACGTGCACGCCGACGTCGTCAGTCGGCTGCGCCGGGGGTGGCTACGGGCGAGGTGCGGGCCCAAGCCGATCTGGACCGCGATGCGGCTGCTGATGGCCGTGATGGACGGCCTATCCATCCAGTGGCTCCTCGATCCGGACTTCGACATGACCGGCGCCGTCAACCGCTTCGCCGACCTGCTGAAATCCGACCTGAGCGCCGACCCGGACTGACCTGCCACGCCACTGAAGCGGCCGCCCCACAATGCCTTCGCAGCCGACCTCAGCGGCCAGGCGCTGGCTCGACGTCGGGGCCGGGGCCGATGATGTCGGGGCTGAGAGATGTCGGGTCAGCGCCTCACGGTACGCGTCTGTGCACATGGCTGCGGACTGCCGGGCGGATCAGCGCAGCTCTTGGATGCGGATCAGGTTGCCCGCGGGATCGCGGAACGCGCAGTCACGAACGCCGTACGGCTGCTCGGTCGGCTCCTGCACGACCTCGGCGCTGGCCTGCAGCCGCGTGAAGGTGCCGTCAAGGTCCTTGGTGGCCAGGAGGATCCAGCCGTAGGTTCCCTTGGCCATCATCTCGGTGATGGTGCGGCGCTCGTCGTCGGTGATGCCGGGGTCGGCGGCCGGCGGCGCCAGGAGGATTGACGTGCCGGGCTGGCCGGGAGGGCCGACCGTGATCCAGCGCATCTTGCCGGATCCGACGTCAGCGCGGACCTCGAAGCCGAGAGTGTCGCGATAAAAGACCAGAGATGCGTCCGGGTCGTCGTGCGGCAGGGCGCTGGCGTGAATGGTGATGTCCATGGCCATCACGCTAGTCACAGCTCGTGGCCGGCGCTTCTCGATTCCTGATCGGTCTGGTCACCTGTTTCGCGACACACGACGGCATACCCGCCGTCGTGTGCGCCGCGTCGCGCCGGTAGATGCTGGGTGGCATGCCGACCAGTTCGGTGAAGCGAGTGCTGAAGGTGCCCAGCGACGAGCAGCCGACCGCGAAGCAGACCTCGGTGACGCTGAGGCCGCCCCGGCGCAGCAGCGCCATCGCCCGCTCGATGCGCCGCGTCATCAGGTAGCTGTACGGAGACTCACCATAGGCAAGCCGGAACTCGCGGCTGAGATGTCCGGCCGACATGTGCACACCGCGGGCGAGCGCCTCGACATCCAGGGGCTGCGCGTACTCCCGATCGATCCGGTCGCGGACACGGCGCAGCCGCGCGAGGTCACGCAGGTGCTGCTCGGATGCGGGACTGCTGGTCACAGGCAAGATGGTACGTCGCGCCGCAGCCGATACCGAGCCACGCGGCGATCCCATGTGACGGCTGTGCTGCCGTCGTACTGCGCCGCCCGGCTCACAGCGATGCGGCCTCCCACGCGAACCCGTCCGGGTCGGTGAAAGGCCCGGCATCGCTGCCAATCGCGAGCCGGTGCGATCCGGTGCCGTCGGGAGGGACACCGGCGTCCTTGGCGAGGGCACGGTGCCCGTAGAGCGCCAGCTTCACGGGACTGGACGGCGTGGCGAATTCGACGTACTTGCGGCCAAAGCTCTTCGCCACGGCGAGGCCGCGGTCGACGTAGAACCGCTTGCTCGCGGCCACGTCCGCAGCTCCCAGCAGGAGCACGATCTGGTCAATCTGCCGGGTGGCTGGGCCGGTGTCCTTCTTCGCCGAGGTAGCGACCTTCCAGATCGTCCCATCCGGGGCTTGCACGACGCCGCCGTAACCCCACAACGACTTCACGGCCGGCTTCAGCGGCGTGGCGCCGGCGTCCAGGGCGGCACCGATGAGACCGCTGACGGTAGCTGGCTGCGACACCGTGAGCGACAGCGTGAATCCACGGAAGCCGGTTTCCGGGGCCTGCGAGGCCCGCAGGCGCAGCTGAGTGCCCAGGCCGAAGGCGGCGGTGTAGAAGCGGCGTGCGGCCGTGGGGTCGGCCACTTCGAGGGTGACGGATTCGATGGAAGTCATAGGGGCACGTTAATTGGGGCTCCGCGGCCGGCGCTTCTCGATTCCTGACCGGTCTGGTCACCCGTTTCGCCAGGCACGACGGTATCCCCACCGTCGTGTGCGCCGCGTGGCGGGCGTTAGGAGCCGGGGCGCCCGGTGTCGGGACGTAACCCATGACGCACTTTGTTCTGCCCGCCCGTAACTCAGTCGGGTCCACAAGCCCTCCCACTCCCGCCAGTCTGGCGGACGCCGACATCCGCTTCTAACCCGAGCCGGGTGCACTGTCATACCGCGGACAGCGTGGTCGCGGGCTAGTCTCGTGGCTGATCCCTGTCATGTCACAGTGGGTGCTGGGCCAGAACCGACGACGAACCGCGAACCGGCCACCACGTGACCAGCCATCCGCCCAGCGGGGATAGCCGCTCACTCCGGGCGAGCCTGGCGCGGCCAAGGCAGGAGCCACGATGATCGAGCACACCACCGCCGGCAAGATGTCCCTCGCTGAGCTGGCCGACGGGCACAAAAGCCAGCCGTCTGCCATCCTGCGCCTCACCGCACAGCACAGTCCCGGCGGAGCCTATCCAGCCAACGTCGCCGCCTACATCAACGGCGTGTTCCGCGGCACCATCGCCGCCACTGACCACATGCCCGCCGGGCTGCACCTCTACCTGCCCTAGTAGCGGGCAGCCACGATTACCACCAGCGACATCCATCCACCCGCCCGCGACTGTGCTGCCCTCCGAACACGGTGGCGTCAGCGGCTCACCAGGCGCGGGTCGTATCCGTGTGGGTGCGCCGAGGCGGTGCCAGGGCATTTGTTCATCTGCTGATCACCTGATGGCCGCCGGCGCGTTGGGGGTACCGCCTAGGTTCGGGTCGGTATCCGCTCTCGTGAAGGGACGAACCGAGGTGGCATTGCGTTCGTACATGGTGGCGCTAGGCCTGGCCGGGATTGGCGTCGTGGCGACGGCCGGCGTCGCCGTGGCCCATACCGGGGCACTCGGCGACTGGCCGTATGCCGCCCATGCCAGTCAGGCCAGGACCTATACGCTCGCGGCGGTTGGTGATATCGCCTGCGAGCCGGACAACGCGGAAAACACCGGCACGCCTGCGGCCCTCAAGTGCGGCAGCCCTGCTCTCGGTGGCCTCAGCGCCGAGTATGCGACGGCGCAGCAGGCCGACGCGATGCACCCGGACCTGGTCGCGCTGCTCGGCGACGAGCAGTACCAGGTGGGCAAGCTGAGTGACTTCGAGCAGTCCTTCGAGCAGGCCTGGGGCGGCCTGAAGATGCTCGAGCGCCCGGCCCCGGGCAACCACGAGTACTACGCCTACACCAAGAAAGGCGACAACGAGCCCGGGCAGAACGGCACCGGCTACTTCGGCTACTTCAACGGGCATGACCAGAACGGCACGCCGGACGCGCAGGGGCAGGCTGGCGACGACACCGCCGCGAGCCAAGGCTGGTACTCCTACGACCTGGGCAACTGGCACATCATCTCGCTGAACATCGAGTGCGAGTCCGCGGCGTTCAGCAACGACTGCTCCACCACGGACGGCGGCCTGCTGGCCCAGGAAACCCAGTGGCTGGCCGCGGACCTGGCCAGCAGCCACCAGGCATGCACAATCGCGTACTGGCACCAGCCGACCTTCACCGCGGCCGACACCAGCGCCGACGTCCCCGACCCGGGCGCTCCCGGCGCGGACAGCACCGAGGGCCTCGCCGCCGACGCCTGGTGGAAGCTGCTGTACAAGGCGCACGCGACGCTGATCCTCAACGGCCATGAACACTACTACGCGCGCTTCCGCCCGATGGACCCGGCGGGGCACCCCGACCCGCGGCACGGCATCACGCAGATCACGGCCGGCTCCGGCGGCGAGGCCCTCGACACCCTCGCGACCGAAAACGGTACCTACAGCAACCCGAACGTGGTCACCGGCCAGGACCAGGCCTTCGGCGTGCTGAAGCTCAGCCTGCACCCGGACAGCTACAGCTGGGACTACAAGCCCGCGCTCGCCGGACCAGGCGCAGACCCCGCCACGGCGCTGAGCTACAGCGACTCCGGCAGCGCCGCCTGCCGGGGCTGACATACCCCACTGATTCAGGCGCGGGCCCGGGCCGATCCGGGCCCGCGCCAGCGTCCCGGCCCGGCCAGTACCCCACCAGACCAGGCACGCTGCGAACATTTCGGGTGAGCGGACAAGATAGCCAATCTGCATGTCAGCCGAGCCACCGCACCCGGCGCGGCATCGACGGCCCGGGTGCATAAATGACGCCAAGTACGCCGGGCCAGACGTCACTGCGAGTGAACGCCGAACCGGTACCCGGCCGCTTCATCAGGCCAGAACCCAAATGGCGGCCGCCATATACACCTGCCGCAACGCACACGCATCGAGACAGCGGCGAACCATTCGTAGCGGACATACTCTGCTGCCGTGCCGCGTGCGCGTTCCTTGCGTTTTCCGCCGGCCGGCTCCGGCTGGTGAGGCGGCCTTCGCGTCCCCTGGCCTAGGGTGGCACGGTGACCAGCCCATGGGATCCTTCCAGCGCTGGCGTGCTGCACCTGCCATCGGGCCGGCTCGTCAGAGGCCGCAGCCTGCGGCGGGCGCTCCCGTTCGGGCCAGGGCCCACTTTCGCCGTCTACCTGCTCAGCAAGCCACCGCCCGCCGTTGCCTGGGAGGCCCGCTGGGTGCGCTGGTCCGACTTCTGGCTGCCGGCCGACCGGGGACGCGCACAGCAGATCCTGCACGAAGCCTGGAAACGCACCCTGACTGAACGCGTGGAGATCGCCTGTACCGGCGGCCGCGGAAGGACCGGGACAGCATTGGCCTGCCTGGCGATCATCGATGGGCTACCGCCGGAACAGGCCGTTGCCTTCGTCCGGCAGCATTATGACCCGCATGCTGTGGAGACGCCCTGGCAAAAGCGTTATGCCGCCCGTTTCCCAACGCCGCGAAAGAGCGGCTGATCTCGCTTCCCCGACGCCGGTCGTGCCGCCGACCGAGCGTTTGCGGCGCTCCATCCGGGACTGTCCCCGAACACCGTTGCGGGGGCAGTCCCCCGCCCCGGGGCTGTATACGTAAAGCCAGATCTCTCGACCCTCGTCGTCGATCTCGGGCGCACTGGACTCCCGGATGTAGTGGGCATCGACACCGTCAGGATGGTCATCCACGCTCAAGGTCCCGCTCATCTTCAAGAGCCGGCCGCATGCGCCACAACTTAGCCAGGGGCGGGCCCGTGGAGAAGACGAAAGACCCCGCCTCTATGGTGGACCGATGGCATCGGTCAAGCAGATCCAAGTCACCTTCGACTGCGCAGAACCTGAGCGCGTCGCTCGTTTCTGGTGCGAGGTGCTGGGGTACGTCGTACCGCCGCCACCGGCAGGGTTCGCCACTTGGGACGATTTCGATCGCGCGCTGCCGCCTGAGCATCAGGGTTCAGCGTTCGCATGCATTGATCCCTCAGGTGCGGGCCCGCGACTGTTCTTCCAGCGCGTTCCCGAAGGCAAGGTCGTCAAGAACCGGCTGCATCTTGACGTGCGGGCCGGCACCGGGCTCGCAGGTGAAGAGCGCCTGGCCGCACTTGAGGCCGAATGCGCACGGCTGGTCCCGCTCGGCGCGGTACGCGTGCGGCTACTGCTTGCCGATGACCACAACGAGTCGTGCCTCGTGATGCAGGACATCGAGGGCAACGAGTTCTGTCTCGACTGAGTGGCCGCGAACGTGGCAGCTGCGCGAGCCGGCTGGTGCGGTTCGCCATCACCAGGGTCGCCGTCCCGCGGCGCGCCAACGGTCCTGATCCAGCATCACCCCTCGGTGTCCACGAGCACGAATCTAGCGGCGATCGGCGCGAACATCCGCTATGCCGCGTAGGGCGTCTACGACTCGGGCACGTAGACCATGGGATGCTCACCCATGCCGGACCAGAACACGTGCAGCCGGTCGCATGATGCACAGGGGAACGCGTGGCTCATCGCCATGTAGACGTCCTCTGCCTGGACCAGCCCGGTGAACCCGTCGAAGTCCAGGTCTGAGACGAGCAGGTATTCGGCCGGGTGCGTACCGGGCCGCTGGACTGGATCATCGTGCCGCAGGCGCACTGCCACTTGGCCATCTCAGATCCTTTCGTAGACCGGCTGATCGAACATCCCCATCTAACGGTGTCGGCTGCGCGATCCTAGCGGGCCCGGGCCCGAGGACAAGCGGTCTACGTGCGGACGTGGGGCGCTCGGCATGTATGACCATGCACAACTGGCCGGAGGCAGGAACGTCCGGATCTGCCGTTGTCAGAGTTTTAGCTGGACGAGGTAACCCACGAATCGCTCGTCGCCGCGATCAGCGATCCACCCGTCCGCCGACTCGACCTCTGTGAGAATGCCGGAACCCGGAATTGGGTAACCAGCTCGTGAATCACTGCCCGGACGGGGCCCATAGCCGCAATGAACGGCCGCGATAAGGACCACCGTTCCCCGTGTCGGCGGAGTGTCCTCAGGGACTCCCCCATGGTGCTCCTCTACCGCATCCACGGGTCGCTGCAAGCGCGTCCCCAGCATCGTTTCAAACCAGTCCGGGTCAGCGTCGCGGAGAGCCCAGGCCACCTTTGAGCCACAGCGGAAAGGATCCCCACAGCATTGCATCTGCCAGCTGTCCACCCAGACCGTCATCCTCCTCATTGGCCAGAGTCTGGCGGCAGCCTGACGGCGCGTCGAGTCATTTGCGCTTCTGCCGCCGATCGTTAACCGCGCGGGGCTTCGTCCGGGGATGGCCGCAGCACCCGGACAGACGCCAGCGCCCACAGGCCGGTCAACGCAAGCCAGATGATCAAGCGCAGCCATCCAGCCAGCCCAGCACGCGGCGAATACGCCTCCTGGCTCAGCGGCGCGTAGGCGTACCAGCCGAACCCGGCCGCACTTGCGAGATTGACGAGA
>Ga0265338_10000504_pt1 | contig 69708 bp, 66 predicted proteins | sample 42126metaG_FD_193579 | JGI IMG/M metagenome (GOLD analysis project Ga0265338, IMG submission 193579) | Rhizosphere microbial communities from Carex aquatilis grown in University of Washington, Seatle, WA, United States - 4-21-26 metaG | ecosystem: Host-associated > Plants > Roots > Rhizosphere...
TCTAACTCTACAAACTTAGTATCGGGCGGCACTATTAGCGGCCGTTGCAATATATATCTAAGGGACACCCAGGCGAGCACTACTACACTAGAAAGCGTTTCTACTTCTGGAGTGCAAGCGAACCAGTCTGTGACCGCTTTCACGATGTCAAGGAATGCCAGATACTTGTTGTTTGCCACCACCGCCACTAATCTGGATGACGGGACAACTACGTATAGTGGCGGTTATTCAATATATCTACGGGATACCCAGAACAACACGACACAGGTGGTTGTGGGCTCGTCGTATTACGATAACTATAACTTTCCTGCGGTAAGTGAAGACGGCAGGTTTATATATTATCGAGAGATAGGCTATCCTACTAGCTCCGAAGGCCTTTTCGTAAAAGACATGCTGCTCGGCACTACTATGCGGGTAGATGCTGCGGCTGATGGTACGCAGGAAAATACTGCACCTAGTAGTACCATTAGCACAGATTGCTCAGGTCGATTCGCGGTTTTTAACTCGAGCGCGACGAACCTTTCGTCTGATGGAATTGGTGGGCTATTCCTTGTGGAGACGGTTGGGTCTTCGCACACAATTCAAAAAATAGCTAACGACGGTAGCGAAGCACAATTAACATGTGATGGGGACCACGTAGTATTCAATAGTACTGAATCTGACCTTGTTTCGGGGGACACGAATGGCATGAGCGATGTCTTCGAATATGATATTGCTCGGGGTACGTATACGATGGTTTCAACTGACGCTTCAGGCAACGAGTATTCATCAAGTTGTTCAAGCGCTTCGCCCGGATGCCCTGACCTAGAAACCCATGGAGTGTTAGCCTCCATGGATGGTCGGTATGTAGTTATGGAGTACGGAAACTCAAGTTCCGCAAGTGAGTGGGTAAAGGATACCTATACTGGAGCTCTGACAGAGATATCACAAACTGGAAGTACTTTTAGTGCTGAGGCGGGCGTAACGGCTGATGCTAGGGAGACGTACTACAGGAACTTTTCTAGTGGACAACCACAAAGGCTGTATGTAGCAACAGACTATCTCTAGGAGTTCGTGCTCGGAAGCCTGTGGATAACTTGTCAAGCATAAAATGCAAAATTAGCTTGCGTGGCCAAGCATAAGCGTGGTATAAATGAACTGTTACTAACAAAATAAATAGTCAAAGCAAAATATAAATAAAGGGAAAGAAATGAAATCGTTAAGATTTTTAGACCGCCGAGTCGGCTTCAGCTTGGGAGCTGTGAGCCTGTTGCTTGGCACACTTGCTCCGGCTGTTGTTCCGGCGTTCGCTTCTGCGGATAACCAGATAACAACCCGGAGCATTCAGATGGGTACGTCTGCTCAAAGCGCGACGGGCGTTAAATATACTGTTACGTTTACGCCGGTGACCACCCTCACGGCTGGTGGTGGTGGTGATATTGTCATATGGTTTTGTCAAAATACTCCGTTAGTTGGTTCATCATGTACAGCACCTACCGGGATGAGTCTTGCAGGAGTGAACGTCGTAGGCGTAGGCTCAGAAGCTCCTGACACTACTGGTAGCTATGTGGCCAAGGGCGCAAACTATATAGTCATTAAAGCTGCGGCACTCACCGGGGGATCGCCTTACTCAGTCGTGCTCGATGGTGTAACGAACCCCGATGGCAGTAACTTGACAAACGGTACCTTCTACGGACGCGTTGAAACTTTTGCTAACACTACTGACGGCCAGGCTGCTGGTGGTGATGCAGGGCATGGTGGCACGTCTACTGGTACGGTCGTTACTAACATCAAAGACGACGGCTCAGTCGCAATGGCGGTGTCGGCGACGATAGGCGTAACGGCGGCGGTCTTGGAAAGTATGACTTTCTGTGTCTTTGGCGACCCGAACAATAACACGGCTACACCTACACAGGGTAGTGCAGATGCGAGTAGCTATCTAGGTACCTTGACTACTTCTGCAAATGGCCCTGGACTGGGCTGTGTCGACAACTCCACGACCAACGGAGGTCACTCTAACGGTGCCCCGAATCCTAGTACGCAATTAGGCCAAGTAAACAGCGGTGTAAGCGCACTTGATACTGGGCATATCAGCTATGCCGCGGACTGGGCGCAATTAAGCACAAACGCAAGTAAGGGAGCGATAGTGTTCCTAAAAACCGGTAACCAATGTGTTGGCTTGCACCGTACAAGTCAATCATCGCCTACAACTTGCGATATACCTTCCTTTGGCGCAACCGCTGGTAACACCAGTACAGCAGCAGGCACAGCTGGGTTCGGTCTTTCCTTCGGAGCTGCCTCTTCGGCCGGGACTGGTTCAAGTGGATCTGTTGACATCAACACTAATTATGACCACTCTACTGGAAGTTACGCTATGCTGGGCTCGGGTGCCTCAACATCCAGCGGACAGGCCAACTCTGCGGAAAACAGTCTAGTACAGGACACTACATCAGACTATGGTGGGTTTGTCTTCGGGACCGAAGGTGCTCCAATCGCAAGCATGGATGTGCCGTTCGCTCTTGCGGCCACTGTCGGAAACAACACGCCGGCCGGTAGCTACAAAGCTGACCTTAGCCTAATCGCTGTCGGTACCTTCTAATCTCGCTCTTGCAAGCGAAACCTAAAACCGCCCCTATGGGGCGGTTTTAGTGGGTTGTGCTCACGGTTTGGTGATTATCTATAAGCCTGCTATCATAAAGCTAAGTTATCTACCATGGGGAATGCAAGAGTGAAAAGCAAAAGAGTTCATAGTACCTTGTCCCTGCTTTTGTGCGGTGCGGTTTTGGCCTATGGCAGCACCTCCGTACTGGCGGCTACCTCCAGCACCACACCGAGCACTACTGCTAACAATCAGGAACTGAAAATTTCACCGGTCCGTACCGACCTGACCGTTGAGGCCGGCGCTACTGGAACGGTTAAAGTAGTAGCAACTAACTTGACGAATGCACCGATAACTGTGCAACCGATTGAAAACGATTTCGTAGCCGGCGGTGAACAAGGCCAACCTAATCTTATACTTGACTCAAACAGCTATGCGCCTTCGCACAGTCTTAAGCGTTTTATGGTTCCGATGTCGGACATTACCATCCCGGCAAATGGTACGATGCCGGTAACCGTTAACATCGCGGTTCCTAAAGCCGCTCAGGCGGGCGGTTACTTTGGAGCGCTGCGCCTTGCGCCCGTAACTGCCGGCATATCGGGAAGCAGCGCGGTCGGTTTGGGCGGGAGCGTCGCGTCACTTATCCTTATGACGGTGCCCGGTCCCACTACTGAACAGTTAACTATGACTGACTTCGCAGTACAGCAGAACGGTAATACTGCCGGTAATTTCCGCAATCCTAGCAACCTCAACCTGTTTGTGCGGTTTGAAAATAAAGGCAACCTCCAGGAGGCGCCGTTTGGCCAGGTGTACGTCCAGAAAGGTAAAAAACTGGTATATACCTACAATTTTAACCAGCAGAATCCCAAGTCAGAAATATTGCCGGACAGCTTCCGTAGGTGGAGTATACCTTTGCGAGGTCTGGGCAAGTTTGGCAAGTATACCGTCGGCGCAACTTTTACTTATGGCACGAAAGGCCAAACCATCGATGTTAGCAAGTCCGTCTGGATTATACCAACTGGCTACATCCTGGCCATGGTAGGTACGATTATTGTGCTTGTGCTGCTTATCGGTGGAGGCTTCCTGTTCCTGAAATCCTACAAGCGCCGCATATTGAAATCGTCCCGCCGTAGGTACTAGGCGGTCATGCAACGGTTGAAATCCGAGCGACCTTAGTTGTGGTGCTATTTGTGCCTATTTCCGTTTCTGATGTGCGTATTCCAGGTAAGAATGTTGTTGAATTCGCGTGTTAATTTGCTATAATCACTGATGAAAGGAGGGTACAATGCCTACGATTTTACCCATATCGGATTTACGAAATTATACGGAAGTCTTGAATCGTGTTGATGTTGATAAGCCCGTCTATTTAACCCGCAATGGACGCGGCACATATGTTATCTCGAAATTGGACGATTATGATCGAGAGGCCACGGTTGAGCAGCTGCTGAAAGAGATTAAAAAGGGAGAGCAATCCATTAAGCAAGATGGAGCGGCCCCTATAGATAAAGTTGCAAAGAACCTCAATATACAGTTATGAGGGTTGTATTCTCGCCCGCTGCTGAACATGACCTGATTGGCCTACACTCCTATATACAGAATGATCTGCAGAACCCAATCGCTGCCCACAATATAGCCGCGAAAATCTTACACCGTTCCCAGCAACTAGAGACTTTCCCTGAGATGGGGGCAAGCCTGAATAGCATCGACCGGCGATTGGATGGTTATCGCTACATATTGGCAGACAACTACCTGGTTATCTACAGAATTACTCATCCACAGGGCGTCATTATACGAATTCTCTATGCTCGCTCCGACTACGTACAACTACTGAAAGGTTGAGCACCCGGACTTGATTTGGTATAAAAACAAAATGACAGATACTCTCATTTTCTAAATAGCCCCGAATTCTATAACCAGGTGCCCAGGCGAGGTAAGAAATTTGCTATAATGTAGCTAATATGTCACAGAAAGTTTACGTCGGCATGTCCGGCGGTGTGGATTCGTCGGTCACGGCTGCCCTCTTGATTGAGCAGGGCTATCAAGTGACGGGTGTCTACATGAAAAACTGGAGTCAGGATCTGCCCGGTTTTGCCTGCCCATGGAAGCAGGACTATCAGGACGCCAAACGGGTGGCCGTGCAGCTCGGCATTCCGTTTAAAATGTATGATTTCGAGACGGAATACCGTCAGCGGGTGGTTAATTATATGGTTGATGAATACAAAGCTGGTCGTACGCCAAACCCGGACGTCATGTGCAACCAGGAAATCAAATTCAAAATGTTCCTAGAGACGGCGCTCGAAGACGGCGCTGACCTGATCGCTACCGGCCACTATGCCCGCGTACAAGACGGCCAGCTGCTTACGGCGGCGAATGTGGACAAAGACCAGACGTATTTCTTGTACCGTGTGTCTGAGCCTGCGCTTAAACGCGCACTTATGCCTATCGGTGAGTTTGCCACAAAAGCCGAGGTACGCGCGAAAGCGGCCGAGCTAAGGCTGGCTACTGCTGCCAAAAAGGACAGCCAGGGTATTTGCTTCGTGGGCAAGGTAGGCATTAAAGACTTTTTGCTGCACGAGCTGGGCGAGCAGCCGCACGGCGACATTGTCGACCAGCATGGAAAGGTCGTAGGTGAGCATGACGGCGCTATTTTCTACACCATCGGCCAGCGCCATGGTCTGCACGTGGGCGGTGGTCTGCCGTTTTATGTCACGGGCAAAGATATGGCAGCCAACGTGGTCTATGTAACCACCGACCTGCAGGATCCCGGCCTATGGCGCAGCGAGCTGCAAATAACGGATCTCCACTGGATAAACCAACCACCTGAACCTGGCAAAACTTACCAGATACGCACTCGTTACCGCTCCAATCTTATCTCCTGCAAAATCTCGCTAAAGGATAGCCCTCTGGCAGCTGGGTCAATGGAGACGGCAAAAATTGTTCTGGATGAAGAAGTGCGTGCCATAACGCCTGGCCAGTCGGCGGTGGTATATGACGGCAACTGCGTGCTGGGTGGTGGTATTGTCATTTAACCAGAAGGTACAACGCAGTCGAATTAAAGACTGTGAGAAATATCACAAAAAACTTGCAAACTAACAGATGGGGCGTATAATTTGCCACTATCAATTAGTTAAAGAAACACAGGCATTAATAGTACTTGTTCTGTTTTTTGGAGCGTTTAAATATGACTAAATGGGCTGAACATCTTGACATGAAACCAGAGATTAACTGGGCACCAGGGTGGTGGGACGTGGGCTATCTGGGACGATGGGTATACGTTGACGAAATGGGTGGGCGTCACGCACGATGGGAGGCCGAAGACGGAGAAGGGGCACGAGGTGAAGGTGTTGCCCCACCAGCGGTGGAAAGACTTACTGACTGGCCCGACTTTTGGAAGAGGTTCTGGGCGAGGGAAGTTGCTGAAGGTAGAGCTATAGCTGCTGCCGGCCATGTTGCTGTCGGGCAAACTGCAAAGGCTGACGTTGCTGCCCCGGCTGTAGAGCTCGCAGAAACCACTGCGACTGGTATATCTGTCCCTCGGACCATAGCGCCGTTCACTCCGGGCGTTAGTGGCGATAGTCCGTTTGGGCGTGGTGAAGAGCTTGTGCCTGTTGGCTCTAAAGTGTAGCGCCTATTTAGGCTATAAAAGGTTCGCGGACAACTAAAGCCGTGCTAAAATAAGTTGCATATGCTGGATAAGCTAAAGGGGTTTAAAGAGGTAGCGCAGAGTCAGGTACGCGCGCGTATGGCGGCGGCGAAGCCGGCTGAAGGCGGCGTGCAGCACCTGGTCGGTCTGGACATCGGTACCGAATACGTCAAGGCGCTGATCGGCCGGGTGAACGACGGTGAGATTGAGATTATTGGCGTCGGCCGTGCTCATCAGGGCCTGAGCGACATGCAGGCTGGGGCAGTGGCGGATATTGGGGCGGTAGTGGAAAACTGCGATAAGGCGCTCAATGACGCTGAAAAACAGGCGGGTGTCAGCGCGCGCGGGGCTATCATCGGCATTGCCGGCGAACTGGTGCAAGGTACGACGACGACCGTGCGCGTGGCGCGCAAGACTCCCGACAAAGCGCTCGATATCGCTGAGATCGAAAAGATTATCAAACTGGTCCAGGCGCGGGCTGAGGCCAAGGCTAAGAAGCAGCTGTCGCTGGAGTTGGGCGGCAAGGAAGTCGATGTTAAGCTCGTCAATAGCGCGTTGGTCAGCATGGAAATCGACGGTTATACAGTCACGAATCCCCTCGGTTTTCAGGGCCGCGACATGGTGGTGCAGCTCTATACGGCATTTGCGCCGTTGGTACATATTGGTGCGCTAGAACGAGTGGCCGAGCAACTCGACCTTAATCTGCTGGCGGTAGCGGCGGAGCCGTTTGCAGTGGCCCGTAGTGTCATCGGTGATGACCAGACGAACAACATGAGCGCTGTGCTGATGGACGTCGGCGGCGGTACGACTGATATCGCAGTTATTAATGAAGGCGGCGTGCAGGGCACCAAGATGTTCGGTATCGGTGGCCGAGCATATACGCGCAGTATCGAGCGTGGGCTCGGCGTGGAATTTGACATGGCCGAGAAACTCAAAGTGGGCTTAAGTGACAAAAAAGTGGCGGCCAAACAGGCTGTCCTGGTGGAAAAGGCGCTTAAAAAGACCTTGGAGGTCTGGATCAGCGGCGTGGAACTGGCACTAGGTGAATTTGACAAGCTGGATCATCTGCCCCACCGTCTGCTGCTCTGCGGCGGTGGTTCATCGTTGGACATGCTGATGGACCGCTTGCAGGATAGTGACTGGTACCGAGCCTTGCCGTTTACCCGTAAACCTGTCGTGCAACACATTCATCCTGACGAGGTAGTCGGCATAACTGATACGACTGGCTCCGTGAGTGACCATACGTTCATTACCGCCATGGGCCTGCTGCGGGTCGGTCTCGATACGGTACAATATAACGGCGCGGGCGGCGAGTCCGTGAAAGAGCGCATTGATCGCATCCTGCGCGTCTAAAGGTGTGCGATTTATAACAACAAGCGTTAGAATAGATACAGAATGGCGAACCTACAGACGGTAAATGGAACTGCCGGCAAAGAAACGATTTATGTCGACGTAGACGACGAGATTACGGCCGTCATCGACAAAGTCGCCGCCGCTAAAGGCAAAATAGTAGCGCTGGTATTGCCCAAGCGGTGCCCAGTGCTGCAGAGCGTGGTCAACATGAAGCTGCTCAAGCGGACTGCCGATAACGCCGATAAGAACCTGGTGTTGGTGACGAGCGAAGCTGGTCTGATGCCGCTGGCCGGCAGCGTCGGCCTATATGTCGCCAGTTCACCGAGCAGCAAGCCGAGCATACCGGAGATGGCGGCCCCGAAAGATTATGATGCAGCCGGCGAACCTCTGAAGATCGTAGACGGCAACGCTTCTGCGGACGGTGAGGATTTTGATCCCAAGAAAGCGGGCGCGACAAGTATCGGTGAGCTTGACGGTACCGGCAAAGCTTCGACAGCCGACGACGACACGATTGACCTTTGGGACGAGCCTGATGAAGCGCCGCTAGCGGCTGCTCCTGCGGCCACTAAAGCCCCCAAGCCCAAGAAAGACAAGAAGCTGCAAGTGCCTAACTTTGACAGTTTCCGCAAGAAGCTTGCTCTAGGTGTATTACTACTAGTGGCACTGGGAGTGGCAGGGTACTTTGCCTTTATGGTGTTGCCGGCGGCGACGATAACGATAGGCACCGACAGCAGTACTGTCCCCACGAACATGAGTCTGGCGCTCGACACTACGGCGACTAAGCTCGATACCACGACCAACACCGTGCCGGCCACCTCGCAAAGCCAGCAGAAGACCGTCACGCAGACGGTGCCGGCTACTGGCCAGCAAAACAATGGCCAGAAAGCCAGTGGTACGATTACGGTGATTAACTGCAGCAGTTCCGACGCCACCATCCCGGCAGGTGCTAGCTTTAGCTCCGGCGGCCATACCTTTATCGCTCAAAATACGACCCCCGTACCCGACAGCAATTTCAGCTCACCGGGCAGCGGCTCAAAGTGTAAAAACGATGGCAAGGCGAACGTACCGGTGACAGCCCTGAAGGGCGGCGGCGACTACAACCTGGCGCCGGCCGCGTATAGTATCTCGGGTAACTCCGAGGGCTTGAGTGCGCAGGGCTCACAGATGTCCGGTGGTACCGATGACATAACGACCATCGTGCAGCAGAGCGACATTGATAATGCGACCAGCAAGATAACCAGCGCGAGTGCTGACAGTATCAAACAGCAGCTGGTATCGAATCTGGAGTCCAAGGGCTTGCAGCCGGTGGCGGCAACGTTTCTAGCTGGTACTTCGCAGGTGACGACAAGTGCTCAGGCCGGTGATGCCGCTAGCAACGTAACGGTCACAGGTGTGACGACGTACACCATGCTGGGCGTGCAGAAATCCGACCTGCAGAAGCTGGTGGATAATAACGTGAATGGGCAATTGGACAAAGGTAAACAAGTTATTTTGGACGACGGCGTGGCCAACGCGCAGTTCAGCGAAAACACCCCTGGCTCGTCCACAAGTGCAACCGTAAGTATGAGCGTAACATCCCAGGCTGGACCACAGCTCAATGCCAGCAGCCTCAAAACCCAGTTGGCCGGCATGAAGAGCGCCGACGTGAAGTCCTTCATCAGCCAGACGCCAGGTGTGACTAGCGTCAAGGTAAAATACAGCCCGTTTTGGGTGGACTCCGTGCCAAAAAAGGCCAACAAAGTCACAATTACTATCCAAAAGGCGGGCAGCTAACGCTTCGCCGCGGCGCGTAAGGTTATGGCTGCTCCACAATACATCCTGGCGCTTGATTACGGCGAAAAGCGTGTGGGTGTGGCGATTTGTCACACGGTGGCACGATTGCCGCGGCCGCTGACCACACTGAATAATGATGATAAATTGATGTCAAACATACAACAACTAATTACCGATGAGCAGGCCGGTTTGGTGGTGGTAGGCCTGCCACGCGGCATGGACGGCGGATACACCGCGCAAACCCAAGCCGCTGAAGGGTTTGCTGATGAGCTGCGCGCCACGCTGGCGGTACCGGTAGAGCTCGCCGACGAAACACTGACAAGCGTAGACGCCGAAGCCTATCTAGGCGACGTATCGCATGCTAAAGGCGACATTGACGCGGCAGCAGCCAGCCTGATTTTGGAACGCTATTTGACAGATCACCCTGCGGAAGGAGCCCGGGCGTAATGTACCGGGTAAACAGCCGGATGCAGCGGCGGCCATGGATCAAACGGCTATTGGTAGCCGGTGGCATATTAGCGCTGACGATGGTCGTGGCAACGCTTGCCATCTGGCATTATTATTACCAGACACTAAAGCCGGTCAGCGTTACTGCCCGTGCACAGATCATTACGGTCGATGCGGGTACAAGCCCGCGGGGTATTGCCGATCTGTTACATGCCAAAGGTATTATCCGGAGCAGCTGGACGTTCCAGACCTATGTGCGTAAGGAAGGCGTGGGAAGTTATCTGCAAGCCGGTACGTACTCTTTGAGCGGTAGCCAGAGCGTGCAGGATATTGTTGCTCAGCTGACGCACGGCAAGGTACAGTCGCAGCTGGTGACGATATTGCCCGGGCAGCGACTAGACCAGGTTGAGCAGTCGCTTATCAACGATGGGTATAGCAAAGCGGATGTCGAGGCGGCGCTGCAGCCGGCTCAATATGAAGGCAATGCCGCACTGGTTGACAAACCGGCTGGCAACAATCTGGAAGGGTATCTGTACCCGGATAGTTTTGAACGCACCAGCGCTACAAGTGTCAAATCGATCGTCGAAGAGTCGATTAAGGAGATGCAAGACCATCTGACTCCGTCTATCCGTGCGGCCTTTGCGGGCGAGGGTCTGAGTACCTACCAGGGAATCGTTCTGGCATCAATCGTGGAACAGGAAGTAAACACGCCCAGCGACCGGGCACAAGCGGCTCAGGTTTTCTTAAAACGCCTGCAAATGAACATGCCGCTTGGCAGCGACGTGACGGCTCTGTATGGTTCGCTGCTGGCCGGCCAAGGGAAGTCGCTTTCCTATGACAGCCCATACAACACGCTGATCCACACCGGGCTGCCGCCTGCGCCGATCAGCAACGTGGATAATAGTGCGCTGCAGGCCGTGGCGCACCCGGCTAATACTGACTGGCTGTATTTCGTGACGGGCGATGACGGTGTAACGCACTTCTCGCAGACCGAGCAGGAGCACGAACAGCAGACACAGCAGTACTGCCATAAACTGTGCGCCAGCGAAACCAACTAACCATTACTTCTAAAAGTGCTACCTGCCTGTAATGTATCCCGGCTAGCTTGCTCAGTTATGCTACGCTATGGTTACAGAGGATGACATGACCGTTGGAACTGACGTAAATCGCGAGCGCCCGCTGTTCGGGCCACACACGCCATTTAGTGTTCTGCGTGAGCTTCACTCTCCTCGAACGGGACATCCGTTTAACCGAGTCGATAAAATCGATCCACACCTCCGAATCGGGTTTTCTAATGCCATCGATTCTCCTGATGCGAATAATTTCCTTACTGATGAAGTGCCCACCGCTGAGGAGTATGAGGGTATTTTGCGCAGATGTCGTAAAGTTGGCAGAAGGCCAACGTTCTATGTTCCGATCGAAGAACGCACAGAAGCGCTACGTCGGTTTCTGATTGATAAGGAGTATGAGGTTAGCCTGACAGATGCGTGGTTGAAGCCGAGTCCAGACCTGATGGCCAACCCGGGGCTGCTGGAAGTTAAAACTAGTCCGGCATCGGTTAGGGAGGCGAGGACGGAAAGTGACCGGTCCAAGTTCATGACCGTATACAAGTCGGCACATCAATTGAAACGAGAACCCGGAAAATCTGCCAACCCACGAGTAGATGCAGCTATTGGAGCAACCGCAGTCTCCGTTCAAAGACTCATCGACTCTGATAATGGGCACTGCTTTATCGTAGAGAGAGAAGAATATGGAAGGAAGGGACCGAAACCAGTGGCGATTGCGGCGCTCGCTATTTGCGGTACGGTTGCATATATATCCAAGGTGGCATCAAGGGAGGAGCGCCATGGTTATGCCCGCCTCGCCTTGGCGCAAGCAATCCGGGCGGCATTACCGGCCATACTCCCTTCAGCTTGCTTTTGGGAAACGGATCCCGTCATTTGCTTAGCTACCGACCCGAATGGCCCGGCATATCCAACTTTTCGAAAAATGGGACTTGATAATTACTTTACAGCCCAGTGCTTTACACTGACGGCATAATTTTTCTCTTAAACTTCGCGTGCCATAATACATTAACTGGGGTGAATCACGCTTGAAATGTTGGTGCGGTAGCGATATTTGGTATAATGAGCGGGTAACTTGAGAATGGTTATTCAGCCAATCTCAAGTTTATAGTGGTAAAAGCGAAGACGGTCGTAAGGCCTCAGCGCAGGAGCTATAGACATTAGTAATGTGAACATCGGGTCGCTATCGGCCCACATCGGCGGCCTGAAACGGACGCACGTAAGCTCTCGTTTGCAGAAAACGCTTAAGCGCAAGAGCGTTCGCAAGCGGCTGATTCGCTATGGGCTGGTGACGGCCAATGTGGTAATACTAGCCGCGGTTGTATTCTTTGTTACGGGTGGTTTCCATGCCAATGCTGCCGTGACGACCGGCGCTTTAAGTGACAATGCCGCCGCGAATCCGGTTGACGGCCTGACTTCATTTGACATTGCCGCCAATGTGGCGCGTATGGCTGATTTGCCGGAAAGCAACGCTGTCAATAACCAGGCACAGAGTGCGCAGGCTACTGTGGCGGTCAGTGCCAGTGAAACCAGTGTCGTGGCCAAGCCACAGATTGTGGCCACCGCCCTTAAAAGCCGGGATGATATTCAAACGTATACCGTCCAGAGTGGTGATACGCTTGCTTCCATCGCTCAAAAATTTAGCATTACGACTGATAGTATTCGTTGGTCTAACAGCATCACCGGTGCTACGGTAGCACTCGGTACTAAGCTTGTAATCCCTCCGGTAAATGGCCTCGTCTATACCGTACAGGCAGGCGATACTCTCCAGAGTCTGGCTGCCAAATTTAGCGCTAATTCAGACCAAATCACCGAATCTAATGATGCCGAGATAGCTGGCATTCATGTTGGTGAACAGGTGCTTATTCCTAATGGCCAAATAATTCAGGCTGCGCGGTCTAAATCTACATCTACATTTAGTATCTTGGGCGGCTCATTTACGCCCACTTATGGAAGCAATGGTTATGACCCGGGTTGGTGCACCTACTACGCTGCAGCCATGGCTGGCGTACCAAGCAACTGGGGTAATGCAAGTACTTGGGCATATTTTGCACGCCTGAGCGGATGGACGGTCAGTACTACGCCGGTAGCTGGAGCTGTGGTGCAGACTACACGCGGTAACCATGTGGGCATTGTCGACGCTGTATCCGCAGATCAGACCGAGATACAATACAGTGATATGAATGGGTTAGCGGGATTTAACCGTGTAGGACATAGCAAGGACTACCTTCCTAATGATGGGTGGGTGTCGGCGGCAACTGGTTTTGATGGCGGCCGGTATAGCGACGTTGTTTATATATATCGCTAGAACATATTTTTCGCTAGTTTGCCAGCGTATCTGCTATACTGTAGGTAATGAAGTTTATTGATCACGTAACGGTAGCGGCGCGAGCCGGTAATGGTGGTGACGGCCGGATGAGTTTTCGCCACGAAAAGTACGTTGACCGCGGCGGGCCGGATGGCGGTGACGGCGGCAATGGCGGTGACATTGTATTCGCGGCGAGCCGTAACCAGAATACGCTAGTGCAGTTCCGATATCACAAGGAGCTGAAGGCCGAGGATGGCGGCGCAGGTGACAAGGTGCGCAAGCACGGCCGGCGCGGCGTAGACTTGCATGTCGAGGTCCCAGTGGGCACGATCGTCACGAACGCGGAAGGCCTGACCCTGGCTGACCTGACCGAAGACGGTCAGGAGGCGGTGGTAGCTCACGGCGGGCGCGGCGGTTTCGGCAACGCACATTTCTTAAGCAGCACCCGCCAGGCGCCCAAATTCGCCGAAAAAGGGGAGGTGGGCGAGGAGCAGGAGCTGACACTGGAGCTCAAACTGATCGCTGATGTCGGTCTGGTCGGGCTGCCGAATGCCGGCAAATCCACGCTGCTTTCCGTGATCAGTAACGCCCGTCCGGAGATAGCAGACTACCCTTTCACAACCCTGACGCCGAATCTTGGTGTGGTGGATATCGACCGTGAAAGCAGCCTGCTGATCGCCGATATCCCGGGGCTCATTGAGGGTGCAGCCGAAGGTAAAGGCTTGGGTGATGAATTCCTGCGACACGTGGAGCGTACTGCCGTCTTGCTGCACCTGGTAGACGTGACGGGTGAAGATACGGTGGGCGATTACCAAACCATCCAGAACGAGCTCCAGACTTACCGGCAGAACCTGGCCGTTAAGCGCCAGATAGTGGTTTTAAGCAAAATCGATCTGATCCTGCCCGAAGAACTGGCCGCCAAACGGGCTGCATTTGAAAAAATGCTTCCTGCTGGTATGGAGCTGTTCGCCATCAGTAGCCAGGCACACGAAAACCTGAAGCCGTTACTCTATGCAGTGCGCGACGCCGTTGCTGCGGAGCGCAAAAAACAGGCCGAGTCCGAGCCGGAGGAAAAGCTGGTGCCGGTCCTGCGTCTAAAAGACCAGAGCATCTGGCGGGTTAGCCGCGAGAATGCCGACACCTTCCTGGTGACCGGCAGCAAGATCGAGCGCTTTGCCATCCGTACGGACTTTAATAACGACGAAGGGGTGCGGCGTCTGCGTGCCATCATGCAAAAGCAGGGCATCATGCACGAACTCCGCCGCCAAGGCATCGAGCCCGGCAATATCGTTCGCATCGCCGGCGGCAAGTTCGAGTATTAAGCAATCTGGAGCTTTAGTATAAAGCTATGACAGAGCCAAGAGATTTTGAAGTGAAAGTAGAAGTAGCGCAGTTCGTGGAGCTGTTGCCATATGATATAGCGGCCGAAGCTGATCTAGTGGCAAGCCGTAGAGCGGAAGAGGCGGCCAGCCAGAATTTTGTATTGGACGCTCTGTCAGAGGCTGGCGATCCTGCCGCTGAGTATCTGCGGCGATTTCTTGCTGCTAACGCCGAGTACGATCTGGACGATTGCTTGCAGGCTATTCGAGCTCAGGTTGATACCTATGGACCATCCTCAGACGTCGATCCCGCAGACCTTGTTGCGTTGTACAGGTTACGCTCTCTTGAGGAACGAGTCACTGCTGCCCGAGCGATTGTCGATGAATACAACATTTTTCTATTGGGCGGTACTTCTGATGCCACGGATCGGAAGCGGTCACTCCAAGCCAGCATATATACATCAAGCCACCTGACTGACGAGCAGAAGCTTAGGTACGCTACAGTGGCCGATCAGATGCTCCCAGGCGAAGGCATGTCGTCGGATGCTCCTGAAGTAGTCGAATATGCACATAGGGCGGATGAAGAGTACGACGCAGCCAGGTGGGGTGCGGACTTGAGGGGCCGTATGAAGGCTGCGCTCGTAGATATTTATACGGCTCGTGGCGTGCCAGCGCACGACGACATAGATAGGTTTGGTGGGGCGCTCAGGAATTACGTAATTGACGAGGATTCACGACACGGTCCGCTTCTGTACCGCATAGTGCGACACGTAGCTGCCAACATGGGTATAGATGACGCAACCCTAGAACTTGTAATTGACGACCTCCGGCGTGTTCGCGACAGCTTTTAGGATAGTCCTCGTGGCCGGCTAGGGAGTGCTCGTAAGAAATGCTACACTGGCCATATGGCGCAGAGTTTCTTCTGGTATGACCTGGAGACGTCGGGTATTAATAGCCGCGAGGCGCGGATTATGCAATTTGCCGGGCAGCGTACCGACATGGACTTGAACCTGGTTGGTGAGCCGGTAAACGTACTGATTCGGCTCAGCGAAGACATATTGCCCGATCCGGATGCCATTCTCATAACCGGTATCACGCCGCAGTCTACCTTGCAGGACGGTGTGACCGAGGCCGAGTTTTGTAAGTTATTCTTTGAGCAAGTCGCGTTGCGGGACACGATCTTTGTGGGTTACAACACGGTACGGTTCGATGATGAATTCATGCGCTTTTTGTTGTGGCGTAACTTTTACGACCCGTACGAATGGCAGTGGCAGGATGGCCGCAGCCGCTGGGACCTGTTGGACGTGGTGCGTATGACCCGGGCGCTCCGGCCGGATGGTATCAAGTGGCCGGTAGTAGACGGCAAGCCGACGAATCGGCTGGAGCTTATCACGAAACTGAACGGGGTTGACCACGATCATGCTCACGATGCGCTGAACGATGTGCTGGCTAGCATTGAAGTGGCTCGTCTGGTTAAAACCAAGCAGCCGAAGCTGTTTGAAACGCTTCTGAAAGTACGCGGCAAAAATGACGTGAAGCAGTTTTTGCAGGACAACTCCGTGTTTGTGTACAGCAGCGGCCGGTATGCTAATGAGACCGAAAAGACGGCCGTGGTGCAGCCAATACACATCGGTGACGACCGTGAGGGCGCGATCGTGTATGATTTACGCCATGACCCTAGTGAATTTAAGGGACTAGCTCCTGAGGAACTGGCTGCTCGCTGGCGGTTTACGAAAGATTCTGACGCCCCGCCGCGTTTGCCGGTTAAGACGCTCAAATATAACCACTGTCCGGCGATTGCACCAATCGGCATTCTGCAGCTGCCGGACGTGCAGGAGCGGCTGAAGATTACACCGGCGCTTATGGAAGGACATCGGGCTATACTGAAAGCGTTACCTGAACTGCGGGCTAATATCGTCAAAGCCCGCGATCTGCTGGACGACGAACGGGGCGAACACTGGAGTCGCAATGCGCCCGATGCGGATACGGCATTATACGACGGGTTTGTAGCTGAAGGCGATAAAAAACTGTCGAGCGTAGTGCGCGCGGCAAAACCCGCCGATCTTGGTGATTACACGGAAAAGTTCAATGACCAGCGGCTCAAAGATCTGCTGCCACGCTATAAAGCCCGCAATTTTTCCGGCAGCCTGACTGACGAAGAACGTGCGGAGTGGGAAAAATACCGCTACCACGTTTTGATGGACGGAGGCGCAGGTAGCAAGCTGGCGAAGTTCATGCACCGCCTGAGTCAGCTAGTGGAAAGCGGGCGCGGTGAAGAAAAGCTCTACTTACTCGAAGAGCTCCAGCTCTATGCCGAGAGCATTATGCCGGTCATGGACACGGAGTAGAGGCTGAGACTTAATCCGGAATTAGGCTGCCGCTGGCTGCAGCTCATAGTTTTTAATTGTGTGAGCAATCCGCCGCACGACTAGCTGGCGCTGCACATAACTGCATAAGGCCCACATACGCCGGCGAAACGTAACAAGTACAAGAATTGCCGTCACTGCCAGCCAGAAATTTAAGGTAGTCTGAATATTGGTCCCCGGGATTATCCCGAGGACGATGAAACTTTGCATCGCTGCCCCCTCTTTTCGTTTACTTACCTATGAGTGTACGATGCAGTTTGACAAAAATCAACAGATATTTTATAAAAGCTTATGCTTTAGTGGCGGCCCCGCAGGCGGTTTAGCCGGTCGCGGTTAGTGAGTGCTATAAACAGGGCAATAAAGAAGGCAGTAACGCCGAAACCCATTTGCAGGATACTGGCGTGACGTACTTCGAGCACAATCGTCAGTGCAAGCAACAGCATGACAAGCGCGTCATAGGCCCATTCGGCCAGTGGATTTCGGGGGAACAGCATCTGTGCCAGCTTGCCGCCATGCTTCAGGAACAGCACGCGCAGACGCCGGGCCCAGGCATTATTAATACTGAGCAACCCCAATCCGGCCAGCGCCAGCGGTACACCGCCGGGCCCGGGCAGCCAGCCGGTCGCGACGGCGGCTACAAGCAGCAAATACCCGGCCGCATCAATCGCGATCCGTTTAGTATTGCGCCGTATAAAATCCATAATCCGTATTGTAGCAAAGCGGGTCTCTGCAAAAGACAAATTATTTGACGAGCATACAGTATGCTTATATGATAGGCTGATGAATCTACAATTTGGCTTACGTGGGGCAGATATTGCCCGGAGAGAGATCGGCATTGTATCCTGGCTAAATTTTCGTGATCCCATGCGGGGAAAGGAACTTGGCGGCCTGTATGGCGAGTTAGTGACGGATCCATATGCACATCAAGTCGGTATGCTGACACAACTAGCCTTAAAGAATCTTGTGGTCAGAGGAACTGTCCGGCCGACAGATTTAGTGGATCGGGGTCTTGGTTATCGTGCCTATAGCCTTGTCGATCGATCTGCCGCTGGTGATGTTGACCCTGCCACCGTTGAATTAACGCCGCGAGAGATGGCTCTAATGGGCTTCCTGGACGTTCGACGTGGCAAAGCCCAAACTGCCGCAGAGCTTGATGAGCGCCTCGGCCTTGATCAACAGGCAGAGTTGCCTCACGCTTGGCGTACAGAAGCATGTCTAGGGCATCTAGCGAGCCTGCAATTGGTCGTAGCCGTTGCGAACCCGCCAGATGCTTATCGATTGCCGCAGCCAGACTAAAGTTTGCACTAGTTATGCCGAACAGACCTTAGTGGTGGTCTTTTGCGAAGGTAATTGAGTTAAGCATCTCTATAACCAAGACCGTACTGTTTGAAGTGAGGGCATGGCCAAAAACGAAAAAATCCGGTATAATTTACACGCTTATATGAGTGAGAGTATTGTCGTAAAAGGCGCGCGGGAGCATAACCTCAAAAATATTGATGTAACTATTCCGCGCAGCAAGTTGGTGGTGATTACGGGCTTGTCTGGATCGGGCAAGTCGTCTTTGGCTTTTGACACGATTTATGCCGAGGGGCAACGGCGGTACGTGGAATCCTTGAGTGCCTACGCGCGGCAGTTTTTGGGCCTGATGGAAAAACCGGATGTCGACCAGATTGACGGCTTGAGCCCGGCCATTTCTATCGACCAGAAATCGACTAGCCGCAATCCGCGCTCAACCGTTGCAACGGTTACCGAAATTTATGATTATCTGCGTTTGTTGTTTGCGCGCATCGGTGTGCCGCATTGCCCGATTGATGGTGAGCCGGTGGTACGCCAGACCACGCAGAACATCGTGGAGCAAATTGCGGCGTTGCCAGCTGGTGCTCGCCTGATGATCCTCGCGCCAGTGGTTATCGACAAAAAGGGTGCCTTTGAGCACATTCCGGAACAGTACCAGCGCGCCGGTTTTGCACGGGCCCGTGTGGACGGCGTGGTATACGCACTTGATGAATTCCCGGAACTCGACAAGGCCAAGCGCCACCGCATCGAAATCGTTGCTGACCGCCTGGTGAATGACGCAGATTCGCGCAGCCGTCTGGCCCAGAGCGTAGAGCAAGCACTGGAAGTGGCTGAGGGCCGCGTGGTAGTGCTAAATGCCGATAGTGACGAAGCTGAAACTTACAGTCTGATGTATGCCTGCCCGAACCACCCAGAGGTTTCAATTCCGGAGCTGGAGCCGCGGACGTTCAGTTTTAACTCGCCGCATGGTGCGTGTCCGGTGTGCACTGGTCTGGGGTCACGTCTGGAAGTCGATCCGGAACTGGTCATCCCGAACGGCCGCCTGACCATCGCCGAAGGCGCGATCCGACCCTATAACCGTATCAACATGGATAATTGGTATGTCAAAAAGCTGCAGGCGGTAGCCGAGCGTTTTGGCTTTAGCCTGCACGAGCCGACCGCTCAGATCGGTGCCGAAAATATGCAGCGGATTTTGTATGGTACCGGCGATGAAACGTACCGCGTGTCGCTCGGCGGCGGTCGTACGTTCAACACGACGTACGAGGGTGTAATCCCGAACCTGGAGCGCCGCCACAAAGAGACCGAGAGCGATTTTATGCGCCGCGACATCGAACGGTTCATGCAGGAAAAACCGTGCTTTGCGTGTCACGGTCTGCGCCTTAAGCCTGAGGTTCTGGCGATTACGGTTGCGGACAAGTCCATCATGGATATCTGCAGCCTGAGTATCGATGAGGCGCTGACGTTTGCAAGCAGTCTGAATCTGAATGAAAAGGACATGCAAATCGCGCGGCTGGTTCTGAAAGAGATTTGCGCCCGGCTGCAGTTCCTGCAAGATGTGGGGCTAAACTACCTGACGCTGCTGCGTTCGGCTACAACACTGAGCGGCGGCGAAGCGCAGCGCATCCGCCTGGCGACACAAATCGGGTCGGGACTCATGGGCGTGCTGTATGTGCTGGATGAACCGAGTATCGGGTTGCATCAGCGCGATAATGAACGGTTGATTTCTACACTCAAGCATCTGCGTGATCTGGGCAACACGGTTATCGTAGTGGAACACGACGAAGACACTATCCGTACGGCCGACTATCTGCTGGATATTGGTCCGGGTGCCGGCATCCATGGCGGTTACGTGGTGGCGAGCGGTACGCCGGCTGAGGTTGAGCAAGTGCCGGAAAGTATCACCGGCCAGTATTTGCGTGGTATCAAGAAGATTGCGGTGCCCAAAAAACGGCGGGCGGGCAACGGTAAAAAAATCCGTATCGTAGGTGCGCGCGAAAACAACCTCCAAAACGTTACCGTGGATATCCCGCTGGGCGAGCTGGTGGTAGTGAGCGGCGTGAGCGGTTCCGGTAAATCCAGCCTCATTAACGATATTCTTGCGAAAGAGCTGCAGGCGAGGCTGCACCGAGCGAGCACCGTACCGGGCAGACACGACGACATTGAAGGCATTGCTGAACTGGATAAGGCTATCATCATTGACCAGAGCCCGATCGGCCGCACGCCACGCAGCAACCCGGCGACCTACACCGGTCTGTTTACGCCCATCCGTGAACTATTTGCCAGCACGCCGGAGGCCAAATTGCGCGGCTACAGCGCGGGGCGCTTCAGCTTCAACGTCAAAGGCGGTAGGTGTGAAAATTGCGCCGGCGACGGCATCATTAAGATCGAAATGCACTTCCTGCCGGATGTGTATGTATCCTGTGAAGTCTGCCACGGCAAGCGCTACAACCGCGAGGCTCTGGAAATCCACTACAAGGATAAAGATATCAGCGAAGTGCTGGCTATGACGTGCGAACAGGCGCTGGACTTTTTTGCCAACCAGCCTGCTATCGCCCGCAAATTACAGACGCTTGTCGATGTCGGTCTGGGCTATATCAGCCTTGGCCAGCCAGCCACGCAGCTTAGTGGTGGTGAGGCGCAACGTATTAAACTGGCGAGCGAGCTCAGCCGCCGCCCGACCGGCCGCACGCTCTACATATTGGACGAGCCGACTACGGGGCTGCACATGGCGGATGTCGAAAAGCTGCTGGGTGTAATGCACGCGCTGATTGAGGCCGGTAACAGTATGGTTGTCATCGAGCACAACCTGGATGTAATTAAAAGCGCTGACTGGCTTATCGACATGGGCCCCGAAGGCGGCGACGCCGGCGGCCAGATTATTGCCGAAGGTACGCCCGAGCAAATCGTCAAAGTCCCTGCCAGCTACACCGGTCACTTCCTGAAGCACATGCTTTAGCGCGATATTGCATGTCGTATTGGCGGGTGGTATAGCCGCTACCAAAGTATGGCAGACATCGAATCTTTACAAACAGGAAACGGAAATTTTTCACATCCTGTAGCGTCTGAGCTTGCTGTACACCCGGGTATTGCTGTTCGATATCTACCCGACGCAGCAGTTACGGCTGGCGTTGATGAGTCTGGCATAGTACATAATCCAAACGTTACGAGATTACGAGGCGTAGCGATTGCCGCTAGTGAGTTAGATGACCGACGACAGAGTTTGCTTGCAGTTATTACTTCAGGTGATAGCATTTATGGCGTAGCGTCCGTGGGTGGGTATACGAGAAATAAGCCCATTGAAAATACGATAAAGATTCGATGGTCGGCCGAAGGTCATGTAATGCATCTGGCAGGCAGTGAAGATGATGCTGCCGGCGCTTGGTCCGATACGATGGTACTGATCAGGGCTGGCGATGATACGCAGGTTCCTGAGGTTTGTGGTGTAGCTGGCGATGGAGGCTGGGGCCAACCAGTCGTAGGTTTAGCCGTAGATGCTGACAGCCCGAGAGGGATGGCCAAGCGTTTTACAGTTCAATCCCTTCCGGGCGAGGAGGCAGTTATTACGGATCTAGGCTTGCCAGGGGGCACTGCAGTGTTGTGCGCGGAAGATGGAACTAGCCTACCTGTGCTGGACAGCTATCCAGGCAGCCTTTTACTCTCGGCAGAAGCCATTGAGCGGTCTCTTGCAATAACGGAAGAAATAATAAGAACACATAGAGCACGAGTTTGAGCCTAACCGCCTGCCGTTGCTATGTAAGTCAGGTGTGTTTTAAGTAAATTTGTACTCTCTTATGAACGGCCGAACCTGGTAGCAATCGCGGCGCGGATTTTAGGATCACGTGCGATGTGCCAGATAGTCGGCAACAGACACACGATAACCACGCAGATGAGCACCGGATCAATGTACTTTTCGATATTCGGAATGCGGCTGGCGACAAAATAGCCGAGCAGTGTCATAACAAGTGACCAGACAATACAGCCGATGGCGTCAAAAGCAGCGAATTGGCGATACGGCATTTTGGCTGCTCCGGCGGTCACCGGAATAAAAGCACGGATAACCGGTATGAAATGCGCCGCAAGCATGGTTTTGCTGCCATGCTTTTCGTAAAACGATTCGGCCTGCTCGATGTGTTCCTTGCGGAAAATAATGCTGTCGGGTTTATGAAACAGCCGGCGCCCTAGTCGGTGGCCTATATGGTAGCCGACGTTGTCACCCAGGACGGCTGCTACGGCCACCACGATAAGTACTGAGGCAATGTCGAGCTTACCGCCTGCTGCCAACACTCCCGCACTTAAAAGCAGGGTATCGCCGGGCAGGAAAAAACCGAGCATCAAACCGGTTTCGGAAAATATGATCAGCGCGATGAGTAACAGGCCACCGGTCTGGATTAAGTGCGTTACGTTAAACATCTTCGCTCTATTGTACCCTAAACGCGCCTCAAATGTTGCAAAGGCTACAGTGGCACGTCAGCTAAAAAGCTGTTAAACTATAGTGAACAAAGGAGGAGTAACGGCTATGTCTGACCAAATTACGCTTGCGGTTGAGCCGCGCGACACATTAGGTAAGGGTGTAAAACGCTTGCGCGCAGCGGGGGTTGTGCCCGGTGTGATTCACGATCACGGTAAGGCATCGGTGCATGTTCAGGCCGAATACCAGGCGCTTCATAAAGTTTACCTGACAGCCGGTAAACACCATCCAGTTGAGCTGACTGCGGCTGGCAAAAAATACACGACCATCGTCAAAGATGTGACGTTTGACCCGCGTTACCACAGCATCACCCACGTGGTGTTCGGCGCGGTAAAGGCGAACGAAAAGGTCGACGCTGAGATACCTGTGCGTCCTAGCTATGCTGAGGGTAACGATGCTAGCCCGGCTGAGCGCGCGGGCCTCATCGTGCTGGCTCAACTCGACACCGTGGAAGTGAAAGCTCTGCCGCGCGATCTGCCCGACGTTCTAACGTACGATGCTGAGAAGCTGGCCAAGGTCGGCGACCAGGCAACGGTTGAGGACTTGGTGGTGCCAGGTGGCGTGGAAGTTGAGACCGAGCCGCATCATGTGCTTGCGACCGTGTTTGAGCCGAGTGCGTTGGCTGCGGCGAACGATGACGCCGGTGGTACGGCTATGGCTGGTGATGAGCCGACCGTTGACTCTGACCACGAAAGTAATGCCGAAGAAAACACGCAGAAGGACGAAATCCGTCCAGGCGGCAAGGAACAGAAAGAGTCCAAGGACGAAGGCCGAAATCCCGAGAAATCTTAGTTTTCTAGAGGTAATAAAAGGCCCGCCTTTCAGCGGGCCTTTTTCTGTAGATGCCCTGCATTCAGCTATTCTTCAATGAATCCACCCGACTGATGTGCCCATAGTCTCGCATAAATGCCTTTAGCCGCCAGCAGTTTGTCATGTGAGCCATTTTCCACGATGCGACCATCGTCGAGTACTAATATACGGTCCATCTTTTGAATTGTACTAAGCCGGTGGGCGATAACCACGGCAGTCTTTCCGTCCATCAGCTCCCAGAGCGCCTTTTGAATTGCTTTTTCGCTCTCAGAGTCGAGCGCTGACGTGGCTTCATCTAAAACCAAAATTGGCGCATCTTTGAGTATGGCTCGGGCGATGGCGATACGTTGCCGCTGTCCGCCGCTCAGCTTCACACCGCGCTCGCCAACGACAGTTTTGTATTGTTCGGGCAATTTGCCAATGAAATCGTGCGCATAGGCCAGTCGTGCTGCCGCTTCAATTTTTTGTTGCGGGGCATCCGGGCTACCGTAGGCGATGTTTTCGCGGATGCTGCGATGAAATAAAAGCGGCTCTTGCGGTACGTACGAAATTGCCTCGCGCAGGGATGTCTGTGTAACGTGCCGGATATCCTGGCCATCAATGGTTATGGAGCCATCAGATATATCATCAAAGCGGAGCAACAGACGCGTGAGCGTAGATTTGCCACCGCCGCTATGGCCGACCAAGCCGATCTTTTCACCAGCTTGTATCGTAAGGTTGAGGTTGTCAAAGACGGTGTCTGTTTGCTTAGCGTCGGCATAGTGAAACGTTACACCGTGTAGCCCGATCGTCCCCTTAGTGACATGGAGTGGCTTGGCATCGGACACATCGGTGATTTCTATGGGCTGCAGTAGTATCTCGGTCATGGGCGAAGCGTTCAGGAAGCCCTCCTCAATTTGGCGCGTCAACGTGTTGATTGTAAAGAATCGGTTGATGAGCGTAAGTGTGTACGTAAACGCGAAAATGCCGGTGGTCAACAGGCGTGGATTATGGCGCGTCAGTAAAATTAAGGCGAGCAGCAGCATGGCCTGCATGAGTAACAAGAATCCCATGCGCAAGCTTTCGTCGGTTACGGTGATTTTCCAGTCTGCGGTACGGGCTTCTGCCAGACGGCGGGTAAGCTCGGAATCACCAGCCATCTCGTCCGTTTCGCGGGCAAACGTCTTAACCGTTATGGCGTTTACGATATTGTCAGAGATGTGTGAGGTGAGCTTTTTGGTAATCAGTAGGCGCTTATTACGGTTTGCTGAACGCCGATGTGAGGAGGCGGACGTCCACCACCCGAGTATTACCAGCATCACCAGGATGATGAGACCAATTATCCAATTACTGAACGTGACAATGGTCAACCCGATGACTACCGTGAAGAAAAAGCTGACGACATTAATGAAGATCGTATTAAAAAGCAAACCATAGGAATTCACGAAATCCAGCGCGTCACTGACCAGTTTACCGCCAATCTGGTTATTGAAAAACCCAACGCTGCGTTGCAGCAAGCGGGCAAACATAAGGTCGCCTAAGTCCCGCATGACGCGTGCCTGCAACGCCATACAGGCACGTATACCAATCGTGTTGCCGACAACAGCCAGGATGGCTAGTACGACAAACCAGGTAAAGTCGCGCCACAGGTGTGCATTGTTGCCAATGATATCGGCAAGTGTTTTGCTGGCGGCTAACGGTACAAAGACACTAAGTAAAATACTGCTGGCCGGCAGCACAAGCGCCAGCGACGCCTGACGCTTGTGCCGGATAGTGGCACGGTAGTAGAATTTCAGCGTTTGCTTGACGTGTATGTCGCCGCGCTCTTTGTTTTTTACCTTGGACATCATTCTATTCTACTCCTCTATGAACCCACCCGACTGGTGCGCCCACAGCTTGGCGTAAGTACCGTTCTTTTTAGTGACCAACTCTTTGTGCGAGCCTTCCTCAACAATTTTGCCGTTGTCCAGTACGATGATGCGGTCCATCTTCTGAATCGTGCTGAGCCGGTGCGCAATGACAATCGCGGTACGGCCTTCCATGAGTTTCCAAAGTGCTTTTTGGATGAGCACTTCGCTTTCAGAGTCGAGCGCGGACGTGGCTTCGTCCAGGGCTATGATCGGCGCGTTCTTAAGCATGGCGCGAGCAATGGCCACCCGCTGTCGTTGGCCGCCGCTTAGCTTCACTCCACGTTCGCCAACCAGAGTGCCATAGCCTTGTGGTAACGTGGCAATGAACTCGTGCGCGCTGGCCATTTTGGCGACTGCTTTGATGGACTGTTGTGACGCCTCCGGATCACCGTAGGCAATGTTTTCGGCAATGGTGCGGTGGAATAGCAGCGGTTCCTGTGGCACATAGGCAATTTGCGAATGCAAATCATCCTGCGTAACGTGCGCGATATTCTGACCATCGATTAGAATCTCTCCGTCCTGGATATCGCTGAACCGCAATAGCAGGCGGGTCAGCGTTGTTTTGCCTGAGCCGCTGTGCCCGACCAGACCGACTTTTTCGCCAGGTTTGATATGGAGGTTCAATGTGTTGAAGATCGGGTCGTCGGAGCCGTTATGCTGGAACATCACATCTTTAAAAGCGATGTCACCGTGACTCATACGCAGAGGTTCGGGTTCGGCTGGATCCTGTATTTCAGCTTCCTCATTCAATGTCTCAACCATGTCGGTTGCGTCGCCGACGGCCCGGCTATAGTTGCGCAAACCGTTGTTGCCAAACGCCCACAGTTGACCAATGATCATGCTGGTGTAGCTAAAGATCAGGAATACCGTGGCAATGTTGGCATGGAACTCCATGACAGCAATTACTGCCACCAGTAATGCCCCGGCAGAAATCAGCCGGCTCATACCGCCCATGATGTTCATTTGACGCTGGTTGGCACTGGCAACTGCCTGCAGGCGTTTGCGGGTGCCTTCGGCGACTTTGGCAAAACGCTCCTCCTCGTATTTCGTATGCGCAAAGCTTTTGATGGCCATCACGTTTGTCACTGCGTCGGCCAGGGAACCTGTCTGCTTGCTTTCCTGACTGGCATGGAGCGCAGCTAAACGGCGGACCGGCTTGGACACTTTCATAGCAACCAGCAAAAACAGTACCGAAAACAGCAGCAGACCTGCGGAATACAACGGAGCACGTGGGGCCAGGATTATCACGCTAACGACTATACCGGTAAGCATCGGGTAGGCCTGAAAAACTGTCGTATCGGCTGTTCGTACGTAGCTGCCGAGCAACTTGTTGGAATGTGACACGAGCGAGCCGCTAAAGTTGTTGGCATGGAAGTCCGCACTGCGCCGCAGTAAATGCTGGAAAATCTCTATGGCAATGTCGCGCTGAATATTTTGTTCCAACCGCCACATAAAGTAATCCACAACACGCCAGCCAACTGAACTCGACAGCAGCATTACCATATACACCACGATTGCCGGCCCGAAGCTGTGCCATAACTGGCCATCCACATACTGATGCTGACCTAGCCGTGCTAACACACTAGCCAAGATCAGTGATGGCAAATAGTTATCGAGCGCCACCGTTATAGGTAAGGCTATGAACGTACCGACGAGCAGCCGGCGGTACGCTTTGACGTGCCGCCAGTAGTACCGTGCCACGAGTTGTGCATTGGTCTTTTTTGATTCATTTTGCATGGTACGGTCCTCCTTGGTGCCGACCAGATTATGCCACTGCGCATGCAAACTCTCGCGAATGCAAAAAGCAGCAACAGCTACTAGTAAAATTGTTATTTTTGTTAAGTTTTTGCTCCCGGCTCACACTGCCGGTCTGGTTCAAAAACGGATTAAAGAGAGAAGGAAACGGCGCCGCCGACGGTCTCTGCTGGAATCTGCTTATACATGTTGTTGGCTCGCCCTTTCCTTTAAATTAATACTAACCAAAGCATTATAGCAGTCTTGTCAACTATCCCGCAACTTCTTCGGGTGCTGTCTGTCGGCGCTACCGATGTTATAATAGTTTAAAGTGGAAAAGATTCTGTTGTATTACAAATTCCAGCCGGTGGCTGACCCGGAGGCGGTCCGGTTATGGCAGCGCAGTTTGTGTGAAAATCTTAATTTGAAAGGCCGCATTCTTATTTCGGTGCACGGCATCAACGGCACTGTGGGTGGTGACGTTCAAGACCTGAAAACGTACGTGAGAGAGACGCGGGAGTATTTCAAAAAGATGGATTTCAAATGGAGTGAAGGCTCGCGCGACCATTTCCCGCGGTTGAGTGTCAAGGTCCGCGACGAAATCGTGAGCTTCGGTGCGGCGAAGGAGCTGCAAGTCGACGAGAACGGCGTGGTCGGCGGCGGCAAACATTTGAAGCCCGAAGAGGTCCATCAACTTGTCGCCGAAAAGGGCGACGACGTGGTATTTTTTGACGGCCGTAATAGTTACGAAGCGGGAGTCGGTAAATTCAAAAACGCAGTTGTGCCGGATACGCGCACGTCAAAAGATTTTATTACAGAGCTGGAAAGCGGTAAATACGACAACCTCAAATCAAAACCGGTTGTCACCTACTGCACGGGCGGCATCCGCTGCGAAATCCTGAGCAGTCTTATGAAAAACCGCGGCTTTCAAGAGGTGTACCAACTGGACGGCGGTATCGTGAAATACGGTGAAAGATACGGTGACGACGGATTGTGGGAAGGCTCGCTCTATGTGTTTGACGACCGTATGGGCGTCAAGTTCAGCGACCACGCCCAAGACGTTGGTGAATGTATCCATTGCGGATCTAAAACTAGTAACTATGAAAACTGCGCGCTCAAATCCTGCAACGAACTAGTGCTGATTTGCGAAACCTGCAAGCGGAACGAAGCAAAACTGTACCACATAAAAGAGTGCTACGATAAGGCAACAGTGGGAACTCGAGCATGAGCGCTGTGCAGCCGAAACGACTCATCACACACTCCGAAGATTTTCATACGGACGACGTGTTCGCGACCGCAATGTTGCTCGACCTATTTCCGGACGCAGAAATTGTCCGCACACGTGATGAAAAAATAATTGCCACCGGCGACATTGTGTACGATGTCGGCAAAGTGTTTGACCCGGCAAAGGGCCGGTTCGATCACCACCAGGCGCAAGCCGGCAAGCGGGAAAACGGGATTGTATATTCTGGCTTTGGTCTGTTATGGCGGGAATATGGAGTACAGTTTTGCGGCGGAGATGGGACAGTCGCCGAGGCTATTGAAGAGCGTTTGGTAATCCCGATTGATGCTATTGATAATGGCCAGACCCTGGTAACTCCCAAATTTGATGGGGTGCAGCCGTTTACTATTGACGACATTATCGCCATCATGAACCCACAGCCGTGGGCCGTTTCGACCGAGGAGCCTGACGCGCAGTTCATGAAAGCCGTGGAGCTGGCGCGTCTTGTCCTGAGCCGGCTTCGAACGGCCATCCGAAATGACCTGGCATCGCAGGCTTATTTGCTCGATCTGTATAACAAGGCTGAGGACAAACGGCTTATCGTTGCAGATAAGGCGGCATCGGTGTCCGGTATCTTAAATCAATGTCCGGGATTACTGTATGTTGTTTCGCCGCGGCCATCCGGCTCGTGGGGTGTGCTGGCCGTTTCGACCGAGCCCGGAAGTTTTGTGCTTCGCCGCCCGTTCCCTGAAGCCTGGCGTGCTTTAATGCCGGCAAAGCTCGTGGAAATCACTGGCGTAGCGGATGCTGCCTTCTGTCATGCCACGGGCTTCTATGCTGCGGCTGAGTCTAGAGCCGGTGCCATTAACCTGGCGTACAGGTCGCTTGCTACTGAATAGGCTGCCGGCTAAATCAGTGCGCCGGCAATGTAGAGCTTCGCTGGAGGCTCCGTGCGTGCGCGTAGTTGAGTGCCCACGATGCAGGCAACCGCTTCGCCCGCGTGATTTGCATGCAGGCTGAATGCCAGTTGGCTGTTATTGACGGCCGGGCACGATTCAGCGGCGTACAGGGTTGCCTGCCGTTGCGCTTCTGTCAGATCGCCAGGGCTAATGAGCCTGATAGTAAATTGCCCCAGCTGTCTTGGGGTGCTTCTACGCGGCAGCATAGCGTTTCGTACTCCAATGCCATCAATATCCCACTGTGAGCTTGCATCTATGGGCATAGTCTCATCAAGCTGTTTTGCAATCGCGCGGTACAACATGTGCACTGGTTCGAAGGTAGCTTTGAGACTCCTATCGAGCGGGTCTGAAACGAGAGAATCAGGATATCGCGCCGAAACTTTCGGGTCTCCGATCAACGGTACTATTTCACCGGTGAGTATCGGAGCAGAAAGATACGAAGCATGCTCCAGTCTATGTGCTTTGGCAATTGATTCAACGTACGGTCTCCCGGCAGTGGTCATGGCACTATTGAAGCACGCTGAGCACGGCATGGATGTAAAACGCATTACTCCTCAGTGAACCAGCCAAGCTTCTTGCAACTCGGCGGCGGACGCAGCTATTCCCTAGAAGCAACACGAAATTGACATCCTATCTATAATAGAGTGGTAATCTTAATTTTAAATGCCGTATGAACTCCGTAGTCTCTCACAACCAACATCCCCAAAGAAGCCGTATAGAGTATGCTACGGAACTGAGCGAACTCATCCGGACTGCTCTGAGAGGCCCAGAAGCGGATCTGATAGAACTTAATCAGCCTAGTGGTCCATATGCAGGCAGGAGCCCTTATATTGCCAATCTTGTCTGCATGGCTCAAGGTGAATTCAGTAGCGGTGTAGGCTATGCGACTGGCGATGGTAGGACAAACTTCTACCAGTACCAAATGGCTGTCCTGGCGAAGCGCCATGTCTAAGTAGACAGCACAATGGTAGAGATGCTTCGCTAGATGATGTCTGGCCGCGGATATTGTTGATGCTGTTAAATAGGCCTAATGGTATGTATGGGAGGATGACGATCGTCGAGAGGGGTTTATACGGTTCATATAGCAGTTACCAGACCGGATTCACAACGGAGGGGTGACGATTGGTTGCCTGGCTTGCTCTATAGTGTTCGTGAGCGTTCTGAAGATAAGAAGCTTACTAACCGGGAGCTGCTCGCAAGAATGGGTATGGTTCTAAGAGACGGCCAAATCGATACGCACCAACGCGCACGTGTTCGGTCAACAACTGACGAGCTCGCGCTAGGCCAGCTGGGATTACGCTACATTGGCGATGATCCGGCAGCCGTGCAAGCCAGTGAACGTTACTTCGCAGATATGACAGAGCGGCTGATAACGCCTGATAGTATAGATCTCATGCTGAATGAAACGTCTACGACCGGCTAGGTCATACTTCCGGTGCAAAGGACAGCCCTATATACTAAGAGTGTGAACAAGGCGCTGGAAGCCAAGTTAAAAACCCTGCCCAAAGAGCCGGGGGTGTATTTCCATAAAGATACATCCGGCGAGATTATTTATGTGGGCAAGGCGGCCGTGCTGCGTAACCGTGTGCGGCAGTATTTTCAGGCCTCTCGAGCGCGCGATCCCAAAACCGAAGCGCTAGTGGAGGAAATCCACGACACCGATTGGATGGTTGTGGACAGCGAGTTGGAAGCGCTATTTTTGGAAGCGGAAATGATCCGTCGCTATATGCCGCGCTACAACATTTTGCTGCGCGATGATAAGGCGATGAGCTATATCCGCATCGACTACGACAGCGACTACCCGACCGTCACAACTACGCGCCGGCCGCTCGATGACGGCGCCCGCTACTTCGGTCCATATTTTTCAACCTACGCCGTGCGCCAGGCGCTTAAACTTTTGCGCCGGATTTTCCCGTATGCCACACGGCGTACTGCCGGCCAAAAGCGCGCCACGCTGCACTACCACCTCGGTCTTGACCCAGGTCTGGAGGAAGGCAAAACCAGTCTGGAAGATTATCGCAAAAACCTGCGCAAACTGATGTCCGTCATTGAAGGCAAGCGTACGGCCATCATCAAAGAAATAGAGCATGACATGAAGCAGGCGGCCAAAACTCAGGATTATGAAACAGCTGCACATTACCGCAACCAGTTATTTTTATTGCAGAACTTAAGCAAACAGATCGTGTTTAGCGACAAAGAGTTTTTGGATATATCCAAAGATCGGGCCCTGAGCGGGCTAACCGAACTACTGAGGCTCGGCGACTATCCCAAGCGCATTGAAGGCTACGACATATCGCACACACAGGGCACGAACGTGGTGGCGAGCATGGTGGTGTTTACGAACGGCGTGAGCGACAAGGGTGAATATCGCAAATTCAAGACATCGCAGCGCAACGATGACCCGGGTAATATTCGTGAGACGCTGCTGCGCCGTTTGAATGAAAAACACCTGAAGGACTGGGGCGTCCCGGACCTGATTCTAATAGACGGCGGCACGCAGCAAGTGAGTGCCGCCGTCGAGGCTCAGGCGGAGCACGGTACGTATATTCCAATTATCGGTGTGGCCAAACGCGAGGAAGAAATCATCATTAAAATTGACGGATCAAATATTGATATATCGGGACTCGTGAGCGGCCCGGAATATACCGTTCAAAGCAGTAACGATTTCGTGACGGTTAATTTACACCCGGGGTTGTTTAAAACGTCCGGACACAGCTTAAATTTGCGTGGCGGCGGCAAAATCCATAAATATGATGACGTTATTAAGCTCATTCAACGGATTCGGGATGAGTCGCACCGGTTCGCAGTCACCTATCACAGTACGCTCAGAAGCAAGCAGCAAACCGCAAGTCTGCTTGACGATGTGCCGACCATCGGTCCGGCCACCCGTAAGAAGCTGATTAAAACTTTCGGCAGTATGCGCGGCGTGCTGCAGGCACGCGACTGGGAGCTCGCTAAAGTCGTTGGCGACAAGAAGGCGGCCATCCTCAAACAGTATCTCCGTCCCCTCCGCAAAGAACAAAGAGCGGCCGCCGAGGCTCAAAACGAGCAAGCATAAGCTACAATAGAACGCATGACGGCACGGACGCATGACTTAGCGGCGATTACGGCTTTGCTGGTCGCAGTGTTAGTGAGCGTGCCGGAGGGCTTGCGCTTGAGCACGCTGCTGCTGGCAGTATTTGCTAATCAGGTCGGCGGTATTGCGCCCGACATCGACCAGCCGACGGCGCCGCTGTGGCGCAATTTGCCGGAGGGGCATGTCGTGGGCAAGGTATTTGGCAAGTTGCTCGGCGGGCATCGGTTTATTAGCCACTCTATTCTTGGGTTGGCGCTGTTCGGCTGGCTGTGCAACCTGCTATTACATTTCTTGCATCCGCTAGTGCCGCATGTTGATACCCAACTAGTGTGGTATGCCTTTTTGATCGGCTACGTTAGCCACCTTGTCATGGATACGGTGACCAAAGAAGGTGTACCATGGCTGCTGCCTATTCCTGTTAAATTCGGCTTCCCGCCGCTTAAAAGGTTGCGCATTACTACCGGCAAATGGGTTGAGACGTGCGTGGTGTTGCCCGCGTTGTTGGCATTTGATCTCTGGCTTTGCTGGGAACATTACGACACGTTACTGATGCTGTTGCATCACGTTTCATCGTAAGGGTTGTTATCTCAGGTATATACTGATAACAGATGCAGCATATCCTTTGGGAAGGCGATACGCCGTACAGTCACTACCAGGTGGTGGATGAGCTTTATGACGGTCGGCCCGCGCGGGTACTGTATAGCGGTGACGGTTATGCTGCACAATCGGGGGTGGCGCAGGATGACAACGCTGACTTGTTGTTCGACTACAACCAACGCCTATACGAATTAGCGGTCGGTTTGATACCGGAACGAATTCTGCTGATCGGCGGCGGGGTGTTCACACTGCCGACGGTGCTGCTGCAGGTGTTGCCACATACGCATATCGACGTCGTTGAAGTTGATCCTGGTTTGCCGGAGCTGGCCAGGCGTTTTTTTAATCTGCCGGATAGTGACCGGTTACGTATTTTTACCACCGATGGCCGCAGTTACCTGCGCGAACACGGCATGCGGTACGACCTGATCCTTATAGACGCCTATAGCCACACCGCCATTCCGCGTGAGCTTAAAACACTGCAAGCATTTCAAGCGTATCTGAGTCACCTTGAAGTCATGGGCGTGTTGGCTATGAATGTGATAAGCGGCTATCACGGCTCAGCCGTCCGAACGCTCCGCGAAGTGTATACGGCCGCGATGCGTAGCTTCAATACGGTCGATATCTTTCTGGCGAGTCACGGTTACAGCTTGTGGCTGCCGCAGAATTTTATACTTACCGCACAAAAAGGCCGGGATGTGGACCTTAGGCCCTATCTTCGTTATGGATCGGTTAAACCTCCGGAAGTATTTCCGGATGAGACGCTGGAAGACAAAGGGTGAACGATCTTCTTATGGTTACTCGTCGCGGTGGCGTGACGGATGTCGTTTCTCGCCGAAAATGAGCCGCCAGACGCGTGCGAACACGATAGCCACCACGAGGGCCACGACAACATCTGTGACTAATCCCAAGATATTGAACTGCGAAGTGCGGCCGACCGTGGCGCTCTGGGGCTGCCCATCACAGGTTGCGGTTTGCGTAGTCGTGGTAGCCGAAGTGTAAGTAATGGGCGAGCCGGCCTTAGCGCTGTACTTGGTAGTACTACTGACGGAACCTTGCTTACCAAGACAGTCCAGGCTGGAATCACCTGTTGAGTAAGTAGTTGATGATAGGGGCAAGCTGTCCATGATCTTACCTGGCAGTAGGGGTGAAGCCAGGAGGGCGCCGAGCAGAATGAACACTATAAAGCCGACCAGACCGGCGTGCCCCGTGCGGTTTTTTTCGCGCGGACCATGGCTTTTGGCTGGCGATTGATCGTCGGACGTGGAGCTGGATGAGTGCTGCGTGGCAGTTGATGAGGTCGTTGATGTCGTCGTTGACAAGCTATTCGGAGCCGCAGGCCGTGTTATCCCAGGTTGTGGCTGAACCGGCCGAGATACCGGCTGGGCGTGTGACTGGGCTTGCGGTCGCGGTGAAAGAGCAGGAGTACCGGCCGATGTTGCAGACGGCGAGTGCATAACTGGCCGCATGCCTGATTGTGGCCGATGAGCCACAAAGCCGTCAACCACAGGTCGGCGAACAATCGGCTGAACTGGCCGGTTTGATGTGCCTGATTGTGGTCGCGGTGCCGACCCTGAAGATGTGTTATTGCCTGGTTCCATAAAACCGCTTTTTACTATTCATTAGTGTAAGCGAAAGCGCAATAATTACAACCTTTTCTGTCGGCAGCAGTGCTGATTATCCGACGAAATGGTAATAATCTCTCTACATTTACAGTGCGCTAGCCACAAGCGGGCTACCGGGGCTGTCCAGGGTAGGGGGGCTGCGTAGTGGGTGGCTGGCTCGGTTGCGCCAGGGGGGAGGGTGCCGGGGGTGTAGGCGGCTGAGGCAGGGGGCTGTTTGCCGGCGCGCTGTCTGACGTAAGCCCGCCGTCGCCCACCACAATGCCGGTTACGGGCATCGAACCGGCTGGCCGGAACTGTTTGAACGGCAACATCAGGAGTAAGCTGTGCAGACGTGACCGGCCGAAATATGCTGCCAGTATAATTACAGCGAATAATCCGAGTGCCGCACCCGGTGCTGCCGGCGATAACTGCATTGAAAGGCGTTTGTTCCCGCTTGTTGCGACGGTCGCCTCAAAAGATCGGGCGACCATGCCCGGGGCGGTTACGCTGACACGGTACGTGCCGGCTGCCAGACTGAAGTCGGTTTTACCCTCCGTGTCAGTGTAGTGTATGGTGTTGTCGTTGATGGCCACGCGTGCGCCGCCCAAAGGCCGACCCAGCGCGTCAGCTATGGCAAAATCTAGTGAGCCGTTTGGCCCCTGGGCAATGGATGTGCTGCTACCAGGTACAATGTTATTGCTGGCTGGCGTACCCCCTCCGGTAGAATTGTTGCCCGACCCGCTGTTTGATACGCCGGGCGGAACCGTTGCTGCAGCGCCTCCCGCCTTACCCTGGAGCGTGTAAGTCACATGTGGCAGGGAGCCGTCCCAAATGCTGCTGCCGGTGCTGTCGGTGATGTCGGTCGCGCTATTTCCACCCGCCGCCATAGCCAGTGTGGCGGTTCCAGGTCCAGCTACTGCAAACCGTAAGTCGGCAACTATTTCGGTGCCGTTGGCCGGAGTTAGCGCGGTACAGCGGAGGCTTACCCGGCCGTTGCCGGACGCCGGATCGACAGAGCAATTAACGCCGCCCGCTGCCGCCATATCGAGACTGTTATCGAAATTAGCTTGCTGAAATTGCAATCGGGATGTCGGGTAGCTGAGGTTGGCCCATACGGTCTGTACATTTGTGCCAGATTCGAGCAATTCCACGTCAATAGTACCGCCAACCTTAAATGTGCTGTTGTTATCGGCAAAGGCGAACCCGGCTGTCCCGCCGGTGGCAAACGCCTGGCGTGCCGGACTGATCACCAGCAGCACGACTCCAATAACTACGCTTGTTTGCCACAGGCGTCCGCGGGATCGCAGCCAGGTTTGTTTTGTCAGCATGCCGGTTATGATTACAAGCTTATTATCCCACAACCGGACCACCGGCTCCAATGTTCCGGCGATTGTCGGATTGCCTAGTAACGGGCTTCAGAACTGCTGCAGCATATGCTACGGGTTAGCGATTGATATCGGGTTCGTAGACTTTGACATGTGTATCAAAGAATTTTTCGCCAGTCTCTAGTGCTTTTAGATATACGGCCACTGGTGGGAAAAGTGGCTTCGGCAGATCTTCTAGGTCAAACCACTGCCAGTCGGTTGTCTCTTTCGGGGCGTGGTTGGTCGGCTCGCCGCTAACATACTCTGCCAAGAACGACACATCAACATAATGCTTGGGTGCTAGCTCAGTAAAGTTGTAGACTCCAAGAAAGGTTGGGTTGGCAACTCTTAAGTCTTCACCCGCCTCTTCTTTTAGTTCTCTCAGAGCTCCCGCCATCAGTGATTCTCCAAGCTCAAGATGGCCTCCGCCGCTTCCCCAATAGTTTGCGGCATGACTGCCTTTGCGTTGGTGGAGCATCACGTACTGCTTACCACCGTGCTTTTTAATAACGATTATTCCTACGCCAACTTTTGGAATGTCATTACTCATGCCGTTGATTGTACCCCAAATAAGTAACAAAGGCTTTACCTCGCTTAACTTTGGCTTAGCGGTCTCGAAAGTATAGAGTAGCCGCCCGCTTAAGGCAGATTACTCCATTTGACGAGTCCTACGGTGAAATGTAACCTCAACTTCGTACGGTGACTACTCTTGCTCGGGATAAAGGGCCTGAACCCTTAATTACCTCCCATGTGCTAACGTAGATGGTGTAATATTAATTAACGACGCTGGAGCTAAACTTCAATAGCAACCTGATTATAGAATGTATTTATGCTCGCTGACTCCAATAATCAACGAAATAAAAAACGGCTTTTGCTCAGTATATTTGTAGTAGTAATTTTTGTAGTGGGCTGGCTCATCTTTCGACTATTCAACCCAAGTGTGGGTTTTAAATACTATGAGCCCTCATATTTACCATCCAACGTATCCATTAAGGCACGGCGAATTAGCATCTTGCCAGATTCCAAAACAGTCGAGCAGAACTTTAGAACAGCTGACTGGGTTTACGAAATTCAGGAGTATAAGGCCAATAGCTCAATTGGTACAGCCCAACAGAACTATGATCCAAAAAGCGTAAAACCTACTTGCGATGTCTTAACCTCATCGGCCAAGCAGCAATATAGGCTGTGCCACTGGATTGATTACGGACACATTGATGTTCATCAAGTGATCTTCATTAAGAATGGTACGTATGTACGTTCGGATATTCCTACTACCTTACAGGAGCAAATAACCATTCCGCAAATTGCCGAGTATGTTGACTCGTTCAAACAGAGAAGTACCATAGGTCTGTCGGTAGTAAGGTCTAACTTTTAGATGGTTTGAATAAAGCTGACAGAGTATGGACTAGAAATTGCTAACGGAGGATTGGTACCCCGCACAGGGCTCGAACCTGCAACCTTTGGTACCGGAAACCAATGCTCTATCCAATTGAGCTAACGGGGCGTGCCAGCTATTATAACAGATAGGTGACAGGGGTAGAGAGACTACTTCAAAAGAGAGTGAATCACCACTGGTGTTCTAGACAGGTCACATACAAATGAAACCGAAGTAGTGCCTGGCGTGCCGGTGTGATATGGTAGGCTGGTGAACCACACCGTGCGCCGGGGACGTCCCGATTGGGCGGATATTCCGCAGGGGTCGCGCACCCGTTGGCAGCGGGCGGCGGCTGCAACACACGGGCTGGTTACTCTCGGTAATGTGGTGACTATAGTCGGGGTGGTGTTATCGCTTGTAGGAGCATGGCGTATTTATGACGGCGCGCTGGTGCTTGGCCTGGTGCTGCTGGTCGCGGGCCGGGCAGCCGATATGGCAGATGGTCTGGTGGCCGATCGTACTCATACCAAAAGCCCCCTCGGCGAACTATTGGATGCGGCTTGCGATAAGCTGGTGGCGGGCGTGGTGCTTATAACCTTCCTGGTAGCGCACACTGTACCACCGCTACCGCTGCTCGTGCTTTTGGCGCAGGCCATTATTAATATAGTCAGTAGCACCATAGCTAGGCGTCGGGGCAGGGAGTTGCATCCGTCTAAGCTGGGCAAGCGTGCTGCAGCCGTCGAATGGGTGGTAGTGTTCTGGTTTTTGCTGGCGCAGCTCATCGCGCCGCATAGTGCTTTTCTGGCTGATGCCTGTAACGCGGCCGGATACGCTAGCCTCTTGCTATTTATAATTTGGGGAGCGGACGCAAGTGTCGGCTATATCCGTCACGCCTTGCGATCCAAACCCGCGAATAAGTACGCGGACGATACGGGCCGGCTGCATATCATGGCAGGGGGGTTGTTCGCGGCATACCGGCGGCGCACCTGGCTGGTCGTGGTGAGTGCGATACTGGCGGTTATTAGCCTGTTTTGCATTTACTGTCTGGCGGCCAGTCCGTATAGCAGTGACAGCTTTGTGGAGACTCCGTTCACGACGCGTTATGTCGACGGGGAAGTTGTGCTGACGCAGCATTTTACGCCGCATGTGTACCGTGGTTGGTTTGCTAGTACGGTTGGCTACCTGGAGCAGACGGTGACCGATTTGTGGACGCGGCTGCGTAGTCCGAAGGAGCCCGCTGGTGACCTGCAGAGCATTACGGCGGCGATTCACGCGCAGCGGTTTGATCCGTCGAAACCATACGTTATATCTGGTGACCAGTTCCAAGGGCTATATTTGCGCAACCTGGGCGTGTTTTACCAGAGCTTGCTGGACCGGGATACGGCGCTGAACGCGGCTGACTGGCACAACCGCGAACGTATCGCCGTGCAGTCGCTGGCGTATGGTTTGAGCGCAACGCAGCAATTAGGCTATCCGGTAACAACGCTGCTGCCTATCAGCCAGCGTGGTGTATTGGCGGTGAACTTCTGGAGCTATCCGTCCGACACCATGTTCGCTCTGTTCAATATGCTGGCGCAGCTCAAGGTTGACCCTGAAACACGTCAGGCGGCACTGCAACTACAACGCGAATATGGCAGCGGTCTGCGTACCGCGTACCAAAACTACCTGGCCACGGTGCGTGACCCAAAAACCGGCCGGGTGCGCACAGGCATTCATATTTCCAGTGCGCGTGACGCCGTGCAGCGCGAGAGCAGCTTTTACGATAACGTCATTTTGTGGGGCACCGAACAATTAGCTACGCAGCTGGGCTATGACCACGCCAGCAGTGACACGCTGAGCTCGCTTCGTCAGGCCATACTGAGTCGTTATTGGGATGGCGCAGCTGGGTACTTTATCGACGGTGTAGCGCCGTACGAAAAAAGTTCGTATTCGTCGGATTGGCTCATTGCACTACCTACCGGTTTTCTGAACCCCGCCGATCCGGCTGACCGTACCAAACTGCAACGTATCTCCGCATACGTCGACAAAGAACACCTGGCTAGTCCGCTGCCGATCCGCTATACGGCGGACACCAGTACCGCCCACCAGGATTTCTTTGTGCACTACTTTGTGGGCAGTTACGGTAATACGGCTATTTGGAGCTATTGGGGCGATTTGTATATCCAAATGCAGGCCGATCTGTACCAGCAGACCGGCCAGATGCTGTACGCGCAGCATGCCGAAACGGCTTTGGTCGGCTGGCAGCGGGTAATCACGCGCGACCGGGGCTACCCCGAAACGCTGAATGCGCAGGGTAAGTTGCTGATGACCCCGGTGTATGAAAGCATCCGGCGCAACGGCTGGATCGTCGACTTTGAAGCTGCCCACTACAGCTGGAACCAGGTGGTGAAAGGAGCAAGGCAATGAATCAATCATCCACGCGGTTCCATCGTTTTCTGATTATCCGCAACCCGGTAAGCACGAATGCTGCCGTAGCGCTGAGGCGCATCACCGCTCTGCAGCGCGCTTTCCCCAACGCCGAGCATATAACGGTCGAAACGTTGCCTGGCGGCCGTGCAGCTAACGCCGCCTTGCTGGATCCGTATGCTGACAAACTCGGGCCGGATACGCTGCTGTGTATTGCCGGAGGTGACGGCACGATCAACATGGTACTTGAAAGCTTGCTTGGCAACCAGAATCTGCCGGCTCAAGCACACCAGACTCCGGTGCTGCCGCTGTGGGGCGGCAATGCCAACGACCTAGCCCATATGCTAAATGGCGCTGGCCGCAAAACCAATGTGCCGGAGCTAGTCCGTACCAGCAGCGTTACCAAAGTCCATCCGCTGATATGCACGCTCACCGACGCGAACGGCCAAGCAGTCACGCACATCGCCGCCTGCTACATCAGCTTCGGCGCTTCGGCGCTGACCGCTCAAACGTTGTCCACTACGTTTCGGGCCCGTACGCTATTGTCCCGGATACCGGTGCTAAGGTTTATCGGCGAGCTGCTGATTGTGGTACCGGCCATGACCCAGGCACAGACATTTCTGGCGACCGAAGACGGTAGTCGCAAAACCGTCTACGAATATATATTTTTTAATGGCCCGCGGTTTGCAAAGGTCAGCGGCGTTAAGCGTCGACTGGGTGAGCAGAATTTCCATCGGGCCTTGGTGGAGCACAAACGGCTCTTGAACGTGCTGAAGTCAGCGGTTGCACTTATGCACCCGGCACAGGCTGACAAGCTTAAGGCTACTCGTGCCGAGTTTACAGCGCTGGAGGCTACATGGGCGCAGTTCGACGGTGAAGCTACCCGGGTGTATGCGGGCACGCGTGTGGTTATCGCGGTTGCCGGTGAGCCGTTCTACGCGCTAAGTCGACGCATTTCCTAGCGTTTCTCAGCTCCCCCGTGCCCGAAAGTCTACGATGTACTCTATACTGTTCGGTATGGCAAAGGCAGCTCGGGCGATTATAGTGGAAGGCGGCAAAATCCTCGTCATGTACCGCAACAAGCACGGCAGTGAATATTACACACTGGTCGGCGGCCAGGTTGCGGAAGGTGAAACTACCGAACAGGCACTCGTGCGGGAGATAAAAGAAGAAACTGGCCTCATTATTACCCGCGCCCAGCTGGTGTTTATAGAGAATCACACGGAACCGTATAATCAGCAGTATATTTATGTTTGCGAGGTCGGGCCCCATAACGATGTGGCCATTCAGGAGACATCAGAAGAAGCTTACATGAACAGGCTGGATGCGAATATTCATAAGCCGCTGTGGGCAGATATTACGTCCTTTGATAGGTTAGCATTCCGGACACCAACGCTGCAGGCGGCGATTATCCAGGGGCTACGCAAGGGTTTTCCGGCTCAGCCGGTTGATCTGTCGAACGTGAGCCCGGTGACTACTAAAAAGGGCTGGTACGCTGGGCTGGCAAGCGTAGCGGCAAAGCTCACGAGACCGAAGAACCGCTAAAATACTTTTAGGAGCTAACCTAAGAGTTCCGATAGCTACTTCCTAGTAGCATGCGTACCGCCGACAACACGCCCGGCTACTCTAGCCACAATCCGGTTTAGTGCTTCCTCGGTCTTCGGGTCCAGAGGTAACCTGCTTTCGGCAGAGCAAACTACTTGCTGTCCGCTCGCATTGGTGACCAGTTGAAGTTGATCCGGATGTCGCTGGTCCCATATGTGGATCGCCGTCTCGTCTATGTCTAGCGCTGCATTTCTTCCGGCTATGCGTGCGGCAAGATCCCACGGACGCTGGTTGAGGCTGGCAGGAGGGGGAGTGACGGAGATCCGTGAGTGGCCTGTATGGGCTGGTAGGCCGCGAGGTATCGGCTGCATCGGTCCTGCGATAATCGTTGGTCTGTGTGTGGTCGCAGTGGTCGCGGGTGTGCTTCTGGTAGGACTGGTATTATGTACGGCAACACTCTGTCGGGCAGCTGACGGGGCTGCGTCTCCAGCTATCACGGGGGCTACCGTCACGGTGGTAACTGCTGCCAGCGCCATCGCGCCTACGGCAGCCCGTGCGGCATGCCTGCGGTTAAACCACTTGGCGGGCCTCTCTTCTTTGGCCTCTGGCTTTGCTGCGTGTCTGCCCTGATAGGTTGGCTTAACAACTTGCAGCGCGGCGTGCGCAAGACTCCTGATGCCGGTCATTACCCTATGTGGCTGTCTGTCTAATGTAGCGTGCTCGGGTGCGTCTGCTGCTATCGCTGCTATCTCAGCGCTTGCTGGCATTGGTCTTTGCTCCAAGTACAGTTGCTTAAGAAAAAGGGAATCTATATAACGGGCGGCTGTTATTTCGTCGGTCAAGCAGACGTCATCATCGCTCGGTGGTCTATCCTCTGAATACCACGTCACGGAAAACTGAGATGCGGGTGGTGTGGGCCCACTATATGCGGTTTGGGCAACGCGCCGAATGACGCCATAAACGGGGTCATAGGTTTTTCCTTCAGTGCGTTCGTCCGCATGAAAATATATCTGGTTGTCCGAGCCGAGTAACTCTCCCAGTGTTCCTGCCTTGATGCCCTTGTCGGTGATAACCCACAATATGGGTACGCCACTGTCTGACTCTAAGTCTGTATAGTGGTCCTCGATATATACCATATCGGGTGCTGGGTCAGGTCTGGCGAAAGGTGCTACTTCTAAATCACATGTGAAACCCACAATGTACCTCCTCCTAAATATTCCTAGCCTAACTGTCCGCCTTAGTTTTGACGTCTAGCTGTACAAATGCAGTAAATAATATTACTTTTGGCGAACTTTAATGTGCGAGAGGCCAACGAGATATGCCGACTCCGCAACCGGCGGCCATACCACTTTATGCTTGTTTATTGCTGAGGGAACGTGCTATAACGAAACTAGACAAGGGAGCAGCGTTATGGCCAAAGTATCAAATGGTCGCAAGCTGTACAACCATTCCAAATGGCGCGCCACCGGTGTGTGCCTACACACTTTTCTTGCAATACTGACCATAGCCAGAGGATCGGCTGGCAGAAAACTTACTCCCACCAGCCTGAAACACGCAACCAAAAAAGCCCTGCCCGACAGGGCTTTTTTGGGCTTGCCACTCTATCTGCTCCGAGTGGCTAATACGGCTGTTCTGCCATGTGTCATGCTGTTCACTTTAGCTAACCGGGTCACAGTCAGCCCAGGGGAGGGGACTATGTAGGACTCGCACGAACTAACATTTAAGAAGGGAGAATAGTATGAACGGGGAACTAAGAACTCTACAAACACATTGGTGGGCGCTCACGCTACGTGGGATTGTGGCAGTTATCTTTGGTATCGCGGCGGTGTTCTGGCCGGGTATCACGCTGGTGACACTGCTATACCTGTTTGCTGCCTGGGTACTGGTCGACGGTATCATTCGGCTAGCCACCGGCATCGTCCGTATTGGTGAGCATCAGCTGGGTTTCTTGACAGTACTGATCGGTCTGTTGCAGCTTGGCGCCGGCGTGTATTTGTTGCGTCATCCTCATGTGACGTTCGCGACACTTATTCTAATCATTGGCTTTTTGCTGATCATTTCCGGTGTTATCGAGGTGGTGGCGTCGCTGACTTCGGGCGACAGCGCGACTGGTAAGACGCTGGCCATAATCATCGGTGTGGCTGCTGTGATAGCCGGCATCATCCTGTTCTTCCAGCCGGCGAAATCGGGTGTGGCGTTCGTGTGGATCCTGGGCCTGTACGCGTTAATTGCCGGTCCGATGCTGATTGCGGAGTCGTTGGAACTTAAGGCTATCACGGATAAACGTGCCAAATAGAGTAAAAAGGAAAGGAGGGCATATGGTACAGCGAACCGTACCGAAACCGACCGGTTGGGTGGGCTGGGTCTTTTTTGCCGCGGCCATGTTGCTGGCTGTCGGCGGCATGCAGATCATTGCCGGGCTCGTCAGTATTTTTAACCATCAATATTACGCCGCCACGCGTATCGGGCTGGTGGCTTTCAGCTACACGGGCTGGGGGTGGATACAGCTGCTGCTCGGTACCGTCGCGATGCTGACCGGCATCGGCCTGTTGATCGGTTCTACTTGGGCACGGGTCGTGGCGGTGTTCGCAACGGTACTCGTCCTGATCGATAACGTCGCATTCATGAACGCGTACCCGCTTTGGGCGCTGGTGTCGCTAATAATCGGGGGATTTACCCTGTACGCGTTGACGATGCATGGCAACGAGCTCACAAACTAATTAGGCAAAGGAGATTGTGATGGCAAACGCTACACGTCAAGAGATTACCGGGTGGGTCGGTTGGATTTATTTTGCAGGTTTCATGATGCTGCTAGTCGGCTTCTTTCAGGCAGTTCTCGGCCTGACTGCGCTGCTGAATGACAAATTCTATATTTCCCTGCATGGCACGCTGCTGGTTTGGAACTATACTGCCTGGGGCTGGGTCCACCTTATTTTCGGGGTGATAACTTTGCTGGCCGGTATGAGTCTGTTTACTGGTAGTACCTGGTCGCGCGTTGTTGCTATGGTGTTGGTCACTTTGAACCTACTGACCCAGTTTGTTTTCGTTAGCGTGTATCCGATATGGTCAATAATCATGATGGTGATTGACGTACTAGTTTTGTATGCGCTGACGGTGCACGGATCGGAGGTTCGGGCGGAAGTTTAAGGCTGGCAGCCGGTAGTGGTAGGTATTGCCCGCATAGGGTGATCGACTACTGGCGCGTGGTCGTCTGCTCGTAAGCGCATGCAGCAATCGTTTGATCGTTACACCTATCGCTTACTTCTCGGCGCCTTGGTCGTCACATTGGCGGCCGGTACCCTGGTGTATCATTTGGTTGAAAAGTTCTCGTGGCTGAACGCTTATTACTTCAGCGTTGTCACGCTTGCTACTGTTGGCTATGGCGACTTTGTGCCGCAGACCGACTTCGGCAAAATCTTCACCACCTTTTATATCTTTGCCGGTGTCGGTATATTAACGACGTTCATCTCCTATACCATGCGCCGCCGCGCATACTTGTATGCTGAACGGCGTGGGCAGAAAAAGGCGCGACCAGGTATCGGGCGCAAGACGGGACATTAGGCGTTGGGGAAGGTAAGCGGGCGGGCAGTCTAGGAGGCCTTACTAAAAGCTGATCGACCAACCTGATCGACCACGTTATTAAGTTCCTGTTGTTCGCGAAGGTTCAAAGCAGCGCCATTGGTATGGAAAACCTGCAAGGTGCCATCGGCAGTTATGCCCAGGAGTAGGCGGTCATCAAGTTTTTTAACGTTCCATTCGGTAATAGCCGCATCCACAAGGTGTGTCGCTCGGTATTCTCCTACCCAGTAGACTGCCACTGACCAAGGGTTACTATTGATGAGATCGGGACCGGGTCTGGCATCCGGAGATGAAGGTGCAATATAGTGGCTATGATGTGGCGGCATGTCCGTTTGCACGTCATGTGGTCCAACGGGAGCACCTATTGGGATCGGGTTCAATAATCCTGCAGTGATGCTGGTACTTGGCCTCGGAGTGACCGTGGGCGTCGGGCCGACGTCTACAGGTGCATTGCGGTTAACTTGTGGTGCAGGCGATGATGGTGAGGCGCCTGTCCCCGCTGCTAGTAACGCAGCCCCTGTGAGGACTAGGGCTCCGAGTGCTGCTAATATGCGCCGTCCTCTTCTGGGACGTTCTACTCCACGATCGTGGTGTATTGGTCGTCCGTCTGGTTGCTCAAGCCCTCTGAGTAGCCGTACGCCTGCTGCTGCCGCCGGCTGCCGCGAGGCTCTTCCAAAGCGGCTGAGTCCGAGTACCTCTAACAATCCGCCCCCTCGAGCAGTAGTCCGCCTTGTCGGGGGCGCTTCATCAAACTGTGCCATTAATTGTGGCCCTGTAACCCATACAGGAGTTCCCACCGGCCCTGCGGCTGTGTCGGGCTGTGCTTGCGGTGCCTCCAATGCTGCCAGTCTTGCCACTAGCTTCCTCTCGCTATCTAGCAGAAACTCCTCTAACGCTGCAGTAGACGATTCCCGAAACGGAGCGGGACACCCCCGATCGAGCTGGGCTGGATCCACGCCCTTCACGGCTAATAAATATCCGGCCATCTCACGTTCACTCATCAGGGGGCCCTCAATGAAAGGGCCGTCATAACCCGGTGTAGCGGCGCCGATCTGCGTTCGTGCGACGTATTCATCCGGACCGCTCCGCTCAATGATAATACGGGTTACTCGCCAAGGTTCTTGCGTACTATTCCATACCGAATATATCCTATGGCTCGGAAACGCATCAAAAAACCCCCTTAAACTTACTGATGACCTTCGACCGTGGCTACCATATACCACAAAGGGTTCGGCCGCCTTTACTACGAACAAGTCGGCGTCTGGCCCTATAGTTTGTGCGCTATCTCTTACCAGGTTAAGCTCTAGGGCTGCTACCGCGCTCCTGGTTGTGTCCGGCAGCCCGATTGGCTCACAGCTAAAAGTCGGAAGGTCGACGAAATTATGCCGCCAATCCGGCCAATCCGGTAATGGCGGGTAGTCTAACACGGTTACGCTCTCATACCCGATACTCATAAGGCACCTCCCACCATGCGCATTTCCCCCTATATGTTCTGTCCATATTGACAGCAGACTGGAGTATTTCAGTAAGGTTTATTACTGCCCGCTGCAAATTAGCAGCAGAGAGATTTTGGCGGGAATTTTGGCCTACTTAAGCGCATCTGGGGCGTTGTGGATTTGTTGACAAGACCTGAAACCGCAGCTTATCATAAAGCTTAAGCTTACCTTGAAGCAGACACATATTTAAATTAAGAAGTGGGAAAATCATGAAAGTCGTTATAACCAGGCTCAATAAACAGCAAGACGGCATTGGCCACATCCTGATGATCGTGCTTATTTTAGTGGTTCTGGGTGCCATCGGGTTTGCTGGCTACACGGTCGCAAACAGCCACAAGCCAAAGGCCACTACCAGCACTACCATAACTTCATCTAAGTCTGAGCAAGCGGCTGCTACGACCGGTTGTCAGGCTATTTACCACGACGCCAACCTGTGTAAGGCCGCCACGCATGCCAGTCTCGACCACGTATCCTACACGGCCACGCTGACGAGTAATGACCCGCAGAACGGCGCGAGCACCATGACTCTCAAAAGCGACGGCAAGGGTAACACCGAGTTAAACGGTACAAGCAATGGAGCGGAGTTTAACAGCATTGAGCTGGGCGGCGCGTCCTACGTTCAAACTGCCGGCGTGTGGTACGAATACCCGGCTGCATCGAACAGCAGCTCCAAGTCCGACACTACTTCTGACCCGGCCTCGAACATGAACCTGGTACTAGGTGCGGGCATCACATATAAACCGCTCGGCACTGAAGCGTGCGGCAGCCTGACCTGCTTTAAATACGGAATCACGGATAAGGCCACGCCCGGCGTGACCCAGTTGGCCTGGTTCGATAACAAACAATACCTGCTTCGCGAATGGAAGTATACCGACGCGCAGAATGCCACGACCGACATGGTAATCAGCTACCAAAGCGTGAGCATTGCTAAGCCGTCACCGGTTCAGCAGATTCAGTAGCTGTGTGACTCTACCGCAAAGTTGGGAAGTGCTAAGCGCGGATACCGGTTGCCAAGCCGATACCCGCAGCTTGTGGTCCGCTAGCCGGGCGTATGCCGGGTGCTTCAATGGGGGCAACCTCAAGTTGCTTGATGTGTGGTGACAGTAGGCGACAGACATCGTTGCACTCGACCGAGACAGCTGGAAAGGGGCGGCCGGCGGTGGCGTATCCTTCTGAGCCGCGCACAAACGCCAGAACTGCCAGGCCATCTTTCTTAATTGACCCCACAAAAGCGTGTACGGCTTCTTCAAACTCGGCAATATCGTCTGTGATCGATTCTGGGCAGTATAAGGCGAAGCCGGCATCGTACATTTCATGCGAAAGCGCATAGATGCTGCCAGGTACTACGCGACTCAGTCGCCAGACGCGCAGCAGGCCGTCTGTTAGGGCCGGGGATTGAGCAGCCGCGAACTGCTCGAACTTTTCCCAGATACCTTTGCTGCCAGCCAAGCCGTTAGCGATCGTTTCCTGTATACGGACCAGGTTTTGCTTGCCGCACTCAACTAAATCGTATGTGCCAGCTTCACTGAGTAGATGCTGGGCTATCGAGTCAACCGTGAATACGGCACCATGCCCGACGTTTAAGACACGCTGCATGGAGCGCGGCTGAATACCTAGCGCATCAATACGTGTGATGATCTGCCTGATAACTTCCTGATCCTCTGGCAGCACAGCTTTTTCATAGTTATGGCCTATATAGGCGTCCGGATCAAATTGATCCCAGTCGACATCTACTGGCGTCGGCTTGACTGGTCTCACAGGTTTCCTTTACGCATCAATGAACAGACTTATAGGCTCCATGAGGGATCGGTGCATGAAGTATTACATTTATTAATATTAAGTAAACGTTATGCCAGGCTACGTGTTAAACTGTTCATCATTGTGAACACATTCAAGTCCTCGTCAGAACGGAATCTGCTTGAGCGGCTGTGCGAGCTTGGGCTAAAACGTGACGAAGCCAAGGTTTATCTGGAGCTCTATCGAAACCCAAGCACCCATCTGCGGCTGAGCCGTGAAACCGGTGTGAACCGCACCAAGGTGTACCGGATTGTCAACGATCTGCAGAAACGCAGCTTAGTCGTTCGCCGTACCGATGACCGCGGAACATTTCTGGTCGCAAGTGAAATTGCCGGGCTCGAGGTCAGTCTTGTCCAACAAGAGGAGCAGATCAAACAGCGGCGCCGTACGCTTCAGAACCTTGTGACCGACCTGGACACCTTGAAAGACAATGATACAGCGTTCTTGGTCCAGACGTATGAGGGCTTTGCAGGCTATAAGCAAATGTGCTGGCATGAACTGCGCGCCAAAGGTGATCTCCTGGCGCTCGGCAATGGCACGATTGAAGAAGAAGCGTCGGATAGCGCATGGTCGCGTCACCATCGTCAACGGCAAATTCAGGCGGGATATAAAACCTTAGAGATTACCAATTATAACTACGGTGAAAACGGCATCGAGGCTTTTGCGGCCCGAGCGTTGCTTGAGGCGGGCTTGTATGAGCATCGTCGTTTATCACCGGACATCTTAATGTTTGACGGCCAGACGGTTATTTATAACGAAACAGTTGCTATTTACCACTGGAAGCACGAGAAGAAAGTCGGCATAGAACTTATCAGCAAAACGTATGCCGACATGATGCGCCAGATTTTCTACCAGTATTGGGCTATGGCAATCGAGCAATCAGCCGCGGATGCTGATTAAACATACTGCGCTGCTATCCAAGGGGTTAGACCTATCTCAGCTCATCCGTATGTTGATAGCCGCCATGGCCAGGGTCTTGCATGGCCTCAACCTCTTGCCATGTGATGGGTTCGGCCTTCACTTTCATAAGCGTAATAGTAGCATGAAGGTTTGGTACGCTCAGTGGATAAAAGGTGGAACTCTTTGTGGCCGGATATTATGTACTTAATCAGTGGACTTAATAGTAACTACCTTGATGATCAAAAATAGGGTAAAGGCACCAAGTGTATTTGCCAGCAGATCCCAATCTGTATCAGCATTTGCGAGGTGAACGATGTTGGCCTGTGTCGCTAGAAATTCAAGCAGTTCTACTGCAACCCCAAATGCTGAAACCCATCCGAAGAGTATCAATACTTCAAACAACCAATTCATGTCCCAGCCCAGCAGACGCTTAGCGTATATGTACAAACAGGCTGCGTACATGCCACCACCGACAAAGTGTTGCTGAAAGGTGTGGGTCTGAGCTGATATATGTACATCCGGTAGGAAGACACTGATCGCCATGCATAGCGCAGCGAGGCTGGTAAGCCACCACTGCCTATTTTTTAAGCGTAAAATCGGAAATAGCCGGCATACAAAACGCACAAGAAAAGGAATACAGGCAGTGATTATCGCCGTACACAGGGCTAAGGTGATCGTAAGCATACTGGAGCGTTACGAAATGATTGAATTGGACGTATCTTTAGAGCGCCTACTGTGAGAAAGGTACGCATGTAGCCCCACTATTAATAGTAAGTTTATTATCCAAGCAAGTGCCCAGTATTTACCGAACCAGCCATTAGTGCCACCGGCCAATCGCTGTGTGTCAGCCTGCACCGCGGCATGTTCCGCTTCGATAGACTGTGCGATGAGCATGATGTAACTTATGGCTAAAGCAAACTTTACGTTAATGGCATGTTTCGCGTTGCCGCTACGTCGTACCATGAGTATGGCGGATATAATCAAAATAACAAATAAAAGTATGATGAGCATAGTGATTGCCTTAAGCTATGTACTGACTTGGCGCTAAAATTTCTGACCCTCCGCCCGGATTGCATTGGTCATTCATTGTAGCAAAAACGCCTGGATCTGGACGCCAGGTATCAAGGTTCCACGAAGATTTATTAGGAGGTGCTAATTCGGCATGACAGTCAAATTGATCCTCCAATGTACCTGTAAGAGGATTATCATCAGGAAGGTTTGCATCACGCTGTACTTCATTAAATGCTTTAGCTGGATCAAGCCATGACATAGCCTTACCGTATTCTGTCATATGCGCATGTAGGCTTTTACCATTGGGAGTATCTGCCCAAACTACATAATCTACATATCCATGTTCACTGTGTGTGGGTTTGTCCCAAGGCTGCGAGTCTGCCAGGGCTGGTTTTTCTGTCACGACTGCACCTGCTGTACCGCTTAGCCCTAGGACAAGCCCAAACGCTAACGCTGCTCGACCTACCTTGCTTCGTACGATCTTGTCGCGAAAGCGCTCGCGTACCTGCGGTACTGTCGCATTAGTTTCAAAAGTGGAAGTTATTGGAAAAGATTCTGCTAATGCCATGAGTGTATCCTCCAAATTATTGTAGCTGTATTTTAACATGCTGTGCCGTTCCCGCCCTCAAGGTGATTCAAACTCATTTTACAGAGATGCTATTCAATAAAAGAGTTGCAAAATATTTTCTGCAACTCTTTTACATCTATAAACTTTACGTGGTACCCCGGATACACTTTCTTTCGAACACCTTCTGGTTTGGATTGATCAGCTACGAGTTGACTTGGAAGAAGGACAAGCTAGGAGCCTATAACAGTAGTATGCGTAAAGAGTAATGGCTGTTGTTGCAGCCCGGACTGTCTACTTGCTTTTATAAAGTTGGCTATGAGTACCGCAGGCAACAAATATCGCTTCATCGTCAACGAGTTTGTAGTGTGCACGCCAATCACCGCCGAAGGCGATACTCCGGTAACCCGTCCACTCGCCGGTTAACGGATGGTTATGTAAGTCTGGATGCATCGGGTTCGTCACAAAAAGCGTAAATGCTTGCCTCAAACGCTCGCGCTGAGCTGGTTTAAGTTTAAGATAGTCTTTCTCAAAAGATTTATGCCTACGTATTCTCATGAGACTAGGCGTTTTTATCTAGGTCGTCGAAGAACTCATCGACATTGTCGTAGGCTTCTGAGATGTTCTTTTTTGCCTTAATATCGGCGTCAGCCTCCCGCATGATCTTTTCAAGGTAGGGTGTCGGTTCAAGAGTCGGCGTTAAGAGTACCCGTTGGTCGCGAACCGCCTGGAGGAGTATGGCTGTCGCGAAAGCGCTCGTCGAGAGACCTACTGACGCTGCAAAATCAGCGATTGCTTTCTTGGTCTCTGTGTCGGTTCTAATAGTGAGTGCTGCTGTATTACTCATAATGTCTACATTGTAGTACAAAGCGATGCACTTTCGCAAGCTCAATTGAATTAAAATGATCCCTTAGCTCTGTCTATTTATGTAATGACATCTCGAGCCGGGCTAAATGCTATACGTTCTAGTGAGAGGATGATCAATCATTAGCCTGGAGAGATTCGAACACAAACCACAGAGGTGAAGCTGACACAAAAACAAAAATGCCCCGAATCTGAGGCATTTTATCTCTATTAGTCCCATCTGGTACGCCCGGACGGATTCGAACTCCCGACCTTTGGTACCGGAAGCCAGCGCTCTATTCAGCTGAGTTGCGGGCGTACTTAGGGTGCATACTATAACAGTTATCTATCAATGTTTGGTAATATATTTAACTCAAACTTTGCTATCCGTATTTAAAGATGATTAAATAACTATTCGCATGTCTGGAAGTTTAGAGAAGCCATTCCCCGGTCCTTTAAGTGTTTCGGCCACTCAAGCTGACGGTGAATTGGCACTGTGGCGAAATCCCCCAGGTGATCTCGAGGTCTTGCAAATTCCGCCCTTGCCACTTGGCGATAATGATATTTTTGGGGGAGACTTTGATCCTGCTAATAGGTGGGTTGATTATGCGGCCGGTTTTGTCGCCTTGGCTGCCTCTAATGTGATACTAGAACAGGCTTCGGGCGATGGTAACCATAGTGCGCAAATCGGGATAAGCTTAGAGGCCGCCACAGCGGATCCTGACTTAATAATCGAGATGATACGCAATGCCCCGCTGACGGATTTTCATGAAATGATTGTTGGTGCTGATATCTTAGAGTTTCAACGAAGATTCAAGGAATATTACATAGAAGGTAATGAAGGTCTCTGGAGAAGTCTAAGATTGACAGCGGCTGAACTGGAGCTCGCGGCAGGGTTCGGCCTGCTTAACAGAGTACGTGCGAGCAGGGAGAGCATTGCCAAAATAAGGAAACTGCGTGGCCTTGATGAAGCAAAACTTATGAACATATCAATCGCGGGCGGCTCTGGGCCGGTGTCGAGTTTTCGGCCGGCACAAGAAGTTCTCCACTACATACTAGATTTGGATGCAAGCTATGTAAGCGCGGAACATACATCAGGGCATGGTGGGCATTCAATCATGGGCAGCCAAGCAACGAGAGAGCGACTGGAGCGGCTTATGGCGGTCCAGTATGCGGATGCGATTAGAAGTAGGAATGGAGCTCAAAGGCCCGCTGATATTGGCTTGGACGTATCAACCGCCTTGCTCGGTAGAACGGATGTTTCGTCACGTGTAGAGCTCGCAGAAGATCCTGAGTTGCTAAAACTCGTTGGTTTGAGAGCTAGCCTTGATGCAATGTGGGCCGAGGAAGAACGTCTAGGTAGGGAAGGCTACACACTTAATCCTGGCGCGCCTCGAGATTCGAGCCTAAACCCCCGAATTGTAGAAATGGAGGCGTTACACGCTGCCTTGGAAGCTCAAATTATCTTAAGCTTAACATCTCAACAGGCTCGGGAAGACGGCCTATTTAAGTTGGTGAGCACTATTGCTGGGATGGAAGTAATACAGACTGGGCGTAGACCTGACAGAGCCGACGACGAATCTGGACGGATTCTCAAACTGGAGCTTGGAGATTACACAGAAGCAGATTTTCAAAGAGATGTCGTACTCGCCGGTACCGTCTGGCGGATTATTCGTAACCTACGAGACGAACGTGGCCTCGCATTATTCGAGAACACGGTTATATCGCGAATACGTCATTCAGTTAGTCAAAGGACTGGGCAAGCGCCTGTCATCCCAGAAAGAACGAGATTAGCTGTTGCCGCTGCACATTTCGATGTCTTGGCAGGTCAAGCCTTGAGTGCGATGGGGCTTGATGGGCCAATCGGCGTTACGGATAGACAATTGCAAAGCTGGTATCGGTTTATGCTGGCGGGTGCTGCCGCTCGAAGAATTGACAGTGACGGTAGGTATGAACAAGCGCGGCGGCACTTATTGCAGGAGCTGGGGAGTGTACAAAGAATTGAAGACTTCCCAGGTCTTGGCAGAATGTTTTGTTTTTACGGCGATACGCGGGCTGAGGACGGTAGTCTCGGGATTTTAGAGGCAATTGCAGCTTCGAATGGTTCGTACAGATACCTTGAGTCTGCTGGGAATGACAGGAACAATCCAATGGCAGTGGGTGCAAATCGGGCGGGGCTAAAAGCTACTGCTGCACGGTTAGGTTTCGCCCTTGATGTGTTTGAGCCGAATCGTACGATTCCAGAAAACTACTTGTGTGAAGCGGCGCACTTTATCGGACGTCTCCCAAGCTTCTTCACGCCAGACCACATTCTGTCCATTCTTATTCCGAACGGGTACGCTACTCTTTCAGTTGAGTCAAACCGTAGACTCGTCAGCGAGCTCAGACAAAAAGGTAGGGGTGTTGCTCAATTTTCGGAAGTACCAACACAGATTATTCGCTTTATACGCGAGCCTGACGGCTTGTTAGATTACCTGATTGGGCACAATGATCCAAATTGGAAATGGCCAGAGCACACCCTGATTATATTTCGCAATAAAGCAGATGGCTCAATGAGCGATCTATACAATGCGTTTTCTAGCCAAGTTCAGCAAGCTGTCTAACCAATCTATCGGGGCGGACTTAGGCTGCCTGCGTGAGTAGATTTTTATAGAGTAGTGAGGCGTCAACAAGCACTGCTTCAAATTCACTTTGTTGTGGGCTGAAGCAGGTTGCCAAGTACCCGAGCGCGGCGGCAGACAGGCGACGTTGTAGATCGATATCCGCTTCGCCACCCGTTATGAGGCTCATCGATCTAAATAATTGGGCTCCACCGTATTTACCTATCGCGGCGATGAGGGCCAACTCCTTATTCTCTCGTTGTCGTTTCGCAGAAACGTGCGTAATAGGAGACGCACCTTGTCGTTGGAGCGCGGTAATAAGATCCGAAACCGTTGGATATTTTGAGGCTTTATGTCCGGCAGGGGTAGCATATTGAGCTCTCCCAATGGTGGCAACCGGGTATCCCAGCCGATAGGGTAGCGGGCGTGCGTAGCGTTGGCTATTGGGAGATCTCAGATTGTGCGTATGGTGCAAGGCTCGCGCACTTCCCATCTGCCGCAAAGCGGGTATGGCGAATGCTGGGCTGACATGTTGACTGCCTGGTTCATCATTTAAGCTGCTGAGGGCATTGGCCATAACGCTCGTGGCTAATCTATGTGGCGCATATGATGTTCTGATTGCTGGCGTTCGTTCCATAATCGCCTGATTTACAATTTCATGCAGTACTAACCGTGCCGCATCTTGATCTGTTGCGAGTTCGGCTTGCCATTGATCTCGTAACGCCTCCGGTACTTGTGGCAAGCCCAAGTGAGCGACATGCGCAAGTGTGATAGCGCCTATGAATAAGCGCTTCCAGGCTTGCCTAGGTGATAGGGAGTCAAGGAGTGCTCGTTCGCGCTGAGCTGCCGTGAACATTGAGAATGGATTTCCTCTCACATACGGCGGTATGTCCCAAGTGCGCGCTCGTGCTAGCTGTTGCTCGGTTGGCTGCAACGCTTTATTGATTACAACTTCTCTTGGCTTTTCCATACCCGTGGTCCAGACCAGGGCTTCACCAGGTTTACCCGAGAGCAGCCGGCCATAGAGCCGGTCATAGTCCTCGGTACCTTGTCGTACTCCCATTGCGAGCAGTGCGCCGTTGATGTCGTTGAAGTGCCCAAGCGGCAGAGCTATTTTAATAGAGCTTTGTGACACGAAAGTCGGATCAATGCCTGCCATTGACTGCGTTGCATTCCAAATAGAAACCCCGTATCCGCCTAAAATGCGGAGGCGACCCGTGAATGCATCGACAGCCTGCTTTCTCGCTTCTTGGCCTTCTCCGGCTGCTTGCGTTATGAGCGAAGCCTCGTCAAACGCCCAGACCGTATTCATCTCTTTTTGCAGGCCGGCTTGGATCCGATGAGCCGTGGCTTGCATCATCAGTGCGGTAAGTAGGAACCGTCGCTGATCGTGGGAGGTAATATTTGAAAAATCAAAGATAACGTTCGCTCGACTCAACCGCTCCCATTCAGCAGCATTTTCCCCTGTCAGAAAATCTCCGAAAGCCCCTGACTGCAGCGCATTTATTCGGGTTTCAAAGTAAGAGCCAATGTTGCCCGCCTCAGTCCCTTTACCATAAATCGAAGCTCGCCGAATGCAAGCGTCTTTGAGCTCTTCAAAGGATGGGACAGACCATTCACCATCTCTTCGTTCACGTGGCGCTTCCCCATCTGCTGGTTTTACTGGCCAATTGTTATCGGCATAGATATCTCTGAGCGCCGAAGTTAAAATCTGGGCAATCGGGCTGTTACCGCCACCGCCGTAGGCGGTTATCCAGGCATCGACAAATCTACCGATATGCTCTTCAACAGTTACCCCTTCAATGGGTGTAAAAAGGTCGATAGAGATTGGTATTCGGTCTGGGTCGCCGGGAGCAATAATAATAACTTCCGTACCATTTGCTCGGAGACTTTCAGCCAGCTCAACGGCCCGGCTTTTGTCACCGGACGTATCAATAGCTTTAAGGTTGTCTGCTAATTCAGACAGTTCGCTTTTATCGCTTAGGTCAAACGCCCAAAAGTTTACTCCCATAGGGGGTAGTTGTTCGAACATGGTTTGGTACAGTGTTGTTTTCCCCATGCGAGTACGCCCAACAATAAAAACATGGCCTGGGAACTGATGCTTGAAGAGTTCAAATTCGCTGCTCGGTTCGAGGGAAGTATTCACAGTTCGACCAATCGTCAAGCTCGATCTGGCTTCTAGTGGATACTCATCATGCGTGTTTTCAGCCGTTGTAGCGTACGATGGAGTGCTATGGGTGTACGGAGTAATGGTGTGACTGTTGACGATGCCGGCTACTTCGTCGCAAACAAATAACTGCCCGTTATAGTGCCATTTTTCGGTTAGCCCACGCGGCTGGTCGGGCCATTCATCTCGAGGTAATGGCAAGCCATCCTCTCGAGGTACTACTTGTTGCCATATGGCAAACAATCGTTCTTGCGCACTGAGTATCTTTCCAACCTCAGCACCCTCGTAGTCCCGTAGCATACCGACTGCTTCTGCGTTCGCGAGTGCCGCATCAGCAGCAATCATGACTTTAACGTCACGCACGCTTAAGGTGTGGGTACGTAGCTCACCAGTTTCCAAGTCCTGGATGATAATTGTCTTAAAGGTACTGTTGTCTGTTGCGTAATTTTGGGCATCTTGTAGCAGCGCATTGCTGATAGCCTCGAGCTGATTAATAATCTCGTCCGAGGTAAGGTTTGGCGCATTACGGATATAGTTTCCGGCGGCTACAGCGTACTCAGATAAATGATGGTTTTTAAGGTCTGGATTCCCATCAAGTAGTTCTAGCTGCAGTTTGTAAATTGCAGGGTTGGTTGGGGACAATTCGCGCGCCTGGTCCAACAGATCAAGCGCTTCTCGAAGTCCTTGGCGGTTCATTTCGGCTCGAGCCATTTCGACGAGTGAACCGGACAGCTGCGGCGCTAAGGAATGGGCAGCACGTGCAAAGTACAGTGTATCTTCGGATAAGCCACCGAGCTGTGCGGCGTTTATATCTTTCGCTATTGCTAATGCGAGCGCATAGTCACGTGCAGCAGCCCCTTGTGTGACAACGAGCTGCCCGTATGTTTCCCTGATGAGCTGGGTCAGTCGGATTTTTTCAGCATCGACCGTTTCACGGAGCAAGTCATCCCTCGCCGCTTCAAGACGCAGCGATAATTGGGCGGCGGCATCTTGTGGGCAAGCCGGAGCAAGCCTAGATTGAAATATCGCAGCGGCACTGCCAGGTTGCGCTATGTTTGAACCGCCCCGGTCGATGAGTATATAGCCAAGGTCGCCTGGGCTACCTGTGACGGTGGCAAAAGTAGCGGCGTTGTCAGCCGTTCTGGCGGCCTGTCGCAGGCTGGTATCTTCCAGGACATTGGTCACGACGTATCCTTGATTGGTAGAGAGCTGGTTGGGATGCAGCCAGCCAGTCCCGCGTAAATGCCCACCAATATACACTAGCCCATCCGAGCTGATGCCCCCAGTAATCGCCTCGACTAATGGCCCTACCCCAGGCGCAAAGTTAAACGCTGAACCACTGTCTCTGAGCCGTTCTGGCTGTGCATCAAGAAAGTCTTCTACTTGGCTGCGATCAGCGGCGAGTTCCGTATTTACGATTTCGGTTTTCGTTGTTATGATAGTCAGCTTGCCATGTAACTGTGGTGCAATATCTAGGCGCAGCGGATCGGCTGCCGTTTCGCGTAGCAAGAGAGCATTTGGCGCTACTCCGGCAGCTTGACCGGTTCTTGTATCTATCCCAATGACCACTCGATTGCCATCGATACACGTTTCTTCTAATATTTCTATTGCTTTGTGCGACTTCGGGCCTCGGTACACTTTATAGGCGGGCAATTTGTCTAATGTATTGGCCAGGATGGCCACCGCGGTGTGTTGGGGGATATGAATATCTTCAGGTTTTAACGGATCGATAACTTGGTAGTGCACATTCCATTTACTGAGTAAGCCTGATTTTTTAATTGCACGCTCTTGTTCTAAGGAATCGCATGACAACGTGATATCAAAACTATCATCTACTGCTCCTTCGAGCCCTTGTTCTGCCAACTCTTCTAAAAAATCTCGTAGCTCAACGCCGTTGTGCGAGTAGGCCCATATTGTGGACCGTTCGGCTGTAACTTTCCGGTCGCGTTCTCGTGCCAAAAAGGCGGCTGCTAATGCGCTCATACCCTTTCCATGGTCGGGTTGCGGTGGAATATCATGAACGCTGTAGTAGTCTGGGATTGAACGAATAGTGTCTTGACTGAGCTGGCTACTCAGCGCAGATGGTCTTGATCGCCACCCCTGTAGTGGTATGTACGTACGTGCTTGATTAGACGACGTAGGAGACGCACGGTACGGCGACCCAGCGGGGGTTGTGATGCGCACGGTGGGGGCTGGCTGTACGTGTTGTTCGGCTGTGTTTGGCTGGTCAAATGCTTCAGCGGGACTTTCTGCCTCCTTTGTGCTGATTTCTTCAGCCCTTCTCCGATCCTCCAAGCTCCTATCGTAGCCTAGAATGTTCTCAAGGGCTTCGTTATTGAGAACTAAATCGCCGATGCGGTCAGGGTATACTGCTAGCACCTCAGTTGAGGTTAAATCTCTGGTGTGGCTATCGTCAAATAGTTGTAGTTCGGCCATTGCTGAATGGGTCTATGACGCTAAAAATCTCCGAAATAGCATATACACCACTAATAAGTGCAATGTGACGGATGGCCGCATGTTAAACGGCCTTAATTCAGCGTTTAGATTAAACCAATATTTACTATGCGTCAATTTTACTATTCTTTTAATTTACGCAAATATTGTGCATCCACGGGTAAATCACTATCTGCAAATATGGTATAGTAACTAATTTATGAGTGAATTTTACGGGCATGAGATCACTGGTGACGATACCGATGGCCGACAATCAGCAGAACGAGAGCTCGCCGACGAAGCAGCGAGACAGCTTGAAGCCGACCAACAAGAGCTAGATCAACTGCCACCCGAACCTCCTCCACCAGTAGAGGGTGATGAGGTTGCTGAAGACCCACCTGATGAAGAGCCAGCACCGCCTAAGGTCGGAGACCTTACTAAAGAAGATCCTGAACCGCCGTTAGGCAAAGCTGATGACGCAGGTAATCCAGGTGATGAGGATAGTGGCTATGATGATGAGAGGGTATCGGCGAGCGATCAACGTGGTGGCCCAAATGATCAAGAGACTGCAGAGGGAGAAGTGCCTGTACAAGTCCTCGGTGCGGCTGCGGTAAGTGGTGTAAGGACTGGATTGGACGATACGCCGCATACGGATGCACGAGCGGATGGGGATGATGGGGGCAATCGGCATCGTAGTAAAGATACGGATGAGCAAAGTGGCGCTGATAGCGATCGAGATGGGTTGGAACCAGGACCGAGCCCTCATACAGGGGAAAAGGTTGAGGCGGCTAATGGCGATGATGACCAGGATCGACCCGGGCTACCTGATCGTGGATCGGATAGAGAGGCTCATACCGGTGGTGCTGAAACAGAGCACGACAGCGAAGATCGTGGCAGTACGGAAAGCGAAGCAGATTCAAGAACGGATCGGACACGTCGATTTGTAACGGTTCACGAAGCGGATCGTTTGAGCACAGAATACTGGATTAAATTGCCGGAGGGGCATGCCCCTGAGCACGCGCGTGCCGAAGACCAAGTGAGAGATGTGTGGCAGTACCAAGATGGGGCACGGGCAGCAATTGAACAAGCGGTGGGTGTCTACTATCCCGTTCCCGTAGAGGAACTTGCTAGTCGATACGGCGCACTCGGGCTAACGTTTACGCCTCCCATATTTGCCGTTCCGGACATGGAAACCATTGCAAAGATAAGTCAATATGATGGTGGCGCTCTTGAGAGTTTGCTCCAGCTGAGCCAATACCCGGAAGGTGCGTATGGAGGGTACAGCCCACTAGTAGATACTGGGTTTGTGTTTGTTGAGGATACGACTCCTAGAATAGCGACGGTTACCGCAGGGCATGAGTGTGGAGGTCATGCGAGTGAAGAGCAAAGTGTACTGTTTCTAACTAACCCTGATGGAACCAGAGAGTTTTCTGCTGACACCTGCTTCGTTAATACGAGCATAAATGAACTAGCCGTTGAGTGGGTTGCTAACGTAGTTACTGAAGACATCTTTGGTCGTGGGGGCGCGCTGATCGGTACGAGAGTAGCGGGCGGACATGAGGTACCATCAAGGTATGCACTGAGAAACCAAAGTGTGAGTCCTGCGTATACCTGGGGCCAAATGGCTATAGATGCTGCAATTTGTCGTAATGGCAGTGTTGATGAAGCGTTATTCCATGCGTGTATTAACGCGAGCTCCAGTGTAGACGCACACGATGAATTGTTAGATCGACTAGACGCGCTCGTGCCTAATATAGTACGGGCTTTAACGCCGCCATTGGATGTAAACCGGGACATTACGGTAGCTGTGTCAAAAGACATGTTTCTTAAGTTTTCAGATAGATCTGATCCTGCTGCCGCGGTACGTGCGGCAACGATAACCCAGAACCTTTTAAAGCAAAGATTAGCTGCGTAAAAGTAATCGACAAAACTGCATACAATGAGCATGCCAACCCATAAATAGTACGATCGTAGGTCGGATTTTCACTCGATGATGCGTTTTACGTGAATTAATGAGCATGATGTGGTATTACATAAGGTGGAAAAAATACTATTAAATAACTTTTCGGATTATAGGCCCTCTTACCCGTGCTATAGTACCTAGCTTATGAGTGAATTCTATAGTCATGAGGCTACTGGTGGCGAAGCTGATGACCAACGACCGGAACAAGAACCAGCGCTCCCTGACGAAGCAGCGAGACAGCTTGAAGATGAGCAGCGAGTAGTAGATCAGTCGTCGCCTACCCCTCCTCCACCAGTAGAGGGTGATGAGGTTGCTGAAGACCCACCTGATGAAGAACCAACGCCAGCTCAAACTGAAGATCTTACTGAAGAAGATCCTGAACCACTGCCGAACAAAGACGATGACGTAGGTAACCTGGATGATACGGATGGAGGCCATGGGGCTGAGAGGGAAGGTGAAGACGCTCCAGCTGGTGATGTTCCCCCAGAAGAGGACGCCGAACTGTTTGTTACTGACCGACATCAAGATACCGACGATGAACCTGTAGACGATGGGGGTGGTAGTGAAGTCCGGGAGAATACTGCTGCTGGCGCCCTAGAAGAAGAGGAAACGACCTTTGCAACAGAAAGTACAGATGATGGGCAACAGTCGAACGAACCATTCAGAGGGCATGATACGGATGGTCGGGGTGATACCGACACTGACATAAGTGGTGGCGATGATAACGAGGATGTCACAGAATCGGATGATGAGCCCAGTGATGAAGCGTCAGAGGCAGGCGATATAGCAGCGCGTATCGCAGCAGTTACAGCGGCAGAAGAGCGTCTCATAACGCTCGAACGAAGAGATGATGAAATATTAGACCAATACAATCAGGCTTTTGATGCAGGTGCCGATGTGAGTGAAATTGGTCGAGTCGCGATAGCGATAGGAAATGCAAGGGAAGAGGCCTTCAATGAACTAGAGAGATTATATGACGGCATCCGAGACCTTACCCTTGAACAACGACTGGCGGCTATCGGTGCGTCGGACATGGCGCCAACGGGCGACCTGGTAGCAAGTTGGGATTTTCATGATATACGAGTGGAAACAAGAGCAGCTTCTGATCAAGGTGTTCGTTATGATTCAGAAGGTTCTCAAGAAACGTATGCCGATCCGACTTCACGACTTCGGGAGGGGCTTCTAGGCCTTGAAGGTGGAGGTGATTCTGCCGCACTTATTGGGGCTGAACTATATTCAAATTATGATGCCCATGTAGAGGACGGCGATGGTCGCTTCGAACGCGTTACTCGTGATAGAACAACCCGTCACTTAGTTGTCGATTACTACTGTTTTGCACCAGTAAAGGACTCAACTTTTAGGGGGTTTCGCGACGGCCTAGATCCCAGTGCATATGACGTGGAACGCAGGTTGGCTGAAGGAAGGATACGGGACCAAGCCACTTCGACCGCAGCTCACGGACTAGGGGAAGATACTGGTAGGGGGCTAGCTATTATAACGTCAATGACATTAAATGACAGAAAAATCGAGCGCATGGGGCATGGCGCTCATGTTCGAGTTGTAGTGAACCCGCGTGATATTACTCCTATGGAAGTACGAAGGATTTTAGATGAAGCCACAAACGGTCGCTACACCGCAGAAAAAGGCCCGGTTGTACCACCCGAAGATATGACCGAAGAGGAACTGCTAGCTGGGTTCTCGGATATAGATTTTAACGAATTTCCGGATTAAGATATCTAACGCAGTGCACCTTTGGCAGATTGAGGGTGTGTGACGGTTTTTACATACTAGTAAGAACTTAACGTACATAATAAAACCGTTACATTATATTGCATAGAGTACGTAGGGATGACCAAGGAGCTAGTTTCCCATACATGCGCATCAGTAAGCTTGAAGTGAATTTACTCACATTGCCCTTAGCAAGTGCGTTTAGTATTAGCTCGGGGGTGGTGCACAGTAAAGATGCTGTAATCGTTAAGGTGTTTACGCAGGATGGCCGTGTGGGCTACGGTGAATCCAGTACGTTTACCGATCCGGTATTTACTGGTGAAACCAGCAAAGGTGTAGTGTATGCGCTCTGTAAGCTGCTCGCCCCCAGGATTATTGGCAAAGACTTTGAATCGCCTGGTGATTTTGTCGCAGCATATAATGACATTGTTGGGCATAATGCCGCGAAGCATGGCTTAGAAAGTGCGTTTTGGCATGTGTACTCATTATATGCCGATAAATCCTTGAGCACTCTTTTTAACGGTGTCAAGACACACATATCGGTCGGAGAAAGTATCGGACTAAAAAACTCGATTGCAGAAACAATCGAGGAAGTTGAGAAAAGATTATCGGAAGGCTACCAACGCATAAAGCTCAAGATACAACCAGGATGGGACATAACCGTGGTCGAGGCAGTCCGGCGTAAGTGGCCGGATATAAAACTCTCCGTTGACGCTAATACTGCATACACGTTAGATGAACACGTGGAGGTAATGACCATACTTGATTCGTATGACTTAAGTATGATTGAGCAGCCATTCGGCGCGAAGAACCTACTGGATCATGCCGCACTGCAGAAGGTCATTAAGACACCAATTTGTTTGGATGAAAGCATTCAGAATCTGGCCGATTTAAAAGCCTCTCTGATGGTCGGCGCATGCAAGATCGTAAATATTAAGCCGGTTCGGGTGGGTGGTATCGTTGAAAGTATTAAGATACACGACTACGCGGCATCTCACGGCGTAGCAGTGTGGTGTGGGGGCATGTTAGAAACGGGTATTGGGCGTGCATTCAATATTGCATTAGCCTCAAAGAAAGGCTTTACCCATCCAGCAGATATGTCACCCCCCAAGGTTTTTTATCTAGAAGACTTAATCGATCCCACTTTTACTGTTGATAACAATGGGACGATTGTAGTTCCCACCACGCCTGGACTAGGCTATAACGTTCGCAATGACTTGATTGAAAAGTATACAGTCGATAGGTTTGTGGGCTAATCTGTGTACTATTATTACAAAAGATAACTATATAAAAAGCTTGTTGGTACGACATTGTAGCCGAAGCTAGGACAGTTATTCTGTCAGCTGGGCTGGGTCAGGCTCTTCTCCCATGATGTGACAATTTCTAGCGCTTCATCTTCTAAGCTCGATAAATGCACCAGGTTGATCGGCCGTCGTGCGGCTTGATTGATCGATACCAGGTCGTGTGTCCCCTCAAAGTGCATTGATGAAAGCCTGTCCTTACTGCAGTCATAAACAATTCTGTGTATAGACGCCCAAACACATGCGGCATAGCACATTAAGCATGGTTCCATTGAGGAGTAGAGTGTCGCCTGGCTTAAGTCTCTTGTTTCGAGCTGGGAGCAGGCTGTTCTGATGGCAGCAATCTCTGCATGGCTGGTTGGGTCATTCAGCTGCTTACCGTTACCTATTACTGCAACGAGCGGCCTCCCATCGATTATTATGACTACTCCCACCGGAAAGGCACCCTGTTTCACGGATTCTTGCGATTGTTGGATTGCGTCTCGTAAGAATTTATCGTCCATTGTGTATAAGGATAGCATTGACCTCGCAAAGTAGCCCTAACGCCTCCAATGGTCTAATCCAACAGCAGTTCCCCGAGCGTAAGCTCGTGGGAGGTTTAATCTGTAGTACCCCGGATACACTTTCTTTCAAACGCCTTTTAGCGTGGCTTGATAATCTGATGAGATTATTTGAAGAAGCCGATACGGTACTATAGCCCTAAAACAAGCGTCAAACCATCGTCAATTTGTCGCATCGTAATCCTATCCAGCGACGCGACCGGCTCTTTTAAAATGCTCTCATCGATAGTGCTGAGTTGTGAAACATTAGCCACAGAATCTTTGGACAGGCCTGTTTTTTCTTTTGGCAAGATAACATTTCCAGGAGCATCCTTTAATCGAAGATTTGAAGTTATAGCCATGACGATAACCGTAGCGAGCTTGCTTCGGTTAAAGCTTTCAGCTTGCACAATAAGCACCGGTCTCGTGAATCCTGGTTCAGAGCCTGCTGGATTTGGCAATTCGGCCCACCAAAGCTGGCCTCGTGTTACCACGGGCTGTTCTTTAGCCACGATTGAGTCTGTAGGCTTGTTAATACGGGATCTAACTGAGATGGTTCTGAGTCATAGATGACATTGAGTTTGGCGGTGACTTTCTCATCCTGATGTCTCTCCACGTAGTTTTGTATCGCGTTAGCATAAAGTTCGCTTCGAGATTTGCCAAGACGAAGTGCCAGCTTCTCTGCTGAATCATATATGGAGTCTGGAATCGATACTGCTGTCTTCATAGATACAAGTATAACTGAAGTTATACCGATCTGTCAACATAAGCAAGATACGGGGAGCAATAGCCGGAAGGGATTCGAACAAAAAAACAAAGGTGTGTTAGCCCAAAAACTAAAAATACTCCAAGCTTGGAGTATTTTTACCTCTTTAGATCCTATCTGGTACGCCCGGACGGATTCGAACCGCCGACCCCTTGGTTCGAAGCCAAGTACTCTAATCCGCTGAGCTACGGGCGCGCGCAACCTATTCTAACAGATTATCGACGACTTGAAAATCAGCTGTAAAATCAAAATGCTGGTTTGGCAATGTCGGTACATATGTGCGGGCTCACTGCCGCGACTGTCCGCTGTGACAAGGATCACAGCGGACCACAAGCACAATAGTATATTTTCACTGTAGATCACTAAATAAAACCTTAAAGAAAGTTAAACATTGTCATGAACCGCAGCAATTGGGATAAGCTTATATCAACCACAGGCCTTGTTATCACTATCGTATTATTCTGCACCTCGGGGGTGCTATTTTATGCGCATAATTTTGTGCATAACCAGGTCTACAAGCAGCTGGCGGCGGAGAAGATTATGTTCCCGGAGGCAGGCAGTGCCGGTCTGACCATCTTGCCGGCGGCCGACCAAAAGGCAGTAGCCCAATATGCTGGCCAGCAATTGACCACCGGGGCGCAGGCGGAAGTGTTTGCCGACCATTTCATTGCTGTCCATCTGCAGAAGATCGGTGGCGGCAAGACCTACTCGGAGCTGAGTGGCGCAGCCATGGCCGATCCATCCAACACGGTGTTGATGAACCAGGTGAACACTGTATTTAAGGGTGAAATGCTGCGCGGCGTGTTGCTCAATGCCTACGCCTTCGACACAATGGCATTGGTGGCTTACTACGCTGCGTGGGGCGCGCTGGCTGCGGGTACGTTGCTAGTCGTCCTGTCGGTGCTAGGTTACCGGCATGCCGGAGCTGCCGGCCGCGCACCTGCTAAGAAGCGTCGCTAGACGTTGGTAGCAGTCACTCACTTGAAATAAATATAAGTGAAGCTACTGCCGTTGACCCACATTTCGCTGTAGTGCCCGTGCAGGTCGTAGTTATATTGGCTGACGTAAATCATATTGCCCTGGACTTTCTCGACCCACATAGCATGCCCATAGTAGCCGCGCATAGAAATCGCGACCGAATGCACCTGAGGCGTCGAACCAGTCGCGATGCCCGCGCGCCGTGCGTCACGGGGCCATTCACTGGCGTTGCCGACGCCGCCCCAATACGGCATAGTGCCGTACGCCTGGTAGACTTTCCAGGCCGCGTAGCTCACACACTCCCGGTTGTACATACCCCAGTTGTCCAGTGTGCTGTCCTGCCGTACGTTATCCCAGGTGGCCGGGTAGCCGCCGTGCGTGGGGTCACCGGCCACGATGCTGCCGTCAAGGTTCTGATTGGCGGTCAGCTGAGCGGCCTGGAGCTTGGCAATCTCCTGCTGCTGTGCCGCACTCAGACGGGCAAGAGCCTCGGATGAGGTCTGACTGCTGATAACCGGCACGGAAGTGTCATTGGCCGGCCGTATGATATCGCTCACCGTGTAGCCGCTTGTGATGGATCCGACAGCTTTGCCGGGCAGGTGGAACACGGCCATTACTCCGCTGCCTACGGTATGTAGCGTGAATAACGTGACGCCGGCAATACCATGGGCCGTAAATGCGGTACCCTTGCCGATAGCACCAACGATATCGGCACTGCTATGGGCGATAGATTTACCGCTGTGATCCGTCGTAGTAGTGATTGACCGGCAGATGTTATAGATACCACTGCCCATCGAAAGTGTGGCCCGCTGAATATCTGCGCTCCATGCGACGGCAACGTTTGCGACAGCATCCGAGCTACCAGCCATATTCGGATCTAAGATGTTGTTAGCAGAGTGATGCGTCCTGGTATCGAGTACAGTGTTGGAACCGATGGCCGTTACCGCGGCCGAGATTAGCATCAGGAAGGCCACAGTCATAAGACTGGCAAAAACGTAGCGGAATTTGTAGAATAATAGCTCTGTCTGTTGATACATCCACACCTCACTCTCAATATGACAAGCGAAAACAAACATTATACACCGGATTTGTCATGATTGCATGCATAAGGTTTAATAGATAGTAGGAAGGGGCCCGACTCCGGACCATAATATAATTTATGCCCCGAAAGACTGGAGAATGCTATCACTAGTATTACAGAACGGAAATTACTTCTTCTAGCTGCCGGCAGTCTGCTGCTGGGGGTGGGACTGGTCTGGGCGGGCTGCTTGGTGTACTTTTCAAGAACTAGCTCGCAGCACATTGCACACATAAGCAAGACAATGCAGGCTCCTGCGGTAAAGCAGGCTGCTACGAGTGGGGTTCTGTCGCTCGCGGCCCAGTCGCTGATCAACATGCACGAGCAGATGGGCAACGGCTGGCGTTTTAAAAGCGCGATTCAGGCGCCGGACTACCAGACTGACCGCGACGTCGGTGCCGCCAGTGTTGGCATGGGCTTCCTGGTAATGGCGGATCAGGACCCAAAAAACAGTCAATGGCTACAAGCCGCCGAAAGTACGGCAAACTGGTTGACCTCCGTAGCTCAGTCAGACGGGAAAGGTGGTCTGTATTGGACGGATTACGATGATGGCGGTACTGCTAAGCTACCGAATCTTGTCTATACCTCGTTCGACGACGGTGCGATCGGCATTAGTGATTTTTACTGGCGGCTGTATGACAAGACGCAGAACCAACAGTATAAAAATACGGCGTTATCGAGCTTGCAGTGGACGTTCTCGCAGGCTCAAAATGTAGGCACTGCCACCCAGCCAATTTATAGCTGGCGGTGGAATGTCAAGGACGACAGCTCGCCACACTATATGGGCATGGGGGAGGGTGCCGTCGGACTTGTGTACAGCTTCGCAAGTTGCTACGAGCGCTTGAAAACTAGCGATCCTACTACGGCCACGCAGTGTCGCCAGTACATGGACGGCACGCTGCGATATATTTCCCAGGTTCGTACCGCGCTTGGCCAAAACGGCGGTGACGTGCGTGCTCTGCCGGAAACTGGCGTTATCGGCCAGGACGGCGACACCACCATGAATTCCGGCTACCTGTCCGGCGCGGCCGGCGCGGCCTACATGTATCTCAAACTCTACCAGGTATTCAATGACAAACAGTATCTTGCCGATGCGAATACTCTATTCAGCTGGCTGCAGGACACTAAGAACGGCCCGATGGTTACGTTTGCTGACGGCAGCGTCGCCTGGAAACTGGCGCTTGACTCGCAAGGCGGTGATAATCCGGTACTGGCGACGGGTTTTGAAGAGGGGAGCGCCGGCATTGGTTGGACATACTTGCAGGCGTATAAGCTAACGGGCAACAAGCAATATTTGAGTATTGCCGAAAAAGCCGCAGATTGGCTGAACGATGTGAGTGTTAAAAGTGCATCTGGCATCACCTGGCACGAAGATGAATCGCCGGCCAATCCTATCATCCACACTAATCTCAACAATGGTGCGGCCGGCGTCGGTATGTTCTTACACGATCTGGCGGCTGCCGGTGGCGGTGCCAAGTACCAAACCATGGCCCAGCAGACACTCAACTGGATTACCGCTACAGCAAAACATGACGGCAGTAACATTTACTGGGATGACAATGACGGCCAGAATAACTATTCCCGCGACCCGTCCTGGCACTGGGGTACGGCCGGGATCATAGGGTTCGCAGCCCGGATGGCCGGCGGGAGTGTTGACATACCCGGCGAGCAGCCGGGCTTGTAGTGCTTGCTGGGACATCATGCGTGCTATTACAACTGAAACTAGGTCTGCTAATGGAGTTTCTCTCCCCGATTTAGCATGTCAATAAACTTCTCTATTCTAGCTTTTCTGGTTTCTAATTTGTTTGCAGTTTGCACTCGCCAGCAAAACCCGTAAACGTTCGCTTTGTTGAGCGTTTCAAAAAATTGCTTGGCTTTAGGATTATTGTCCAGCGCTGCTTGAAAATCTTCGGGTATCTCGCTTGCGCTAGGGGAATCATAGGCGGCATCCCATCTGCCATCCTGCTTAGCGGATTCAATTGCTGCCAATCCCGCCGGTTGCAGCCTACCTGCTTTGGTGAGCGCTTCAACTTTCGTGACATTAATTTTGGACCAAACGCTTTTTGGTCCTCGAGGAGTAAACTTTTGCAGGTAATAGTCGCTGTCGTAGGCTTGCTTTTGACTATCTATCCATCCGTAGCATAACGCTTCTTCAAGTGCTTCGTCGTAGCTCACAGATTTTTTACCTGATGATTTTTTGGCATGTTTGAGCCATAAACCTTTATGTCGGCTATGATGCTCATCGAGCCACATATGCCAGTCTTGTTGTGACGTGAACAGTAATACGGGTAAGTCTTTGAAAAATTCCATAATCACAGAATATCAGTAAAAAACTCCCCAAGACAGAGGAGCTTGAAGTGCTTATGTTTGGAGGCTATCGTAGACGTTATCGCAACTGAGTTAAGGACTTGCTAATAATGAAATCTACAGCCAACTATACTGACCTCGCTATCACTAACAGCATAGATAATTCTATTCTTTTCATCGATGCGTCGTGACCAAAATCCTGCATAGTTTTCTTTGAGAGGCTCAGGTTTTCCGATCCCCTCAAATGGGTTACGCATCATGTCGGCGATGAGCTTATTTATTTTCTTGAGCGTCTTTTTATCTTGGTCGATCCAGTATGTATAGTCTTGCCATGACTCAGGCGTAAAGATTAGATTTCTTTGGGCCCTCTAATCCAACAGCAGTTCCCCGACCGGTAGGTCGTGGGATGTAGTTGCCTCCCGGCTTCCTCGTCGTCCGGGCGTTCCCGGAGTGGCGTATATACT
>Ga0265338_10000507_pt1 | contig 69026 bp, 71 predicted proteins | sample 42126metaG_FD_193579 | JGI IMG/M metagenome (GOLD analysis project Ga0265338, IMG submission 193579) | Rhizosphere microbial communities from Carex aquatilis grown in University of Washington, Seatle, WA, United States - 4-21-26 metaG | ecosystem: Host-associated > Plants > Roots > Rhizosphere...
CCTTCGCCCAGGGTTCATACGTCTGTCCTTGAGCCTCCGGGAGAGGGGCACCCAGCTCCTCCAACTCGACCTCAACTTCGCCGCCGGGAGTGAGCGAGGACTCGGAAGCCTTTCGTGGGGCGGCAGTGGGGACCCTCCCGCGGAGGCTCAAGGACAGACGCCTCGAGCCCTGGCTCGCATCCCAGCTGCGCGACGGTCTCCGCGGGAGGGTCCCCACTGCCGCCACTCCACAAGCCCCCGCGTTACCCTGCCCACCCATGGCCAAGCGCTTTCACGTCACCACCTTCGGCTGCCAGATGAACGTGCACGACTCCGAGCGGATGCGGGGGATGCTCGCCGCGCTCGGCTACGAGGAGGCCGAGAGCCGCGACGGCGCCGACCTGATCCTCTTCAACACCTGCTCGATCCGCGAGTCGGCCGACAGCCGCTTCATCGCCCACCTCGGCGAGGCGAAGCGGCTGAAGTCCGAAGACCCGGGGCGGATCGTCGGCGTCGGCGGCTGCTGGGCGCAGTCAGTCAAGGACGAGGTCTTCCAGCGCTTCCCCTTCGTCGACGTCGCCTTCGGCCCCGGCCAGATCCACAAGCTGGCCGAGTTCCTCAACTCCGACTCGCTCAGCGCCCAGGGCTACTTCGAGTTCGAGGACTTCGCCGGCCACCTGCCGAGCCGCCGCGAGCGCGAGTTCCAGGGCTGGCTGCAGATCTCCCAGGGCTGCAACTGCGTTTGCTCCTACTGCATCGTGCCCTCGACCCGCGGCCGCGAGGTCAGCCGCGACCCCGAGGAGCTGATCGCCGAGGCGCGCGCCCTGGCCGCCGGCGGCGTCCGTGAGGTGACCCTGCTGGGCCAGAACGTCAACAGCTACGGCCGCGGCCTGCCGCCGCGGAGCCGGATCGGCTTCGCCGAGCTGCTGGCACAGGTGGACGCGATCGGCGGCATCGAGCGCATCCGCTACACCAGCCCGCACCCGAAGGACATGAAGGAGGACGTGATCCGCGCCCACGCCGAGCTGCCGGCGCTCTGCGAGCAGATCCACCTGCCGCTGCAGTCGGGTTCGAGCGCGGTGCTGAAGCGGATGCGCCGCACCTACGACCGCCAGCGCTACCTCGACCGGGTGGCGCTGATCCGCGAGCACGTCCCCGACTGCGCGATCACCACCGACGTCATCGTCGGCTTCCCCGGCGAGACCGAGGCCGACTTCGAGCAGACCCTGGAGGTGGTAGAGGAGGTTGGCTACGACGGCGCCTTCACCTTCGTCTTCTCGCCCCGGCGCGAAACCGAGGCGGCGACGATGGACGACCAGCTGCCGCACCCGGTCAAGGTCGAGCGGATGGAGCGGCTGGTCGAGGCGGTGCAGCGGCGGGCGCGGGAGCGGGCGCAGCGGTTCGTCGGCCGGACGATGGAGGTGCTGGTCGAAGGGACGAGCCGCACCGATCCCAGCCGGCTCCGGGGCCGCACCCGCCACAACAAGGCGGTCAACTTCGAAGGGGCCGCCGAACCCGGTCAGTTCGTCGAGGTCGAGATCGACAGCGCCACCTCGCAGACGTTGAGCGGGACGTCCGCGCGGCCCCTCTCGCACCTTCTTTGAAGGTCCTGGCTATTTTCGGCCCAACTGGGGTCGGCAAGACCGGAGTCGCGGTCGAGTTGGCGGAGCTGCTGCGGGCGCGGGGGGAGGATCCGGTGGCGATCAATTGCGATGCGCTGCAGGTGTACGAGGGGCTCGGGACGCTGACCGGGGTCGCCAGTGCCCCGCAGCGGGTGCGGCTCGAGCACCGGCTGATCGAGTTCGTGCCGGTCAGCTCCGACTTCTCGGTCGGCGATTACATGCCGCTGGCGCAGGCGGAGATCGACGCGGCGCTGGCGGCGGCGCGGCGGCCGATCGTGGTCGGGGGGACGGGCCTCTACCTGCGGGCGGCGCTGGCGGAGCTGTCGCTGGTCAAGGCGCCGCCGGAAGCCGCGGACTCCGAGCTCTGGTCGCCGCAGACCCGGCACCCGACCGCGATCTTCGGGCTCGACATGGACCGGGCGCTGCTCTACGAGCGGATCGACGCCCGGGTCGAGGCGATCGTCGCCGCCGGCGCCGCCGCGGAGGCGCGCCGCGCCGACGCGCTCGGCGCCGGCCGTACCGCCCGCAAGGCGCTCGGCTTCGACGAGCTGCTCGCCGGCGACCTCGAGCGGATGAAGCAGCGCTCCCGCAACTACGCCCGCCGCCAGCTGACCTGGATGCGCAAGATCCCCAACCTGCGCACGATCGACCGCACCGGTCTAGACGACATCGAAGTGGCCAATCGGATTGCGCAAGGGTGCGGGTGACCGAGCAGCTCAAGGACACAGGGAGCGTGGCGTGCTCTGCACGCGAGCGACCGAGGACGCCGAGATGCGAAGCGTCACCCGTGCCCCAATAGGCTGCCGCCCACCATGAGATTCGAGAAGTGGCAGGCGCTTGGCAACGACTACCTGATCCTCGAGGCGGAGAACCTTCCCTGGGAGCTCAGCCCGGACCGGGTCGAGTGGCTCTGCGACCACCACTTCGGGGTCGGATCGGATGGGGTGCTGCTGCTCTCCCGCAGCGAGGACCCGCAGTTCGTCGCCGAGCTGCGGATCTTCAACCCGGATGGCTCCGAGGCCGAGCTCTCCGGCAACGGGGCGCGGGAGGCGATCCTCTACCTGCGCCGCCATGGCTGGACCGAGGCCGACGAGTTCGCGATCAAGACCGTCGCCGGGCCGATCGTGCCGACGATCACCGGCGAGCTCACCTGCGCCGTCGAGATGGGCAGGGCGACGACCTCCTCCAAGGACTTTCCCTCCGGTCCCGCGGACGGCCGTGGCAGGCTCAGCGCCGGCGGCCGCGAGTGGGAGTTCCAGCACGTCTCGATCGGCAACCCGCAGTGCGCGATCGTCGTCGCGGCGGGGCTCGACGAGCTCGACCTCGGCGAGATCGGGCCGCAGATCGAAGCGCACGAGCTGTTCCCCAACCGCACCAACGTCTCCTTCCTCGAAGTCGACGGCAGCCGGGTCCGGGCGCGGATCTTCGAGCGCGGGGTGGGGGAGACGCTCTCCTCCGGCACCGGCGCCAGCGGCGCCGCGGTGACCGCCTTCCTGCGCGGCGCCGCCAGCCCGCTCGTGGTCGAGCTCGAAGGCGGCGAGCTCGAGGTCGAGATCGGCGAGGAGCTGGCGGTGCGGCTGAGCGGCTGGGCCGAGCCGGTCTGCGCCGGCGAGCTCTCGCCGGAGCTCGTCACCGCGCTCGCCGAGCTGGACGGCTAGATTTCCGCGCCCGTGGGAATCGCCGAGCCATCGAAGCGCCTGGAGGCGATGCCTCCGTACATGTTCCAGGAGCTGGAGCGGCGGATCGCCGACAAGCGCGCCGCCGGCGTCGACGTGATCAGCCTCGGCATCGGCGACCCCGACGAGCCGACCTACCCCTACATCGTCAAGGCGATGCAGGAGGCGGTCGCCGACCCCGCCAATCACCGGTACCCGAGCAACCGCGGCCGCGAGGAGTTCCGCCGCGCCTTCGCCGACTTCTACGGGCGCCGCTTCGGGGTCGAGATCGACCCCGACTCCGAGGTGATCCCGGCGATCGGCGCCAAGGAGTGCATCTACAACCTCTGCTTCGCCTTCCTCGACCCGGGCGGCGTCGCCCTCGCCTCCGACCCCGGCTACCCGGTCTACACCGGCGGTCCGATCCTCGCCGGCGCGACCCCGGAGCTGCTGCCGCTGGTCCCCGAGCTCGGCTTCGCGCCGGACCTCAGCGCCGTCCCCGCCGACGTCGCCGCGAAGGCGCGACTGATGTTCCTCAACTACCCGAACAACCCCTCCGGCGCCGTCGTCCCCGAGGGCTTCTTCGAGCTGGTCGTCTCCTTCGCCCGCGAGCACGAGATCCTCGTCGTCCACGACAACGCCTACTCGGAGACGACCTACGACGGCTACGTGGCACCGAGCTTCCTGGCGACGCCGGGGGCCAAGGAGGTCGGGGTCGAGGTCTTCTCGCTCTCCAAGGGCTTCAACATGACCGGCTGGCGCTGCGCCGCGATCCTCGGCAACGCCGAGGCGATCCAGACCTACTGGCGGCTGAAGACGAACGTCGACTCGGGTCTCTTCGAGGCGGTGCAGATGGCCGGTGTCGCCGCCCTCGAGGGCCCCGCCGGGCCGCTGCAGCGGATGAACGAGACCTACGTCCGTCGCCGCGACCTCGTCGTCGGCGCCCTGCGCGAGATCGGCGTCGAGGTCAGCGCCCCGCAGGGGACGATCTACGTCTGGGCGCCGGTCCCCGCCGGCCACACCTCGACCTCGTTCTGCGAGAAGGTGCTGGAAGAGGCGGCCGTCGTCGTCTCGCCCGGCTCGATGTACGGGCCCAGCGGCGAGGGCTTCTTCCGCATCGCCCTCACCGCCCCCGACGAGCGGATCGAAGAGGCGGTGGAGCGGATGAGGGAGCACCTTGCCTGAGGGCCGATCCCGGTAGGGGTTCCACTTAACTTTTTGATCGCCCCTCGGTCGCCTCCAGCTTCTTTTTCCAGTAGCGATCCAAGCCGCGCCACTGGTAGGAGCTGGGGACGGCCTGGAGGAGCTCCTCGACGGTCTCCTCGCCGAGACCCTCCTCGGCCAGGAGGGCGCGTAGGCGGCGCCGGAGGTCGGTCTCGTACTCGTCCGCGTCCAGGCGCCGGGCCAGCTCGGCCTCTTCGCGGAGGCGGGCGCGGGCGATCTCGAGGTGGCCGGGAACGTCGTCCTCGACGGCGCCGAAGTGGGTGAGGGCGAGGCGCTCGGGGTTCCAGCCGGCGACGAGGTCCAGCGAGTCCTCCCAGAGCTCGACGTCGATGTCTGGCGGCGGCGTCGGCGGCACGACCAGATTCGAGGGCGGGATGCGGACCGCGGCGACGTCGCCGACGAAGGCGGTGCCGCTGTCCTCGTGCAGGTAGCAGACGTGGTGCGAGGCGTGGCCGGGGGTGTGGGCGACCCGCATCCCCAGCACCGTCTCGCCGCCGCGTAGCACCCTCACGTTGGCCTCCGGCACCGGCACGATCTCGCCCCAGAGGCGCTGCATCTGGTCGCCGTAGAGGCGCCCGGCGCTGGCCAGCAGCTTCGAGGGGTCGATCAGGTGTGGGGCGCCGCGCTCGTGGACGTAGACCTCGAGCTGCGGCCAGCGCCGCACCATCGCCCCGGTCGCAGCGGCGTGGTCGAGGTGGATGTGGGTCAGCAGCAGCGCCCGCGGCCGCTCCTCGCCCAGCGCCGCCAACAGGGTCGGCAGCGAGGACTCGGGACCCGGATCGACCAGTACCCCGTCGACCTCCCAACACCCGATCACCCGCGGCCGCCCAAGGTGCATGACATCGATGACCCGCATCGCTGCAGCCTAAGTGAGTCGGGGGAGGACTCGACGGAGCCTCCCCGCTGTCGCTCCGGCGAGCCCTCCCCCGACTCACTCAGCCGCGGTAGGCACGGGAAGTTTGCCTTCGGCCTCGAGCGTCGCCCGCAGCCCCTCCTCGAGGCCGCGCGGGGAGTAGCCGAGCTCGCGGCGGGCCTTCTCGTTCGTCGCCCAGAAGGTGACGCCGTCGGCGGCCGAGATCAGCTCGCGCAGGTTCGGCGGCTGGCCCATCATCTTCCCGACCAGCGGCCCGATCGGGGTCAGCGCCTTCATCAGCGGCACCGGCAGCGCCCGCTTCGGCGCCTTGCGGCCGCTGGCCGCGGCGACGATCCCGATCGCCTCGCGCACCGTCGAGACCGGGCCGGAGAGGAAGTAGGACTCGCCGGCTTTGCCCTTGTCGAGAGCGAGGACGATGCCGGCCGCCGTGTCCTCGACGTGGGCGAGGCAGATCCCCAGCTCCGGGAACGGGATCAGCGGCATCTTCCCGGCCAGGAACTGGTCCAGAAGCTGGCCGATCGAGGAGGTGTCGCCGGGGCCGTAGACGCCCCCCGGCTGCACGATCGTGCAGGGCAGCCCCTCGCCGATCAGCTTCTTCGCCACCTGGTGCGCCTGCCACTTCGTTTCCTCGTAGCAGGAGGTGAAGGGGCCGTCCGGGGCCTCGTAGGACTCGTCGATCACCTCGCCGTGGGTCTGGCCGATGCCGACGGTGGAGACGTAGACGACCTTCGGGGTCTTCGCCGCCAGCGCCGCCCCGAGCACCCTCTCGGTGCCGCCGACGTTGGCCTCGCGCATCGCCTGGCGCTGCGAGGCGGGGATGCCGACCTCGTAGACCGCGGCGGCGTGGATCGCGGCGTCGCAGCCGTCGAGGCCGGCGCCGATCGCCCCGATGTCGGCGAGGTCGCCTGCGACCAGCTCGCAGCCGAGCGCTTCCAGCTTCGTCGCTTTGGCCGGGGTGCGGACCAGGCAGACGACCTCGTCACCGCGCTGGCGCAGCTGGCGCGCGACCTCGCCGCCGATGAACCCCGTCCCCCCGGTCACGAACACCTTCACGACCGCGAACCCTATCCGGCCCGGCCCGGCGCCTACAATTCGCCTGAGTGCAACGTTCGCGAAACGGCCGCAGGACGCAGACGCGCCCCGGCGCAAACGGGGCCGGCGTCTCGAACCCACGGGCGCGCCAGCGGGCGCTGGCGATCGGCATCGTCGATGGCGGCGGCGAGGAGGAGCCGCTGGCCGAGCTGAAGGAGCTGCTGCGCACCGCCGGTGTCGCGACCGCCGGCGAAGCGACCCAGCAGCGCCCGCAGCCCGATCCCGACCGCTACTTCGGCCGCGGCCGTCTCGACGAGCTGAGGGCGCAGATCGCCGCCTGCGACGCCAATCTCGTCGCCTGCGACGACGAGCTCGCCCCCCGCCAGGAGCGCAACCTCGAGAGTGCCCTGGGGGTGCCGGTGATCGACCGCACCGCGGTGATCCTTGACATCTTCGCCGACCACGCCCACTCGGCCGAGGGCAAGCTCCAGGTCGAGCTGGCCCAGCTCGAGTACAACATGGCCCGTATGCGGGGCCTCTGGACCCACCTCGAGCGCCTCGGCGCCGGCCGCATCGACGGCGGCATCGGCACCAGGGGGCCGGGGGAGAGCCAGATCGAGACCGACCGCCGGCTCGCCCGCAACCGCATCTCCGCCCTGCGCCGGCGGCTGACGCGGCTGGAGCGCAACCGCGGGGTGATGCGCGCCAGGCGCGAGCGCTCCTCGCTGCCGCGGGTCGCCCTCGCCGGCTACACCAACGCCGGCAAGTCGACGCTGCTGAACGCCCTCACCGGGGCCGAGGTCGGAGTGGGGGACCGGCTCTTCCACACCCTCGACCCGACTACGCGCACGCTCGAGCTATCCGGTCGCGACTACCTGCTGACCGACACCGTCGGCTTCATCGAGAAGCTCCCCCACCAGCTGGTCGAGGCGTTCAAGGCGACGCTGGAGGAGACCGTCCTCGCCGACCTGATCCTGCACGTGGTCGACGCCGCCGAGCCGGAGGAGCGGCGAGTGGCCGACATGCGGGCGGTCGACGCGGTGCTGGAGGAGATCGGCGCCGGCGAGAAGCCGCGGCTGCTGGTCCTCAACAAGGCCGACCTGCTGGGCGCCGAGGAGCGCGAGGAGGCGGCGCTCGCCCATCCCGTGGCGGTGCTGGTCTCCGCCGTCGACGGCGAGGGCCTCGACGAGCTGCGCGAGCGGGTCGAGGCCGCCTTCGTGGAGACGCTGGCCGAGGTCGAGCTGCTCGTCCCCTACAGCCAGGGCGGGCGCCTGCACGAGCTGCACGAGGTCGCCGGCGACCTGGAGCGGACCGAGCGCGAGGACGGCGTACTGGTCCACGCCAAGGTCCCAGTCGCCGAGCTGCACCGGTTCGACGATCTCGCCGTCGTCCAAGGGTCGGCGACCGTTCGTCCTTAGTCCGATTCAGTACGACAAAAGACGAACGCACCGAACTGCGTCCCGCGGGGGATCGACGCGAGCGTCTAGGCTGCCGCGAATGGAACTGCCGGTGACGATTCTGAAAGAGGGAGCGCTGTTGCCGACGCGCGCCCACGAGGGCGACGCCGGGCTCGATCTCTACGCCTGCGAGTCGGCGCACATCGGGCCGGGAGAGCGCTGGGGGGTCGGCACCGGGGTCGGGGTCGAGATCCCGGCCGACCACGCCGGCCTGGTGCTGCCGCGCTCGGGCCTGGCCCGCGACCACGGCATCGCCCTGGTCAACAGTCCCGGCCTGATCGACAGCGGCTACCGCGGCGAACTGCGGGTGCTGCTGCTCAACACCGACCCGGCCGAGACCTTCCGGGTGCAGGCCGGCGACCGCATCGCCCAGCTGGTCCTGGTGCCGATCGCGCTGGCGGCGCCGGTCGCGGTCGAGGCCCTGGCCGAGTCGGCGCGGGGCGGCGGCGGCTTCGGTTCCAGCGGCCGTTAGCTCCGCACCCGAGACGGGACTCGACGCTCGGCGGAGGCGGCTCAGGCTTCCGATTCGGCGAGCTGGCGCAGCAGCTCGGCCGCCCGCTCGACCGTCGCCCGGTCGGCGTCCGGCAGCTCTTCCAGTGCCTTCACCAACCAGCCCTCGCGGCGGCGGCGGACGACTTCCAGTTCGGTGCGGCCGGCGGCGGTGAGGCTGACCAGTGCCCGCCGTCGGTCGCCGGGGTCGGGGTCGCGCTGGACGAGGCCGCCGGCTTCGAGGTCGCCGACCGTCTGCGCCATCGACTGCGGTCGCACCCGCTCGGAGGCCGCGAGGTCGCTGACGCTCTGCGTTCCCTCGCGGTCGAGCCGCCCCAGCACCGAGCCCTGGGAGAGCGAGAAGCGGTGCTCGGCGCGCAGCCGCCGCATCAGCTGGCCGAGCACGACCCGCAGATCGCTCGCCAGCGGCGCCGCGTCGACTTCGGTAGCCATCGCCGGATTATATCCCCCTAATCGACAGGTTAACTCAACAGTTTACCTGGGTATCATCAGAACCGGTGGACGCCCGGAACGACCGCTACAAGTGGATCGCCCTCTCCAACACGACCCTGGCGGTCCTGCTGGCGACGCTCGATGCCTCGATCACCCTGATCGCGATGCCGGACATCTTCCGCGGCATCAAGCTCGACCCACTGGTGCCCGCCAACAGCACCTACCTGCTCTGGATGATCCTCGGCTACCTGGTCGTCTCCAGCGTCCTCATCGTCAGCCTCGGCCGGCTCGGCGACATGTTCGGCCGGGTCAAGATCTACAACCTCGGCTTCGTCATCTACACGATCGCCTCGCTGCTGCTGGCGGTCGACTGGATGACCGGCCGCGCCGGCGCCACCTACCTGATCGGCTTCCGCATCGTCCAGGGGGTGGGAGGGGCCTGCCTGCTGGCCAACGCCGCCGCGATCATCACCGACGCCTTCCCCGCCGACCAGCGCGGGATGGCGCTGGGGATCAACAACATCGTCGGCGTCAGCGGCATGTTCGTCGGCCTCATCCTCGGCGGCCTGCTGGCGCCGATCGACTGGCGCCTGGTCTTCCTGGTCTCGGTCCCGGTCGGCCTCTTCGGCACCGTCTGGGCCTACCTCAAACTGGAGGAGCGCAGCGAGCCGCGCCGGGCCTCGATCGACTGGTGGGGCAACGTCACCTTCGCCCTCGGCCTGGTCCTGATCATGGTCGCGGTCACCTACGGGATCCGCCCCTACGGTGGCAGCCCGACCGGCTGGGGCAGCCCGCGGGTGATCGTCCTGCTGGCCGCCGCCGTCACCTCGCTGGTCGCCTTCGCCGTGGTCGAGCGCCGGGTCGCCGAGCCGATGTTCCGGCTGGCCCTGTTCCGCATCCGCGCCTTCACCTTCGGCACCCTCTCGACCTTCCTCGCCGCCGTCGCCCGCGGCGGCCTGATGTTCATGCTGATCATCTGGCTGCAGGGGATCTGGCTGCCCGAGCACGGCTACAGCTTCACCGAAACGCCGCTCTGGGCCGGGATCTACATGCTGCCGCTGACGCTGGGGATGCTGCTGGCGGGGCCGACCTCGGGCTATCTCTCCGACCGCTTCGGCGCCCGCCCCTTCGCCACCGGCGGCATGCTCGCGGCGGCCTTCAGCTTCGGCCTGCTGATGCTGCTGCCGACCGATTTCTCGTTCCCGGTCTTCGCCGCGATCCTCTTCCTCAACGGGGTCTCGATGGGGATGTTCGCCTCGCCCAACCGGGCGGCGGTGATGAACAGCCTGCCGCCCGGCGACCGCGGCGCCGGCGGCGGCATGAACCAGACCTTCCAGAACTCGGCCCAGGTGCTCTCGATCGGGATCTTCTTCACGCTGCTGATCATCGGCCTCGCCTCGAGCCTGCCGACGGCGCTGAGCAGCGGCCTGCACGCCCACGGCGTCTCCGCCGTCGTCTCCCACCGGGTCGGGCAGACGCCGCCGATCTCGGTTCTCTTCGCTGCCTTCCTCGGCTACAACCCGATCCAGCACCTGGTCGGCGCCCATGCCCTGCACGCCCTATCGGCGCACGCCCACACGCTGCTGACCGGCTCCGAATTCTTCCCGCAGCTGATCTCCGGCCCGTTCCGGGATGGGCTGCAGACGGCGTTCACGTTCGCGATCGTCGCCTGTCTCGTCGCCGCCGCGGCATCGCTCTTGCGCGGCGGTCGTTACCACCACGCCGAGGAGCCCGCCCGCGAGGCGGAGCCCCGCGGCCCGATCCCCAAACTGGAGGAGCAACATGCACGTTGAGTGGCACGGCCAGTCCGCCTTCACCCTGGCGGGCGCAGACAAAAAGGTGTTCATCGACCCCTTCGCCGATCTCTCGCCGCTGCTGGAGCGGGGGATGCAGTTCGACTACCCGCCGATCGCGGCCGAGGGGATCGACCTCCTGCTTGTCACCCACGAGCACCTCGACCACAACGGCGTCGAGGCGATCGCCGGCGAGCCGGCGATCCTGCGCTCGACCGCCGGCCGGCTCGAGTCGCCGCTGGGCGAGGTGGTCGCGATCGCCTCCGAGCACGACGAGGCGGCCGGCACCGAACGCGGCCCCAACACGATCTTCGTCTTCAACCTCGACGGCGTCCGCGTCGCCCACTTCGGCGACTTCGGCCAGGCGACGCTGCGGTCCGAGCAGAAGGACGCGATCGGCGAGATCGACCTGCTCTTCGTCCCGGTCGGCGGCGGCCCGACCCTGGGTGGCGCCGCCGCCGCCGAGCTGGCGCGGGAGCTCGATCCGACCTGGGTGGTGCCGATGCACTACCGGACCCCGAAGATCAGCTTCCTCGAGACCGAGGAGGAGTTCCTCGAGGCGATCGGGCGGGGCGAGCGCCTCGACCAGCCCCACTTCAACACCGACGACCTGCCCAGCGGCGAGAGCCCGCTGGCCGTGGTCCCCGCGGTTCCTTGAGATGCGAAGAGTGCACTTTGGCTTCCTGAGAGCCAAAATGTACTTCTCGTGGTCAGGCGAGGGCGGCGGCGCGGGCGCTCTCGTGCGCGGCCGCCTCGAAGGCGTCGTCGAGCGGCTCCAGCAGCGGCCGGCGGCCGTAGCGGCGTTCCAGCGCCAGCGCGATCAGGTGGTCGGCGAGCCAGGCGTTCTTCGGCAGCAGCGGCCCGTGCAGGTAGGTGCCGATCAGGTTGTGGCGGCGCACCCCCTCGAGGCCGTCGCCGCCGTTGTTGCCGTGGCCGCTGAGGACACGGCCGAGCGGCTGCACGCCGGGGCCGAGGTGGGTGCGGCCGCCGTGGTTCTCGAAGCCGGCGAGCAGCCGCCGGCCGGGGCCGAGGTCGGCCTCGATCGCGACGTTGCCGATCAGCCGCGGGCCCGGTTCGCGCACCGTCTCGAGGTCGGCGAGACCGAGGCCAGGGAGCTTCTCCGCGCCGAGCTGGTAGCTGTGGCCGAGCAGCTGGTAGCCGCCGCAGACGGCGAGCAGGACGGCACCGCTCTCGACCGCGGCGGCGAGGTCGCCGCGCTTGGAGGCGACCATGTCGGCGGCGACCAGGCGCTGGTCGCGGTCCTGGCCGCCGCCGATGTAGAAGAGGTCGTGGGCGGCCGGGTCGACCGGTTCGCCCTGGCCGGCGCCGGCGTGGCTGAAGCCGATCCCGCGCCACTCGCAGCGGCGCTGCAGGAAGACGATGTTGCCGCGGTCGGCGTAGATGTTCATCTGCTCCGGGTAGAGGCTGAGCACGCGCAGCTCCATCAGGGCCGGCCCCTTTCGAGGACGACGACGGTGGAGCCGACGTGGAGGTCGGTGGCGGGGATGGTGAGCCGTCCCACCGGTCGGTAGTGGGCCCGGATCGCCTCGGCTTCGAGCTGGTCGGCGCTGAGCGCCTGGATCCGGATCTCGTTCTCCTCCTCGCGCAGCTCGCCGCTTGGCGAGACTGTCTGGCGCAGGCGGCGGATCGCGATCGCGCCATTCTCTTCGCTGACGTCGAGCGGCAGGCTCGAGTAGACCCAGCCGTCGACCTCGCGCACGTCGGGGAGCGGGGGAGGGGCGCCCTCGCCGGCCGGCTCCGGCATCTGCTCGACGATCGCCAGCGCCACCCGGCCGCCGGGCAGCAGGTGGGCGCCGATCGTCAACAGGCAGTTGAGCCGGCTCTCGCGGTCGGGCAGCAGCTGCAGCACCTGCATCGGCCCCAGCGCCAGGGCGATGTCGGTGTCGAGGAGGAATTCGCGCGCGTCGGCGAGCCGGTCCTCCAGCGGCAGCCCGGCGGCGCGGTCGGCCAGGGCCAGCACCAGCTCGTCGTCGCGGTCGATCCCGACCACCTCGTGGCCGCGGCGGGCGAGGTGCAGCGCCACCCGGCCGGTGCCGCAGCCGAGCTCGAGGATCGGCCCGTCGGCCCCCTTCGCCAGGTCCTCCCAGATCTCGAGGTCGGCGGCGTAGGAGCCGCACTCGACGTCGTGCCAGATCGTCTTCACCGCCAGAACTCCTTGGCCAGGCCGCGAGCGGCGAGCAGCTTGCGCAGCTCCAGCAGCGCCGTGTAGGTGGGCAGGGCGAAGAGAGGCCCCTCGGCGCCGGCGACGGCGCGGTCGAGCGAGGCCTCGATCGCCGGCACGACCTCGATCGCCGCGGTCGGCCAGCCCGCGTATTTGAGCCGCAGCGCCAGCTCCGGCGCCCGCGTGCCGGCGCAGACGACGCGGCGCACGGCGCCGCCCAGCAGCTCGAAGTCGGCGTCCCAGACCCAGGAGACGTCGCGGCCGTCGGCGATGCGGTCGTTGAGGGCGATCCAGAGGTCGATCCCGCCGCCGCCGGCCTCCAGCCGCAGCGTCCGCAGCACCTCGTTGGCGCCGGCCGGGTTCTTGATCAGCAGGATCGAGACCGGGGTACCGCCGATGTCGATCGTCTCGACCCGCCCGAAGGCGGCCTTGACGTCGCCCAGCGCCGTCGCGATCCGGGCCGGGGCGACGCCGAGCTGCAGCCCGGCGCTGATCGCCGCGAGGGCGTTGTAGACGTTGTAGAGGCCCGGCAGCGGCAGCTGCAGCTGCAGCTCGCCGGCGGGGGTGCGCACGGTGGCGCGCGAGCCGGCCATGCCGTCGAGCTCGATCGCGGTCGCGCTCACGTCCGGCTCGGGGCGCCTGGCGCCGCAGTTGGGGCAGTGGTAGTGACCAAGATGTCCGACGAAAGCTCTGTCGTAGGCGTAGGGGTGGCCACAGCGCCGGCAGTGCTTCGCGTCGAATGCATGTTGAAGCTCTGGCAGCGCCTGGGCAGCGTCGTCGATGCCGAAGTAGGTGACGCCGGCGCGGCGGCGCTCGTCGCGGTCGCGACCGAGGTCGGCGATCAGCGGGTCGTCGGCGTTGAGGGCGAAGGCGCTGGCGCCGGCGTGGGCGGCGACGGTCCGCGCCCACTCGTCGGCCAGCGCCTCCATCTCGCCGTAGCGGTCGAGCTGGTCGCGGAAGAGGTTGCCGAGCACGATCAGCGCCGGCCGCAGCTGTTCGCTGACCCGCGGCAGCCAGGCCTCGTCGACCTCGAACAGGCCCTCGCGGCCGCGCTGCTCCAGCAGCGCCGTCGCCACGCCCCAGGTCATGTTGGAACCGGCCCGGTTGTGGACCGGGTGGCGGCCCTCGGCGGCGAGGATCGCGGCGATCATCCCCGCCGTCGTCGTCTTGCCGTTGGTGGCGCTGACGATCGTCGTGCCGCGATCGAGCCCGGCGCCGAGCTCGGCGATCGCGTCGGGTGCCAGCCGCAGCAGCACCCGGCCCGGCAGGGTGGTGCCGCCGCCGCGGCCGCTGGCGCGGCTGGCGGCCCCGATCGTCCGCGCCAGGGCCAGCTTGGCGCCGAGCAGGCCGGCGCCCCGTTTCGTCGTCGCGGCCATCGCCCGCTCAGGCGCCGTCCGGCGCCGGCACCAGCAGGCTGAGAGCGTGGGGCAGGACCCGCAGGCTGGCCGGCAGGTCGGTCAGGTGCTCGCCGTCGGCATAGACCGGGAACGGCTTGCTGGCGCTCAGTTCGAGGTGGCGGGCGCGGAAGACACGCACCTCGTCCTCGTCGACGTGAGTGCCCTTGAACACCTTCGGCAGGTTACCCACGAAGCGCAGCTTGCCGACCTCGCCGACGCTGACGATGTCGAATTCACCGTCGTCGAGCTCGGCGTCGGGAGCGATGTACATGCCGCCGCCGAAGGCCCTGCTGTTGGCGACCGAGATCGAGTAGCCGCTGACCCGCAGCCGCTCCTCGTCGACCCGGATCGTGAACCGGGCCGGCTTCCAGCTCAGCAGCGTCCGCAGGGCGGCGTAGGCGTAGACGGTGTTGCCGCGCAGGAAGTGGGTCTCATTGGCGCGGCGGTTGGCTTCGGAGTCGAAGCCGACGCTGGCGATGCCGAGGAAGCGCTTGCCGTTGACCTCGCCGACGTCGACCCGGCGACTGTGGCCGGCGAGGACCGTCGCCACCGCCCGCTCGGGATCGTCGGGGATCCCCAGCACGCGGGCGAAGTCGTTGCCGCGGCCACCGGGGATCAGCCCCAGCGGCACCTCGGAGCCGGCCATCGCGCCGCCGACCGCGCCGAGCAGGCCGTCGCCGCTGATCACCACCGGCAGCTCGTTCGCTTCGATCGCCAGCAGCGCCTGCTCGGCGCCATGCTCGAGCCCTTTCGTCCGCTGGACGCGGAACTCGACCCGGCTGGCGTCGAGCGCCGCCTCCACCCGCGGCAGCAGCTTCAGCGTCTTCCCACCGGCGGAGGATGGGTTGACCAGCAGGGCCAGTGGCATGCCCGCGATGTCCATGGTCGCCAGCCTAGTCAGCGGGCGCCGGCCGAGCCGGGTCGCGGTGGCGGCCGACGGAGAAGCTGCCGTCTCCCGCCGCGGTCGACTCGAGCAGCTCGATCCCGTGGCGGGCCAGGCGCCGCCAGAGCAGCCCCCTGCCGAGGCCGAGCTGGCGCGGCTGGCGCCGGGAGTGGGCGACGATCAGGTGGCCGCCGGGGCGCAGCACCCGCGCCACCTCCGGCGGGTGGGGCCGGGTGTCGAGCAGGGCGACGAGGTCGAAGAACTGGTCCGGGAAGGGCAGTGCGCGCGGCGAGCCGAGCTTGAAGGCGACCCGCCCCTCGGGGTCGAGGCCGACCCGGGCCTGGGCGCACCGGACCGCCGTCGCCGAGGCGTCGACGCCGCGCACCCGCGCCCGCGGGAACTCGCGCGCGAGGAACAGCGTCCCGTCGCCCTCGCCGCAGCCGACCTCCAGCACCCGCTCGGGCTCGCCGACGCGCAGCGTCGCGGCGGCGAGGGGGGTCAGCGGTGGGTTCGGCATCTGTCCGTAGCCAATCATCTAGGCTGTCGCGCCGATGGAGCGACAGGGGCAGCAGATCGACCAGCGCTGGATCATCCTCGCCGTCTTCGCGCTGGTCGCGATCGGCGTCGTCGCCGCGATCCTGATCTCCCGCGGGGGCAGCGGCAGCGACTCGACGACTACCGCGGCGGCCGGCGGCTGCAAGCAGGTCGAAGCGCCGCCGCCCAAGCACGTCAAGCTGAAGGCGCCGAAGCAGACGGTGAAGCCGGGCGAAGAGCTGACCGCGGTGGTGCGGACCAGCTGCGGCAGCTTCGACATCGCGCTCGATACCAAGCGGGCGCCGAAGACGACCAACTCTTTCGCCTACCTGGCCAAACGGGGCTTCTACGACGACCTCACCTTCCACCGGATCGTCCCCGGCTTCGTGATCCAGGGCGGCGACCCGCTCGGCACCGGCCTCGGCGGGCCCGGCTACAAGGTGGTCGAGAAGCCGCCGGCGAACCTCGAATACACCAAAGGCACGGTGGCGATGGCGAAGAGCTCGGCCGAGCCGCCCGGCACCTCCGGCAGCCAGTTCTACGTCGTCACCGGCGCCGACGCCGGCCTGCCGCCGGAATACGCGCTGGTCGGCAAGGTCGACAAGGGCCTCGACGTGGTCGAGAAGATCGGCAAGCTCGGCACCGCCTCCGAAAAACCCAAACAGACGATCCTGATCGAAAAGGTCTCGATCGAAAGGGGTTAGCCGGCAGCGGCTAAGCTCAGCGCCATGGCCAAGCTCAACGTAGGCGACCCCGCTCCCGAGTTCGAGCTCCCCGGCACCGGCGACAAGACCTACCGGCTCGCCGACTACCGCGGCCGCAGGGTGATCATCGCCTTCTACCCCGGCGACTTCACCGCCGTCTGCACCAAACAGTTCTGCTCCTACCGAGACCAGGGCGACAAGCTCGACGGGCTCGGCGCCGACGTGCTCGGGATCTCGCCGCAGTCGGTCGACTCGCACGAGCGCTTCAGCGAGGAGAAGCGGCTGAACGTGCCACTGCTCGCCGACGAGGACAAGGCCGTCGCCAAGGCATATGGCGTCCTCGCCGGGCCGATGGTGCGGCGGGCGATCTTCATCGTCGACGAGGAGGGCATCGTCCGCCACCGCAAGGTGACGCTGGCCGGGCTCACCTACGAGTCGGTCGACGACCTCGAGCGGGCCCTGGCCGCGCTGAGCTGATGGCCGGCGCCGCCCCGGCGCCGTTCGCGCTCGGCCCGGCGCCGGAGCTGCGGGGCGAGGTCGCGGGCAACGGGGCGCCGCCGGTCGTGCTCTGCCACGGGATCACCGCGACCCGCCGCTACGTCCTGCACGGCTCGCGGGCGCTGGAGCGGGCCGGCCACGCCGTCGTCAGCTACGACGCCCGCGCCCACGGCGAGTCCGACCCGGCCCCGGCGGACGAGGGTTATGGATACCCGGAGCTGGTCGGCGACCTCGAGCGGGTCGTTGCGGCCAGCCTGGGGGATGAGCGCTTCATCCTCGGCGGCCACTCGATGGGGGCCCACACCGCCGTTGCCTACGCGCTCGCGCATCCCGAGCGGCTCGCCGGCCTGGTCGTGATCGGGCCCGTCTACACGGGCGAGATCGCGGCCGGCTCGCTGCGCTACTGGGACGGCCTGGCGGCGGCGCTGGAGGATGGCGGCGTCGACGGCTTCGTCGCCTACATCGACCGCAACCAGGGCATCGACCCCGGCTGGCGCGACTCGGTCCTGCGCTTCACCCGCGCTCGCATGCTCGAGCACCGCCATCCGCGGGCGCTGGTGCGGGCGCTGCGCGAGGTGCCGCGCTCGCGCCCGTTCGGGGGGCTGGACGAGCTGGAGCGGCTGCGGCTGCCGGCGCTGGTCGTCGCCAGTCGCGACGCCGCCGATCCCGGCCACCCCTACGCGGCTGCCGCCGCCTACGCGGAGCGGCTGCCTCAGGCGCGCCTGGTCAGCGAGGGGGAGGGGGAGTCGCCGCTGGCCTGGCAGGGTGGCAGGCTCTCGCGCGAGATCGCGGCCTTCGCCGTCGAGGCATTATCGTCATCGCTATGAAGTTTCCGAGCGAAGCCCGCCTGCGCCAGATCATCGCCTGCGTCGCGGCGCTGGGGATCGGCGTCGCCACCTACATCACGATCGCCGACTCGAGCGGCGGCGCCCCGGCCTGCCTCGCCGGTGGCGGCGGCTGCGAGACGGTCGCCAACAGCTCCTATTCGCACATCGCCGGCGTCAACGTCGCCGTCTTCGGGATCGTCGGCTACGTGCTGCTGCTGGCCAGCGCCTTCTTCGCCAACGACCTCGCCCGCTTCGGCGGCTTCGCCGTCGCCCTCGGCGGCTTCGGCTTCAGCGTCTACCTGACCTACCTCGAGATCTTCAAGATCGAAGCGATCTGCCAGTGGTGCGTCTCCAGCGCCGTGCTGATGACGATTCTCTTCCTGCTCAACGCCACCCGCCTGATCGGTTACGCCGGGACCGCGGGCGCCGCCGCCGTGCCCGAAAAAGGCTAGCGTCCCGCATCGCGGTCTTCGTAAGAAAGCGACAGGAGGAGAGATGAGCAACAAGCGGGAGCGGGAGAAACGCCGGGAAGAACGGCTGCAGGAAGAAACCAAGGTCGACTCCGGCGAGCGCCGCAAGCGCCTGCTGCAGCTCGGCGCCGGCACGGTCTTCGTCGTCATCATCGCCGTCGTCGTGCTGATCGTCGTCAACGGCTCGAGCAGCAGCAGCGGTGGCGAAGCCGGTCACCTGAAAGAAATTCCGGCGGTCGACAGCCTCGTCGCGGGCATCCCGCAGAAGGGCCTGATCCTCGGCGACCCCAAGGCCAAGGTGAAGCTCTACGAGTACGGAGACCTGCAGTGCCCGGTCTGCAAAGCGTATTCGGAAGAAGTGCTGCCGCAGGTGATCGACAACAAGGTCAAATCCGGCGAAGCGTCGATCCAGTTCCGCAACTTCATGATCATCGGCCCGCAGTCGCTGCCGGCCGGCGCCGCGGCGCTGGCGGCCGGCGTCCAGGGGCGCGGCTGGAACTTCATCGAGCTCTTCTACCGCAACCAGGGCGAGGAGGACTCCGGCTACGTCACCGACGAATTCCTCCACTCGATCGCCAAGGGCGCCGGCGTCAAGAACATCGCCCAGTGGGAAAAGGAACGCAAGAGCGCGAAGTTCGAAGAAGAGGCAAAACGCACGACCGAACAGGCCGAAAACTTCGGCTTCACCGGCACGCCGTCGTTCGCGATCGAAGGCCCGAACAGCAACGGGATCAAACTGCTCGGCACCCCCGGCGGCGCCGAACCGATCGAAGAAGCGATCGAAGAAGTCTCCTAAGGGCTCGAGAGGCGGGGAGCGGCAGGCGATTCCCGCGGCCTGCCGCCCCCGTCTGGGCTCCTATCGCTTCGAGTTGACATAACCACCATTATCGTGCGTTCCCTCAGGCGGTACCGCCAGATGATCGAAACCCGGCTTGGGCCCTTCTGGCTTGGGTTTCTGGACGGACTGAGTGCCGTCTTGGGCGTATTTGTCGCGGCGCTGCTGATCTCTACCGCGCTGCCCTCGGGCCAGCCGTCGCAGGCGCTCTTCGCAAACCTCGCTCAAATCGGCGCAACCCTCTTTGTCGCCTACAGCGTCGCGACCGCGGCAGCGGCTTACAGAAAGGACGCGCTCGACCAGCACGTCAACTGGCTGGGCTCCATTTGCAGCGTCGGCACCATGGGTATGGTTTCTATCGGTCTCAGCGTCGCCCTCGGTGCCGATCGCGGTGCCGGTCACGCCAGCGCCTGGGACACCGTCGGCCTCTGCTGGATCGTGGCGACGACCGTCCTCATGGGCTTCCTCATCGCCTTCCTGCCTTATGCGACCTTCAGCTGGCAAGGCCAGGCCGACGACGCTCCCGCCGGCGAGTAGACATAACGTCAGCCGGCGGCTGCGACGTGGACCGTCGCCTTGGCCGGATTGCAGATCGGCGGCCTGGCGCGGGCGACGACGGCGCCGCTGCGGGCTGGGCTCAGCACCAGTTGTGCGGCGCCGGCGCCGTTGGTGCGTGCCCGGGCGCCGGCGAAGCTGACGATCGCTCCCTTGCGACAGGCCGGCAGCTGGGTCGTCAGCTTGAACTTGAAGGTCGTCTTCCTCCCCACCACGGCCTTCCGCGGCCGCACCTGCAGCTTGGTGCCGAGTTGGCAGTCGGGACGGTCGAAGACGTCGCTGCCGAACGGCTTCACGCCGGGCCTGCCGGCTTCGGCGAGGTGGCTCAGCTCGAAGTCGTCCTCGACCCAGTTCAGCATCGAGTAGTGGTTGTACGGGGTCTGGGTGACGGTGCCGGGCCGCACGCAGGGCGAGAGCATGACGGCGCCGATCTGACCGCCGCCGTCGCCCTGGGCGACGCCGTCACCGTTGTTGGGCGTGTTCGGCCCGCTTTTCTCGCTGCAACAGGACTGGGCGCCGGTCTCGGACTCGTCGAAGGTGATCAGGATCGCCCCCCGTTCGTCGTAGGCCGGCGAGGCCTGGATCCGCGGCACCCATTCGGAGAGGAAGGCGTTGATGCCGGCGAAGCCGGCGGGCTGGGTCGGGTCGGCGCAGGTCGCGTCGTGCCCGTCTGAGCAGACGTCGGGGGTGATGAAGCTGTAGGCCGGCGTGGTGCTGGCCTTGCGCAGGTCCACGCTCAGCTGGTCGAGGTTGACGACGTTCTGCTGGCAGGTCGGGCGGTCGATGATCGAGTGGAAGTAGACGAAGGGGTCGTGGCGGGTCGCGTAGAGGTCGGTCGGGCTCTCGCCCGACTCCAGGTCGGGGCCGCCGACCGTCGGATGACTGCAGTTGGTGGGCATGTCCTGCATGTAGCCGCGCCAGCTGACCCCCTTTTCTTCGAGCTGGTTGGCGACCGTGTGCACGGTATCGGGGTAGGCGCAGCCCTGGCCGACCGCCACCCCGTCTGCTTCCAGCGTCCCCGGCGTCATCTCGGTGAAGGTCCCGCAGTCCGCCTGCGTCTGCTGGTTCGGCGGCTGGCCGCTGATCATCGCCAGGTAGTTGTCGAGGCTGTGGTGGCCGATCCCGAAGTAGTTGGGGACGAAGGCGCCGTCTTCTTTCAGGGTCGTGCCCAGGTAGGGGGCCGGCGGGTTGGCGCCGAAGGTGTCGTCGGCGTCCTCGTTCTCGAGGACGATGATGAAGAGGTGGCTGATGTGGGGCGTCGCCGCGGCTGCGGGAGCAGCCTGGCTGGCGCACAACGAGAGGACGAACGGCAGCGCCAGGAACAGCGTCAGGCTCGCGCGAAGACGGTTCACCATCGCCGCCAGCATAACCCGGTGCCCGAGGCTCGAGGAATCAGGCGGCGTGGGTCGCGTCGCCGCGCACCAGCGGCTCGACGATCGGCAGCGCCTTCGGCAGCCGGTCGTGCTCGACGGTGCCGAGTCGCAGCGGCGAGGCGGCGATCGTCGCCAGGGTGTCGCGGTTGCAGTGGCAGCCGTCGCCGAGAAAGCGCCAGGGGCGCTCGAGGCGGTCCTGCCAGCGGGCCAGGCCGGGATCCTCGGCGCGGACGTGCTCGATGAAGAGCAGCCGGCCACCGGGGGCCAGCACCCGCGCCAGCTCGGCCAGGGTCGCGGCCGGGTCGGGGACGGTGCAGAGCACCAGCGTCACCACCGCGGTGTCGAAACTGGCGGCGGCGAACGGCAGCCGTTCGCCGGGCGCTTCGACGACCTCCACCTCCCGCCCCAGCGCAGCCAGCTTCGGGCGCAGCCGCGCCGCCATGTGCGGGTCGGGCTCGACCGCGGTCAGCCGCTCGACCGCGCTCGGGTAGAGATCGAGGTTGAGGCCGGTGCCGGCGCCGAGCTCGAGCACCCTCCCCCGCGCCCCGGCGAGCAGCTCGCGGCGCATCCGCCGCAACCCGGCTTCCTCCGTCGCCCTCAGGGCGCGCTCGTAGATCGCCGCGAAGGCCCGGCCCCAGGTCGCCTCATAGACGCGGCCCATGCCCACCGCGCCGCGCATGCGTCAGGCGGCGTCGCGCTGGGCTGGCTCCGGCGCCGCCGTTGCGGCCGCCTCGCCGGCGCTCGGCTCGCTGGCCGCGGCCCGCTCCTCGTAGGCGCGGCGGGCGCCGTGGTCGACCTCGAGCATCAGCTTGTCGACCTTCATCAGCCGCCCGAGGCCCTCGCGGGCGCCGCGCGGCAGCAGGGTGAGGAACCTGTACATGGCGCCGTTGGCGCGGGGCACGAAGACGTCGAAGCGCGGCACTTCCATCGCCGCGACGATCTCGTCGGCGACGTCCTCCGCCTCGACCGGTTTGACCCAGCGCTGGCCGACGCCGCTGGTCAGCTCGGTGTTGACCACGGTCGGCATCACGCAGAGCACCTCGACGCCGCTGCCGCGCAGCTCCGCCCGCACCGCCTCGCTGATCCCGACCACGGCGTGCTTGGTGCCGCAATAGGTGGCGATGCCGGGAATCCCCGCTTTGCCCGCCTGCGAGGCGATGTTGACGATGTAGCCGCCGCCACGGGGGCGCAGCCGCCCGATCGCCAGCTGGGTGCCGGTGATCACCCCGTGCAGGTTGATGTCGATCTGGCGCCGCACCGACTCCGGGCTCTCCTCGGCGAACGGCGTCACCGGCATGATCCCGGCGTTGTTGATCACCGCGTCGAGCGGACCGAGCTGGCGCTCGGTCTCCTCCAGGAAGCGCTCGAAGGAGGCGCGCTCGGTGACATCGAGCGGCAGCGCGATCGTGCCGCCGCCGAGGCCGCTGGCGGTCGCTTCGGCCAGCCCCAGGTCGAGGTCGCCGATCGCGACACGGGCGCCCTTGCGGACCAGCGCCGTCGCGGTCGCCTTGCCGATCCCGCGGGCGCCGCCGGTGATCGCCACGACCTTGCCGCTGAGTGAACGCCGCTGCTTCGCCATCTTGCTCTCCTCCGGTTGCGGCGGGCCTCAGCCCGCTGGCTTGTAGATGGTGACCACGGCGGCGCCGCCGAGGCCGATGTTGTGCTGGAGCGCCAGCTTCGCGCCCTCGACCTGGCGCTTGTCCGCCTGACCGCGCAGCTGCCAGGTCAGTTCCGAGCACTGGGCGAGGCCGGTGGCGCCGAGCGGGTGGCCCTTGGAGATCAGCCCGCCGGAGGGATTGACCACCACCTGGCCGCCGAAGGTCGTCGCCTCTTCCTCGACCAGCTTGTGCGCCTCGCCCTCGGCCGCAAAGCCGAGCGCTTCGTAGGTGATCAGCTCGTTGGCGCTGAAGCAGTCGTGCAGCTCGCAGACGTCGACCTCGTGGGCGCTGACCTCGGCTTCGGCGTAGGCGTCCTCCGCGGCTTTCTTTGACATGTCCGCGCCGACGATCGTCATGCAGTCGGCGCCCTCGTCGAAGGTCGAGCTGAGGTCGGTGACCATCGACTGGCCGGCGATCTCGACCGCCCGGTCCCAGAGGTCGTGGGCGTCGACGTAACGCTCGGAGGCGACGATCGCGCAGGCGGAGCCGTCGGAGGTCGGCGAGCACTGCAGCTTGGTCAGCGGGTCGTGGATCATCCGCGCCGCCTTGATGTCCTCGAGGCTGTACTCGTCCTGGAACTGGGCGTAGGGGTTGTTGACCGAGTGCTTGTGGTTCTTCCAGCCGATCCAGGCGTAGTGGTCGGGGGTCGAGCCGTACTTCTGCATGTGGTCGCGGCCGGCGTTGCCGAACATCTGCGGCGCCGGCGGCGAGGCCTCGGGGTCGCGGAGCTCGAACATGCGGGTGGCGTGGCGGTCGAGCGCGTTGGTGCGGTCGGTGTACTTGACGCCGAGGCTGCCCGGCTCCATCTTCTCGAAGCCGAGCGCCAGCGCGCACTCGACCAGGCCGCCCTTGACCGCCTGGCGGGCGAGGAACAGCGCCGAGGAGCCGGTCGAGCAGTTGTTGTTGACGTTGACGACCGGGATCCCGGTCAGGCCGAGCTGGTAGAGCGCCCGCTGGCCGTAGGTCGAGTCGCCGTAGCAGTAGCCAGCGTAGGCCTGCTCGACGTCCTCGTAGGGAATGCCGGCGTCGGCGAGTGCCTTCTCCCCCGCCTCCTTAGCCCAGTCCGGGTAATCGCCCTCCTTGGTGCCGGGCTTCTCGAACTTGGTCATCCCGACCCCGATCACGTACGTGCGGTTGCTCAAAGTCTCGCTCCTGTGTTGGCCCGCGCCCCCGCGCGGCGGTTTGGCTGCGTGGCCAGGAATCTAGCGCAGGCTTGCCCCTTCGCCGGGGTTCGGCCAGAGCCGGAAGGCGAGGAAGGCGATCGCGATCCCCAGGGCGGTGCCGATCGCGCGCTGGCCGGCGGCCTCGAAGGCGCCCTCGCCGAGGGTGTCGGTGAGGAGGACGACGTAGGTCGTGATCGCGGCCGTGAACAGCGCGTACTGGACCGTCAGCAGGCCGAAGGTGAGCGCCGCGGAGATCGTCAGGACGACCCCGATCACCAGATCCTGGCCGCCGAAGGCCTCGGCGATCGCGGTCGCGACGACGAGGCCGAGCAGGGTGCCGAGCGCCCGCAGGATCAGGCGATGGTAGGTCTCGTCGCGCTCGGGGCGCATCACGAAGAGGATCGTCAGCGGGATCCAGAAGCCGTGGTCGCGCATGCCGAGGATGCGGTAGAGGGCGACCCCGGCGGCGAGCGCGGCACCGAAGCGGATCGCGTGGCGGGCGTTGGCCGAGCCCAGGTTCAGGTTCGCGCGCAGCGCCGCTGCCGCCGCGCGACCGTCCCAGCCGCTGGCCGCGTCCTCGCCGCTGCGGTCGGCGCAGAACCAGACCAGCAGCGACCAGAGCGACTGCAGGAGCCCGCCGGCGGTGGCATAGAGCAGGGCGGGCCAGGCATCGCCGGGGGCGAGGAAAAGGCCCTGGCCGATCAACAGCGCCAGCGAGACCGCGAGACCGGCGATCGCCAGCCGCAGCGAGACCGAGAAGCAGTAGCCGGCGGCGGCGCCGAGCAAGCCCATCGCCAGCACCGCGGTCGGGGCGGTCTGGCTGCTGAGCACGCCGAGCGCCGCCGCGAGCCCGATTGCCGGTGCCGCCGCGGCCTGCCAGCCGGCCCGCGGCCGCGCCGGGGCGTCGAGCCCGGGGAAGCCGGCGAGCAGGGCGCCGGTGGCGATCGCGCCCTTGGTCGGGGCGTCGAAGCCGAGCTCGATCGCCAGCGAGAGGCCGATCGGCACCGCGATCAGGGCGCCGCGCCGCAGCGCCGGCCCCGCTTCGCTGGGGCCCAGCGCGAACAGCGGCGAGGTCTGCAGCCGCCGCGCCGCGCCGCTGGCGTTGAACAGGCGCGACGGGGGACGGCCGGTCGGCATCGGGCCTGAGGGTAACCTGAGGGGACGTGGTCACCGCGGTTCTAAGCTCCGACCCGGCGGCGGGAGTCGGCATCTTCGCCGCCCTCGCGGCGGGGATCGTCTCCTTCCTCTCCCCCTGCGTGCTGCCGCTGGTGCCCGGCTACCTCTCGGCGGTGACCGGCGTCTCGGCCGCCGAGCTCGACGACGCCGGCTGGCGCCGCGTGCTCGGTCCCAGCCTGCTCTTCGTCGCCAGCTTCTCGGCGATCTTCATCCTGCTCGGCCTCACCGCCACCGGGCTCGGCTCCTTCCTCGACGAAAACAAGCAGCTGCTGACGAAGATCTCAGCGGCGCTGATCATCGTCATGGGCGTCCTCTTCGTCGCTTCGCTCTTCATCACCCGGCTCAATCGCGAGTGGCACGTCGAGGCCCTGTTGGAGCGCGCCGGCAAGGGCGGGCCGATCGTCGCCGGCGCCGCCTTCGCGATCGCCTGGACCCCCTGCATCGGCCCCACCCTCGGCGCCATCCTCTCCGCCGCCGCGCTCTCCGGCTCGGCCGCCCGCGGCGCCTTCCTGCTCGCCGTCTACTCGGCCGGCCTGGCGATCCCATTCCTGCTCACCGCGATCGCCTTCTCCCGCATGACCACCGCCTTCGCCGTCGTCAAGCGCCACTACCAGGCGATCGTCGCCGTCGGCGGCCTGATCCTGATCGCGATGGGCGTCCTGATCTGGACCGGCGAACTCTCCCAGCTCAACATCGAAGCCCAGAACTGGCTCTCGAGTCTTGGCTTGGACTTCTGGAACCAGGTCTGAGCGAAACGTTCTGTCCGACCCTCCCTCTAATCTGCCACACTTAGGAAGGATGGTCGTGGGGAGTCCCGCCCGCTGCCCTCATAGGCAGCATCCGCTGGAATAAGCGGCTGCAGGCGGCCCCGGTCCATCCTTTCTTCGTAGGTAGGGGGGTCGGGGTGCTGTATCGGGTCTATGTGGACGAGGCGGGGGATCGCGGCATCTCGACCCGATCGGCGTGCCATTTCGTCGTCTCCGCGGTCGTCGTTGCCGACGAGGACGACGCTGACCTAAGAGGGCAGCTCGGGACCCTGCGCGGCGAACTCGGGCGCCATCCAGGCCATGTTCTGCATTTCGTCAAGTTCAGCCACTCGCAGCGGCTCAAGGCGGTGCAGGACCTGTCCAACTCTTCATTGGCCGCGATCGTCAACGTCATCGTCCACAAGGATTTGCTCGGACAGCCCCTTCCCAGTGGGGAGATGGCCCATATCTCCCGGCCCGATCCGATGTACCTGTGGGCGCTTCGCCTGCTTCTAGAGCGTGTCTCTTGGTTTATCGACGAACGGGACGGAGACGGCGCGGTGGTGACCTTCGCCCAGTTGCAGGGCTTCAAAGCCCAGAAGCTTCACGACTACCGTGCCGCGCTCGAAGCCACCGCCGAGGTCGACATCCGCTGGCACATCTTTGCCGGGCGGCCCTTCAGGATCGCCAGCCCGAAGTCAGTTGAGTTGCTGCAGGTCGCCGACACGACCGCCTCCGCCCTTTTTCGAGCGATCGAGTCAGATGCATACGGCAATACCGAGCCACGCTATCTGGAGGAGCTCCGCCCGAAGCTCTACCGAAGAGGCAGCGCCAAGGTGACTTCCTATGGCCTCAAGGTCTTTCCGGCGACGGTCTGCCAGGTCGACGGGCCGCTTGCCTTTCTCGGCGATTTCTAGATCGCGTCAGTTGCTGACCGGGGCCACGGTCTCGAGCTCTTTGCCGACCGCCTCGACAACCTCCAGGCCGTCGTCCTCGAGGTCGCGGGAGCAGACGATGCGGAAGCGGCCGGTGCCGATCGCGCCGTCGGGGACGACCGGCAGGCCGCGAATCTGCTCCCAGCCCAGCCGCTCGACCTCGAACGGGTTCATCCGCACCTCGGCCGCCGGGAACGGGCAGCTCGAGTTGTGCTGGTCGATCGCCTTCGAGATCGCCTCCAGGTTCTTCGCCTCGGGAGAAGCCACCGGGCAAGTCTAGGCCTAGCGGACCTCTACATAGTCGAACTTCGAGGAGGTGGGAGTCTGGCCAGGCGCGGCGTATTCGAGCTGCAGCGCGTAGCGGAACCCGCGCTTGAACTTGTGCTTGATCGTGAACTTCGCGCTGCCGGTGGCGACGCTCACCGCGGCAGCCTGGGCGAAGGTCGCCGGCTTCGCTGCGGCCGTGGCGACGGAAGAGGCTCTGGCGTGCTTCTTCGCGTGTCGCCTGCCCCGCAGCCTGCCGGTCTGCAGCGCCAGCAGCCGGACCGTGGCGCCGCTGACGGTCGGAGGCGAGCCGAGGGCGCCCGACACCGTCACCAGGCCTTTCTTGGCCTTCACCGCCTTGAAGCTGACCGCGCCGAGACCGTGTGGTTGTGCCGCCGGCGTCGCAACCGTGATCGGGAAGGTTGGTGCGGCGGCGGGCGCGAGCAGATCGCCGAAGGCCGGGGTGACGCTGGTGTCCTCGATCTGGGCGAGCTGCCCGGTCGTGACCTGGTAGGAGCCGGTTGCCGGCGGCGCGAAGGTGACGCTGTAGTTGCCGGCGGCGTCCGTCATCCCGCTGCCGACCACCGTCGGGGTGGCACCGTCGACTCGGTCGACGGTGACGACCTTGCCGGCCAGAGCCGGGTAGCCGGGCTCGAAGTTTGTCACCCTGCCGCTGACCGTGACCGTCTGGCCGGCGGCGACCGAGCCAGTCGACGGGGTCGCGCTCAGCGCCGGTGAGGCGTCCGCCCGGAACGGCGGGCCGCCCGGATCGCCGGCGGTGTTGAGGTAGATCCCCAGCTGCGACTGCAGGGCGGGCGAGGTGAGGAAGCCGAGGAAGTCCTTCGCACCCTGCAGGTTCACCGTCTCACCGGGTTTGGCGGGGTTGATCGCGTAGGCGTGAAAGTAGTCGGTCAGCTCGTTGGCGCCGCCCGGGGCCGACGCGGCGTTTTCGCGGCTGAGGATCGTCAGGTTGGGGATCGTGCCGGCAGGGTCGGTGCCGGAAAGCAGGTAGTCGAAGGTGCCACGATCGGTCAACGTATAGCAGCCGTTCGGTACGCTGCCGGCGAGCGTGCAGCTGTTGACGGCGACCACGTTGGCGCCCTGGCTGGCGCCGGTGTTGATCAAGTACCAGCTCGGATTGTGGGGCGAGGCGACGGTGCCGCTGTCCGGACACGCCTGGCCGGACGTCGCCTGGACCGAGGGGTCGATCGGCGACATCCCGCCGCCGTCGCCGACGCTGACGTTGCAGAGCACGACGTTGGCGGGCGTCAGGCCGGCGCTGTAGACCAGCGCCCAGATCGCGTGCTCCCTGATCGTCACGACCGAGGCGGTGGTGGTGCCACCGCGGCTGATGAAGGTGGCGTGCCCGGAGACGCCGGCCGTGGCGATGTCCGCGAACGCCTGGGCGACGTTGTGGCCGGCGTTGGCGGCGACGTTGGCGTGGTTGGTGTCGGCCGTCGGTCCGGCGACGACGAAGTCGCCGCTGTAGACCGCGCTCCCGAACTGGTTTTCATACGAGTAGCCGCCGGCGACGAATGCGCTCTCGAGCGCCGGACTGTCGAGGAAAACCACGCTGGGACCACCGGTGCCGTTCTCGGCGCTCTGAACCGCGGTGGAGGCGGCCGAGCCGGTGTAATTGAGCGTGTACTGAGGGAAGGCGGCCTTGAACTGGGGCTGGACCACGTGCTGGATCAGGCCGGAATCGGCGGGGCCGCTGGCGCCGACGACGGTGACGGTAGAGGCGTTGTCGGCGCTGGCCGGGACGGGCGCCAGCAGGATCGCCACGACCGCGCTCGCGCACCCGAGGAGAGACGCCGGAATCCTCATCGCGGGAGCATAAACCCGGACCTGGAGCCGCCGGGACGGGCCTTACGGTTAAGCGGTGAACGACAGGCGCTGCATCGCCCACCTCGATATGGACGCCTTCTACGCGTCCGTCGAGCTGGGGCGGCGGCCGGAGCTGAAGGGGAAGCCGGTGGTGGTCTGCGGGTCGGGGCCGCGGGCGGTGGTGACGACGGCGAGCTACGAGGCGCGGAAGCTGGCCGGGATCCACTCGGCGATGCCGGCGGCGGTGGCGCGGCGGCGTCTGCCGGACGCGGTCTACCTGCGGCCGGACTTCCCCGCCTATCGCGGGGCCTCGGCGCGGGTGATGGAGGTGCTGCGGGCCAACGTCGAGACGGTCGAGGTGGTCGGGCTCGACGAGGCCTACCTCGACCTCAGCGGCCTCTTCTCGCCGAAGGCGACGATGCGGCGGATCGCGACCGAGATCCGCGAGGAGACGGGATTGACCTGCTCGGTCGGGATCTCCGAGAGCCGGCTGCTGGCGAAGATCGTCAGCGAGCTCGGCAAGCCCGCCGGCCTGGTCGTGCTCTCGCGCGAGGACGCGCTCGCGCGCTTCGCCGCCGAGTCCCCGGGTCTCGTCCCCGGGATTGGCCCCAAGACCGTGGTCAAGCTGGAGCGGATGGGGGTCCGCACCCTGGCCGAGCTCGGGCGTCGCGACTCCGCGGAGCTGGAGGCGGCCTTCGGGCCGCGCTCGGGCGCCTGGCTGCACGCCCGCGGCCGGCTCTGGGACGAGACCCCCATCACCGTCGCCCGCGAGACCAAATCGCAGTCGGCGGAGACGACCTTCGACGTCGACGTCGACGACCGCGCCGCCCTGGAGGCGGCGCTGGCCGAGCTGACGGAGGAGCTTTGCCGGCGCCTGCGCAAGCGCGAGCTGGAGGGGCGCACGGTCGGGATCAAGATCCGGCTCGACGACTGGACCAACGTCAGCCGCTCCCACACCCTCGAGGAGCCGACCGCCGACCCGGAGGTGGTGCGGCCGCTGGCGCTGGAGCTGCTGCGCGCCTACGACCCGCCGCGGCCGGTGCGGCTGCTCGGCGTCCGCCTCGCCTCGTTCGGGGGCGAAGCGGACGCCGAGGCTGCCGCGGCCACCGACGACCCGGCCGGGCAGCTGCGGCTGAGCCTGCCGGCCTGAGCGCCGCTAGCGGCTCGAGAGCACGATGCCGAGGCCGGGGAAGCCGAGCCGTTCCTTGGTCACCGTGGTCAGGTCGAAATCGCGACCCGCCACGTAGGGGCCGCGGTCGATCACCGGCACCGTCACCGTGCGGCCGTGGTAGCGCAGCTTCACCTCGGTGCCGCAGGGCAGCGTCTTGTTGGCGACGCCGAGCGTCCCCGGCTCCAGGGTGCCGCCGCAGGCGACGCCGTTGCCGTAGAGCCCGGGGCCGTAGTAGGAGGCCTCGGCGGTGCGGTAGGCGGTCGCCAGCCGGGCGGCGCTGACCGCGCCCCGGCCGCGGCGATCGTGGACGCCGAAGGCCCGCACCGCGTAGGTGCCGGTCCGCGCCGGCGTCCAGCGCAGGCGGAAGCTCCCGTCCGGCCTGGTGTGGACGGAGCTGATCTCGGCGCCGCCGCCGCGGAAGACGACCTTGACCCGGCGGGAGCCGCCCGGCCGCACCCGGCCGTGGACGACGATCGCCTCGCCCCTCATAAGGGTGTGCTTGGAGAGGTGCAGGGAGACATGGGAATCGACCCGGCCGGGTCGCTGCTGGTGCTGTGAGTTCTTCGCCGCGGCCGGCGCAATGCCGATCGACAGCGCGGTGGCGGCTGCCACCGCGGGCAGGAGGTATCGCATCTGTTTCGCTCGCTTTCTCGCTGCCTACGGGGTTAGCTGACGGGCTCGCGGGTGCCGGCACAGCGCCGGTGCTCGCTACGGGCGGCTCGCCGCCCGATTCGCCCCGGCCGCGGCATCGATCGCCGCGGCATTTGGGTCCCCCGTTCCCGCTCGCGTGGCGCGAGGGGACTCGGCAGATGGGTTCGCTCGTTTGTCGTCGAACACCGTAGGGCTGCCCTCAGAGCGGCTTCGTGACCGCCCTCACACGCCTGGGCCGGCGCAAGCAAACGTGCAAACCGCATGAGAATGCGGAAAAGTAGCCTCTTTCGTGCCCAGCCGACCTGTGCGAAGATGCATCGGTGGCAAGCGAAAGACTGACCGGGCTGGACACCTCGTTTCTCCACATGGAGCGCGCCGGCGCCCACATGCACGTCGCCTCGACGATCGTCTTCGAAGGCCCGGCTCCCTCCCACGCCGAGTTCCGCGACCACATCGCCTCGCGCCTGCACCTGGTCCCGCGCTTCCGCCAGAAGCTGCGCTTCGTCCCCTTCGACCAGGGCCGGCCGGTCTGGGTCGACGACCCCCACCTCAACCTCGACTACCACGTGCGCCAGACCGCGCTACCGGCGCCGGGCTCCGACGAGCAGCTGCGCAACCTGGCGGCGCGGATCTTCTCCCAGCAGCTCGACCGCAGCAAGCCGCTCTGGGAGCTGTGGCTGGTCGAGGGTCCGCACGACGGCCGCTTCGCGATCGTCGGCAAGAGCCACCACGCGCTGGTCGACGGCGTCTCCGGGGTCGACATCACCACCGTCCTCTTCGACCTCGACGCCGAGCCCCAGGGCCGGCCCTCCCCGCCGCCGCCCTGGCTGGCGCGCCCGGAACCGACCGACCTGAAGCTGCTCGGCGACGCCGTCCGCGAGCGCCTGACCAGCCCGCGCGAGATCGTCCGCGGCGCCCGCGCGATACTGCGCGGCCCGCGCCAGGTCCTGCGCGGGGTCGGCGCCACCTCGAAGATGCTGGGCGCCGGCATCGCCGCCCCCAACAGCGTCTTCAACGTCGAGATCGGCCCCCACCGCCGCTTCGCGATGACCCAGACCGACCTCGCCGACCTCAAGCGGGTCAAGGACAAGCACGGCGGCACCGTCAACGACGTGATCCTCTCGATCGTCGCCGGCTCGCTCGGCAACTACCTGCGGGCGCGCGGCCACGACACCGAGGGGCTGGAGCTGCGGGCGATGGTCCCGGTCAGCGTCCGCGCCGCCGAGGAGCACGGCGCCCTCGGCAACCGGATCTCGGCGATGATGGCGCCGCTGCCGGTCTGGTCCGAGGACCCGGTCGAGCGGCTGAAGATCATGACCGAGGAGATGGGCGACCTGAAGTCCTCGGGCCAGGCGGTCGGGGCCGAAATCCTGACCAAGATCACCGACTTCGCCCCGACCACGATCGCCTCGCAGGCGGCGCGGCTGCAGCCGGCGCAGCGCTTCTTCAACCTCGTCGTCACCAACGTCCCCGGGCCGCAGTTCCCCCTCTACGTGCTGGGGCGCAAGATGGAGTCGATCTTCCCGATGGTGCCGCTGGCCCGCCGCCAGGCGCTCTGCATCGGAATCATGTCCTACGACGGCCAGGTCAACTTCGGCCTGATCGGCGACTACGACGCGATGGCCGACCTCGACAGCTTCGCCCTCGACCTCGAGGCGGCGACGGCGGAGGTCGTGGCGACGGCGCCGGCGGGCAGGAAGCGCAGCAAGGTGGGCAGCGCCTCCAGCAACGGCAGCACCGCGCTCGCATCATCCGAGCCGCGCTCTTAGCGCCAGGCGCCGGACCCAGCCGGGCGGCAGGCGGCCTCTACGCCTGGAAATCGCTGATCTGCCAGTGGTTGCCGGTGGCCGACTGCGCGAGTTCGAAGCTGGTGCCCGAGTCACCCTTGAAGGTCACCACAGCTGAGCGGCCGCTGACGCTGATCTTGGCGATCTTCAGTGAGCCGAGGTCGACGGAATCGCTGCTCAGGTCTTTCTTCAGGCCCGCCGCGCAGCTGCCGCCGCCAGATTTGACGAAGGCTTCGAGCTGGGGGTCGATCTCTTCGCAGGCGCTCGCCAGGTCGCCCTTGGCGATCGCCCCATCGAAGCCCTCGACCGCCTTTCTCACCGCCGTTTCGGAGCTTTCGCCGCCGCCGCAACCGCTCAGCGCCAGGATCGCGACGAGCGTCAAGGCGACGTATCCCGCTTTTCCTCGGCGCATCACCGTTCGCGAACCCTAGATGGTGCCCGATCGCGATACTTGGCCGGTGATCGCCCCGAGGCAGCCGTGCGCGTAGCGCTGGCCCAGATCAACCCCACCGTCGGCGACATCGACGGCAACGCCGCCAAGATCGCCGAGTGGATCGGCCGCGCCCGCGAGGCGGGCGCCGAGCTGGCGATCTTCCCCGAGCTCTGCCTGCCCGGCTACCCGGCCGAGGACCTCTACCTGAAGCGCCACTTCCTCGCCGCCAACCGGCGCGCGATCGAGGAGCTGGCCGCGGCGGCGGTCGGCATCGCCGCCCTGGTCGGCTTCGCCGAGCCGGTCGCCGGCGGCGGCGACTCGCGCCACGCCCACAACTCGACCGCGGTCCTCGCCGACGGCGCCGTGCGGGCCGTCTACCGCAAGAACCTGTTGCCCAACTACGCCGTCTTCGACGAGCAGCGCTACTTCGTCCCCGGCACCGAGCCGGTCACGATCGAGGTCGCCGGCGAGCCGGTCGGACTGACGATCTGCGAGGACTGCTGGGTGCCGGGGCCGCCGGCCCAGACCGAGGCCGAGGAAGGGGCGAAGCTGATCGCCAACCCCTCGGGCTCGCCCTACCACCGCGGCAAGGGCCGCGAGCGCGAGGCGATGTTCGCCGAACGCTCGCGCGCCTACGGCGTCCACTTCGCCTTCTGCAACCTGGTCGGCGGCCAGGACGAGCTCGTCTTCGACGGCCAGAGCATGGTCACCGCCCCCGGCGGTGAGACGATCGCCCGTGCCGCCCAGTTCGAGGAGGAGCTGCTGGTCTGCGACCTGGCCGGCGGCGGGCCGCTGGCGCCGCCGCTCGCCGACCTCGACGAGGTCTACGCGGCGCTGGTCCTGGGGCTGCGCGACTACGTCGCCAAGAACGGCTTCCGCCACGTCGGCATCGCCCTCTCCGGCGGCATCGACTCGGCCCTGGTGGCGCTGTTGGCGGTCGACGCGCTCGGTCCCGAGCGGGTCAGCTGCGTGGTCATGCCCTCTCCTCATTCCAGCTCCGAAACCCAGGAGGACGCCAGAACCATCGCCCGCAACCTCGGCTGCGAGCTGCTCGAGATCGAGATCGAGCCGATGATGGAGGGCTACCAGCGGGCGCTCGGCGGCCCCGCCGAGCTCGACCTGGCGGCGGAGAACATCCAGGCGCGGATCCGCGGCAACCTGATGATGGCGCTCTCCAACCGCCACGGCTGGCTGGTGCTGACGACCGGCAACAAGAGCGAGATGTCGGTCGGCTACGCGACCCTCTACGGCGACATGGCGGGCGGCTTCGCGACGATCAAGGACGTGCCGAAGGGGCTCGTCTACGAGCTGGTGCGGCGGCGCAACGAGCGCGCCGGCGGCGAGCTGGTGCCGGCCTCGGCGATCGCGCGGGCGCCCTCGGCGGAGCTGCGCCCGGACCAGCTCGACAGCGACTCCCTCCCTCCCTATGAGCTGCTCGACCGCATCCTCGAGGCCTACGTCGAGCGCGACCAGGGCCGCGAGGAGATGATCGCGGCGGGGCTGCCGGCGGCGACCGTCGACGAGGTGATCCGCCTGGTCGACCGCTCCGAGTACAAGCGCCGCCAGGCGGCGCCGGGAATCCGCATCACCCCGCGCGCCTTCGGCAGGGATCGCCGCCTCCCGATCACGAACCGCTTCGGCGGTTAGCTGTCCTTCGGGATCGGGCGGACGGCGATCGTCATCTGGGCGAGGGCGCAGAGGCGCTCATCGTCGTCGCGGACCTCGGCGTCCCAGACCCAGGTGGTGCGGCCGCGGTGGCGGGCGGTGGCCTTGACCTCGACGCCCCCCTGGGTGACCGGGCGGATGAAGCTGACGGCGATCGACTGGCCCATCGCCATCATCCCCTGGTCGAGGACGGCCAGCGCCGTCGCCCGCGAGCAGATGCTCTCGACCAGGGTCGACATCACGCCGCCGTGCAGCAGCCCAACCGGCTGGCGCAGCTCGTCGCGCAGCTCGACCCGGACCCGGGCGTGGTCGGGGTCGTCGTCGAGCCACTCGGTCCCGACCAGGGCGTCGAAGTGGGAGTGGAGCCCGCGCGGGTCGTCGGCCATCGCCCGCGAACCCTAGCGGCGCCGAAGTTAAGCCTTGGTGACCGTTGGCGAGGCGCGCGCCGTGAGAGCGCCGCGCCGCATAGGGTTCCGGGCGGTGGCGCTCAGCGACGATCAGAAGGCGATGCTGCGACTGCTGGCGCAGCGCGAACAGGGATACGAGGACCTGGCGGCCCTGATGGGCCTCAGCGTCGACGAGGTCCGGGCCAAGGTCAAGGACGCGCTGGCGCAGCTCGAGCAGGGGGAAGAGGCGCCGCCGCTGCCCCCGGAGCCGCCCGCGCCGGCGCCCCCGGCCGAGGAGCCGCCCGCGCCCGTCGAGTCGGCACCTGCGGCCGAGGAGCCCGCCTCACCGCCGCCCCCCAAAGCTCCGCCAGAGCCGAAGCCGGCTCCTGCCGCCGAGCCGGCCGTCCCGCCGCCCCCGGCCGCCGCGGCCAAACCGAAGCGCCCCGGCTCGCAGCCACCGCGGCTCTCGCTGCCCGCCGGCAACGGCGCTCGCGCCGCAATCGCCGCCGGCGTCGCCGTCGTGATCCTGGTGATCGTCGTCCTCGCCGTCAGCGGCGGTGGCTCGGGCTCCGGGTCGACGACCGCCGGCACCACCCCGACCGCCGCGGCCGAAAGCGAAGCCGAAGGCGCGGCGCAGACGACGCCGACCGTCGACGGCAAGGAAGTGACCGAGGCGAAGCTGAGCGCGGTCGACGGCAGCGACGCCAGCGGCACCGCGATCTTCGGCCGGGTCAAGAACTCGCTGGCGCTGCAGGTCGAAGCGAGCGGCCTGGCCCAGCCCAAGCAGGGCCAGGCCTACACGATCTGGCTCGCCCAATCGCCGCAGAAAATGCTGCCGCTGGCCTCGACCGACGAAGTCAAGGGCGGCAAGATCGGCGCTCAGTTCGAAGTCCCGACCGAAGTCCTCTCCTACCTCGCCAACGAAACCTTCGGCCAGCTGGCGGTGACGCTGACCTCGACGCCGCTGCTGAAAGCCTCGCTGGCCAAGGCGACGAAGGAAAAGAAGGCGCCGATCTACACCGGCACCGAAGTCCTGCGCGGCACCATCGTCGGCCCGATCGTCGGCGCGGCGGAAAAGGAAAAGAAGAAGTAGCTCGGGTCTAGGCGCCCGGCAGCAGCTTGCCCGGGTTCATGATCCCCGCCGGGTCGAGCTGTTCCTTGACCGCACGCAGGACGTCGAGGCCGCCCCTCCCCACCTCCGCCTCCATGTAGGGGGCGTGGTCGCGGCCGACCGCGTGGTGGTGGGTGATCGTGGCGCCGCTGGCGACGATCGCCTCGCTGGCGGCGCGCTTGACCGCGCCCCACTGCTCCAGCTCGGCGCCGTGGCGCGAGCGGGCGATGAAGGTGAAGTAGAGCGAGGCGCCGTCGGCGTAGGCGTGCGAGAGGTGGCAGAAGACGAGCCCCGGCGTGCCCTGGCCGTCGAGGGCGCCGTGGATCGCCCGCGCCACCGCCGCGTGCAGCTCGCCCAGCCGCGACCAGGTGTGTGAGGTCTCCAGCGTCTCCGCCATCGCCCCCATCGCCATCAGCGTGTCGCGCAGGTAGGGGCCAGCGTAGCGGCCGTGCTCCCAGGAGCGCCCGGCGGCCTGGCCGAGGTAGGCGGCGCCACCGGCCCGCAGCTCCCGCACCGCCAGCGCCCGGCGCCGCGCCACCGACTCCTCCTCGCCCTCGAAGCCGACGATCGCCAGGCAGCCGCGGCGCCGTCTGCGCAGGCCGAGGTAACCGTCGAAGAGGCGCCCGCCGACGCCGCGCGGTCCCTGCAGCGCCAGCGACCCCGCCGTCTCCTCCTCGTCGGAGACGCGGATCACGTCCGGCAGCCCCGGGCCCTGGGCGAGGGCGCGGACGATCTCGGCGCCGGCCTCGAAGCTCTCGACCATCCAGGCCTCGTAGCGCCGCCGCCGCGGCGCCGGGCGCACCCGCACCGTCACCTCGGGGATCACCCCGAGCACGCCCTCGGAGCCGATCACGAGCTCGCGCAGCGCCGGCCCGGCGGCGGTGTGCGGGGTCTCCAGCGTCCGCAGGTCGCCGGCCGGGGCCAGCAACAGCACCGAGCTGACCAGGGCGTCGAAGCGGCCGTAGCCGCTCGAGGCCTGCCCGGCCGAGCGGGTGGCGGCGAAGCCGCCGATCGTCGCGTACTCGAAGGACTGCGGGAAGTGGCCGAGGGTGAGCCCCTCGCGCCCCAGCGCCGCCTCCGCCTCGGGCCCGCGCAGCCCGGCGCCGAGCCTGGCCGTGAGCGAGCGCCGGTCGACCTCGACCGCGCGCAGGGCGGTGAGATCGAGGCTGATCAGCCGCGGGTGGGAGCCGCGCAGCGGCTCGACCCCGCCGACGACGCTGGTGCCGCCGCCGAAGGGGACGACGGCGATGCCCGCGGCGGCGCAGACGTCGAGCGCCCGCCGCAGCGCCTCGGCGTCGGCCGGCACCACGACCGCGTCGGGCGCCGCCCCGAGGCCGCCGCCGCGCATCCGCGCCAGGTCGGCGTAGCCGCGGCCGCTGGCGTGGCGCAGCCGGTCCTCGTGCGAGGCGAAGATCGCCGCGTCCCCGACCGCCGCGGCGAGCGCCGGCGGCAGCGGCTCCGACTCCGGCAGCGCGAAGCCGTCGAGCTCGGCCGCCAGCGGCCAGGGCTCGAGCGCGCCGATCCGCTCGCGCAGCACCGCCAGCGCCGCCGCGTCGAGCTCCGGCGCGATCGCCGGGTCCCCCCACCCCCACCACTTCGAGTCGCGCCGCGGCGCGCTCACGTCAGCGCCCTTTCGATCCCGTTCAGCGCCTCGTCGAGGATCGCCCCCTGGCCGCGCCGCATCAGCGGCGAGCCCAGCCGCGAGAGGCCGCGCAGCGTCTGCACCGAGGACAGCGTCACCCGGGTGCCGTCACCCTCGCCGCGCAGGGCGACCTCGACCTCGGAACGGCGCAGGTGCTTGGCGAACGGCGTCCCCTCCAGCTGCTGCTCCCAGACGTAGCGTTCGTTCGCGGCCGAGCTGAGGCAGCGGAAGTCGGCCCGCACCCCCCTGCCCTCGGCCGTCTCCAGCACCTTGGTCCACTGGCTGCGGCGGCCGGCGCTGCGCCTGTCGACGTTCTCCACCCGCCCCACCCGCGGCCACCAGCGCGGCAGGCTGTGGGGATCGGAGATCAGCCGCCAGACCTCCTGCGGGGGGGCGGCGATGGCCCGCCTTCTGGTTACCCGTGGCATCGGCAGGGCGGAGACCGGCTCGGAGGCCCGCTAGTCCCCCGCCAAGCGGCGCAGATCCCTGACCAGCAGCAGGTGCTTGAGGTGGCTGACCGTGGCCGCCAGGCTCTCCAGGCTCTGCAGGGCCTCCTTGCGCCGTTCGGGGTTGCGCGAGCGCAGCGAGGGGCCCAGCAGCGCTTCCAGCAGGTTCGCCTCGCGGTCGGCGGAGGAGCGGAAGACGCGGAGGTTGCGGGCGCCGACGCCGACCCGCGAGAGTTCGTTGGCGGCGCGGACGATCTCGCGGTCGGTCTCGTCGTAGACCGTCTTGCCCTCGCGCCGCTCCGGCTGCACGATGCCGAAGTTCTCGAGCTCGGCGATCAGCTCCTCGCGGGCGCCGGTCTCCTCGACCACCTCCTCGAGGGTGAGGTAGGTGCGGGCGGTGTCGACCAGGATCGCCCGCCGCACGCCGGCGCCGGCCGGCCGCTTCTCGCCGTCGCCGAGGCTGGCGATGTCGCCGCCGCCGGCGAGCTCCTGGCGGATCACCCGCAGCGGCAGGAACTCGTCGCGCTGCAGGCGCAGGATCGTCCGCAGGCGCTCGACGTCGGACTGGCTGTAGAGCCGGTAGCCGCCGGAGGTGCGGCGCGGGTTGAGCAGCTTCTGATCCTCGAGGTAGCGGATCTTCGAGATCGAGACGTCGTCGAACTCGCCTTGGAGGATCTTGCAGACGGCGCCGATCGTCAGCGCCTTGCGGGGACGGCTGGGCGATTCCGGCGCCCGCGCCGGCTGCTCTGAGACCGGCATCGTCAGCGCTCCAGGAAGCTCAGCTTGTACTTGCCGACCTGGATCTCGTCGCCGTCGGCGAGCCGGTGCGACTCGATCCGGCGGCGGTTGACGTAGGTGCCGTTAAGCGAGCCGAGGTCGTCGATGTAGAGGCCGTCGCGGCGGCGCACCAGCAGCGCGTGGTTGCGGGAGACGGTGACGTCGTCGAGGAAGACGCCGGCGTCGGGGCTGCGGCCGATGCTGACCCGCTCGGCGTCGATGCCGAAGCTCTCGCCGGCGCGGCCGCCGCCGGCGCGGATCACCAGCGCCGCCCCCGACTCCTCGACCACCTCGTCGATGTCGACCGGCTGCATGTCGCCGGTCTCGCCGACCGTGTAGGTCATCGTCGTCGGGTCGTCGCCGGTCTCCGCCGGGCCGCCGAGGTAGGCGCCGCACTTCTGGCAGTAGTTGCCGCCCTCGGGGTTGGCGAACCCGCACTCGGGACAGTGAACGGCCATGCTGGGACCCGGCGCTCAGGCCGCGGGGTCGCCCTCGGTCGGGGGGTTCGCCTTGCCGGCGAGGATCTCGGTCAGCTTGCTGACGTCGTCGCCGGAGATCATCGAGTCGCCGCGCTCGCGCTTGTTGCGCAGGCGGTTGACCAGCTCGGCCCGGAGGATGTCGATCTTGCCGTGCAGGACGCGCCGTTTGTAGGAGATCTCGTTCTCCTCCGCCATCAGGCTGTCGATCAGCTCCTTCAGCTCGATGTCGTTGAGAGAGCCAAGATCGGGAAAGGTGTCCTCCATCGTGCTCCTTAGTCGAAGAGGCGGCCGCCTCGTTTGCGCGAACGGGGATTATAGGTCGAGCGGGGCCGAAGGTTCAACTGCAGGTTGAAGGTTCAGCGAGAATGGCCGCCGGCTTGCAGCGCCCGCGCCCGGCGCACGGCCGCGATCCCGGTGCGGGCGTAGAGCACGGTGGCGAGGATCGCCAGCGCCAGGCCGACGATCAGCAGCGCCGACGGGACCCAGCCGGCGAAGACGAGGGCGAAGAAGATCCCGCCCATGATCGGGAAGACCGAGATCCGCCCCGGCCAGTTGACCTCGACGTCGACGCCGTGGCGCAGCCCGTACTGGGCGAGGCCCAGCATCGCCAGCTCGCGCAGCGCCAGCAGCGCCAGCGCCCAGCGCGGCAGCAGCTCGAAGCTCCAGCAGACGACGGCGCCGGCGAGGATCGTCAGGCGGTCGACCAGGGGGTCGAGCAGCGCCCCCATGCGGCTGTACTGGCCGGTGACGCGGGCGAGGAAGCCGTCGAGGTAGTCGCCGGCGGCGATCAGCCAGAACAGCGTCGCCGAGGCGGCCGAGCGGCCGTCGCCGGAGCCGTAGGCGAGGACGAGGAAGACCGGCAGCGCCGCCAGCCGCGCGTAGCCCACGGCGTTGGGGATCGTCCAGGGGTTGAGCGGTTCGCCTCGGCGCGTGCGCTGCGGTTTGGGCTCGCTGCGGTCGAGCCCGAAGAGGCGCCGCGCGCGGCCGCGGCCGAAGGGATTCCTACTGGCCATCGAGCCCCTGGAGGAGCTCCCCCGCCCGCGCGGCGGCCTCCCCCACGGGCAGCTCGTGCTCGGCCCCGGAGGCGCGCTCGCTGGCCTCGACGACGCCGTTGGCGAGGCCGCGGCGGCCGGCGACGACCCGCAGCGGGCAGCCGAGCAGCTCGGCGTCGGTCAGCTTCTGGCCGGGGCCGGCCTCGCGCTCGTCGTAGAGGGTCTCGAGGCCGGCCTCGCGCAGCTCCGCGTAGAGGCGGTCGGCGGCCTCGCGCTCGGGCTCGCCGGCCTTGGCGAGCGAGACCAGGTGGACCTGCCAGGGGGCGAGCGGCGGCGGCCAGACGATCCCGCGCTGGTCGGCGCCCTGCTCGATCGCCGCGGCGACGATCCGGGCCGGGCCGATCCCGTAGCTGCCCATCACGATCGGCCGCTCGCTCCCGTCCTGGTCGAGGTAGGTGGCGCCGAGCGGCTCCGAGTAGCGGGTCCCGAGCTTGAAGATGTTGGCGACCTCGATCGCCGGCTCGATCGCGATCGCGCCGCCGCCGGGAGCGGTGTCGCCGACCTCGACCGTGCGCACGTCGAGCTCCTCGAAGGCGAAGTCGCGGCCGGGCTCGACCCCGCGCAGGTGAGCGTCCGGCTCGTTGGCGCCGCAGACGTAGGGGCCGGCGCCGATCGCCGCGTCCTTGACCACCGGCAGCTTCGCCCCGACCGGGCCGATGTAGCCGACCGGGCCGAGCTCGGCCTCGATCTCCTCGGCACCGGCCTGGCGGAAGCCGGCGCCGAGCGCGTTGCGCAGCTTGACCTCGTTGAGGCGATGGTCGCCGCGCAGCAGGACCAGGACCATGCCGCGGCCCTCGACGACCACCGGCAGCGCCTTGATCAGGGCGCCGGCCGGCACCCCGAGCTCGGTCGCGACCTCCTCGACCGTGGTCCTGCCCGGCGTCTCGACCCGCTCCGGCGCCGCCAGCGCCGGCGGCAGCTCGACCGCCTGCGCCTGCGCGGAAGCGATCTCGAGGTTGGCGGCGAAACCGCCAGACGCCAGCGCCACCTCGTCCTCGCCGGCGGCGCAGGGCGCCATGTACTCGTGGGCGCCGAGCCCGCCCATCATCCCGACGTCGCCCTCGACCCGGTACCAGCGCAGGCCGGAGCGGTCGAAGATCCGGTCGTAGGCGCCGATCTGCGCCCGGTAGGAGCGGTCGAGCCCCTCCTCGTCGCGGTCGAAGGAGTAGGCGTCCTTCATCGTGAACTCGCGGGTGCGCAGCACGCCGGCGCGCGGGCGCGGCTCGTCGCGCTCCTTCGTCTGTATGTGGAACAGCGTCAGAGGTAGGTCGCGGTAGGAGCGGACCTCGCGCGAGACGGTGTAGGTGACGCACTCCTCGTGGGTCATCGCCAGCACCATCGGCGCCCCCCTGCGGTCCTCGAGCTTGAACAGCTCCTCGATCCCGTAGCGGCCGGTCTTCTGCCACTGCTCGGCCGGCTGCAGCACCGGCATCAGCATCTCCTGGCAGCCGATCGCCTCCATCTCCTCGCGCAGGATCGCCTCGACCTTGCGCTCGACCCGCCACCCCGCCGGCAGATAGGTCCACAACCCCGCCCCCAGCTGCCGCACCAGCCCCGCCCGCACCATCAGCTTGTGCGAAACCGCCTCCGCGTCCGCGGGCGGATCCTTGAGCGTGGGGAGAAAGGTCTGGCTGAGGCGGGTCACCGGTGAAACCTACCTTGGGAGCTCTACGCCCTGGTGAACCGTCTCCCTGCCGTCGGCGAGGCCTCCTCGTCGAGCAGCACCTTGTCCGACTCGCCCCGCTCGACCGCTTCCTTCTCCATCTGGGCGATCTTCTCCGGCGTCAGTTCGCCGGCGTTTTCCTCCTCGATCTTCGCCAGCCAGGCGGCGCCCTCGCGCGCCTCGCCCTCGTCGACCTCGACCTTGCCGCGGTCCAGCGACTTGTCGATCTCTTCGAACAGGGTGTCGACCAGGGTCTCCTGCGGCACCTTGCGCAGCGGCTTGCCGCCGGCGAAGATCAGGCCCTCGTTTTTGGCCCCGGCGATGCCGAAGTCGGCGTGGCTGGCCTCGCCGATCCCGTTCACCGCGCAGCCCAGCACCGCCACCTCGACCGGCTCCTCGTAGGCCTCCAGCCGCTGCTCGATTTCGGCCACGACCGAGTCCATGTCGAACTGCAGGCGGCCGCAGGTCGGGCAGGCGATCAGCACCGGTCCGCGCTCGCGCAGCTGCAGCGCCTTGAGGATCTCCCAGGCGACCTTGACCTCCTCCTCGGCGTGGAAGGTCGAGAGGCTGATCCGGATCGTGTCGCCGATCCCGTCGGCCAGCAGCGTCCCCAGCCCGACCGCCGATTTCAGCGAGCCCCCCCATTTCGTCCCCGCCTCGGTGACGCCGAGGTGCAGCGGGTAGGGGATCTTCGCCGAGAGCAGGCGGTTGGCGGCGATCGTGTTGGGCACGTTGGTCGACTTGATCGAGACCTTGAAGTTCTCGAAGTCGAGGCCCTCCATCAGCTCGACGAACTCGACCGCGGCGGCGACCAGGGCCTCGACCGGCGCCGTGCGCTCGAGCTCGTGCAGGTGTTTCGGCAGCGAGCCGGAGTTGACGCCGATCCGCATCGGCACGTTCGCCTGGTTCGCCCGCACCGCGACCTCGGCGACTTTCTCGCGGCCGCCGATGTTGCCAGGGTTGAGGCGGATGCAGTGGGCGCCGGCGTCGATCGCCTTCAGCGCCAGGGTGTGGTTGAAATGGATGTCGGCGATCACCGGGATCGGCGATTCCCTGACGATCGTCTTCAGCGCCTCGGCGTCCTGCTCGCGCGGCACCGCGCAACGGACGATGTCGGCCCCGGCGTCGGCGACCTTGCGGATCTGCTCCATCGTCGCCGCCAGGTTGGCGGTCTCGGTCTTGGTCATCGTCTGCACCGCGACCGGGGCGCCACCGCCCACGGGCACCTTGCCGACGAAGATCTGCCGCTTGGAAGCCATGCTTGAAGGGTATCCGGGCGGGCCGGCGGGCCGCGCTAGCGGGAGACGTTGAAGCCTTCGCCGGTGAGCCGGCCGATGTCGTTGGAGAGGCCGATCACCATCAGGACCGCGACCAGCGCGAAGCCGACGAGCGTCGCCCGCTCCACCACCCGGATCGAGACCGCCCTGCCGCCGCGGACCTTCTCGACCAGCGCCCAGAGGATGTGGCCGCCATCGAGCGGCAGGATCGGCAGCAGGTTGATCAGGCCGAGCGAGAGGCTGACCAGGGCGAGCAGCAGCAGCGCCTGCCGCCACCCCGCTTCGACCGCCTGGTGGCCGACGTCGCTGGTGCCGACGATGCCGGAGATTTCGCCCCGCTGCTTCGATTCGAAGATGTGGGCGAAGACGCTGCCGGTGCGGCTGACGACTTCCGACATGATGTTGGTCGAGTGGTCGAGCGCTTCACCGCTGCCGATCGGCACCCAGTGGCCGTTGCCGCTCCAGGCGACTCCGATCAGCATCCGCCCTTCACCGGCGCTGTATCTCGGCTTGATCTCGAAGCTCTTCAGCTGGCCGCCGCGGCGGACGGTCACCTTCACCGGCGTCGTCGCCCGGCAGCCGTCGGTCGGTTCGCCCGCACACCTGCGCGACTTGATGATTTCGCCGAACTTTTCGATCTGTTCGTCGCCGGAGAGGGCGGCAAACGAGTGGCCGTCGAGGGCGACGATCCGGTCGCCCTTCTTCAGCACCCTGGCGGCGTCCGAGCCGCGCACGGTCTTGCCGACCACCGGCTTCACTTCCTCCAAGCCGCCGATCCTGAAGACGGCGAAGAAGACGACGAAGGCGAGGACGATGTTCACCGCCGGGCCGGCGGCGACGACCACGATCCGCTTCCAGACCTTCTGCCGGTGGTAGGACCGTGACTCGACCTCCGGCGGGACCTCCTCCTCCGGGTTCATGCCGGTGATTTTCACGTAGCCGCCGAGCGGGATCGCTTTGATCCCGTACTCGGTCTCGCCGCGTTTGAACGACCAGATCGTCGGCCCGAAGAAGAGGAAGAAGCGCTCGACCCGCATCCCCGTCGCCTTGGCGGCGGCGAAGTGCCCCCCCTCGTGGAGGACGATCAGCAGCGAGAAGCCGAGGAAGACCCAGAGCCAGCTCATGCTGGAGTCAACCCCCGAACCTGGCTTTCGCTGCGCTGGCGGGCCTCGGCGTCGGTGGCGAAGAGGTCGTCGAAGTGGGTCAGCGGGCACGCCGGCATCTCCTCCAGCACCGCCTCGATCACCGTGGCGATGCCGGTGAAGGGGATGCGGCCGGCGAGGAAGGCGGCGACCGCGACCTCGTCGGCGGCGTTGAGCACGCAGGGCGCCGTCCCCCCCGCCTCGCCCGCCGCCAGCGCCAGGCGCAGGCAGGCGAAGGTCTCGAGGTCGGGCTGCTCGAAGGTCAGCGCCCCGGTGGCGGCGAGGTCGAGCTGGGGCACGTCGACGTCGGCGCGCTCGGGGAAGTGCAGCGCGTAGGAGATCGGCACCCGCATGTCGGGATGGCCGAGGTGGGCGAGCGAGGAGCCGTCGTTGAGCTGGACCAGCGAGTGGACCAGCGACTGCGGGTGGACGACGACGCCGATCCGGGCGTAGGGCACGGCGAAGAGGTGGTGGGCCTCGATCGCCTCGAAGCCCTTGTTCATCAGCGTCGCCGAGTCGATCGTGATCCGGCCGCCCATCTGCCAGGTCGGGTGGGCGAGCGCGTCCTCGATGCTGACCGCGGCGAGGTCGTCGCGGCCGCGGAAGGGTCCGCCGGAGGCGGTCAGGACGAGCTTCTCGACCGTGCCCGGCGGCTGCGAGCCGATCAGCTGGTGCAGCGCCGAGTGCTCGGAATCGACCGGCAGCAGGCCGGCGCCGGTGGCCTCGCTCAGCGCCATCACCAGCTCGCCGCCGACCACCAGGCTCTCCTTGTTGGCGAGGGCGACGTCGATCCCCTCGCTCAGCGCGACCACGGTCGAGGCGAGGCCGGCGGCGCCGACGATGCCGTTCAGCACGAGGTCGGCGCCGGAATCGGCGATCAGCTCACGCACCCCCTCCTCGCCGCTCAGCACCCGGCCGCTCCAGTCCTCGCGGGCGCGGGCGGCGGCCTTCTCGTCGGCGAGGGCGATCGCCGGCACCCCGTGCTCGCGCGCCTGCTCCAGCGCCAGCTCCCAGCCCGAGCCGGCCGCCAGCCCGACCGCCTGCAGGTCCTCGGAGGCGGCGATCACCTCCAGCGCCTGCGTCCCGATCGACCCCGTCGACCCCAGTATCAGCACCTTCTTCATCGGTTCAGAGGGTAGTGAGGCCCACGCGTCTGCTCTAGCGCCTCTATGACACGTACTAGAGCAGACGCGTGCTCAGTAGACCAGCGCCACCGCCAGGTAGTAACCGACCACGACGGTGAAGAAGACGGCGTCGAGGCGGTCGAGGATGCCGCCGTGGGGGCCGAACAGGGTGCCGGTGTCCTTCTTGCCGAGGTCGCGCTTCAGCATCGACTCGAAGAGGTCGCCGACCGGGGCGACGGCGGCGACGGCGGCGCCGATGATCAGCGCGTCCACTCCGGTCAGCCAGTTCTGGTAAAGCCCGGCGAACCAGAAGGCCATGGTGCCGATCAGGAAGCCGCCGACCAGCCCCTCGATCGTCTTGTTGGGCGAGAGGTTGGGGGCGATCTTATGGCTGCCGAACATGCGGCCGGTGGCGTAGGCGGCGGTGTCGGCGACGAAGGTGCCGACGAGGACGTCGACCAGCAGGCCGGCGCCGTGGTTGGGCAGGTCGCGCAGCAGCACCGCGTGGGCCAGCGGGATCCCGATCCAGACGACCCCGAGCAGGGTGACGCCGAGCGAGACCGTGACCCCGTCGCGGTGGCGGGCGTCGGCGCCGAAGGCGAACAGCAGCGGGAAGGAAGCGGCGAGGACCATCAGCACGTTGAAGGCGGTGCCGAAGTGGGCGGCGAGGATCAGGGCGGTGACGGCGATGTAGGCGGGGATCGCGACCGGGCGCTCCTCCTCGGTCATCGCCAGGTACTCGCGCAGGGAGACGACGCCGATCGCGATCATCGCCGCGGCGAAGACGAGGCCGCCGGCGACCGTGATCGCGATCGCGAAGGCGATCCAGGGCAGCGCCACCAGCACCCGCTTCGCGGTCTCCCCCCGGGGGCCGCCGCGGCGCGGCTTGCGCTCTGGCTTGTCCGGCCGTCGCGACGGGGGCGGCGGCTCGTCCTCGAACATCTCGTCGTCGAACAGCTCGACCGTCATCGGCGCGCTCCGAAGCGGCGCTGCCGCGTCTCGTACTCGCCCAGCGAGGCCTCGAAGGCGGCGCGGCCGAAGTCGGGCCAGAGCTCGTCGCGGAAGACCAGCTCCGCGTAGGCGCACTGCCAGAGCAGGTAGTTGGAGGTGCGCTGCTCGCCGCTGGTGCGGATCAGGAGGTCGGGATCGTGCATATCGGGCGCGTAGAGGTGGTTGCGGAACTCCTCCTCGGAGCCCCCTGTAAAGCTTCGCGCCGCGTCGACGATCTCCGCCCTGCCGCCGTAGTTGAAGGCGACGAAGAGGGAGATGCGGCTGTTGCCGGCGGTCCTCGCCTCCGCCCACTCCATGCGCTCGACCAGCTCCGGCGCCACCCCCTCGCGGCGGCCGATGAAGCGCATCCGCACGCCCTCCTCGTCCAGCTCCGGGGTCTCGGAGGCGATCCGCTCGTCGAACATCGCCATCAGGCCCTCGACCTCCTCCGAGGGCCGGGTCCAGTTCTCGGTCGAGAAGGAGAACACGGTCAGCTCCTCGATCCCGAGCTCGACCGCGTCGCGCAGGCGGGCCTTGACGACGTCGGCGCCGGCGCGGTGGCCGTCGACGACCGGCAGCCCGCGCTGCTGCGCCCAGCGGCCGTTGCCGTCGGTGATGATCGCTACGTATCTGGGCGCGCTCACGCTGGCGTGAACCGCCTCAAACCTCGAGGATTTCCTCTTCCTTGCCCTTGAGCAGGGAGTCGATCTCGGCGATCGCCTCGTCGGTCTGCTTCTGCAGCGCGGCCTCGGCCCGGCGCTCGTCGTCCTCGCCGGCCTCACCGTCTTTCTTCAGCTCGCGCAGGTCGTGCATGACGTCGCGGCGGACGTTGCGGATCGCCACCCGGCCCTCCTCGGCGACCCCGTGCACGACCTTGACCATCTCGCGGCGGCGCTCCTCGGTCAGCTCCGGGATCTGCAACCGGATCAGGTTGCCGTCGTTGCTCGGCGTCAGGCCGACGTCGGACTCCTGGATCGCTTTCTCGATCCCCCCCAGGGCGCCCTTGTCAAAGGGCGTGATCGTCAGCAGGCGGGCGTCGGTGGTGGCGACGTTGGCGAGCTGCTTGAGCGGGGTCGGGCTGCCGTAGTAGTCGACGACGATGCGGTCCAGCAGGTGCGGCGAGGCGCGCCCGGTGCGGACCGTCGCCAGCTCGCCGCGGCTCGATTCGACCGACTTCGTCATCCGCCCCTTGGCATCCTCGAGAAGTTCGTCGATCAGCTCCACAGGTCCCGTTCCTCGCTAGGCGGAGGGCTCGTTGGACACCAGGGTGCCGACCCGCTCGCCGGAGACGATCCTATCTATGTTCAGCTCGTCGCCCATGTTGAAGACGTAGATCGGCAGGTCGTTGTCCATGCAGAGCGAGAGCGCGGTCGAGTCCATCACCCGCAGCCCGCGCTCGATCGCTTCGCGGTGACTGATCGCCGGGATGAACTTGGCCTCGGGATGGGTGGCGGGATCGGCGTCGAAGACCCCCTCGACCCCGTTCTTGGCCATCAGGATCGCCTCGGCGTGGATCTCCAGCGCCCGCAGCGCCGCGGCGGTGTCGGTGGTGAAGAACGGGTTGCCGGTGCCGGCGGCGAAGATCACCACCCGCTCCTTCTCCAGGTGGCGCATCGCGCGGCGGCGGATGTAGGGCTCGGCGACCTCCTTGACGTCGATCGCCGACATCACCCGGGTGTGCTGGCCGAGCCGCTCCAGCGCGTCCTGCAGGGTGAGCGCGTTCAGCACCGTCGCCAGCATCCCCATGTAGTCGCCGGTCGCCCGGTCCATGCCCGCCGCGGCGCCGTCGAGGCCGCGGTAGATGTTGCCGGCGCCGACCACGATCGCCACCTCGACCCCGCGGTCGCGCACCGCCGCGACCTGCTTGGCGATGCGGTCGACCTCGGCGGCGTCGGTGCCGAACTCGAGCTTGCCCATCAGGGCCTCGCCGGAGAGCTTCAGCAGGATGCGTTTGAAGCGCGGCTCGGGGCAGTCGGTCACGTCGGCCGAGCTTATTCCTCGCCGACCCGGAAGTAGGCGAAGCGGGCGATGCGGACGTTCTCGCCGGTCTTGGCGGCGAGCTCCTGGCGCAGCTCCTCGATCGTCTTCGAGTCGTGCTTCTCGGCGTTGACGTGCGCCTGGTCCAGCAGCGCCACCTCGCTCGCCCACTTCGAGAGCTGCCCGGCGACGATTTTCTCGACCACGGCGTCCGGCTTGCCTTCCTCGCGCGCCTTCTCCTCGAAGACCCGCTGCTCGGCCTCGCGCTCGGCGGCGGGGATCTCCTCCGCAGAGACGTAGCGCGGCGCCGTCGCCGCCACGTGCAGGGCGACCTGGTAGGCGAACGCCTTGAAGTCCTCGTTGCGGGCGACGAAGTCGGTCTCGCACTGGACCTCGACCATCGCCCCGATCCTGTCGTTGGCGTGGATGTAGGAGGCGACGACGCCCTCTTCGGTACCGCGGCCCTCGCGCTTGGCCGCGGAGGCCTGGCCCTTCACCCGCAACAGCTCGATCGCCCGCTCGGTGTCGCCCTCGGCCTCGGCCAGGGCGGCTTTGCAGTCCATCATCGCCGCCCCGGTCCGGTCCCGCAGCGCCTTCACGTCAGCCGCCGTGATCTCGCTCATTTCGCCTCTCCCTCACTATCCGCGTTCTCGCTGGCAGTCGCCTCGCCCCCGTCGGCAGCCGCAGCGGCGGGAGCCTCGGCCTCCTCGGCAGCGGGAGCGGCCGAACCCTCAGCCTCACTGGCCACAGCGGCCTCAGCCGCGGGTGGCGCCGTAGGGGGGCCCACCCCCGAGGAAGCTTTAGCTACCGCAGGGGGTGGGGGGTCCCCTGCGGCGACAGGACCCGCGGCCGGAGCCGCTTTGTCCTGCGGAGCTTTCTGGACCTGTGGCGCTTTCGCCTGTGCCGCTGCCTGGGCAGTCGCCTGGGTCGCTTTCTCCGCCTCTTCGGCGGCTTTCTTGGCCTCCTCGGCTTCGACCCGCGCTTTCTCTTCCTCCTCGCGCTTCTTGCGCTCTTCCTCGTCTTTTTTGCGCCGCGCCATCTCCTCGGCGATCCGCTTCTCCTCCTGCACCCGCCAGGAGGAGGAACCCTCCTCGACGGCGCCGCCGATCGTGCCGATCACCAGCTCGCAGGAGCGGATCGCGTCGTCGTTGCCGGGGATCACGTAGTCGACCGGGGTCGGATCGCAGTTGGTGTCGACCAGGCCGATGATCGGGATCCGCAGGCGGGCCGCCTCGTGGACCGCGATCTCCTCGGTTTTGAGGTCGGTGACGAAGACCGCGTCGGGCAGCCGCTCCATGTCGCGGACGCCGCCGAGGTTGAACTCGAGCTTGGCGAGTTCGGCCTCCATCCCCATCCGCTCCTTGGTCGGCAGCAGATCGAGTTTGCCCTCCTCTTTCCAGTCATTGAGCTCGTGCAGGCGGGCGATCCGGCCTGACATCGTGTTGAAGTTGGTCAGCAGCCCGCCCAGCCAGCGCTTGTTGACGTAGGGCATCTGGCAGCGGTTGGCCCACTCTTCGACGGTGTCGCGGGCCTGCTTCTTGGTGCCGACGAACAGCACCGTGCCGCCGCCACTGGCGAGCTCGCCAGCAAAGCGGCGGGCGTTCTCCAGCAGCGCCTCGGTCTGCAGCAGGTCGATGATGTGGATCCCGTCAAGCTCGCCGAAGATGAAGCGGCGCATGTTCGGGTTCCAGCGGCGCGTCTGGTGGCCGAAGTGGACTCCGGCCTCGAGCAGCTCGGTAAGGCCTGCCTCTGGCATCGATGAATCTCCTTGTTGGTTGGTGAAGCGCTCCCGCCCCGCTGGCCGGACCTGGCGACTCTGGCGCCAGGCAGGATCCGATCAGCACTCGAACGGGGGTTGGTTTCTGGACGCGGGATTGTAGAGGGGCGGCTCAGGCGGCGTGGGCCGCCACCAGGGCCGCTTCGAGGTCGGCCGGCAGCGCCGACTCGAAGCTCAGCCGCTCGCCGCTCTCGGGGTGCTCGAAGGCGAGCCGGTGGGCGTGCAGGAACTGGCGCCGCAGGCCATAGGCATCAACGCCGCCGTAGGTGACGTCGCCGGCCAGCGGGTGACCGATGGCGGCGAAGTGGGCGCGGATCTGGTGGGTGCGGCCGGTCTCCAGCCGCACCCGCAGGTAGCTCTCGCGCGGCAGCAGCTCCAGCACCTCGAAGTGGGTGCGGGCCTGGCGCGAGGCGGCGCCGGAGACCGCCATCCGGTGGCGCTGGCGGGCGGCGCGGCCGATCGGGGCGTCGATCGTGCCGGTGCGCGAGCCGAGCCGGCCGCCGGCGAGCGCCAGGTAGACCCGTTCGACCTCGCGTCGCTGGACCTGGGCCTGGAGGGCGGCGTGGGCGGCGTCGCTGCGGGCGACCACGAGCAGGCCGCTGGTGCCCTTGTCGAGCCGGTGCACGATCCCCGGCCGCTCGGGGTCGCCACCGCCGCCGAGGATCTCGCCGAGCTCGCCGACCAGAGTCGGGCCGCGGTGCGAGGGCGCCGGGTGGACGACCAGGCCGGCGGGCTTGTCGACGACGGCGAGCGCCGCGTCGAGGTGGACGATCCGCAGCTCCGGCTCAGCCACTCTCGGGCTCGCGCTCGGCGTCGCGCAGGTAGAGGAGGACGAGCAGGACGACGCCGCAGGTGATGCAGACGTCGGCGAGGTTGAAGGGCGGCCAGGAGGGCAGTTCGATGAAGTCGGTGACGGCGTCGGCGCGGATGCGGTCGGCGAGGTTGCCGAGAGCGCCGCCGGCGACCAGCCCCGTCGCCACCCACATCCCCGGTTTGGCCGGGTCGCGGGCGAACAGGTAGCCGACCACGCCGAGGGCGATCAGCGTGACCAGGATCAGCCGCGCCCCGGCGCCGCCGGCGAGGCCGAAGGCGACGCCGTCGTTGTGGGAGAGCGTCAGCCCCAGCGGGCCGAGGACGTGGACGTGCTGGCCGGTGACCAGGTGCGCCTCGATCGCCGCCTTGGCGATCTGGTCGACGGCGACGACGAGCAGGCAGAGGGCGATCGCGCGCAGCCAGGCGCGGCCGCCGGCACCACTCATTCGAGGATCGCGCCGACGACGATCGCCTGGGCGATGAAAAGGACCACCAGCGCCAGCATCGGGGCGATGTCGAGGGCGAACCCGCCGCCGCCTCCGATCGGCCGGGTCACCCGGCGGAAGACGTTGATGTAGGGGTCGGTGGTCTCGGTGACGAAGTCGAGCACCGCCCGCAGGGCGCGGTTGTAGGGGACCCGCGGCACGAACGAGAGCAGCACGTTGCAGAGCACCAGCACCGTGTAGACGATGAAGAGAGCATTGACGTAGGTGGCGACGTCGCCGCGGCTGATGGCGGCGGCGATCATCCCCGCATCCGCTCCAGCGAGGCCTCGACCGCGGCCGCGAAGGCGGCGCGGGCGCCGGCGCGGTCGAGCGCTTCCAGCCCCGCCTCGGTGCTGCCCCCCGGCGAGGCGACGGCGCGGCGGACCTCGGCGGGATCGTGGGTGCGCAGCAGCTCGGCGGTACCGGCGGCGGTCTCGACGACCAGCTCGCGGGCCAGCGCCGGGTCGAGACCGGCCTCGGCGCCGGCATCGGCCAGCGCCTCCACTGCCAGCGCCAGGTAAGCGGGCGCGCAGCCCATCACCGCCGTCGCCTGGTCGAAGTCGGCATCGGCGAGCTCGACCAGGTGGCCGAGCGTCGCCAGCGCTCCCCGCACCTGCGGCGCGGCCTCGCCGGCGACGCAGAGCACGCCCTGGCGCACCTCGACGCCGACGTTCGGCATCACCCGCAGCACTTCGGCGGCCGGGAAGGCCTCCCGCAGCCGCGCCACCGGCACCGCCGCCAGGATCGAGACGACCCGGCGGGCCGCGGCCAGTTCGGGAGCGACCTCGCCGAGCTTGGCCGGCTTGGTGGCGACCACGACCAGATCGGCCCGCGCCGCGATCTCGGCGTTGGCAAGCGCCTCTCCCCCCATCTCCTCGGCCAGCGCCTGCGCCCGGCCCGAGCCAGAGTCGGAGAAGAGCATGCCGGGGTAGCGCTCGGCCCAGCCGCGCGCCATCGCCGCCGCCATGTTGCCGGCTCCGATGAACCCAACGATCATGAACTCCAGCCTAGTAGTGCATGCTTCGGGAGGCGGGATGGGTGCCCCTCCGAACGGCTTGTCCTTCTCGGAAGCCCGAACTTCGGACGGCGAGCGCACGTCCCACCCGAGCAAGTTGAGAGAGGAGGGCACCCATCCCGCCCTCGCGCACCGCGCTCAGGACTGGTTGAAGAAGCCCTTGTCGATCAGCCTCGCCTTTTCCTCGGCGGAGACCTCGACGTTGCGCGGCGTCAGCAGGAACATCTTCTCGGCGATCCGCTGCATGCCGCCGTCCAGGGCGTAGGTCAGCCCGGAGCAGAAGTCGATCATCCGCTTCGAGAGCTCGTGGTCGGCGGTCTGCAGATTGAGGATCACCGGCACCGAGCGTTTGAACTGGTCGGCGACCTGCTGGGCGTCGTTGAAGTTGCGCGGGATCACCAGGTGGACCTGGATCTCGGAGCCGCCGTTGTCGACCGGGCGCAGGGTGCGGGTGCGGCTGGCGGCGATCGGCTCGTCGTCGGCGAAGATGTCGTCGATTTCGTCGCGGCGGGGGCGGCGCGAGGTCGGCAGGCGGCGGACCGAGCCCTGGTCGCGCTCGCGGCGCGCCTCGAAGACTTCCTCACTGCCGGTTTCCGGCTCGAAGTCCTCTTCGTACTCGGGGCCGTAGTCGTGGTCCTCGGCCAGGCCGAAGTAGACGAGCGCTCTATGCCAGGTATCCCTAAAGGCCATCGATATCGCGTATTCGGCCCAGGTGGGCCGACTCCTTTACGAATTTTGCCCAGATTAGCGCCGTTTCACACGAACAGCGCGGTTCCCAGGCGGATGATCGTCGCCCCCTCCTCGACCGCCACCGGCCAGTCCTGAGAGGTGCCCATCGAGAGCCGCGGCAGCCCGTTTGTCGCCGCCAGCTCGGCCAGGCGGGCGAAATGCGGGCGCGAGGCCTCCGGGTCCTGGCTGAACGGCGGCATCGTCATCAGCCCGCCGACCCTGACCGGGCAGCGGGCGATGAAGTCCGCCAGCCGCTCAGGGGCTACGCCACCCTTCCCCTCCTCGCCGGCGACGTTGACCTCGACCAGGACCTCGGTCTGCGGGCCACCGTGGCGGCCGAGCTGCTCCAGCACCGAGTCGGTGGCGACCGAGTGGATCAGGCGGCAGAGCGGCAGCACCTGTTTGACCTTGCGGCTCTGCAGGTTGCCGATGAAGTCCCACTCGAAGTCCGCGCCCCAGCGCTCGTGCTTGGCGGCTAGGTCCTGCTGGCGGTTCTCCCCGACCAGGGCGACGCCGGCCTCGGCCAACGCGCCCATCTCCTCCGGCGGCACGTACTTGGAGGCGACCAGGATCTCGACCCCGGCGCCGGCGCGCTCGCGCACCCGCTCGAGGTTGGCCGCGACCCTGGCCGGGTCGATGCCGTGGATCAGCCCCGCCACCTCAGGCCTCCGCCGCCGCGGCCCAGACGAGCCCCGCCTGGCGGCCGGTGCGGCCGCGGTCGCGGCGGTGGGAGAAGAAGAGCCCGGGCTCGCAGCTGCTGCAGAGGCCGGCCGACTCGACCCGCTCGACCCCGGCGCCGCGCAGCAGCCGCCACGCGACCTCGGGCAGGTCGAGCATGCGGCCGGCGGCGATCCCCTCCCCCAGCCCGGCGAACGCCTCCAGCACCTCGGCGCCGACCTCGTAGCAGCAGGGGCCGATCCCGGGGCCGATCGCGGCGTCGGTCGCTCCGATCGCCGCCGCCCCGGCGGCGACGATGCCGGCGGCGAGGCCGCGCCAGCCGCAGTGCAGCATCGCCACCCCGCCCGGCCCGGAGAGGGCGACAGGGAGGCAGTCGGCGACGAAGACCAGCGGCGCCAGGCCGGGGACGGCGACGACGTGGCCGTCGACCTCGGGGATCTCGCTGCCGGGGGCGGCGAACGGGCTCGGCCGCTGCGGCTCGGTGTGCGTCGCGAGGGCGGCGCCGTGGACCTGCAGCCCGATCGGGATCCGCTCCGCGGCCAGCCCCAGCGCCGCGGCGAGGCGCCGCCGGTTCGCGATCACCGCGGCGTTGTCGTCGTCGGTGAGGACGCCGATGTTGAGCGCATCGAAGGGCGGCGCGCTGACGCCACCGACCCTGGTGGTGAAGGCCGCGGTCGCCCCGTTCAGGTCCGCCTGCAGCCAGCGCAGGCCGTCGCTCTCGAGCCATTCCATCTCCGTAACAAAGCAGATGGAGGCGGCGGCACCGACCCTATCGGGCTCGGGCCGCTTTCAACGCTGCAGCCAGCTCCTGATCCCGGTCGCCGACCTCCCCGTCGAGCTTGGCGCCCAGCGCCGCCCGCAGGCCGCGGCCGAGCGCCGGCCCCTCGCCGACGCCGGCGGCGATCAGGTCGGCGCCGTCGATCTCCAGCCTCACCCGCCGCCACTCGGTCAGGTAGCGGTCGAGCCAGCCGGCGCCCAGCGCCCGCGCCAGCGCCAACTCGACCGGGTCGCGGCCGGCGGCCAGCTCGACCGCCTTCGAGGGACGGTCCGGCTCGGCCTCCGCCAGCTCGGTCTCGGCGCCCGCCGGACCCAGCGCCGCCGCCAGCAGCGCCCGCTCGCGGGGCGCGAAACCCCGCCACGGCGGCGTCTCCAGCAGCGCCGCCACCCGCGTCGCCAGCTCGACCCCGCCCTGGCGCGGTGCCACCAGCCCCCACTCGGCCAGCAGCGCCAGCGCCCGGGGCGCCGTCGCCTCGGCGCCGAGGCGCGCCAGCTCGGCCTGGCGCCGCTCGGCGGAGACGGTGCCGAGGTCGGCCGCGCGCAGCAGGGTTGCGGTCTGCGGCTCGGGCTCGAAGCCGAAGCGGGCCGCGTAGCGGGCGGCACGGATCGCCCGGGTCGGGTCGTCGACGAAGGAGCGCGGGTGCAGGATTCGCAGCACCCCGGCGCCAAGGTCGGCGCGGCCGCCGTGGGGGTCGATCAGCCGCGTCTCGCCCGCCAGCGGCAGCGCCATCGCGTTGATCGTGAAGTCGCGCCGGCCGAGGTCGGCCTCGATGCCGGCCGCCGGCGCCACCACCGGCAGCGCCCCTGGCTCGGGATAGGTCTCGGTGCGGGCGGCGGCGATGTCGAGCTCGTGGCCGTCGAGCTCGACCTTGGCGGTGGCGAAGCGCTCGTGCGCGGCCAGCGGCGCCGCCCCCAGCCGCGCCGCCAGCTCCCCCGGGTCACCCTCGACGACGAGGTCGATGTCGGCGCGGCCGCGGCCGAGCAGCAGGTCGCGGACGGCGCCGCCGACCAGGTAGACGGGGTCGCCGCCGGCCTCGCGCAGCGCCCCCAGCTCCGGGTAGGCGCCGCGCAGCGCCGCGGCAAGGCTCTCGATCGGGATCTCGGCACCGGGCATGGGTCCCTTCCCTACCATGATCGACTGCGCGGATGGCCAACGGGGACACAGAGGGACCCGACCGATCGCGGCGGCGCAGCGAGGAGCTGCGCGCCCGCCGCGAGCGGCGGCGGCGCCAGCTGCGGCGGCGGCGCCTCGGGGCGCTGGCGGCGCTCGTCCTCGCGATCGCGGCGGTGATCGCGGGCGTCGGCCTGCTCGCCGGCGGTGGCGGTAGAGGTTTGAGTCGGATAGCGGCACAAAGCTCGACCACGCACCCGCACGGCGGCGGTGCGGGCGAGGGCGGCGGGTCCGGGCCGGTCCGCAACGCGACCCCGCAGCCGGGCTGGAGGCCGTACACCGGGCCAGTGCCGATCCTCGAGTACCACGTGCTCGGCGCGGCGCCGGCGGACGCGCCCTATCCCGAGCTCTACGTCAGCCGCCGCGACTTCCACCGCCAGATGGACTGGCTCGAAGCGCACGGCTACCAGGCGGTGACGCTGGAACAGGTCGAGCGCGCCTGGTACCACGGTGCCACCCTGCCGCCAAAGCCGGTGGTGCTCTCCTTCGACGACGGCTACCGGCCCGACTTCACCTACGCGCTGCCGGAGCTGCGCCGCCACGGCTGGGCCGGACTGCTGAACCTGAAGACCGAAGGCTCGGGCCTCTACGAAAGCAACGTCAGGGCGATGATCGCCGCTGGCTGGGAGCTGGCCGCGCACACGATCCACCACCTCGACCTGACCGAACTCGACCCCGAGCAGCTGCACGAAGAAGTCGCCGGCTCGCGGGCGATCCTGCGGCGCGAGTACGGCGTCCCGGTGAGGGACTTCTGCTACCCCGCCGGGGATTTCGACGAAACCGTGGTCACCGCCGTCAAGGCGGCCGGCTACACCGCCGCGACCGCCGAGATCCCCGGCTACGCGACCCGCGGCCGCCCCTACGAACTCGCCCGCTTCGAGATCCTCGGCTCCAGCGGCGTCGCCGGCATGGCCGAAGACCTGCACACGGGCGAAGGCACCACCGGCGAAATCGGCGCCTGAGGGCGGCGCCGGCTCAGGGCCGGACCGGGATGCCGTCGGCGGCGAGGCGCTGCTTCGCCTCACGCACCCGGTGGGCGCCGTAGTGGAAGATCGAGGCGCAGAGGACGGCGTCGGCGCCGCCGGAGGCGATCGCCTCGCTCAGGTGCGCCAGCTCGCCGGCGCCGCCGGAGGCGATCACCGGCACCGGCACCGCGTCCGCAACGGCGCGGGTGAGCGGAATGTCATAGCCGTCGTTGGTGCCGTCGCGGTCCATGCTGGTCAACAGCACCTCCCCCGCTCCCAGCCGCACCGCCTCTTCGGCCCAGCCGACCGCGTCGCGCCCCTCGACCCGCTTGCGGCCGCCGTTGACGTAGACGCCCCAGCCCTCCCCATCGCGCTTGGCGTCGATCGCGATCACCACGCACTGGGCGCCGAAGTGCTCGGCCAGCTCGCTCAGCAGCTGCGGCCGCGCCAGCGCCGCCGAGTTGACCGAGACCTTGTCGGCGCCGGCGTCGAGCACCGCCTGGGCGTCCTGCACCGAGCGGATGCCGCCGCCGATCGTGAACGGGATGAAGACGTTGTCGGCGGTGCGGCGGGCCAGCTCGACGATCGTCTCGCGCCGCTCGTGCGAGGCGGTGATGTCGAGGAAGACAAGCTCGTCGGCGCCCTCGGCGTCGTAGCGTTCGGCCAGCTCGACCGGGTCGCCGGCATCGCGCAACCCGACGAAGTTGGTCCCCTTGACGACGCGGCCGGCGTCGACGTCGAGGCAGGGGATGACGCGTTTGAGGACCATGGGGACAAGCGTAGAGGCTGAAGGGCGGACGCTTGTGGGACCAAGCGTTGCCGAGAGGGGTCCGGTCACCCTCTGGGGGAATTCGTCGCGCGCGCTTCGCGCGCAGCTCCCTGAGATGGTGCCCGCCTATGGCGGGCAGAACATGAGATTGCATATCGCGGGCTTCGCCCAACATTCCCCCAGAGGGCGACCGGACCCCTCCCCCCAATACAGATTTCCGGGACGGCCCAGGATGTGCCCCTTCAACCGAGACAGCCCAGGGTGCACAAACACTCAGCTGAGGTGAGTGCCGAGGGACAGACCTCAGCCCTGGTCCGACTCGTCCCTCGCTGTCGGGGAGCTTCAGCAGGCTTTCCGTGGGAGGGATGTCGGTGCCCCTCCGCGGGAATGTGCGCGAAGCGGCGAAATGCAATCTGTCTCCTGCCCGCCATAGGCGGGCACCATCTCCGGGAGCCGCACCCGAAGGGTGCGCGACGAATTCCCGCGGAGGGGCACCGACATCCCTCCTTCGCAACGCCCGGCCCTGATGCTCCTCTGGCCGGGTAAGCGACTATCCGCCCAGCGCCGCGATCCCCTCGGCCACGGTGAAGCGCCGCTCGTAGAGGGCGCGGCCGACGATCGCGCCCTCGAGGTTGGGATCGGATTTGCCGGCGCGGGCGAGCGCCTGCAGGTCGGAGAGGTCGCCGACGCCGCCGGAGGCGATCAGCTGCGCGGGGGTCGCCGCGGCGATGCGCGCCAGCTCGGCCAGCGCCGGGCCCGCCATCGTCCCGTCGACGTCGATCTCGGTGCAGAGAAAGCGGGCGGCGCCGCGCTCTCCCAGCTCCGCCACCGTCGCGGCCGCGTCCCGGCCGGTCGCCTCGGTCCAGCCGGCCAGCGAGACCTCGCCGCCGCGGGCGTCGACCGAGACGACGACGCGCTCGCCGTGGTGGGCGAGGGCCGCATCGAGGAACTCGGGGTCGCGCAGGGCCGCGGTGCCGATCACCACCCGCTCCGCCCCGGCGGCGAGGACGGCGGCCACCGCGGCCTCGTCGCGCAGACCGCCGCCGACCTGGATCGGGCACTCGACCGCAGTGGCGATCCGCCGCACCGCCTCGAGGTTGCGCGGCTCCCCGGCCCTGGCGCCGTCGAGATCGACCACGTGCAGGAACTCGGCCCCTTCGCCGGCCCAGCGCCTCGCCGCGTCGACCGGGTCGGCGTCGTAGGCCGTCTCGCGCTCGTAGTCGCCCTGCAGCAGCCGCACCGCCTGGCCGCCGCGGATGTCGATCGCCGGATAGAGGATCACGCCGCGCCCCCCGGCTCAGGCCGGGACCGAAGCGCAGACCCCGGCGAAGTTGGCGAGCAGCCGCAGGCCGGCGGCGCTCGACTTCTCCGGGTGGAACTGGACGCCGAAGACGTTGTCGCGCTCGGCCGCGCAGGCGAAGCGGGTGCCGTACTCGGCGCTGCCGAGCAGCTCCTCGCGGCCCGCGGCCGGAGCGAAGGAGTGGACGAAGTAGAACGGCGTCTCCGAGGCGATCCCCTCGCTCAGGCGCGAGTCCCGCTCCCAGCGCACCGGCGCCCAGCCGATGTGCGGGACCTTGAGCCCGCCGGCGTCGAGGCCGCCGACGCTGCCGGCGAAGAGGCCGAGGCCCTCGGCGCCGCCAAGCTCAGTGCTGAACTCGAACAGCAGCTGCAGGCCGAGGCAGATGCCGAGGATCGGCACCCCGGCGCCGCGGCGGCGCTCGATCGCGCCGTCGAGGCCGAGCTCGCGGATCCGCGCCATCGCCCGCGGGAAGGCGCCGACCCCGGGCAGGACCAGGCCGTCGGCCGCTTCCAGCTCGGCGACGTCGTTGCTGATCGCCGCCGTGACCCCGACGTGCTCGAGCGCCTTCTCGACCGAGCGCAGGTTGCCCATCCCGTAATCGACTATCGCGATCCGCGTGCTCACTGGCTCAGCGTCCCCTTGGTCGAGGGCACGCCGCTCTCCTCCGGGTCGATCGAGACGGCGACGCGCAGGGCGCGGGCGAAGGCCTTGAAGGCGGCCTCGATCATGTGGTGGGCGTTGCTGCCGTAGCGGACCGAGACGTGCAGGGTCAGCTTGGCGCTGTTGGCGACGGCGCGGAAGAACTCCTCCGCCAGCTCGGTGTCAAAGCCGGCGATCGAGGTCGTCGGCAGCTCCGCGTCGAAGACGCAGAGCGGGCGGCCGGAGACGTCGATCGCGCACTCGGCCAGCGACTCGTCCATCGGCACCACGGCGGCGCCGTAGCGGCGGATCCCGGCGCGGTCGCCGAGCGCCTCGCCGAGCGCCTGCCCGAGGACGATGCCGACGTCCTCGACCGTGTGGTGGGCGCCGGTCTCGAGGTCGCCATTGGCCTGCACCCGCAAGCCCAGCCGCCCGTGGCGGGCGAGCAGGTCGAGCATGTGGTCGAGGAAGCCGACCCCGGTGGCGTTGCCGTACTCGCCGCCGTCGAGGTCGATCGCCAGCTTCACCTCGGTCTCGCCGGTCCGGCGCTCTCTCTCCGCGCTCCTGCTCATCGCCTAATCATCGCTGACTCGGCGTGGACGGGGAAGCCCTCGGCGCGGGCGAGGGCGTCGACCCGCGGCGCCAGCGCCGCCGCCGCCGCGGCCGGGATCTCGACTGTGGAGATGCGGCGACGGAAGGCGGCGGGGCCCAGCGGCCCCGAGAAGCGCCCGGCGCCACCGGTCGGCAGCACGTGGTTGGAGCCGGCGACGTAGTCGCCGAAGGCGGTGGCGCCGTAGCGACCGGCGAAGACGCAGCCGGCGGTGCGGATGCGGCCGGCGAGCAGCGAGGCGTCCTCGTCGAAGAGCTGCAGGTGCTCGGGCGCGAAGGCGTTGGCGAGGTCGGCGGCGGCCTCGAGGTCGGGCACCGCGACCAGGGCCAGCGGCGCCTCGGCGACGCTCGGCCGGGTTGCCGCGGCGCGCTCGGTTGCCGCGGCGATCGCCTCCAGCACGTGCTCCTCGACCCCGGCGACGAGCAGCGGGCCATCGGCGCCGTGCTCGGCCTGGGCGCAGAGGTCGAGCGCCGCCCACTCCGGGTCGGTGTCATGGCCGACGATCGCCATCAGCTCCGAGGGGCCGGCGAGGGAGTCGATCCCGACCAGCCCGGAGACCGCCCGCTTCGCCTCCCGCACCCAGGCGTTGCCGGGGCCGGCGATGACGTCGACGGGGTCGATCGACTCGGTCCCGTGGGCGAGCGCGAAGATCGCCTGGGCGCCGCCGATAGCGTAGATCTCCCCGATCCCGCAGAGGGCGGCCGCCGCCAGCACCAGCGGCTGCGGGTTGCCGTCGGGACCGGGCGGGGAGGCGAGGGCGATCCGCTCGACCCCGGCGACCTGGGCCGGGATCGCGCACATCAGGACGCTGGAGGGATAGGCGGCGCGTCCGCCGGGCGCGTAGATGCCGGCGGCGCCGACCGCGACCTCGCGCAGCTTCACCCGCTGGCCCTGCGGCAGCTCGACCTCGCGCTCGGGGGCGAGCTGGGCCGCGGCGACAGTGCGGATGTTGGCGGCGGCGAGCTCGAATGCCTCGCGCAGCGCCGGCCCGAGCTCGGCGAGCGCCGCCTCGGCCCGGGACGGGTCGACCCGCAGGGACTCGGGAGCGCTGGCGGTCGCGTCGAAGCGGGCGGTCAGCCGCAGCACCGCGGCGTCGCCCCCCTCGACCACCTCGCGCTCGATCGGCGCCACCTCGACCGCCGGCGCCGAGTCCGCGGCCCAGGCGCGGATCGCCGTCGCCGTCGCCGTCGCTCCCTCCCACTCGAAGCGACGCGCCTTCACCGGCTCGCCGCCGCTCGCAGCTTCGCGGTCAGCGCGTCGACCTCGGCGGCGCGCAGCTTGTGGGCCACCCGGTTGGCGACGAAGCGGGCGGTGCACTCGAGGATCTCCTCGCGCACCTCGAGGTTGTTCTCTTCCAGCGTTCGCCCGGTCGCGACCAGGTCGACGATGCCGTCGGCGAGGCCGATCAGCGGCGCCAGCTCGACCGAGCCCTTGACCTCGATCAGTTCCAGCTGGCGCCCGGTGGCCTCGAAGTGGCGCTCGGCGATCCGCGGGTACTTGGTCGCGATCCGCATCATCCCCAGCCGCCGCTGCGACTCGCCCAGGCTGGCGTCGCCGCGGCGCCCGGCCAGCACCATACGGCAGCGGCCGAAGCCGAGGTCGAGCAGCTCGTAGACCATCCGGTCGGCCTGCTCCAGCAGCACGTCCTTGCCGGTGATGCCGACGTCGGCGGCGCCGGCCTCGACGTAGGTGGGCACGTCGGAGGGGCGCATCGTCACCAGCGTCATCCCCTCCGTCTCGAAGATCAGGGAGCGCGAGTCGCCGCGCGCCGCGCCGGTGTCGACGCCGATCGCGTCGAGCATGTCGAGCGTCTCGCCGAACAGCGCCCCGCGCGGCACCGCCAGCTTCAGCGGCCCCTCGGCCTTCGCCCGGCGCGGACCGGCGACCTCGAAGCTCATCGCGACTCCCCCCGTCGCGACTCCTCCATCTGGGCGACGTGGACCCGCTCCAGGTAGAGCGCGAATCCGGCCGCCGGCAGGTCGGGGCCGAAGCGGGCGAGCAGGCCGTCGTAGCGGCCGCCGCCGCCGAGCACGTAGCCGAGCGCCGGGTCGTAGACCTCGAGGATGGCGCCGCTGTAGTAGCCGAGGTCGCGCAGCAGCCCGAGGTCGATCTGGACGCGCTCGGCGACGCCGCGCGCCTCCAGCGCCTCGTAGGTCTCCTGCAGCCGCGCCGTCGCCCGCTCGACCGCGCCGCCGCCGAGGCCGCGGGCGCGCTCGAGCACGTCCTTGCCGCCGCGCAGCTGCGAGAGCGCGACGCAGGTGGCGCACTGCTCCTCGCCGATCCCCTCGATCGCCGAGAGCTCCGCCTCCAGCCCGACCAGGTCGTGGGTTGCCAGCCGCGCCAGCACCGACTCGCGCGCCTCGCCCTCGACCCCGAGCTCGGTCAGAAGCTGGCGGAAGAGGTCGGAGTCGCCGAGGCCGATCACGGCCCGTTGCAGGCCGGCGGCGTCGAGCGCCGCCTCCAGCACCTCGATGATCTCGGCGGTGCCGTCGGGGGCCGGCGCCCCGATCAGCTCGACCCCGGCCTGGACGAACTCGCGCATCTGGCCGCGCTGCGGGCGCACGGCGCGGTAGGCGCTGGCGAGATAGCAGAGGCGCAGCGGCGGCTCGGCGCCGGCGAAGCGGCTGGCGGCGAGGCGGGCGATCGGCACCGTCATGTCGGAGCGCAGCGCCAGCAGCTCGCCGCTCTCGTCGAAGAAGCGGTAGGCGCCGGCGGCGGCGCGGCTGTCGCCGCGCGAGAGCACCTCGTCGTACTCGATCGCCGGCGTCGCCACCTCGCCGTAGCCGTGCTCCTCGAAGACCTCGATCAGGGCGCGGTTGAGCCGCCGCAGCTCCCGCATCTCCTCGGGGAGAACGTCTCTGGTGCCCGGTGGAATTGGATGAATCATCCGGCGGACCTTACGGGAGCGACGGCAAAAGCCCTGCTAAGCAGGGACCTCGGCCGAAACCCGCTCGATCTGGGCGCCGAGCCCGCGCAGGCGCTCGTCGATCTGCTCGTAGCCACGGTCGATCTGGTGGATGTCGCCGATCTCCGAGCGGCCCTCGGCGGCCAGGGCGGCGATGAGGATCGCCATCCCGGCGCGGATGTCGGGGCTGGCCGCGCGCTCGCCGTGAAGCCGGCTCGGACCGCTGACGATCGCCCGGTGGGGATCGCAGAGCGTGATCCGAGCGCCCATCGCGACCAGCTTGTCGACGAAGAAGAGGCGGTTCTCGAACATCTTCTCGAAGATCAGGATCTCGCCCCGCGCCTGCGTCGCCAGCGCCAGCGCGATCGAGGTCAGGTCGGCCGGGAAGGCGGGCCAGGGGCCGTCCTCGATCTTCGGGATCGCGTCGCCGAGGTCGGCTTCGATCTCCAGCTCCTGGTGCGGCGGCACCAGCACGTCGGTGCCCTCGACCTCCGAGCGCAGGCCGAGGCGGCGGAACTGGCGCCGCACCATCCTCAGGTCGCCGGGCTCGACGTCGCGGATCCGCAGCTCCCCCCCGGTCGCCGCGGCGAGCGCCATGAAGCTGCCGACCTCGATGTGGTCGGGGGAGATCCGGTGCTCGGCGCCGCCGAGGCGGTCGCGGCCGTTGACGGTCATCACGTTGGAGCCGATGCCGTCGACCCGGGCGCCCATCCTGGTCAGCAGCCGCGCCAAGTCCTGGACGTGCGGCTCCGAAGCGGCGTTGGCGATCACCGTCGCGCCAGGGGTCAGCGCCGCCGCCATCAGCGCGTTCTCGGTCCCCATCACCGAGGGCTCGTCCATGAAGATCTCGCAGGCGCAGAGGCCGCCGGGCGCGGTCAGCTCGATCCAGCGGTCGCCGTCGACGCGGGCGCCGAGGTCCTTGAAGGCGTCGAGGTGGGCGTCGAGGCGGCGGCGGCCGATGAAGTCGCCACCGGGTGGAGGCATCCGCGCCTCGCCGAAGCGCGCCAGCAACGGCCCCGCCAGCAGGAAGGAGGCGCGGATCCGATTCGAGAGACCCTCGTCGACGGCGCCGCTGGCGACGCCGCGGGCGCAGAGGCGGACGCTGTTGTCGGCGACCCACTCGACCTCGACCCCGAGCTGCTCGAGCAGCGCGATCTGGGCCTCGGTGTCGCGGATTCGCGGCACCCGGTGCAGCAGCAGTTCCTCCTCGGTCAGCAGGCAGGCGGCGAGGATCGGCAGCGCCGCGTTCTTGTTGCCGGCGACGGTGAGCTCGCCGGAGAGCGGCGCCCCGCCCGTGATCACGAATTTCTCCATCGGCCCGGCTAGGGTAACGACCGCCCCGCGGGGAGACGGCGGTGAGCGCCGGCGACCGCGCCCGCCGCGCGGTTGCCAATCCTCCGCCGACGCCCTAGGATTCCCGCAGCGAGGCGGTCCGGAGCGTGGCGCCAAGCCACAGCGAAGCTCCGTCAACACGCCTCACACCGCGCTTCTGGGGTTCGCAGCGCCACTGGTCCGGCCAGTAGCGCTGCGGCATGCCAGAGCCAAATCCAGCCCCTCCCTGCAACTCCCGTTGCAATTCCAGCATGCCGTCCGCCAGCCGGCGTAGCTTACGAACCCATGTTCGATCCAAAGACATCACTCAGCGGACGGCTCACCGACGCCGTCGACCTCCTGATCGACTTCGCAACCCTCGGCGAGTACGGGCTGGAGCCCGTTGGGAGAACTCGCCGAGCCTGCGAAGCCGACTGCAGGAGCCGCGGTCCGAAGAGCCTCTACCAGGAAGCACCCCGCGGCCCGCGACGGAGTCAGGCGCGGGTTCGGGGCGTCCGAGAAGCAAGCGGGAAGACGCCGGCACGTGGCGCCGCGTGGCAGCGCCACGCAAGCCGCGGGTCGGTGGCTTAGCGCGCCGCTAATCGGGCGCATCCGGCCCGCGACTTACTCCGTCGCGGGCCGCACTACAAGAACCGGCGGCGACCTACTCTCCCAGGGGGTTGCCCCCCAAGTACCATCGGCGCTGAGTGGCTTAACTGCTCTGTTCGGAATGGGAAGAGGTGTCTCCCACTCGCTATGCGCCACCGGAAATATTGCGAGACCGCCCCGGTGGAGCTTGAAAACCGCACAAGGCCGCAAAAGGTAAGTAATAAATCCGTCAAGCCCTCGACCCATTAGTACCGGTCAGCTGAGCACATTACTGCGCTTACACCGCCGGCCTATCAACCTGGTGGTCTACCAGGGGTCTTACTCCCTCTAGGGGATGGGAGAGCTCATCTCGAGGACGGCTTCCCGCTTAGATGCTTTCAGCGGTTATCCGTTCCGTGCGTAGCTAATCTGCGATGCCCTTGGCAGGACAACAGATACACCAGCGGCACGTTCATCCCGGTCCTCTCGTACTAGGGATGACTCCTCTCAACTCTCCAACGCCCACAGCAGATAGGGACCGAACTGTCTCACGACGTTCTGAACCCAGCTCGCGTACCGCTTTAATGGGCGAACAGCCCAACCCTTGGGACCTACTCCAGCCCCAGGATGCGACGAGCCGACATCGAGGTGCCAAACCGGTTCGTCGATGTGGACTCTTGGAACCGATAAGCCTGTTATCCCCGGAGTACCTTTTATCCGTTGAGCGACGGCGCTTCCACTTGCTACCGCCGGATCACTAAGCCCAACTTTCGTTCCTGCTCGACCCGTCGGTCTCGCAGTCAAGCTCCCTTGTTGCCTTTACACTCTACGCACGATTTCCAACCGTGCTGAGGGAACCTTTGGGCGCCTCCGTTACTCTTTAGGAGGCGACCGCCCCAGTCAAACTGCCCACCTGACACTGTTCACCGCCCGGATCACGGCACGGTGTTAGAAGCCCAGACTACCAAGGGTGGTATCTCAAGGGTGACTCCCCAGCAGCCAAAGCCGCTGGTTCAAAGTCTCCCACCTATCCTGAGCGAGATACCCCAGACTCCAATATCAAGTTGCAGTAAAGGTTCACGGGGTCTTTCCGTCTAGCTGCGGGTACTCGGCATCTTCACCGAGACTTTAATTTCACCGAGCCTCTCGTTGAGACAGCGTCCAACTCGTTACGCCATTCGTGCAGGTCGGAACTTACCCGACAAGGAATTTCGCTACCTTAGGACCGTTATAGTTACGGCCGCCGTTTACCGGGGCTTAGCTTCACTGCTTCGCACCGAAGTGCTAACAAGTCCGCGTAACCTTCCGGCACCGGGCAGGCGTCAGCCCCTATACGTCGTCTTACGACTTAGCAGAGGCCTGTGTTTTTGGTAAACAGTCGGTTGGACCAATTCACTGCGGCCCCCTCAGGCTCCCTCCGTATGGAGTTCACCCTACCGGGGCGTCCCTTCTCCCGAAGTTACGGGACGATTTTGCCGAGTTCCTTAACGAGAGTTAGCTCGCTCACCTCAGTATGTTCTACTTGTCCACCTGTGTCGGTTATCGGTACGGGCACGCGAATCCTGCCTAGAGGCTTTTCTTGGAGGCATGGGATTGGGGACTGGCCGGCGGTCAAGCCAGCTGGCATCGCACCTCGCGTCAAAACGCCGCTGCGGATTTCCCTACAGCGACTAGCTACGTGCTTGCCCCAGGACGACCATCGCCTGGGATCCCTTACCCTTCCCCGTCCCCCCATCGGTCATAACGGAAACGACGTGGTACAGGAATATCAACCTGTTGGCCATCGGCTACGCCTTTCGGCCTCGCCTTAGGTCCCGACTAACCCTGAGCAGACGAACTTTACTCAGGAAACCTTGGACAATCGGTGGTGGGGAGTCTCACCCCACTTTCGTTACTCATGCCGGCATTCTCACTTCCAACCGCTCCACGGAGCCTTACGACGCCGCTTCACGCAGTTGGAACGCTCTCCTACCGCGTGCAGAACCCGCAGGCCTGCACACCCATAGCTTCGGAGGCTAGCTTTAGCCCCGTTGAATTATCCGCGCCCGAACACTTGACCAGTGAGCTGTTACGCACTCTTTCAAGGGTGGCTGCTTCTAAGCCAACCTCTTGGTTGTCTCTGCATTCGGACATCGTTTGCCACTTAGCTAGCACTTGGGGTCCTTAGCTGATGGTCTGGGTTGTTTCCCTCTCGCGTACGAAGTTTATCCCCCGCACACTGACTGCCGAGTTAACCGTAACGGTCTTCGGAGTTTGCCTGAAGTCGGTAACCTGGTAGGGCCCCTAATCCAAACAGTGCTCTACGGCCGCAACGCAATCACTCGACGCTATACCTAAATATATTTCGGAGAGAACCAGATATCTCTGAGCTTGATTAGCCTTTCACTCCGATCCACAGGTCATCCGCCCAGTTTTCAACCTAGGTCGGTTCGGCCCTCCACGAGGTCTTACCCCCGCTTCAGCCTGCCCATGGATAGCTCGCTCAGTTTCGGGTCTACCGCCAGTGACTGTGTCGCCCTATTCAGACTCGCTTTCGCTACGGCTCCGCTCATCGCTTAACCTTGCCACTGACGAGTAACTCGCCGGCTCGTGATGCAAAAAGCACGCCGTCACACCCGAAGGTGCTCCGACCACTTGTAAGTCTACGGTTTCAGGTACTATTTCACTCCCCTTCAGGGGTTCTTTTCACCTTTCCCTCACGGTACTAGTTCACTATCGGTCACCAGGTAGTACTTAGCCTTGGAGGGTGGTCCCCCCAGGTTCAGACCACGTTTCACGGGTGTGGTCTTACTCAGGAACATCAATCGACAGATCAGCGCGTTTTCACCTACGGGACGATTGCCCTCTGTGGTGCGAGGTTCCACTCGCTTCGGCTAACACCTGATTTTGTAACTGTCGCCGAGCCAGGCACGGCTCGGGCATGACGTCCTACAACCCCCGACAGGCAACGTGTGCCCACTTACACCTGTCAGGTTTGGGCTGATCCCCTTTCGCTCGCCACTACTAAGGGAGTCTCGGTTGATTTCTTTTCCTCGGGCTACTTAGATGTTTCAGTTCGCCCGGTTCCCTTCCGGCGGCTATGTATTCACCGCCGGATGACGCCGCATTACCGGCGCCGGGTTTTCCCATTCGGAAATCCGCGGGTCAAAGGCTGTTCAGCGCCTAACCGCGGCTTATCGCAGCCGTCCACGTCCTTCATCGACTCCTGGTGCCAAGGCATCCACCGTAAACTCTTACTATCTTGACGGTGAGCGACCCGCACACCGAAGTGTCCGGGTCGTTAATTAAATACCCATATTGGCCTTGTGCAGTTTTCAAGGTCCACCGAGGCGCACCACGGAGTTCTTCCGTGGTGGTCTCTCAAAACTGAGCAGCGTTCCCACCGACCCGAAAGTCAGTGGGGAGCCCGGTCGACGTTCTAGAGAAATCTCCCTAGAAAGGAGGTGATCCAGCCGCAGCTTCCGCTACGGCTACCTTGTTACGACTTCACCCCAATCACGGGCCCCACCTTCGACGGCTCCCTCCTTGCGGTTAGGCCACCGGCTTCGGGTGTTGCTCGCTTTCGTGGTGTGACGGGCGGTGTGTACAAGGCCCGGGAACGTATTCACCGCGGCATTGCTGATCCGCGATTACTAGCAACTCCACCTTCATGGAGGCGAGTTTCAGCCTCCAATCCGAACCGAGACGCACTTTATGGGATTTGCTCCACCTCGCGGTATTGCTGCCCTTTGTATGCGCCAATGTAGCACGTGTGTAGCCCTGGACATAAGGGGCATGATGACTTGACGTCATCCCCACCTTCCTCCGGTTTGTCACCGGCAGTCTCCCATGAGTCCCCAACTGAATGATGGCAACATGGAACGGGGGTTGCGCTCGTTGCGGGACTTAACCCAACATCTCACGACACGAGCTGACGACAGCCATGCACCACCTGTGACAGTGTCCCGAAGGAAAACCGTGTTTCCACGGCGGTCACTGACATGTCAAGCCCAGGTAAGGTTCTTCGCGTTGCGTCGAATTAAACCACATGCTCCGCTGCTTGTGCGGGCCCCCGTCAATTCCTTTGAGTTTTAGCCTTGCGGCCGTACTCCCCAGGCGGGGTACTTAGTGCGTTAG
>Ga0265338_10000508_pt1 | contig 68840 bp, 67 predicted proteins | sample 42126metaG_FD_193579 | JGI IMG/M metagenome (GOLD analysis project Ga0265338, IMG submission 193579) | Rhizosphere microbial communities from Carex aquatilis grown in University of Washington, Seatle, WA, United States - 4-21-26 metaG | ecosystem: Host-associated > Plants > Roots > Rhizosphere...
GTGCGCGCGTAAGGGACACTGAGCATGGGCCCCGCGCAGGCGTGGGGCTGGAGCCAGGCGCCAGGGCGCCCGCTCCAGCCGGCACGCCGGCGCGGGGCGACACGGAGAGAAAACGATTATGAGCAACAAACCCATCCGCCTGTCCGTGAAGGGCGTGAACAAGCGCTTCGGCGGCCTGCAGGCGCTCTCGGACGTGGGCCTGCAGATCGAGCAGGGCACGATCTACGGCCTGATCGGCCCGAACGGCGCGGGCAAGACGACGTTCTTCAACGTGATCACCGGCCTGTACACGCCGGACTCGGGCGAATTCAGACTCGACGGCGAGGCCTACACGCCGACCGCGGTCTATCAGGTGGCGAAGGCGGGCATCGCGCGCACCTTCCAGAACATCCGGCTCTTCGGCGGCATGACCGCGCTGGAGAACGTGATGGTGGGCCGCCACGTGCGCACGAAGCACGGGCTGCTCGGCGCCGTGTTCCAGACGCCCTCGGAGCGCAGGGAAGAGCGCGAGATCAAGGAACGCGCGCTGGAGCTGCTCGACTACGTGGGCATCACGCAGTACGCGGACTACACCTCGCGCAACCTCTCGTACGGCCACCAGCGCCGTCTGGAGATCGCGCGGGCGCTGGCGACCGATCCGAAGCTGCTCGCGCTCGACGAGCCGGCGGCCGGCATGAACGCGACCGAGAAGGTCGAACTCACGCGCCTGCTCGACAAGATCCGCGCGGACGGCAAGACGATCCTGCTCATCGAGCACGACGTGAAACTGGTGATGGGCCTGTGCAACCGCATGACAGTGCTCGACTATGGCAAGGTGATCGCCGAGGGGCTGCCGCACGACGTGCAGAAGGACCCGAAGGTGATCGAGGCATATCTGGGCGCAGGGGTGCACTGATGGCGAAGTCAATTCTCAGGATCAAGGGCCTGCAGGTCAATTACGGCGGCATTCAGGCTGTCAAGGGCGTCGACCTCGATGTGAAGGAAGGCGAGCTCGTCACGCTGATCGGCGCGAACGGCGCGGGCAAGACCACGACGATGAAGGCGATCACGGGTCTCAAACCCTATACGGCGGGCGACATCGAGTACGACGGCCAGTCGATCCGGGGCGTGCCGGCGCACGAGCTGCTCAGGCGGGGGCTGGCGATGGTGCCGGAGGGCCGCGGCATCTTCGCGCGCATGTCGATCCTCGAAAACATGCAGATGGGCGCGTACCTGCGCCGCGACAACGACGGCATCCGGAAGGACATCGAGCGCATGTTCGGCTTCTTCCCGCGGCTGAAGGAGCGCGCGACGCAGCTCGCGGGCACGCTCTCGGGGGGCGAGCAGCAGATGCTGGCGATGGCGCGCGCGATCATCTCGAAGCCGAGGCTGCTGCTGCTCGACGAGCCGTCGATGGGACTCTCGCCGATCATGGTCGAGAAGATCTTCGAGGTGGTGCGCGAGATCTCGAAGGACGGCATCACGGTGCTGCTCGTGGAGCAGAACGCGCGCCTCGCGCTGCAGGCGGCCAATCGCGGGTATGTGATGGACTCCGGGCTCGTCACGATGGAAGGCGACGCGAAGCAGATGCTCGACGATCCGAAGGTGCGCGCCGCTTATCTGGGCGAGTGACGCACGGATATCGGTGAAGTAACGCTATCCTCTCATGCAGCTCGTGCTTGCGGGCACGGGCTGCATCAATGGGCCACTTCGGCCTGGTGCAGTACCGGCAGTGTAATTTCCAATCCTGATCCAACAAGGGAATAACAAAAATGTACAAGTCGCTTCTCACTGGCGGTGCAGTCGCCGCGGCGCTTTCTTTCGCGCTCTGCAATACGGCCTCGGCCGATACGACCGTAAAGATCGGCCACGTCTCGCCTCTCACGGGCGGCTCGGCTCACCAGGGCAAGGACAACGAAAACGGCGCTCGCCTCGCGATTGAAGAGATCAACGCGAAGGGCCTCGTGATCGGCGGACAGAAGGTCACGCTCCAGCTCGACCCGCAAGACGACGCGGGCGACCCGCGCCAGGCAACGCAGGTTGCGCAGAAGCTCGTCGACGACAAGGTCGTTGCCGTCGTCGGTCACGAAACGTCGGGTACGTCGATCCCCGCGTCGAAGATCTACAGCGATGCCGGCATCGTGCAGATCTCGCCGTCGGCGACGAATCCGACCTACACGCTGCAAGGCTTCAAGACGACCTACCGCGTCGTCGCGACCGATGCGCAGCAAGGTCCGGCGCTCGCGAGCTACGCCGCCAAGTCGATGGGCGTGAAGAAGGTGGCGATCGTCGACGACTCGACGTCATACGGTCAGGGCCTCGCCCAGGAGTTCGAAAAGGCGGCGAAGGCTGCGGGCCTGACCGTCGTGTCGCATGACGCGACGAGCGACAAGGCCATCGACTTCCGCGCGATTCTCACGAAGATCAAGGGCGAGAATCCCGACGCGATCATGATCGGCTCGATGGACGCCACGGGTGGCCCGTTCGCGAAGCAAGCGAAGCAGCTCGGCCTGCGTGCGAAGATCCTCGCTGGCGACGGCGTGTGCACGGCCAGCATCGTCGAACTGGCAGGCGCGGCCGCTGACAACATCGTCTGCTCCCAGGCTGGTGTCGGCCTCGATCAAATGGCGGGCGGCGCCGCATTCGCGGCCAAGTACAAGCAGCGTTATGGTCAGGACGTCGTGCTGTACTCGCCGTACACGTACGACGCCGTCTACATCATCGTCGATGCGATGAAGCGCGCGAACTCGACCGAACCCGCGAAGATCCTTGCTGCCATGCCCACGAGCGATTACAAGGGCGTGATCGGCGAGACGACGTTCGATGCCAAGGGCGACCTGAAGCATGGCGTCATTTCGATCTACGGCTACAAGGACGGCAAGCGCACGTTCATCAACAAGGTGTCGATGTAAAGCCGCACCGGGTCATACCGCGGCGGTGGCGCAAGCAAGGCGAGGCCGCTCTCAACGTCGTTGGCGAACGCAGCCACGACATCCTGCGAGCAGCCTTCGCTGAGCACAGCCAATTGATGCTGCCGCTGCCCGTTGTGACTGGCAGAAAATGCCTGCGCAGCGTCCATATGGCCGGGAAAAAGAAAAAGGGTTACGTGAATTTCACGTAACCCTTTTTTGATTTTATTGGTGCGGCTGCAGGAACGGAACAGATCCTTGTCTTGCCCACCAGTGAAGGATCAGTGGAATTTACCGACCTCTTCATGCCCCCATAAATGCCCCCAGTTTTTGGTAACACTCTGGTTCGATTTTTTCAATCCGAGCTCAGCGCCCCAAATAGGCCTGCGCGGAACTTCGTATCAGCGATCGGTCACTGGACGTCAGTGTAACGTACTGTACGAGGCTGGACGAAAGCCTCGACTCCATCCGCAGACAAACTTACTGCCGAATCGTCGGTCTACAGAGAGGAGAAATAACCTACCCTCGCAAATGCTGAACAGTATTTCAGATCAAGGACAGAACTCCTGATATTAACCAGCGCATCTAGGTGCGCGTCCCTGCTAGACAGCCTCAATCCATCCGACCAAATCGGCTTCGTAAGCTTGGTTAGTTTTCACCAGTCCCCTGTGAACCAAATCCCGATGCAACATGGGCTCTATGACTGTTGCGAGCCTATCCAGAGCCTGCTCGCGTCTCAAAGCTGGCGCGGATGGCTCGGCGTCGAACAATTGATCGGCAAATTTCTCCATGGACGGTGAACGCTTGCCCTCCGCATCGACCGCCAGCGGTATGACGAGCGAGCGCTGGCGGTGCTTCTCGTCGGTGGCGACCACATGCCAAAGCGACAGCACGCCAAGGCGTCCTGCCGAGCCATTCACCGACAAGCCCAAGTCCTCAGCCGCCGTCGCCCTAAGGGCATCAAGGTAGCCAGCGATCAGCGGATGGTCGAGGCCCAGCAAGGATAGACGCTCGTCGGCCAAGGCCCGGTCGCGGTCAGACACGAAGCTGGCTTCGACCGTGGCTCCATCGGCGCCCACGACTTGCCACGCGCCGGGACCCGCAGGCACGAACTTCTTGCCATCCGATTCGACGGCCGCTTGGATGAATCGCTCCAACGCGCCCATGCCTGCCGACGTGTCCGACAGCGGCTTGTATTCGTCGATATTGAAGCCGCCGAGGTCTTGGAACAATTCAAAGACCACAGCCTGCGCCTGGCTCGCGTTGGTCATCGCGGCCTCCAACTCGACGCGTGTGCGTTTGAGCTCTGGATCGCCGAGCGCCTCGGCATAGAGCTTCTCGTAGCTCAGACGTTCGGAGAGCTGACCCAAGATTTGGGAGCGCAGGTCCTCGGCGATCTCGCCGCGCTCGTCGACTTTGCCCAGCGTCTTGGCGATCTCGGTGAGTTTCTCGTCGAGCAGCAGGAAAATCTTGCCCTCGATCGTGTCAGACAACACCAGGTTATAGACCTGGGCGGTGTGCTTTTGGCCGTAGCGGTGGATACGCCCGATGCGTTGTTCCATGTCCATCGGGTTCCACGGCAGATCGAAATTGAATAGCACGCGGGCGTGCTGCATGTTGAGCCCCTCGCGACCTGCTGCGGTGCAGATCATCACGCGTGGCCCATCTGCCTGCTTGAAGCGCTTTTCGGCCGCCGATTTGCTGCCATGGTCGCCGCCTTTGAGGACCACCACGCCTTGGCCCGGATACTCGCGTTCGATCATCTGGCCCAGCATCTCGACGCTGCCTAGGTAGGTCGCAAAGATCACCACGCGCTCGCCCTCGTCTTGTCGCCAGAGCGCTCCCAATGCCAACAACAGCTTTTGGACCTTGGTCTCGGGCTCCTCGGGGAGCCTGCGCAGCAAGTCCTTAATGCGCAGTCGCTCCTCCGGTAAAGCGAGGGCGACCGAGGCCACAGCCGAATCCTCGGTCGCCGCCAACGCGACCTCGTCGGACACGCTGGAGGCCATGTCCATGGCCGTGACGCGCCAAGCTGCCAAGGCTTGCCACCAGCTTTGAAGTAGCAAGTTGTCGCTAAATTCCACGCCAGCGTCGCCGGGTCTTGCAGCCCGCGCAGCGGCATCCCGTTCTCCTTACGGAACTCGTCGGGAGTTAGGGTCGTTTCGCGGACAACCTGGATGGCCGCCTTGTGTTCCAACAGACGGGCCTTGAGCTGGTTGTGGAAGTCCAACTCATAGAGGTAAATCTCAGCCGATCTGTTGTCGTCGTCGAAGAGGCCGGGTTCTCGAAGAAGGCGGGTGGCCGCAGCCTTGTTCATCAGAATGGCCGAGCTTTCGCGCTCGGATTTCTCGACGATAGACTGCGGACGGCAGTATTTGTGGACATCCTCTGGCACTACTGCCATCCACAGATCAACCGGCGACTCACTGCTCTCGCGCAAGTGATCGGCGATCGCATCGGAATACAACGACACCGCCTTGTGGATAGCTTGGTGGCGGTCTGAAATGCGAATTGCCTTGGCGAGTTCCTCTTCGTCGATTTCCAACCAGACCTCCGGCTTTGACGGCCACTCGACGCCAAACAAGGCTTGGAAGCCTGGAAATAAGGTGTGGTTGGGGTCGTCCGGTCGCGCCGGAGCAATCGGCTTGGACATCTTGTCCACGCACTTCGAATAGCGGGCTAGGCCGCCAGCGGTAGAAACAACGCCAATACGCAGTTTCCCGGCGCCTTTGCCACCGTCCATCGGGCCATACAAAAGCAGACCGTCCTTTGGATGCGCCATGCGCTGCCCATAGCCGAACAAGAGCTCGGGCTCAGCGAGTTCCATTAGGGTGGGGTCAAAACTCATCGGGCGGCCTCATCTTCTTCGACCTCGTCGAGATCGTCCAGGTCCTCGTCGGGTTCCTCCACCGCGTCGATATCGATCGAGGGCGTCAAATCAGACAAGCCCGCAGGGGCGGTGAAGACGATCGGTGTCGCACCAATTGCGATATGGCGATCGGAACCGACAGGAAGGCGGATTTCCGATTGGCCGTTGGCCACCAGAGTAAGGAATGCACGAAGAAAGCCGCGCCAGCGGTCGTTCCACCAGCTCCGGCAGAAACTCATGCGTAGTCGATGGGCCTTCGCGGGAGCTTCCATGGGCTTGCCTTGGTCGTCGGTGAAGACGATGGTCGAACGGAGCTCGATTCGCCAAGGATCATCAAACGCCGGAACCATGCCAACGGCATAAGACCAATTAGCCTTGCGCTTTTCACTTCGCCCATGCAACGCCTTCTTACGAGTGCGCCCAGGCGCCGAAGAGCCGCGTTGATAGCTGCATCGCTCATCGGACGCTGGGTCGAACGTGCCCCCGGAAATACGTAGCGGCCGTTGCCGGTCAACGCTTGAAGCTCTCGCAGGATCTGAACAGCCTGGGTTGCGAGCGGAACCAGATGCTCGGTCTTGGTCTTCGTAACGAGGTATCTCCACTCACCCTTATCGAGATCGAACTGAGCCCACTCGGCCTTGCGAAGCTCACCGGGCCGAGTGAATAGCAAAGGGGCGAGCCTCAACGCACACAGGACGGGAAACGTACCGGAAAAACCATCGAATGCCCGAAGCATGGCGCCGACTTTCGCTGGCTCTGTAATCGAAGCGAAATGCGTGGTCTGCGCCGGAGGAATGGCATTGACCAAGTCGCGAGCCGGATCAAACTTACAATAACCTTCCTTGATCCCATAACGGAATGCGCGACTGATTTCGCCACGAACCTTGTGAGCGGTAAAACGGGCACCACGGCTGTCGATCCGCTTGAGGACCGCCAAGACTTCGGGTGCGTCGATCTCCGCTACCGGCCGCTTCCCGAGCCAAGGAAAAACATCCTTCTCGAATCGAGCTTTGGTCTTGGCCATCGACCCAGCCGTAACATACGGTTTGAGTTCATCCATCCAGCCGAGCGCGACCATCTCGAAGGAATTGGTCGCTGCGAGGAGGGCTGCCCGCTTATCAGCTTTCTTCACTTCACCGGGATCGACGCCAGCCGCAAGCTTCTTTCGGGCGTCCTCACGCTTCTCCCGGGCAGCAGCCAACGGCACATCTGGGTACACGCCCAAGGCCAGCCGCTTCTCTTTGCCCAAGAAACGGTATTTGAGCCGCCAATACTTCCCGCCAGACGGTGAAACCTCGAGGTACATGCCGCCGCCATCAGCTAGGCGGTACGGCTTTTCACGGGGAGCGGCTTTGCGAATCGCGACGTCGGTCAACGGCATAAGGCATCTACCTTACAGCGCCAGGGGGCACTTTTCCGGGGGCATTTGCCAAACTGAAGAAGTTCCCCCGGCGGTGCCCCCACATGCCCCCGGATTCAGGCGGGCACCGTTGGACAACATCGGAATAAAAAAACCCGCGAAGCCTTATGCTATCACGGGTTTCAAGATTTCCAAGGATGCTCTTGGATAGGTAATTGGTGCCGGCTGCAGGACTCGAACCCGCCACCTGATGATTACAAATCAACTGCTCTACCAGATGAGCTAAGCCGGCGTAGCGCGCAATTCTACTTCATTTCACGATCTTGAGGTGTCCCTTACCGCCCTTCGCGCCTTCGTCCGCGGCCTTTGCCGGCGCGGACTCAGCCGGTTCGGCAGGCTCATCGTCGCGCACGTTTTCGTGGGCCTCGTGAGCCTCGGGCGCAGCCAGCTCCTCGTGCTCGTCCTGCGCCGAAGGCAGCACTTCGTCGGCATCGCCCGGCGCGGTTTCGACCGGAAACGCCATCCCCTGCCCGTTCTCGCGCGCGTAGATCGCGAGAACGTTCGCCACCGGCACCTCGATCTTGTGCGACTTGCCGGAAAAGCGGGCGTGAAACTCGATCATCTCGTTGCCCATCTGCAGCTGGCTCGTGGCCTCGAAGCTGATGTTCAGGACGATCTCGCCATCGCGCACGAACTGGCGCGGCACGCGCGTCTGGTTGTCGACCCGCACCGCGATATGCGGCGTGAAGCCATTGTCGGTGCACCACTCGTACAGCGCGCGAAGCAGGTACGGCTTCGTGGAAATCTCTTGCATCAACGATCCTTTGCCGGAACCGCATGCGGCGCCCGAACCTCCGCACACCGCATGCCGTCCCTGATTGCCTTGCCCGCAGGCGCTTAGCGGCGCATCACCTTTTCCGACGGCGTCAGCGCTTCGATATAGGCCGGGCGGCTGAAAATGCGCTCGGCGTACTTCATCAGCGGTGCAGCGTTCTTCGACAGTTCGATACCGTAGTGATCGAGGCGCCACAGCAGCGGCGCAATCGCGACGTCGAGCATCGAGAACTCTTCGCCCAGCATGTACTTGTTCTTCAGGAAGATCGGCGCGAGCTGCGTGAGGCGGTCGCGGATCGCGAGGCGCGCCTTCTCGTGGTTCTTCTCGGCGGCCTTGCCCTTCTCGTTTTCGAGCGTGCTGACGTGCACGAACAGCTCCTTCTCGAAGTTGAGCAGGAACAGGCGCGCGCGGGCGCGCTGCACCGGGTCGGCCGGCATCAGTTGCGGGTGCGGGAAGCGCTCGTCGATGTACTCGTTGATGATGTTCGATTCGTACAGAATCAGGTCGCGTTCGACCAGAATCGGCACCTGACCGTACGGATTCATCACGGCAATGTCTTCCGGCTTGTTGAACAGGTCGACGTCGCGGATTTCGAAGTCCATGCCCTTTTCGAACAACACCAGCCGGCAACGCTGGGAGAACGGGCAGGTAGTGCCGGAGTACAGAACCATCATGATTTACATTTCCTCAATAAACCCAAAAGGCCAGCGGGCAAACAAACCGTCAGACGGTTTCCGGACGGTTTCCTCGCGGCGCCAGCCCCACGTCGGTCAGGACGTGCCTATTTGATATCTTTCCAGTACGCGGCGTTCAGTCGCCACGCAAAAAAGCTCAGGACGCCGAGGAACAGCAGCACCCACACGCCAAGCTGCTTGCGGGTCTTCTGCTCCGGCTCGGACATCCAGCCGAGGTACGCCACCAGATCGGCCACGGCAGCATCATAATCCACCGGCGACAGCGTCCCCGGTGTGACCTGCTGGAACCCCGTGAAACGATGGACCTTTTCCCCGGTTTCCTCGTCCACCGTGTCTTCGAACTTCGCCGTGCGGATGCCCTGCAACTGCCACAACACGTGCGGCATGCTCACGTTGTCGAACACGCGGTTGTTCCAGCCGGTCGGACGCGTGTCGTCCCGGTAGAAGCTGCGCAGGTACGTGTACAGCCAGTCACGGCTGCGCGCGCGCGCTTCCACGGAAAGGTCCGGCGGCGCCACGCCGAACCACGCTTTAGCGTCGTCCGGCCGCATCGCGATCGACATCGTGTTGCCGACCTTGTCGGTCGTGAACAGGAGATTGTCCTCGATCTGCTTCTGCGCAATGCCGAGATCCTGCAACCGGCTATAGCGCATCAGGTTCGCACTGTGGCAGCTTAGACAATAGTTTACAAACAATTGCGCGCCATGTTGCAGTGAAGCAAGATTCTCGCCGTTATCGGGAGCGCGGTCGAGCGGAATGTTTTCCTGGGCACGCGCCGGCGCAACCGTCAGCGCGCAGACGAGCGCCAGCGCGGCCACGCCGAACCCGGCGCCCAGGCGGTTGAGCGCCGCGAAGAGGGATCTTTTCGTCATGTTTTCCTCGTGCACGGTCAGGAGTTAATGGGGCTTGAACCGCACGCGCTCGGGCGGTTGCTTGAAGGTGCCAAGCCGCGTCCAGAACGGCATGCCGAGGAAAAACGCGAAGTAGATGAGCGCACAGATCTGCGCGATAGTCGTCGCCGCCGGCGACGGGGGTTTCGTCCCCAAAAATGCCAGCGTCAGGAACACGACGACGAAGATCCCGAGGAAAACTTTGTGGAACAGCGGCCGGTAGCGGATCGACTTGACCGGCGCCTGGTCGAGCCACGGCAGGAAGAAGAGCGAAATCACCGCCGATCCCATCACCACGACGCCCCAGAATTTCGATTCGGTGAAGTACATCGCGAGGATCACGAGGACCGCCAGCACCGGCAGCCCCGCGCGCCACTTGCCGCGTGCGCGCACGAGCGCGAGCAGTCCAAGCAGCGCGATCACGATCATCAGGACGATCTTGAACGGGTCGGTGGTGGCGCGCAGCATTGCGTAGAACGCGGTGAAGTACCAGACCGGCGCGATTTCGGGCGGCGTCTGCAGCGGATTCGCGGGGATGAAGTTGTTCGCTTCGAGGAAGTAGCCGCCCATCTCCGGCGCGAAGAACACGATCGCCGCGAAGATCATCAGGAAGATGCACACGCCCATGAAGTCGTGCACCGAATAATAGGGATGGAACGGTATGCCGTCGAGCGGAACGCCATCCGCGTCCTTTTTCTCCTTGATCTCGATGCCGTCCGGGTTGTTCGAGCCGACTTCGTGCAGCGCAATGACGTGTGCGAACACGAGCGCCAGCAGCACGAGCGGAATCGCTATCACGTGCAGCGCGAAGAAGCGGTTGAGCGTGACGTCGGAGACGACGTAATCGCCGCGGATCCAGAGCGACAGGTCCGGCCCGATGAACGGGATCGCCGAGAACAGGTTCACGATCACCTGCGCGCCCCAGAACGACATCTGTCCCCACGGAAGCAGATAGCCGAAGAACGCCTCGGCCATCAGGCACAGGAAGATCGCGCAGCCGAAGATCCAGACGAGTTCGCGCGGCTTGCGGTAGGAACCGTACAGGAGCCCGCGAAACATGTGCAGATAGACGACGATGAAGAACATCGAGGCGCCCGTCGAGTGCATGTAGCGGATCAACCAGCCCCACGGCACCTCGCGCATGATGTACTCGACCGACGCGAACGCGAGCGTCGAGTCGGGTTTGTAGTTCATGGTGAGGAAGATGCCGGTGACGATCTGGTTCACCAGCATGAGCAGCGCGAGCGAGCCGAAGAAGTACCAGAAGTTGAAGTTCTTCGGCGCGTAGTACTCGGAGAGGTGCGCCTTCCAGGTCGCGGTGAGCGGGAAACGCCTGTCGATCCAGCCGAGGACGCCCGTCGTCTCAACCTTGTTGCCGGTTCCCGTCGCCATCACGATTCTCCTTGTTCGTCCTTGCCGATCACGACCTGCGTCTGGGACGCAAACATGAACCGGGGGATATCGAGGTTCTGCGGCGCGGGCTTGTTCTTGAACACGCGCCCTGCGAGATCGTAGGTGGAGCCGTGGCATGGGCAGAGGAAGCCGCCGGGCCAGTTGTCGGGGAGATTGGGCTGCGGGCCTTCCTGGAAGCGCGGCGTCGGCGTACAGCCCAGATGCGTGCACACGGCTACCGCCACGAGGATATTCTTACGCTCGGGACGCGAACGGAATTCGTTCTTGCAGTAGTCCGGCATGGGCATCGAGAACGGATTCTCGGACTTGGGGTCCGCCAGATCGGGGGTGGCCTTCACGACATCGGCCATCATGCGGTCGGTGCGGTTCAGGATCCAGACCGGCTTGCCGCGCCAGGCCACGGTCATCATGCTGCCCGGTTCGAGGTTGCCGATGTCGGCCTCGACCGGTGCGCCCGCGGCGCGGGCCTTCTCGGATGGTGCAAACGAAGCTACGAAGGGTACGACTGTGGCAACGCCTCCTATGCCACCTGCTACGGACGTCGCAATCAGCCATGTACGGCGATTACCGTCGACGCCGTCATTTTCTTTGTCTTGCATCGCATCGCCCCACTTCTGAGTTGGATTTATCCGTCACATCGTGTTCGCCCGCCCTACTGCCGAATCGTAGTTTGCTCGAATGGAGTTGCCATTTACAAGGGGCGGCTTTTAAAAAGCACGCGAAGTCCTTGATATCTCGGGGTTTTCCCGCACGAAAAATCGCCAACCCGGCCTTCTTTTTTAAGTGCCTTCTGAATAAATCACACGCAGACGGACAAGCCTGCGAGGCGACGAATATCCGCCCGCGCAGGCGTGGCCAGAATCCGGCCGAAATCAGACCGGATTGTGGATATCGATGAAAAGATGCTCGACGTCGAACGCTTCCGAGAGGTGCGCGCCCAGCGCCTGCACGCCGAAACGCTCGGTCGCATGATGGCCGGCGGCCAGGAACGCCACGCCGCTCTCGGCCGCCGTATGCGTGGTCTGCTCGGAGATCTCGCCGGTCAGGAAGACGTCGGCGCCGGCGTCGATCGCGGCGTCGAAGAGACCCTGCGCCGCGCCCGTGCACCAGGCCACGCGGCGCAGTTGCCAGTCGGGGTCGCCGAGCACGAGCGGCGTGCGGCCGAGGGTCTGCTCGACCTGCGCCGTAAAGTGCGCGAGCGTAATCGGCATGGGCAGCGTGGCCATCCAGCCGAGATCCTGCTCGCCGAAGCGCTGTTCGCCGATCCAGCCGAATTTCGCGCCAAGTTGCGCGTTGTTGCCTAATTCGGGATGGCTGTCGAGCGGCAGATGATAGGCGAACAGGTTCAGGTCGTTCGCGAGCAGCGCCTTCAGGCGCCGGTACTTGCGGCCCGTGATCTCCGGCGATTCGTTCTTCCAGAAGTAGCCGTGATGGACGATCAGGGCGTCGGCGCCCCACTCAAGCGCCGCCTCCAGGAACGCGAGCGAAGCAGTGACGCCCGTCGCGATCTTCTCGACGCGGCGGCGCCCTTCCACCTGCAGCCCGTTGGGACAATAGTCCTTGAAGCGCGCGGTTTCGAGAAGATTGTTCAGATACAATTCAAGTTCGATCCGATCCATATAATCCTCTAATCTTCAGATGCTTAGACGCTTTTGGCTGTTCTTCGCCCAGGCGGTGACGGTCCTGCTTGCGCTGATGTTCATCATCACGACGCTCAAGCCGCAGTGGTTGCAGCATCAGGGGCAGTTCGGCAGGCGGCTCGCCGAACCGATCGTCGCCCTGCGGGAGGTAGCGCCCGGCATTGGCGGACGCCCGGCGCAGGGTTCTTATGCGGACGCCGCCCAGAAGGCGATGCCCGCGGTCGTCAATGTGTTTTCGAGCAAGGACGGATCGCTCCCGCCCGACCCTCGACAGAACGACCCGCTATTTCGCTATTTCTTCGGCGATCGCAACAACAACCGCAAACAGCCTCAGACGCCTGCGGCAAATCTCGGTTCGGGCGTCATTGTCAGTCCGGATGGTTACATTCTAACGAACCAGCACGTGATCGACGGCGCTGACCAGATCGAAATCGCCCTGTCCGATAGCCGCACCACCAACGCGAAGGTGATCGGCATCGACCCGGAAACCGATCTCGCGGTCCTCAAGATCAACCTGCCGAACCTGCCCACCATCACGCTCGGGCGCATGGACCAGACGCGCGTCGGCGACGTCGTGCTCGCCATCGGCAACCCGTTCGGCGTGGGCCAGACGGTGACGATGGGCATCATCAGCGCGCTCGGACGCAATCACCTCGGCATCAACACGTTCGAAAACTTCATCCAGACCGACGCGCCGATCAACCCCGGCAACTCGGGCGGCGCGCTCGTCGACGTGAACGGCAACCTGCTCGGCATCAATACGGCCATCTACTCGCGCTCGGGCGGCTCGCTCGGCATCGGCTTCGCGATTCCCGTCTCGACGGCGCGCAGCGTCCTCGAAAGCATCATCACGACAGGTTCGGTCACGCGCGGCTGGATCGGCGTCGAGCCGCAGGACGTGACGCCCGAGATCGCCGACTCGTTCGGCCTCAAGCAGAAGTCGGGCGCGATCGTCGCGGGCGTGCTGCAGGGCGGTCCTGCCGACAAGGCCGGCATCAAGCCGGGCGACATCCTGCTGTCCGTGAACGGCGAGGAAATCACCGATACGACGCGTCTGTTGAACGTGATCGCCCAGATCAAGCCCGGCACCGACGCCAAGGTCCACCTCGAGCGCAAGAACCACGACATGGACCTCGACGTGCTGATCGGCAAACGCCCGCCGCCGCCGAAGCAGCCGGCATCGGAAGACGGCGAGGGCGACGATAACGGCGGCTGATTCAGCGGATTCGCCCGGCCAGACACTGGCCGGGGTTGCCTGGAAAAGAAAAAGGCCGCGAACTCATCGTTCACGGCCATCTTTTCTGATGGGTCTCGCTGAGCGGCACAGCGGCGACGTCACAGCGGATTCGACGCCCCCGCCTTTGCCTAACTGCTCGCCGCCTCGCTTTCATCGGCCGGCTTCTCGCCGGTGCCGACAAAGATCCGCGCGGCGATGATTCCCAACTCGTAGAGCACGATCAGCGGCAGCGCAAGGATGAGCTGCGAGAACACGTCCGGCGGCGTCACGACGGCCGAGACGATGAATGCCCCGACGATCACGTAAGGCCGGATCTCCTTGAGCTTCTTCACCGTGAGGAGATTCATGCGAACGAGCAGCACGACCACGATCGGCACTTCGAATGTCACGCCGAAGGCAATGAACATCGTGAGCACGAAGCTCAGGTAATTGTTGATGTCGGTGGTCATTTCCGCGCCGAGTGGCGCGTTGTAGTGCGCCATCACGCGGAAGATCGTCGGAAACACGACGAAGTACGCGAACGCCATACCGCACAGGAACAGCGTGTAGCTGCTCGCGACGAGCGGCGCAACGAGCTTCTTTTCGTGCTGATAGAGCCCCGGCGCGACGAACGCCCAGATCTGGTAGAGCACGAACGGCAGCGCGATCACGAACGCGACGACCATCGTCACCTTCATCGGCACGAAGAACGAGCCGGTGACGTCGGTGACGATCATCTTGCCGTCGCGCGGCAGGTTCTGCATGAGCGGGCGGGCGAGCAGGCGGAAAATATCGGGCGCCCAGTAGACGAGGCCGAGGAATACGACGATAACCGCAATACCCGCGCGCATGATGCGATCGCGCAGTTCGACGAGATGCGAGATGAAGGTCTCTTCGGAGCCTTCACCCTGTTTTTGCTGGGGGTCGCTCACACCGGCCCTCGGTTGATAATGTCCACGCCTGGGATGTGCATCAGAGGAAGCGCGTCGGCCGGCGCAGGCTGGCCGGGGTGTGCTGCGCGACGCGCGCCGCACCCGACTGCACGCGCGTGCGCCGCAGCGTGGCGCGCTTGTACCAGGCGGGCGCCGCCGTCTGCTTCACGCGCCAGTTCTTGCGCTTCGCCGTCGAGGCGACCGTGTTGCCGCCGCGCCAGGACGACGATGAATCGGCACTCGCGGTGCCATCGGTGACCTGGGCGGCCTCCGCTGACTCCGCGCCGCCCGCAATGCTCGGCGACGCCGATGTTCCCGCTCTCCACGCATCGTTCAGTTCGGTTTCGTGCTTGCGCAGGTTGTCCTGAACTGTCTTCTCGACGTTCTGCGCGGCCTGCTCGAATTCCGTCTTCATCCGACGCAATTCGTCCAGTTCGATCTCGCGCGTGACTTCCGCCTTGACGTCGTTGATGTAGCGCTGCGCGCGGCCGAACAGCGCCCCGGCGGTGCGCGCGACGCGCGGCAGCCGCTCCGGCCCGAGCACCACGAGCGCAACGACGCTGATCAGCGCCATCTTGGTGAGACCCAGATCGAGCATGAATGGAGATTTCCGTCAGCCTGAGATGGAACGGCGTGCCGCTTTAGCGGTAGTCGCTCGAACGCGGGGTCTTGTCTTTGGCTTCGACATCGACCGTATCGCCGTTGGACGGCAGTTCACGCTTTTGCTGGTCGGCAGCGGGCGCTTCGCCCTCGCGCATGCCTTCCTTGAAACCCTTGACCGCACCGCCGAGATCACTGCCGATATTGCGCAGCTTCTTCGTTCCAAAGACGAGCGCCACGATCAGCAACACGATCAGCCAGTGCCAGATGCTCAACGAACCCATGATCCCTACTCTCCTTAACCCCGTCGCCGTACACGTTGTTCGGCGAGACACGCTGGTGCGCAATGAGCGCACCTGATTTGCACCACCCCTACAACCGGAGCAGCAATCCAAAAATAGTGCCGGTTCAGCACGGCGACGCCGGGTTTAACCCTGACGCTCAACCCATGCGCAACCAAGGCCGCGGCCCGGCAAGCAGATGCGCGTGCAGGTGATACACCTCCTGACCGCCACCCGGTCCCGTATTCAGGACCGTGCGAAAACCGGACTCGCCGCCGGTGTACGACACGCCAAGCTCTTCTGCGAGGCGTACGACCAATATCAACATTCTACCAAGCAGCGGAGCGTCGTTTTCGTCGCAATCTGACAGTGTGGCAATATGCCGGCGTGGGATGATGAGCACGTGTGTCTGCGCAGCGGGCCGAATGTCGCGGAAGGCGACAAATTCGTCGTCCTCATAGACGCGGGAACTGGGAATTTCGCCGTCGGCGATCTTGCAAAAAAGGCAGGTGCTGCGGTCGTGACTCATGGTGCTCCTGGTGAGCATGGCCTGCAATGGATGATCGTCCCGTGCCGGCCGACCCGAAAGGCGGCGCCGGTCCTCAGACCCACCCGCGCGGGTTGGCCAGCGGCTTGTTATCGTACAGATACAGCCAGCCTTTGATAATACGGTACAACGTCCAGATTGCCACGGCCCACAAAATCGGGATGCCGATCAGCACGAGGAAAAGCCCGACACCGATCAGGTGCCCCGCGAGTCCGAGCCAGAAGGTGCGGATCTGCCAGGTGAAGTGCTGCTCGTAGGCCGTGCCGATAGCCTCGTCGCGCTTGAGGTAGTTGAGGATGATCGCAACGAGCACCGAAATCCCGCCCGTGAGCCAATAGACGGCGTAGAGCGCGTAGAGGATGTGCGTAAAGTTACGCAGGCTGCGCAGGCGGTCCGCGTCGAGCGGATCGTGAATGGTGGGGGGCGGAAAGCCGCCAGGCATGGACATGCTGGTTGTCTCCTGTCGACGGGAGTTGGTGCTTTAGCACTTACTCCCGTCCCATGCAACGCGAGTCGACGGGAGTTGGGGTTTCAGGCATTACTCCAGCCCCATCCGGTCCCACTAACAACGCGCCCGACGGCGCCCCGCTTTGCGTCTCAGTCGCCGTTCTGCTCGCGCTCGCGGCTCTTGCGCAGCGCCTTTTCCTCAAGCCCCGACAGACCTTCGCGGCGTTCCAGCTCCGCCAGCACGTCGGCCGGGCTCAGGCCGAAATGCGAGAGCGCGACGAGGCAGTGGAACCACAGGTCGGCCACTTCGCCGACCAGCGCCGTCGGCGCGCCGCCTTGGCGCACGTCCTTCGCCGCGAGCACCACTTCGGTGGCCTCTTCGCCGATCTTCTTGAGCACCGCGTCGTCGCCCTTGTGGAAGAGCCGGGCGACGTAGGAAGCGTCCGGGTCGCCGCCCTTGCGGCTGTCGATCACCGCGGCGAGGCGCAGCAGCGTGTCATTGGTCGTCAGTTGCGTCATTTGTAGATGTGTTCGGGATCTTTCAGCACCGGATCGACGGCGACCCAGCGGCCATCGTCGACGGTGCCGTCGAATTGCTGGAAAAAGCACGAGTGGCGGCCGGTGTGGCACGCGATGCCCGAGACCTGTTCGACCTTGAGCAGCACGACGTCCTCGTCGCAGTCGAGACGGATGTCGCGCACGTGCTGCACGTGGCCCGACTCCTCGCCCTTGAACCACAGGCGCTGTCGCGAGCGTGAGAAGTACACGGCGCGGCCCGTTTCGACCGTCTTCGCCAGCGCCTCGCGATTCATCCACGCGAACATCAGCACGTCGCCGGTCGTCGCTTCCTGCGCAATCACGGGCACGAGGCCGTTGGCGTCCCAGTTGACCTTGTCCAGCCAGGCCGGGCCCTCTGTAGAATTCGTAGCGTTCGTCGTCACGGTCACAACCTCACCGAAATGCCCTGGTCGGCCATGAAGCGCTTGGCCTCGCCGACCGTGTGCTCGCCGTAGTGGAAGATGCTCGCCGCCAGCACGGCGTCGGCGTGGCCCTTCACGATACCGTCCGCGAGATCCTGCAGGCCGCCCACGCCGCCCGAGGCGATCACGGGAATCGGCACCGCGTCGGAGACCGCGCGCGTCAGGTCGAGATCGAAGCCGCTCTTCGTGCCGTCGCGGTCCATGCTCGTGAGCAGGATTTCGCCCGCGCCGAGTTCGGCCATCTTGCGCGCCCAATCGACCGCCTCGATGCCCGTCGCCTTGCGCCCGCCGTGTGTGAACACTTCCCAGCGGGCCGGCTCGCCGGGCGCCGAAGTCCGCTTCGCGTCGATCGCGACGACGATGCACTGCGAGCCGTACCTGGCCGAAGCGTCGCGCACGAGCTGCGGATTCGCCACCGCCGACGAGTTCATGCTGATCTTGTCCGCGCCCGCGTTCAGCAGGCGGCGCACGTCCTCGACGGCGCGCACGCCGCCGCCAACCGTCAGCGGAATGAAGACCTGCGAGGCCACCGCTTCGATGATCGGCAGGATCAGGTCGCGCTGGTCGGACGTGGCGGTGATGTCGAGGAAGGTGAGTTCGTCGGCGCCCTGCTCGTCGTAGCGGCGCGCGATTTCGACCGGGTCGCCCGCGTCGCGCAGCTCGACGAAGTTGACGCCCTTGACGACCCGCCCGGCGGTCACGTCGAGACAGGGGATGATGCGTTTGGGTAGAGCCATGATCTTGCCGAAGTTGCCAGTCGATTGAGCCAGTCGGATGCCGTCTGGCGAGGACCGCGCCCGGATGCCGCCGGAGGGCGGCGCATCCAGATGACGCCCTGTCTGCGCTTTCGTTTGCGGCCTCGCCGGGTCAGCCGGTCCGGTTCATTGTCGCGCGCTTTGCCGTTCGTGGCGACCTGCGCGAACCGTCCGTCGCACGCCGTCGCCCTGCAGCGAACGCGCGCAAAACGAGCGCGCGCGCGAGCAACGCGTTACGCGTCGTCCGATTCCTTCTGCAGGCTGTCTGCGCGCGTTTGCGCCTCGGAGAAGTCGAGGTCGCCCGAGTAGATCGCGCGACCGCAGATCACGCCTTCGATGCCTTCGCCCTCGACTTCGCACAGCGCTTCGATGTCGCCGAGACTCGACAGGCCGCCGCTCGCGATGATCGGAATCTTCACCGAGCGCGCGAGGCGCACCGTCGCGTCGATGTTGATGCCCTGGAGCATGCCGTCGCGGCCGATGTCGGTGTAGATGATCGATTCGACGCCGTAGTCCTCGAACTTGCGCGCGAGATCCACGACTTCGTGACCCGTGAGCTTGCTCCAGCCGTCGGTGGCGACCTTGCCGTCCTTCGCGTCGAGGCCGACGATGATGTGCCCCCCGAACGCCGTGCACGCTTCCTGCAGGAAGCCCGGGTTTTTCACCGCTGCGGTGCCGATGATCACGTACGACAGGCCGTCGTCGAGATAACGCTCGATGGTGTCGAGGTCGCGGATGCCGCCGCCGAGCTGCACGGGGATCTCGCCGCCGACTTCCGCGATGATCGCGCGGATCGCGTCTTCGTTCTTCGGTTTGCCGGCGAACGCGCCGTTCAGATCGACGAGGTGCAGGCGCCGCGCGCCGCGCTCGACCCAGTGTCGGGCCATCGCCGCCGGTTCCTGGGAGAAAATCGTCGCCTGGTCCATATCGCCTTGTTTGAGGCGCACGCAGTGACCGTCTTTGAGATCGATGGCCGGAATCAGCAGCATAGCTTCGGGTGATGTAAGGGAAATGAGGTTGAAATCAGCCGGCGCCGGCGGAAAAAAGGCCCATTCCGACGCCGATGCGTTAGTTTAGTACAAGTCTTACGGCGGACTTCCTGACGTAAGTCGGCCTGGCGGCCGCCGCAGCGGGACCGCCGCGGCCAGTTACGTCAGGGCACGCGCGTGAAATCACGGGTTCCAGTGGACGAAATTGCGATAGACGCGCAAACCCGCCGCGGCGCTTTTTTCCGGATGGAATTGAGTGGCGAAGATGTTATCCCGCGCCACTGCCGAGGTAAAGGCGGCGCCGTACGGTGTTTCACCCACAGTGTGTACCGCATTGTCCGGCACTACGTAATAACTGTGTACGAAGTAGAAGTAGCTGTTGTCGGGCACGCCGTCCCAGAGCGCGTGGGTATGCGCCTGACGCACGACATTCCAGCCCATCTGCGGGACCTTGAAGCGCGAGCCGTCGTCCTGGAGCCTGCCTTCCAGCTCGAAGCGCACGACCTTGCCCGGCAGAAGGCCGAGGCCCTTCGTGTCGCCTTCGGCGCTCCAGTCGAAGAGCATCTGCTCGCCGACGCACACGCCCATCAGCGGCTTCGTGCGCGAGGCTTCCATCACGGCGTCCTGCAGGCCCGACTCGGCGAGACTGCGCATGCAGTCGGGCATCGCGCCCTGGCCGGGCAGCACGACGCGGTCGGCTGCGCGGATGGCCTCGGGACGCTCGACGATCGCCACGTCGGCTTCCGGCGCGGCCGCTCTCAGCGCCTGGGCCACCGAACGCAGGTTGCCCATCCCATAATCCACAATCGCAATTGAAGTTTTCATCTCGAATCAGGCCGCTTGGGCCTTGCCCTTGGCTTTACGTGACGCCGGCAACGCGTGTCCGTTCCCGTGCGCCGTCCAGACCTTGTCCTGCCCGAGCCTCGCGGGCGCTCGCCGCATGGCATGCACAGCATGCGTCATGCCGCAGCGCCCGCGAGGCACACCGCGCAGCCGGAGTCGGCGCCCTGCTGCCGCGCAAGCGCGGTGCAAGGGACGCGCATGCGGTTTCGCGCGTGTCCGTTCGCTCGGGTGGGTGTGTCGTTCGTTAGAGGCTACCCTTCGTCGACGGGATCCGGCCCGCCGCGCGCTCGTCCAGTTCGGCGGCCTGGCGCAATGCGCGGCCGAACGCCTTGAACACGGTTTCCATCTGATGGTGGGCATTCAGCCCGCGCAGGTTGTCGATGTGAAGCGTGACGCCTGCGTGGTTGACGAAGCCGCGGAAAAATTCGATCGACAGATCGACGTCGAACGTGCCGATGCGCGCGCGCGTGAACGGCACGTGGAATTCGAGGCCCGGCCGGCCCGAGAAGTCGATGACGACGCGCGAGAGCGCCTCGTCGAGCGGCACGTAGGCATGGCCGTAGCGGCGGATGCCCTTCTTGTCGCCGATGGCCTGCGCCACCGCCTGCCCGAGCGTGATGCCGACGTCTTCCACCGTGTGGTGGTCGTCGATATGCGTGTCGCCGTGCGCCTCGATCTCGAGATCGATCAGACCATGTCGTGCGATCTGGTCGAGCATATGGTCGAGAAACGGCACGCCGGTCGCAAGCTTCTGCTCGCCGGTGCCGTCCAGATTGATCTTCACGCGGATTTGCGTTTCGCTGGTGTTGCGAACGACTTGCGCGACGCGCATGGCAATTTCCTTCAAACAGCCCGTAACAGGAGGGTTAGAGAACGAAGCTCACTTCAGCACGAGCTTCAGCGCGGCGAGGAGCAGCGTGTTTTCGTCGGGCGTCCCGACGGTCAAACGCACGCAATTCGCCAGCAATGGGTGCATTTTACTCACGTTTTTGATCAGAACCCGTGCGCTCAGCAACGTATCGAACACCGCGTCGGCGTCGGGCACGCGCACGAGCAGGAAGTTGCCGGCGCTCTCGAAGACCTCCGCGCCCGGCAATTTCGCCACTTCCGCGGCCAGCGTCGCGCGTTCGGCGCGCAACCGGGTGGCCTGCGCGTCGAGCACGTCGATGTGATCCAGCAGGAAGCTCGCTGCCGCCTGCGTCAGCACGTTCACGTTGTACGGCGGGCGCACCTTGTCGAACTCGTTGAGCCACGACGTGCGCCCGGCGAGGTAGCCGAGGCGGATGCCCGCAAGTCCGAGCTTCGACATCGTGCGCAACACGACGACGTTGTCGAATTCGCCCGCGAGCGGCATCCAGCTTTTCTGCGCGAACGGCTGATACGCCTCGTCGATGACGACGAGCCCTTGCGCCTGCCGCGCGGCCTCGATGATGCGCTCGATCACGTCGTCGTCGAACAGCGTGCCGGTCGGGTTGTTCGGGTACGCGAGCCAGATCAGGGCCGGACGGTGTACGGCGATCGCCGCGAGCATCGCGTCGGCGTCGAGCATGAAATCGGCCGTGAGCGGCACGCCGACGAATTCGACCTGCGCGAACTTCGCCGCAATCGCGTACATCACGAAGCCCGGCAGCGGCGCAAGCACCTTCGCGCCCGGCTTCGCGCACGCCATCGTGATCAGGCTGATGATTTCGTCCGAACCGTTGCCGAGCAGCACGTCGCAGTCGGCGGGCACGCGCATCGCGGATCTGAGCTTCGCGATGAGCACCTCGGGGCGCGGCGCGGGATAGCGGTTCAGCGCGACGGCCGCCAGATGCTCGCCCAGTTGTGCCGCCAGCGGGGCGGGCAGCGGAAACGGATTTTCCATGGCGTCGAGCTTCACGAAGCCCGTGGCGTCGGGCACGGGATAGCTCGTCATCGCGAGCACGTCGCGACGGATGATGTCTTGTGGCGTTGTCATTTTGGGTGGGCCCGGTTTCGGGCAGGCTAGCACTCGCGGACAGGGCTAGCCTATGGCGAGCGGCTTCGAGGCCGCTCTGGTTATCGTAAGGTCTCTCGCTTCCCGGACTTCTGATTGCTCAACTACGGCTTGCTGGACTTCAGGTTTCGCGCTGGGGGGGCAACCGCGCGGCCCCCGCCAGAAAGTTCGAAGAGTTATAGGGACTTCATCCGGTATTCGGCGCTGCGCGCGTGAGCCTGCAGGCCCTCGCCGTACGCCAGTTCCGCGGCGATCTCGCCGAGCGTCTGGGCGCCTTCCGCGCTGACCTCGATGACGCTCGACCGCTTGATGAAATCATAGACGCCGAGCGGCGACGAAAAACGTGCGGTACGCGACGTAGGCAGCACGTGATTCGGCCCCGCGCAGTAATCGCCGAGGCTCTCGCTCGTGTAGCGGCCGAGGAAGATCGCGCCTGCATGGCGGATTTCGGCGGCCCACTTCTGCGGCTCCAGCGCCGAGATTTCGAGGTGTTCCGGCGCGATGTCGTTCGCGATCGCGCAAGCTTCGGCCATGTCGCGCACCTTCACGAGCGCGCCGCGGTTCGTGAGCGACGTAGCGATCACGTCGGCGCGCGGCATCGTCGGCAGCAGTTCGTCGATCGCGTCTTCCACGCGCTTGATGAACGCCTCGTCCGGGCACAGCAGGATCGACTGCGCGAGTTCGTCGTGCTCGGCCTGCGAGAACAGGTCCATCGCGACCCAGCGCGGATCGGTCGTGCCGTCGCAGAGCACGAGGATTTCCGACGGACCCGCGATCATGTCGATGCCGACCGTGCCGAACACGCGGCGCTTGGCCGACGCGACATACGCGTTGCCGGGGCCGCAGATCTTGTCGACGGCCGGGACGCTGCCGGTGCCGTAGGCGAGCGCGGCCACGGCCTGCGCGCCGCCGATCGTGAACACGCGATCGACGCCGCCAAGCAGCGCCGCCGCCAGCACGAGCGGGTTCTTCACGCCGTCGGGCGTCGGCACGACCATCACGATCTCGCGCACGCCCGCGACGCGCGCGGGCAGCGCGTTCATCAGCACCGACGACGGATACGCGGCCTTGCCGCCCGGCACGTAGAGGCCGACGCGGTCGAGCGGCGTGACCTTCTGGCCGAGCACCGTGCCGTCGGCTTCGGTGTACTGCCAGCTATGCGAGCCGCACTCGATGCGCTGCTTCTCGTGGAAGCCGCGCACGCGCGCCGCCGCCGCTTCAAGCGCGGCGCGCTGCTTCGGTTCGAGGCTTTCCAGCGCTGCTTCGAGTTCCGCGAACGGCAGTTCGAGCGCCGCGACGCTCGTCGCGTCCAGACGGTCGAAGCGGTTCGTGTAGTCGAGCACCGCGGCGTCGCCGCGCGCTTTCACGTCGGCGAGGATCTGGGCGACCGAGCGCTCGATCGCCTCGTCCTCGCTCGCCTCGAACGCGAGCACCGCGTGCAGCGCCTTCTTGAAGCCCTCGGCGCTGGAATCGAGTTTGCGAATCGTGATAGCCATGCTGATATCCATCCGTATCGGTTAGGCGCGCACAACGTTCGAACGCGTGACGCGCGGGCGGCGTTTTGCCTTATGCCGCTTTAAGCTGCGGCGGCCTTCGCGCCGCGGTGCGACGCGCGCTCGAACGCGTCGATGATCGGCCGCAGCGCGGCGCGCTTCAGTTTCAGCGCCGCCTGGTTCACGACGAGGCGCGAGGAGATCGGCATAATCTCTTCGACCTCGACCAGGTTGTTCGCGCGCAGCGTGCCGCCCGAGCTGACGAGGTCGACGATCGCATCGGCGAGGCCAACGAGCGGCGCCAGTTCCATCGACCCGTACAGCTTGATGAGGTCGACGTGCACGCCCTTCGCCGCGAAGTGCTGACGCGCGGTTTCCGTGTATTTCGTCGCGACGCGCAGACGCGCGCCCTGGCGCACCGCGCTCGCGTAGTCGAAGCCCGCCGCCACGGCCACCGACATGCGGCAACGCGCGATGTCGAGGTCGACCGGCTGGTAGAGGCCGCTGCCGCCATGTTCGAGCAGCACGTCCTTGCCCGCCACGCCGAAGTCGGCCGCGCCGTATTCCACGTAAGTCGGCACGTCGCTCGCGCGCACGATGATGACGCGCAGGTTCGGATCGGTCGTCGGCAGGATCAGCTTGCGCGACGTCTCCGGATCTTCGGCCACCTGCACGCCCGCGGCGGCGAGGAGCGGCATCGTTTCCTCGAAGATGCGGCCTTTCGACAGCGCGAGCGTGAGCGGCGCGCCTGCAGCGGCAGCCGGCGTCGGGGCGAGCGTGGTCATTGGATTACCCTCCTGTCGCTGCGCGACGTCTTCGCCAAGAGTGTGCTCATGCCGCGCTCCCCTTGATACGCTTCACGTTCGCGCCGATCGCGTTGAGCTTCACTTCCATGCGGTCGTAGCCGCGGTCGAGGTGATAGATGCGGTCGATCAGCGTCTCGCCTTCGGCGCACAGGCCCGCGATCACGAGGCTCGCCGAAGCGCGCAGGTCGGTCGCCATGACCTTGGCGCCCGACAACTTGTCGACGCCGGTCACGAGCGCGGTGTTGCCGTCGATCGTGACGCGCGCGCCGAGGCGGTTCAACTCCTGCACGTGCATGAAGCGGTTCTCGAAGATCGTTTCGACGACCTGCGACGTGCCGTCCGCGATCGCGTTGAGCGCCATGAACTGCGCCTGCATGTCGGTCGGGAACGCCGGGTATTCGGACGTCCGCACGTTCACGGCGCGCGCGCGGCCGGTCATGCGCGCGCGGATCCAGTCGTCGCCTTCCTCGATCGTCACGCCCGCTTCGCGCAGCTTGTCGGTGACGGCGTCGAGGATGCGCAAACGCGTATTACGCAACATCAGTTCGCCGCCCGCGGCCGCGACCGCGCACAGGAACGTGCCGGCCTCGATGCGGTCGGGAATGACCGTGTGCTTCGCGCCGTGCAGCTTGTCGACGCCCTGAATGACGAGACGATCCGTGCCGATGCCGTCGATCTTCGCGCCCATCGCGACGAGCAGATGCGCGAGATCGCCCACTTCCGGCTCGCGAGCGGCGTTCTCGATCACCGTCTCGCCGTCGGCGAGCACGGCGGCCATCAGCAGGTTTTCCGTGCCGGTGACCGTGATCATGTCGGTGACGATGCGCGCGCCCTTCAGGCGCTTCGCGCGCGCCTCGATGAAGCCGTGCTCGATGTTGATCTCGGCGCCCATTGCCTGCAGGCCCTTGATGTGCTGATCGACGGGGCGCGCACCGATCGCGCAGCCGCCCGGCAGCGACACCTTCGCCTCGCCGAAGCGCGCGACGAGCGGCCCGAGCACGAGAATCGACGCGCGCATGGTCTTCACCAGCTCATACGGCGCGACGAGGTTCGTCACGTTCGCGGCGTCGAGCTGCACGCGAGCGCCCGACTGCTCGGTCCGCACGCCCATCTGGCCAAGCAGCTTGAGCGTGGTGCGCACGTCCTGCAGGTCGGGCACGTTGTCCAGATGGACGGGCTCCGCGCTCAGGAGACCCGCGCACAGAATCGGCAGCGCCGCGTTCTTCGCCCCCGAAACGGCCACTTCCCCCGCGAGCTTCTGCCCGCCGACGATGACGAGTTTGTCCATGCCTGAGGCTTCCTGATCGGCGCGGCCCGCCTGCGGCCCCGCGTCCTTCGTTTGAGCGGCGCCGCTGGCGACGCCTTCTTTATCCTGGGTGATTCGCACTGATATTCCGGATTATGCGTTCTGCCATTCGGCCGGCGTGAGCGTCTTCATGCTGAGCGCGTGGACCTCTTCGCGCATGCGTTCGCCGAGCGCCGCGTAGACGATCTGATGACGCTGGATCGGACGCTTGCCTTCGAAGGCGGACGAAACGATGGTCGCGAAGAAGTGCTGGCCGTCGCCCTCCACTTCGAGATGCTCGCACGCGAGCCCTGCCGCGATGTACTGCTTGATCTGTTCCGGGGTCGGCAACATGGTGAGAGGCTCCTGCATCGACGATGCTTAATGGCGCAGCTTGTAGCCGGTCGCGATGAGACGCATCGCGAGCGCGGCGAGCGCCACGAAAAAGAAGAAAACGATCGCAAGACTCACGGACGGGTTCACGTCGGACAAGCCGAAGAACCCGAAGCGGAAGCCGTCGATCATGTAGAAAAACGGGTTGAGCCGCGACACTTCGCGCCACACGGGCGGCAGCGTATGCGTCGAGTAGAACACGCCAGAAAGGAACGTGAGCGGCATGATCAGAAAGTTCTGGAACGAGGCGAGCTGGTCGAACTTCTCGGCCCAGATGCCCGCGATGAGGCCGAGCGTGCCGAGAATCCCCGAACCGAGCACCGCGAACGCCGCGATGTAGAGCGGCGCGGCGAAGCTCATCGGAATGAACCAGACCGTCACGACGAACACGCCGGCACCGACCGCGAGCCCGCGCACGACCGACGCCAGCACGTATGCGCCGAACATCTCCCAGGCGGCGAGCGGCGGCAAAAGCACGAAGACAAGATTGCCGGTGATCTTGGACTGGATCAAGGACGACGAACTGTTCGCGAACGAGTTCTGCAGCACACTCATCATCACGAGGCCGGGAATCAGGAAGCTCGTGTACTCGACGCCCGGATACACCTCGACGTGGCCGCTCAGCGCGTGACCGAAGATCGTCAGGTAGAGCAGCGCGGTGATGACCGGCGCGAGCACGGTCTGGAAGGCGACCTTCCAGAACCGCAGCACTTCCTTGTAGAACAGCGTACGGAAGCCGCTCATGCCAGCCCCTCGATGACTTCGGGACCGCTCATCACCTGCACGAAGACGTCCTCCAGATCGGCCTTGCGGATTTCCATTTCTTCGAGCTGGCAGCCATTCGTGCGGCACAGCGCGAGAATGCGCTCGACTTCGTCGTAATCCGCGAGCCGCAGCAGATGGTGGCGCGCATTGACATTCGACGGATCGACCTCGAGCGCGCGCAGTTCGGCGGGCAGCACACCCTGCGAAAAGCGCAGGTAGAACTGCGTGCCGGCGAAACGCCGCAGGAGCGTGCTCGTGCGTTCGAGCGCGACAACTTCGCCGCGACGCAGCATCGCGATGCGGTCGCACAACTCCTCGGCCTCTTCGAGATAGTGCGTGGTCAGCACGATCGTGTGGCCCTCGGTATTCAGGCGCGAGATGAATTTCCAGAGCGTCTGGCGCAGCTCGACATCGACGCCGGCGGTCGGCTCGTCGAGCACGATCACGGGCGGGCGGTGCACGAGTGCCTGCGCGACCAGCACGCGGCGCTTCATGCCGCCCGAGAGCGCGCGCATGTTGACGTCGGCCTTTTCGGTGAGATCGAGGTTCGCCATGACCTCGTCGATCCATGCGTCGTTGTTGCGCAAGCCGAAATAGCCGGACTGGAGACGCAGCGTCTCGCGCACCGTGAAGAAGGGATCGAACACGAGTTCCTGCGGCACGACGCCGAGATTGCGGCGCGCGTTGCGATAATCGTCGACCACGTCGTGGCCTCGCACGGCAATCGAGCCTTCGTCGGCACGAGCAAGGCCCGCGAGAATGCTGATCAGCGTCGTCTTGCCCGCGCCATTCGGGCCGAGCAGCCCGAAGAACTCGCCCTCTTCGACCGTGAAGCTGACGCCTTTTAGCGCCTGAAGCGCCTTGTAGCGCTTCTTGACGTTACGTATTTCGATGGCTGGCATGACTCAAGCGCCGCCCGTCTCAACGCGGTGCGGCCGAAAAGTGCATCAAGGCTGCGGGGAAGTCCGGAAATTGGGGGGCAGCTCGTGGCGCCGTCCGCGCCGCCTTAAGTCCGGCGGCAAAGCCCAAAAAACGGTTGATTATAGGGCAAAAGTCCGGAGCCACTGTCGGGACGACCAGGCTTACCCGAAGGAGGATCAGCGGCGGGACCGGCGCGGCCGTGGCCGGGCGGTCCGCCGCGTGTCAATGTCGCTCGGCGAGGAACGGATCGACGCCGTAGGCGCGCGCCAGACTGGCGAGCTTGGGGGGCAGATTGAGGATGTCGAGCGTGGCGCCGCGCTCGCGCGCGGCCCGTTGCCACGCGATCAGCACGGCGAGCGCCGATGAATCGAATTGCGTGAGCGGCGCGCAATCGACGGACGTCGCGCCCGCCGCAATCCGCGCGAGACCCGCCGAGAGCGCGCCTTTCGCGCTCTCGTGGGTCAGCGTGGCGCCGGTATCGAAGCTCGCGCTCACGAGGCCTTGCCCGAGGCGAGCTGCTGGTTGCGTTGCGTGAGGAACTGGATCAGGCCGTCGACGCCGCCCTGCTGGATCTTTTCCTGGAACTGCTGCTGGTACGCCTGGATCAGCCATGCGCCGAGCACGTTGATGTCATAGACGCGCCAGCCTTGCGGCGTCTTGTACAGGCGGTAGTCAAGCTCGATCGGCTGGCCGTTGTTCAGCACGGTCGAACGCACGACGACGTCCGTGTCGTCCGGGTTCGCGCGGAACGGCTTGTACTGGATCTGCTGGTCGCGCACCTGGGCGAGCGCGCCCGAGTACGTGCGGATCAGGAGCGTCTTGAACTGCTCGATGACCTGCGCCTGCTGCTCGGGCGACGCGGCGCGCCAGTTGCGGCCCATCGCGAGCTGCGTCGTGCGGCGGAAGTCCGTGAACGGCAGGATCTTCTCGTTCACGAGCTGCGTGATCTTGCTGATGTCGCCCGACTGGATCGACTTGTCGCCGCGAATCTGGTCCATCACCTGCTGCGTGACAGTCTTGACCAGCACGTCGGGGTTGCTGGCGTCCACCGTCTGGGCCGACGCGACGCCGGTCAGCGCAAAAAACATGGCGAAAAGCGGAAGCAGAAAGAATTTTCTCATATCAAACCCTGCAAGTTGGGGAGGAAGCCCCCGTTGGATGCCAACGATATCACGCGAGTTCAATCGGGCTCCACCCTGAAACTGCGACGATTCTGAGACAAGCGTTTCCGCTTGTTACGTCAGAAGTTACGGCGCAGGCCACGGCTCACCGATGCGTCCGGTCAGTGCCTTACCGCAAGTGCAGCGACGGATAGCCGAAGCGCGCGGGCGGAACCATCTGGTCGGCCGGGACAGTCGTCGAGCCCGGCGCGGAAGCGCCCTGCGGCGCGACGGCACCTGTTGCTCCAGCAGCACCAGCCGGCCCGCCAGCCGGATACGCAGGCGCCATGCCGGCTGCGTTCGGCGCGGTGGCGCCCTGCGCAGCCGAAGCTGCGGCCGGAGCACCCGCCGCGCCCTGCTCGGCGTCTTCGTAATTTGGCGGCGGCGCGCCTTCGCCGTAGTCCGGCAGATTCGACGACGATCCGCTCCTGCCGTCGGACAGCTGATAGCGGCGGCGCTGCAGGTAGGTGTTGCGCACGAACGAATACTTGTCGATCGCGGCGCCTTCGAGCAGGTCGCTCGCGCCGAGCAGGTTCGCGCGCGTGCTGACGATGTTCAGGCCGTACAGCCCCCAGCTCACCGCCGCCGGTTCGACGTAGGTGAGCGGGTTGATGAAATAGTTGCCGCCGGTGCCGACAGCGTCGCGCACCGTGCTCGGCCCGAACAGCGGCAGCACGAGGTAGGGACCGGCCGGCACGCCATAGTGGCCCATCGTGAGGCCGAAATCCTGGTTGTGCTTGGGCAGCTTTGCGAGCGTCGCCACGTCGAACAGGCCGCCGACGCCGAAGACCGTGTTGATCACGATCCGCATGAGGTCCTGGACGCCGTCGGCGATCTTCAGCTGCAGCAGGTTGTTCGCGACGTTGTAGACGTCGCCGATGTTCGCGAAGAAGTTCGTGACGCTGTCACGCACCGGCTGCGGCGTCACCTTCACGTAGCCCTGTGCGACGGGCTTGAGCGCGTACTGGTCGACCGTGTCGTTGAACTTGAAGACCGTGCGGTTGAAGCCCTCCCACGGATCTTCCTTCGAGGGCGTCTGCACCGTCGCGCAGCCAGTCATTGCAAACACCGCGACCCCCATCGCGACTGCACGCATACGCATCGTGGTCATTGTCGTTCTCCTTATTTGCCTGCGGCGTCCGAACCTGCCGCCGCGCTCGCCGGCTCCGGCGCTGTGCCCGAGCCCGTCGCCGCCCCCGACGCCTTGCTCGCCCCCGAATCGGCCGCCTTGCTGTAGAGAAACTGGCCGATCAGGTTTTCGAGCACGATCGCCGACTGCGTCATGGCGATGGTGTCGCCGGACTTGAGCATCTCGGTATCGCCGCCGGGTTCCAGACCGATGTACTGCTCGCCGAGCAGCCCCGCGGTCAGGATCTTCGCGGATGTGTCCTTCGGAAACTGATATTGCTGGTCGAGGTTGATCGTCACCAGCGCCTGGTAGGTGTTCGTGTCGAAGCCGATCGACGCCACGCGGCCCACCGTCACGCCCGCGCTCTTGACGGGCGCACGCGGCTTCAGCCCGCCGATGTTGTCGAACTTCAGCTTCACCGGATAGGTCGACTGGAACGACAGCGAACTCATATTGCCGGCCTTCAGCGCGAGAAACAGCAGCGCGATGAAGCCCAGCACCACGAACAGGCCGACCCAGAAGTCGAGAGCATTCTTTTTCATCGTCATCCCAATCAGAATCCTTTGCGGGGGCGAGAGCGCCGGCCGTCTGCGGGCCACGGCCCAGCCTAGCTGAACATCAGCGCGGTGAGCAGGAAGTCGAGGCCGAGCACCGCGAGCGACGCGTACACGACCGTCTTCGTGGTCGCGCGCGAGACGCCCTCGGGCGTCGGCTTGGCCTCGTAGCCCTGGTAGAGCGCGGTGAACGTCACGGCGAAACCGAACACGATGCTTTTGAGCACGCCGTTGCCGACGTCGGTCCAGACGTCCACGCCGCCCTGCATCTGCGACCAGAACGCGCCCGGGTCGACGCCGATCAGCAGCACGCCCACCACGTAGCCGCCGAGGATGCCGACCGCGCTGAAGATCGCCGCGAGGATCGGCATCGCAACCACACCGGCCCACATGCGCGGCGCGACCACGACGCGCACGGGATCGACGGCCATCATCTCCATGGCGGTGAGCTGCTCGCCAGCCTTCATGAGGCCGATTTCGGCGGTGAGCGACGTGCCCGCGCGGCCCGCGAACAAGAGCGCCGTGACGACCGGCCCGAGTTCGCGCACGAGCGAGAGCGCGACAAGCAGGCCGAGCGCCTGCTCGGAGCCGTAGCGATTCAGCGTGTAATAGCCTTGCAGGCCGAGCACGAAGCCGACGAACAGCCCCGAGACGGCGATGATCAGCAACGAATAATTACCGACGAAGTGGATCTGCTTCGTGACAAGACGCGGACGGCGCAGCAACGGGAAAAATTCCGCCACGAGGCGCACGAAGAAGCGGGCCGCGTGGCCGGCGCGCGTGATCTGTTCGATCACGGCGCGTCCGAGCGAACTGATGGCGCCGATCATGAGCGGCCTCCGCCGATGCCGAAGTCCGCGTCGAGCGGCACGTTCGTCGGGTAGTGAAAGCGGAACGGACCGTCGGGCGCACCGTCGATGAACTGGCGCACCGTGGGGTCGGTCGAGGCGCGCAGTTCGGCGGGCGTGCCCTGCGCGTGCACCTTTCCGTTGGCGAGGAAGTAGACGTAGTCGGCGATGGCGAACGACTCGGGCACGTCGTGCGTGACGAGGATCGAGGTCGCGCCGAGCGCGTCGTTGAGCGTGCGGATCAGGTTCGCCGTGATGCCGAGCGAGATGGGGTCGAGACCCGCGAACGGCTCGTCGTACATCATGAGTTCGGGGTCGAGCGCGATAGCGCGCGCGAGCGCGACACGCCGCGCCATGCCGCCCGAGACCTCCGACGGCGCGAGGTCGCGCGCGCCGCGCAGGCCGACCGCGTTGAGCTTCATCAACACGAGGTCGCGAATCAGCTCTTCGGGGAGATCGGTGTGCTCGCGCAGAGCGAAGGCCACGTTCTCGAACACCGACATGTCGGTGAAAAGCGCGCCGAACTGGAACAGCATGCCCATCTTCCGGCGCAACGCGAAGAGACCCTCGCGCGACTGCGCGCCGACGTCCTCGCCATGAAACAGCACCTGGCCGCGCTGCGCGCGCACGAGGCCGCCGATCAGGCGCAGCACCGTCGTCTTGCCGCCACCCGAGCCGCCCATGACCGCCACCACCCGACCGCGCGCAAAGCGCATGTTCAGGCCGGACAGGACGAGCCGGTCGTTGTAGCCGAAGTCGACTTCGCGCAGTTCCAGCAGGGTCTCGGAGGATGATGGCACGTGAGCTGACAGTCAGTTTGCACGAAGGCGGGATTATAGGGCCATCAAGAAAATGCCGCCGTGACGCACCCTGTCCGAAAATACCGGGCCGGCGGCGTAGCGGTTGCCGTGGCGATCGCCACGGCGGCTGGCATCACATCCGGCCCTCGACCGGATGCTCGCGCACGTAGCGCGAGGCGATCCGGTCAGCGGACCATTATTGCGTAAACGCGTGCTGCAGCGCAGCGACGGCAGCCGCCGGATCGGCGGCCTCGGTGACGGCGCGCACGACCGCCACGCAACCCACGCCTGTCGCGAGCACCTGCGGCAGCACCGCGCCATCGATACCGCCGATCGCCACCATCGGCGCCACGCCGTCGAGCAGCTTCACATAGCGTGCGAGACGCGCGAGACCTTGCGGCGCGGTCGGCATGGCCTTCGTCGTCGTGGGGAACACGGCGCCGAGCGCGACGTAGCTCGGACGGAAGTGAAGCGCGGTGAGCATCTCGAAGTAGCCGTGCGTCGAAAGACCGAGCCGCACGCCGGCAGCCGCGAGCGCGCCGAGATCCGCCTCGCGCAGATCCTCCTGGCCGAGGTGCACGCCGTACGCACCCGCCGCCAGCGCCTCGCGCCAGTGATCGTTGATGAACACGCGGGCGTCGGCATGCTTGCGGCCCGCCGCGACGCAGCGCTCGATTTCGCTCACCAGTGCGGGCGACTTTGGCTGCTTGCTGCGCAGCTGCACCGTCTTCGCACCGTAGTCGAGCACGCGTTCGACCCAGTCGGCCGTCGGCAGCACCGGATACAGTCCGAGCTTCGCGGGACACGGCGCAAAGGGCCGCGCAGGCGCATCCGGCAACCCGAGCACGCGCGGAAAGCGCGCGATGTCGACGGGCCAGGCGTCTTCGTTCTTTTCGTCACCATCGCGCCAGGCGAGCGCCAGCACGAGCGCGTCGTGCGGATCGAATCCGCAGTCGAGGAACGCCGCCAGCGCGGGAACCCAGTCCTCCGCCAGCTCGCCTTCGAGCGCATGGCGCACGCCGCCGAGATGCAGCGTCGCGCGGCCATGCCCGCCTTCGGTCGCGGCTTCGATCACGCCCGCCCCGTCGAGCATCCACCGCGCGATGTTCTCGAGGTGCGGCGCGGCGTCGGTCACGATGATGAGGTCGCCGCCGTTCGGCGCGTCGGGCGGCGTCAGGCAGAGACGCCACGGCGAGTGTATCGGCGGCCAGTCGCCGAGCCGCGCGCGGATGCGCTCGGCCGCGGCGGTCAGCTCGTCGGCGGGCGGCCAGAAGAGTTCGCGGTCCTGCAGTCGCAAGGCCTCGGTCATCACTTGGCCCCGTCCTGATGCCAGAACGGCATGCCGACGACCGGCGTGCTCGCCACCGCCGCTTCGCGCTCGGTCATCGCCCCCGCGAGATACGCGGCGCGGCCCGCCTCGACGCCGAGCGCGAACGCGCGCGCCATCGCGTCGGGGTGCGTGGCCTGCGACACCGCCGTGTTGATCAGCACGCCGTCGAAGCCCCACTCCATCACCTGGGCCGCGTGCGACGGCACGCCGAGCCCCGCATCGACAATGAGCGGCACGTCGGGCAGACGATCGCGCAGCACGCGCAGGGCGTACGGGTTGATCACGCCCTTGCCGGTGCCGATCGGGGCGCCCCACGGCATCAGCGCTTCGCAGCCGGCGTCGAGCAGACGGCGGCCGATCACGAGGTCTTCCGTGCAATACGGCAGCACCTTGAAGCCGTCGCGCACGAGGCGCTCGGCGGCCTCGATCAGGCCGACCGGATCGGGTTGCAGCGTGTAATCGTCGCCGATCACTTCGAGTTTGATCCAGTAGGTTTCGAAGACCTCGCGCGCCATGTGCGCCGTGGTCACGGCCTCGTTGACGGTGAGGCAGCCGGCCGTGTTCGGCAGGAGCGGCACGCCGTGGCGCTTGAGCAGATCGAAGAACCCGGCTGCGGCTGCTCCGTCCGCCATCTGGCGGCGCAGCGCGACGGTGATCATCCCGGGGCGAGCCGCGTCGATCGAATCGGACAGCGACTGCAGTGACGGATAGCGCGACGTGCCGAGCAGCACGCGGCTGGCGAAAGTTTCGCCGTAGAGCGTGAGCGCGTCGGCGCTCGAAGATGTGGTCATGACGGTTGAATTCCTGGCAGGTGGCGTCGGCGTGGTCTTGGTGGGCAGCGTCGTCAGGGGCCGGTCAGCCGCCCGCGACCGGGCTCACGACATCGAGGCGGTCGCCCGCGTGGAGCGCTCGCAAGCCGTACTGGGCGCGCGCGACGAAATAGCCGTTCAGTGCGACGGCGAAGGGCGGGCGCGCGCCGAACGCGGCGAGCGCGTTGGCGACGGTCGCGCCTTCGGGCAGCGTGAGCGACTTCTGGTTGACGTGTATGTCCATGTCGATACGGTTCAAATCGGGTTACTGCGTGGTCCTGCGTGTTCCTGACGATCCGCACCCTCAGGCGTGCTCGCGCGCACCCTGCACGTGCAGCATCGGGCCCCAGCGCGAATCGCGGCGCAGCGTCTCGAAGGCGTCCGCGTCGGCGACGCGGCCGTCGAAGAGCGCCTGCGCGCAGCGCACCGCTTCATCGGCGACTTCGGGCGCGATCATGTAGCCGTGCCGGTAGAGGCCGTTCAGACGCAACGTCTGCGCGCCGTCCCAGATTAGCGCGGGGCGATGATCGGGCAGCGTCGGGCGGCACTGCGTGCCGAATTCGAGGATGCGCGCCTCGCCGAACGCCGGATGCACGGCGAACAACGCGCTCATCAATTCGAGCGACGAGCGTACGCTCACCGGCGACATGTCCTCGCCCTCGATCTCGGTCGCGCCGATCACGTAGACGTCGTCCTGCTTCGGCGCGACGTAGATCGGATAGCGCGGATGCAGAATCCGCACGGGCCGCGTGATTCCGATGCCAGGCGCGTGCACGCGCGCAACCTCACCACGGATGCCGCGCAACCCGGGCACCGCCGATTTCGCACCGAGCCCGCGGCAGTCGATCGTCACGCGCGCGCGCGGCAGATCGGCGTCGTCGACGGTCGTATTCCAGTGCGTTTCGACGCCGCGCGCTTCGAGCCCGGCCGCCAGCGCGCGCAGCGCCTGACGGTTGTCGAGCTGGCCGTCGCCTTGCAGCAGCCAGCCGCGCGCGAAACGTCCGGCGAGCGCCGGTTCCTCGTCGCCGAGCTGCGCGCCCGTGAGCGGGACGATGCCGTCGTCGGCGAGCCAGTGCGGCGCGTTCGCGCGCACGTGGCGCTCGAACAGCGGCGCTTCGGTGCGGTCCGCGTTGTGCCAGACCACGACCGTGCCCCTGCGCTGGAAGTAGACGGGCTCGGGCAGCTCCGCGAGAATGCGCGGCCAGCTTTCGAGCGACGCGACGCCCAGCTCGGTGATGAGCGGTTCGGCAACCGCGGATTCGGCGAGCGGCGCGAGCATCGCGGCCGCGACCCAGGCCGCGGAGTTCGAGCCATCGGACGCGCCGCTCTCGTAGAGCGCGACTCGATGGCCCGCGCCCGCGAGGCGCCACGCGACGATGCGCCCGCTAAGGCCACCGCCGAGGACGGCAAAATCGGGCGTCGTGGAGGTCGATCGGGCGCCGTTCATGACGGGACTCCGACGCGCGCGAACACGCAAGCAGACTCAAACAGGGACGCAAGAACGCTCGACGTGACAAAGCACGCGCGAGACGCCGGGCAAACAGATTGAACTGAGAAATAAGCGGTCATCGTATCCTTTCCGTACGGTAGTAGCGGACGTACCCAAGGACGAAACCGGCGGACGAGGCCGGCCGGACAAGACAATGCAGACAAAAGGGACCAGCGTCCCAAACATTTGCCCGACTTGCCCGGCGGAAAACTGGAAATGATTCCAGCAAGACTTTTCCGGAAACTTCCCGCGCCGGTATTACCCGGATCGGGTGCGAAGGGTCTCTCTCAGCCTCGCAGCGACATGCACATCATGTCGGCGCGTAGCACCCCTGTTTCGTCAGCGGTCATTAGACCACAAAAGCCGCAGGCGCCGCAAACCCCGGCGGGCGCTGGGCAGCGCCGTTCCAGGCAATGCTTTGCGATCCACTGCAATGCGATGCGACGCGCTGCGCACGCTCGCGCACGGCGGATCGCGCACGGGCTCTGGCACAATGCCTCCCAGTGGCGCTGCGCCCCGGAGCGCGCGCCGATGAGACAATGAGCCGCGCGATTTTGTGCGATTAAGCTCCGCTTAAGTGGCCCGCGACAGAATCGCAGCGCCACCGCACTGCGCGACACGCCTGCACTTCCGGCCGCTGGCCGGACCATCCATCGGAACACACATGACGAACCTTTCCTCCCGCGCCGCGCCGGACCAGAATGAGCGGATCACGGCCTGGAGCCTGATCAAGCCCTATTGGTTTTCCGAGGAACGCTGGGTCGCCTGGGGCCTGCTCATCGCGATCATCGTGATGAACCTGCTCGTCGTGTGGATCAACGTGCGGCTCAACAACTGGAACCGCGATTTCTACAACGCGCTGCAGAACAAGGATGCGAAGCTGTTCCCGCATCTGCTGATGATCTTCACCGTGCTCGCGTTCGCGTTCATCATCCTCGCGGTGTATGGCCGGTATCTGCGCCAGATGCTCGGGTTCCGCTGGCGCCAGTGGCTCACGACGCGTTTCCTGACCGACTGGCTCGGTCAGGGCGCGTTCTACCGCATCGAGCGCGACCGCCTCGCCGACAACCCCGACCAGCGGATCAGCGACGACCTCCAGTCGTTCGCCACCACCACGCTCTCGCTCACGCTCGACCTGCTCTCGACGGTCGTCACGCTCATCTCGTTCATCACGATCCTGTGGTCGCTGGCCGGCGCGCTCACGGTCATGCTGGGCGGCCAGCCGATCACGATTCCGGGCTACATGGTCTGGGCCGCCGCGCTGTACGCAGTGTTCGGTTCGTTCGTGATCCAGAAGGTCGGCCATCCGCTCGTGTCGATCAACTACCAGCAACAGCGCGTCGAGGCGGACTTCCGCTTCGGTCTCATCCGCCTGCGCGAAAACGCCGAGCAGATCGCGTTCTACGACGGCATGGAAACCGAACGCGGCAACGCGCAAGGGCTCTTCCAGCACATCCGCGACAACTGGTGGCGCGTGATGAAGTACACGAAGCGCCTCACCTTCGTGCTGAGCTTCTACGGCCAGATCGCGATCATCTTCCCGATCGTGGTGGCCGCGCCGCGCTACTTCGCGGGCGCGTTCACGTTCGGCGTGCTGATGCAGATCGCGGGCGCGTTCGGCACCGTGAGCGATTCGTTCTCGTGGTTCATCAACAGTTACTCGACGCTGGTCGAATGGCGCGCCACCGTCAACCGTCTGCGCGAATTCGTGCGCGTCGTCCACGCGCCGCGCCTGAAGGAAACCGTCTCGCCCGCCACCGAGCACGGCGGCATCAACCTGCATTTCGTCGATGCCAACGTGCTCACCACGGATCACCTGAAGCTTGCGCTGCCCAACGGCGAGACGCTCTCCGAAGTGCGCGACATCGCGATCAAGCCGGGCTCGCGCTGGCTCGTGCGCGGCCCGTCGGGCGCGGGCAAGAGCACGCTGATGCGCGCGCTCGCGGGCCTCTGGCCGTTCGGCGAAGGCTCGATCGACGCGCCGGTCGACGCGCGCATGATGTTCATCCCGCAGCAGAGCTATCTGCCGATCGGCACGCTGAAGGCGGCGCTGACCTATCCGTCCACACCCGCCGAATACAGCGACGAGGACTGCCGCGAAGCGCTGCGTGCCTGTCGCCTCGAGAACTACGTGGACCGGCTCGGCGAGTCGGCGCACTGGACGCGCGTGCTGTCGCCGGGCGAGCAGCAGCGGCTTGCGGGTGCGCGCGTGCTGCTGCACAAGCCCGACTACCTGTTCCTCGACGAAGCGACGAGCGCTCTCGACCCGGACAACGAAAACCGGCTCTACAAGCTCTTCAACGATCGCCTGCCGAAGGCGGCGATCGTGAGCGTCGCGCATCGCGAGACGCTGGCGTCCTTCCACGATGAAACGCTCAACATCGAGCGCATGCCTGAAGAGCGGATCGCTGCGTGAGCGTGATGAGTTTCGCGCGGGGTTTCGTGCGCATCGCGCCGATCATCGGCGCGATGCTTGCTCGTTACGCGCGCTGAGGGATCACGATCGGTCCAGCACCACGCTCGCCAGCGCGTCATAGCGCGCGCCCTGGCGGGCGAGCGTGCTCGAATACAGCACGAGCGAGGTGAAGCGCAGCGGCGGCGGCATAGGTGTATCGCCGGCGAGCGTCGCGAACGCCGTGTCGCGCGCAAAGCGCGCGAGCGTGACGTGCGGACGAAACGCGCGCGCATCGAGCGGCAACCCCGCCGCGAACATCAGCGAACGCACCCGCCAGTCGAGCGCGATGAACGCGTCGGACATCGCGAGCACGGCGACCACCAGACGCGGATGCGTACGACCCGGCCAGCACTCGATCGTCGTGACCGGTGCGGGCGGGATCGGCACGGCGTGGTCCTGCAGGCCGCGCGCGAGCGTTTCGCACGCAAGCGCCGGCAGCGCGCCGATGAACGCGACGGTCAGATGCAACTGCTCATACGGTACGCGGCGAGCGTTGGGCGGGACGTCGAACGCAGCGAGCGCGTCGCGCGAGACCGCGTCGGGCGCGAGGGCGATGAAGCAGCGTTTCCACGGATCGCGGGGCGAGGCTTCGGACATGTTCGGAGCGGGATCGGTCGCGCAGTTCGTGCCATGGTAACGCTTACTCCGGTCCAATACCGAACCGGGCGCCCATAGCCCGCGAACCACACGGCGAGCACCGGACGCCAGACGAAAAAAACCGGCCACCCTCACGGGTGCCCGGTTTTGCTTTACGGCTTACGAATCGCCTTAGCGCGGCAGTTCCGAACGCCCCATCAGGAACACATCAACCGACCGCGCACACTGACGGCCTTCACGAATCGCCCAGACAACAAGCGACTGCCCGCGACGCATGTCACCCGCGGTGAACACCTTGTCGACGGACGTGTAATAAGCCTTCTCGCCTTCGGTGGAAGCGCGCACGTTGCCGCGCGCGTCCTTGTCGACGCCGAACGCTCCGAGCACCGGCGACACCGGCTGCGTGAAGCCCATCGCGAGCAGCACGAGGTCGGCCTTCATTTCGAACTCCGAACCCGGCACTTCGACCATCTTGCCGTCCTTCCACTCGATGCGCGCGGCGACGAGCTTCTCGACCTTACCGTTCTTGCCCTCGAAGCGCTTCGTCGCGATCGACCAGTCGCGCTGGCAGCCTTCCTCGTGCGACGACGAGGTGCGCAGCTTGATCGGCCAGTACGGCCAGACGAGTGGCTTGTTCTCTTCTTCGGGCGGCTGCGCCAGCAGCTCGAACTGCGTGACGCTCTTCGCCCCGTGGCGATTCGAGGTGCCGACGCAGTCGGAACCCGTATCGCCCCCGCCGATCACGACGACGTGCTTGCCCTTCGCGAGCAACTGGCCAGGCAGCTTGTCGCCCGCGTTGACCTTGTTCTGCTGCGGCAGGAAATCCATCGCGTAGTAGACGCCCTGCAGTTCGCGGCCCGGCACCGGCAGGTCGCGTGGCGTTTCCGAGCCACCCGCGATCACCACGGCGTCGAACTGTTCCTTCAGTTCGTCCGGCGTGATGTTCTCTCTCGCCGTGTTGCCGATGTACGCCGGCAGTTCGCCCTTGCCGACGAACACGTTGGTGCGGAACGTCACGCCCTCGGCTTCCATCTGGCGCATGCGGCGGTCGATCAGCCACTTCTCCAGCTTGAAGTCGGGAATGCCGTAGCGCAGCAGGCCGCCGATGCGGTCGTTCTTCTCGAACACCGTCACGTCGTGCCCGGCGCGCGCGAGTTGCTGCGCGGCGGCGAGGCCCGCGGGGCCCGAGCCCACGACCGCGACCTTCTTGCCCGTCTTGTGCTTCGCGACCTTCGGCTCGACCCAGCCTTCGGCCCAGGCCTTGTCGATGATCGCGTGCTCGATCGACTTGATGCCGACTGGGTCGTTGTTGATATTGAGCGTGCACGCCGCTTCGCACGGCGCCGGGCAGATGCGGCCCGTGAACTCGGGGAAGTTGTTCGTCGAGTGCAGCACCTCGATCGCCGACTTCCAGTCCTGGCGGTACACCAGGTCGTTGAAGTCGGGGATGATGTTGTTGACCGGGCATCCGTTGTTGCAGAACGGAATGCCGCAGTCCATACAGCGTGCGCCCTGAATCTTCGCGTCCGCGTCTGACAGCGCCGCCACGAACTCCTTGTAGTGCTTCACCCGCGTAAGCGGCGCTTCATATGCCTCGTGCTGGCGCTCGTACTCGAGAAAACCGGTGACCTTACCCATATGGTTCTCGTCTATCCATCAATTCGGTGAGGGGATCGGCGCCCCGCCCGCGCGCTTCGTGCGCTGCGCGGCGGATGCACCTTCGTCTTTACGCCGTGCGCTCAGGCAGCCAGCACTTCCTGGCCTGCCTTCTTCGCGCCGATCTCGGCCAGTGCGCGCTTGTAGTCCGTCGGGAACACCTTCACGAACTGGCGGCGCGACGCGTCCCAGTTCTCGAGGAGCGCCTTCGCGCGCGCCGAGCCGGTGAACTGGAAGTGCCGTTCGATGAGCCCCTTGAGGAGCGCCTCGTCGGTCTGGCCCGCGTGCCACAGCGCGCGGTCCACGGTGCGTTCCTGCTCGGCCTGCTGCAGCACCGGATCGAGCGCCACCATCGAGCGGTTGCACTTGCCGGCGAACGTGCCGTCCGGGTCGTAGATGAACGCGACGCCGCCCGACATGCCGGCCGCGAAGTTGCGGCCCGTCTCGCCGAGCACGACCACCGTGCCGCCCGTCATGTATTCGCAGCCGTGATCGCCCGTGCCTTCGACTACGGCCGTCGCGCCCGAGTTACGCACCGCGAAGCGCTCGCCCGCGACGCCGCGCAGGAAGGCTTCGCCCTCGATCGCGCCGTACATCACCGTGTTGCCGCAGATGATGTTTTCTTCGGACTTGCCGCGGAAGTCGTTCGTCGGACGGATGATGATGCGGCCGCCCGAGAGGCCCTTGCCGACGTAGTCGTTGCCGTCGCCGACGAGGTCCAGCGTGATGCCCTTCGCGAGGAACGCGCCGAAGCTCTGCCCCGCCGTGCCCTTCAGCTGGATGTGGATCGCGTCGTCTTCGAGACCGTCGTGGCCGTACTTCTTCGCGACCACGCCCGAGAGCATCGCGCCGACCGTGCGGTTCACGTTGCGCACCGGCTGGATGAACGAGACGTGCTCGCCGCTTTCGATCGCGGCCTTCGCCTTCTCGATGAGCGTGTGATCGAGCGCGCGCTCGAGGCCGTGATCCTGCGACTCGACGTGCAGACGCGCGACGTCGGCGCTCACTTGCGGCAGGTAGAACACGCGCGAGAAGTCGAGCCCCTTCGCCTTCCAGTGCTCGATGCCGTGGCGCGTGTCGAGCAGATCCGCGCGGCCGACGAGGTCCTCGAACTTGCGGATGCCGAGCTGCGCCATGATTTCACGCACTTCTTCGGCGACGAAGAAGAAGTAGTTGACGACGTGCTCGGGCTGGCCCGTGAACCGCGCGCGCAGCACCGGATCCTGCGTCGCGACGCCGACCGGGCACGTGTTCAGGTGGCACTTGCGCATCATGATGCAGCCTTCGACGACGAGCGGCGCCGTCGCGAAACCGAATTCGTCCGCGCCGAGCAGCGCGCCGATCACGACGTCGCGGCCCGTCTTCATCTGGCCGTCGGCCTGCACGCGGATACGGCCGCGCAGGCGGTTCAGCACGAGCGTCTGCTGGGTTTCGGCGAGGCCGAGTTCCCACGGCGTGCCCGCGTGCTTGATCGACGAGAGCGGCGACGCGCCCGTGCCGCCGTCATGGCCGGCGATCACGACGTGATCGGCCTTCGCCTTGGCAACACCGGCGGCAACCGTGCCCACGCCCACTTCCGACACGAGCTTCACCGAGATCGACGACGCCGGGTTCACATTCTTCAGATCGTGAATGAGCTGTGCGAGGTCTTCGATCGAGTAGATGTCGTGGTGCGGCGGCGGCGAGATGAGGCCCACGCCCGGCACCGAGTAACGCAGCTTGCCGATGTACTCCGAAACCTTGTGGCCCGGCAGCTGGCCGCCTTCGCCCGGCTTCGCGCCCTGCGCCATCTTGATCTGGATCTGGTCCGCCGACGACAGGTACTCCGCCGTCACGCCGAAGCGGCCCGACGCGACCTGCTTGATCTTCGAGCGCAGCGAGTCACCGTCCTTCAGCGGGATGTCCTTCACGACTTCCTTGCCGATCACGGACTGCAGCGTGTCGCCGTTCGCGATCGGAATGCCGCGCATTTCGTTGCGATAGCGCTTCTCGTCTTCGCCACCCTCGCCCGTGTTCGACTTGCCGCCGATGCGGTTCATCGCGACGGCGAGCGTCGCGTGCGCTTCCGTCGAGATCGAGCCGAGCGACATCGCGCCCGTGGCGAAGCGCTTGACGATATCCTTGGCCGGTTCGACGTCGTCGATCGAGATCGCGCGCGACGGATCGAAGCGGAACTCGAACAGGCCGCGGAACGTCATGTGACGCTTCGTCTGGTCGTTAATGAGGTGCGCGTATTCCTTGTACGTCTGGTACGAGTTGCTGCGCGTCGAGTGCTGGAGCTTGGCGATCGCGTCCGGCGTCCACATGTGGTCTTCGCCGCGCACGCGGTAAGCGTACTCACCGCCCGCGTCGAGCATGTTCGAGAGCACCGGGTTCTCGCCGAACGCGTCGCGGTGCAGACGGATCGCTTCTTCCGCGACTTCAAAGAGGCCAATGCCGCCGACCTTCGACGCCGTGCCCTTGAAGTACTTCTCGACGAGGTCTTCCGCGAGGCCGATCGCTTCGAAGATCTGCGCGCCCGTGTACGACATGTACGTCGAGATGCCCATCTTCGACATGACCTTCTGCAGGCCCTTGCCGACTGCCTTCGTGAAGTTGTAGACGGCCTTGTCCGCCGAGAGGTCGCCCTTCAGGCCGCCCGCCATCTGCGCGAGCGTTTCCATCGCGAGGTACGGGTGGACGGCTTCGGCGCCGTAGCCCGCGAGCAGCGCGAAGTGGTGCGTCTCGCGCGCCGAGCCCGTTTCCACGACGAGGCCCGTGCTCGTGCGCAGACCTTGCGACACGAGGTGCATGTGGATCGCGGAGGTGGCGAGCAATGCGGGAATCGCGACGTTGTCGCGGTCCGCACGACGGTCCGAGACGATCAGGATGTTGTAGCCCGACTTGACCGCATCGACGGCTTCCGCGCACAACGACGCGAGGCGCGCCTCGATGCCCTCCTTGCCCCAGGCCACCGGATAGCAGATGTTCAGCTCATAGGAGCTGAACTTGCCGCCCGTGTACTGCTCGATCGCGCGGATCTTCGCGATGTCCTTGAAGTCGAGCACCGGCTGCGACACTTCGAGACGCATCGGCGGGTTGATGTTGTTCGTGTCGAGCAGGTTCGGCTTCGGGCCGATGAACGACACGAGCGACATCACCATGTTCTCGCGGATCGGGTCGATCGGCGGGTTCGTGACCTGCGCGAACAGCTGCTTGAAGTAGTGATAGAGCGTCTTGTTCTTGTTGGACATGACCGCCAGCGGCGAGTCGTTGCCCATCGAACCGATGGCCTCTTCGCCGGCCATCGCCATCGGCGCCATCAGGAACTTGAGGTCTTCCTGCGTGTAGCCGAACGCCTGCTGACGGTCGAGCAGCGCGGCGGCTTCGGCGCGCGCGGCCGCGACGTCTTCCGCCTTCGGCTCGATCTCGTCGAGCTTGATGCGCACGGCGTCGATCCAGCTCTTGTACGGCTTGGCGTTGGCGAGGTTGTCCTTCAGTTCCTTGTCGTCGATGATGCGGCCGTGCTCCATGTCGATCAGGAACATCTTGCCCGGCTGCAGGCGCCACTTTTTCACGATCTTCGACTCGGGAACCTGCAGCGTGCCCGCTTCCGAGGCCATGATCACCAGATCGTCCTCGGTGACGATGTAGCGCGCCGGACGCAGGCCGTTGCGGTCGAGCGTCGCGCCGATCTGGCGGCCGTCGGTGAACGCGATCGCCGCGGGGCCGTCCCACGGCTCCATCATCGCGGCGTGGTACTCGTAGAACGCTTTGCGGTTCTCGTCCATCAGCGTGTGTTGTTCCCACGCTTCCGGGATCATCATCATGACCGCGTGGACGAGCGGATACCCCGCCATCACGAGCAGTTCGAGGCAGTTGTCGAACGAAGCCGTGTCCGACTGGCCCGGATAGATCAGCGGCCAGAGCTTGGGCAGGTCGTCGCCGAGGACGTGCGAGGCGATCGCGCCGGTGCGGGCGTTCAGCCAGTTCACGTTGCCCTTCACGGTGTTGATTTCACCGTTGTGGGCGATCATGCGGTACGGGTGAGCCAGTTCCCACGCCGGGAACGTGTTCGTCGAGAAGCGCTGGTGCACGAGCGCAAGCGCCGACACGACACGCTCGTCCTGCAGGTCGCGGTAGTACACGCCGACCTGGCCCGCCAGCAGCAGCCCCTTGTAGACGACCGTGCGCGCCGAGCACGACGGCACGAAGTATTCCTTGCCGTGCTTGAGCTTGAGCGCCTGGATGCGGTGGCTCGCGGTCTTGCGGATCACGTAGAGCTTGCGTTCCAGCGCGTCGGTGACCATCACGTCCTTGCCGCGGCCGATGAAGATCTGGCGGATCAGCGGCTCGCTCGCCTTCACCGTCGGCGAAATCGGCATGGCATGGTCGACCGGCACGTCGCGCCAGCCGAGCACGACCTGGCCCTCCGCGCGCACCGTGCGCTCCAGTTCCTGCTCGCACGCGAGACGCGAAGCGTGTTCCTTCGGCAGGAAGATCATGCCGACGCCGTACTCGCCGGCCGGCGGCAGCGTCACGCCTTGCTTGGCCATCTCTTCGCGATAGAAGGCGTCCGGGATCTGGATCAGGATGCCTGCGCCGTCGCCCATCAGCGGATCGGCGCCGACGGCGCCCCGGTGGTCGAGGTTCTCCAGGATCTTCAGGCCTTGCTGAATGATTTCGTGGCTCTTTTTGCCCTTGATGTGGGCGACGAAGCCGACGCCGCAGGCGTCGTGTTCGTTTTGCGGGTCATAGAGACCTTGCGCGGCGGGCACCGCGGCGCGCTGCTGGTGATCGTTCATGGGGACACCGTCCAAGAATGGCCAGGGGCTGGCTGTTGATTCCGTCTTATCGTTTCCCGCCGCTTGCGTGACCGCTGTACGGCGTTGCGCGGGCGATGCGAGCCTCCCGCGTCGTGCGCCGAGGAGAGCCGAAAGTGGAATATACGCGACGAATCAAGGGCATGCAAATAAAACCGCATGATATGACCCCAATTACATGGATGCTGCAACAACACGTATTTTTATTAGTGCCGCATCAATTTCAAGCAAAAGAAAACGGCATCGCAGGATGCCGTTTTTCTCGCAACCCCTTGATCCTTAAGCCGATCAATGTGTCCCGGTGCCGGGTTTACGCCCCTCGTGAGGCGCTGGCGAACCGGCGGTCGGGCTGCTGCCCGGCGTGGCCGCTCCGGTCGATTGATTGCCCGAGCCGTCCGGATGTGCACCCGAATGTCCAGCCGGACGGGCCTCAGTCTGCCCCGCGGCATGGCCGCCCGATGCGCTCGACCCGGCTCCTGGTGTCGGAGCCTGTTGATGCGGCCCTTTTTCTCCGAAGGGCGTCGGGATCTCTCCGCCGCCGGGCGCACCCGCAGCCGGGACCGGCACCTCGCGCACCTTGCGCGGCCGCCCGCGCGGCAGCGGCGACACGCGCCGGTTCGCCGAGCGGGACGCCCAGTCGCGCCAGGTGTCGCTGCCGAGCACCCAGCCCTTGAGGGTCGCCTGAATCAGCTGCGAGGTTTCGCGTTCGTCGAGCGACTGCTCGCACAGTTCGCGATACGCGCGCTGACGCTCGAACGGCGTATTGCCGAGCGCCCAGTAGAGCGGATGGTCGGTAATGAGGCTGTCGACGGTGAGCCCGATGTGATGCCGGTAGCTCGACCATCGGTAGTCCTCGGCCGCCGTGACGAGGTGATTGCGCACCGGCGCCAGTTCGACGACGCGGCTCGCGAGCAGGAAAAAGCGATCGCCCTCGATCACCGTGGCGCGGTAGCGGCCCTCCCACAGCGTGCCGCGCCGCGCATAGCGCCGGTTGAAGTGCGCCACGTAGCGCCTGCCGACCGCCTGCATTGCCTTGGGCAGGCTCGCTTCGTCGGATGGAGTGACAAGCAGTTGCACCGCGCCGGGCATCAACACCCACGCGTGAACCGCCAGATGATGATCGCGCGCCGCTGCCTTCAGGCAATCGATGAATAGCTCGTAATCCTGGTCATCGACAAATGCGGGCTGTTGGTCGAGCCCACGAAGGATCACGTGCTGCGGCTGATCAGGAACATAAAGACGTGCAAGCCGTGCCATGCTCGATTTTCCATTAGTCCGTTGGTGGATACCCGCAGACCCGCAAGGCCGCTCCGGCGCTTGCTACGCCGGGATGCGGCTTCGGCGGAAACCTGGCGGTGCTTAGGGAGAAGCCTCTAACGGTCCCATTGGTTTGTTGCATGCGTTGTGTTCATAATGAGCGGGCCTTTCATGGAGGAGACATATATGAAATTAAAACAGGCGCTGGCAGGTATTGCCGCGCTCGCGAGTCTTTCGGCGGCGCACGCACAAACAGCCAACTCGTTCTACGTCACAACCGGGTGGTTCCACTTCGCACCGCAGGACAGCAGCGATCCACTCAAACTGGACAGCATGGGCGGTACGCCCATCGGCATGGCGATCAACAACACGGGCGCCGGTATCGGCTCTTCCGACACGCTTGGCCTGAGCCTCGGCTATTTCATCACCGATAGCATCGCAGCCGAAGCCGAAATCGGCATTCCGCCCAAGTTCGACCTCTCCGGCGAGGGGCAGTTTAAACAGTTCGGCAAGCTTGGCTCCGCGCGTCTCTGGAGCCCGGCCCTTCTGCTCAAGTACTACTTCAACAAGCCCGACTCGAAATTCCGTCCGTACGCCGGCATCGGTGTCACCTACGCCTGGTTCACGAGTGCCCACATCACCAACACTACCTTCGAACAAGGGGTGCTTGGGGGTCCGACCAGCACTTCGACAGATCGTTCCTGGGCGCCGGTATTTAACGCGGGTTTCAACTACAACTTCACCAAGCACTGGTTCGCGGGTTTCTCGCTCTCGTATATCCCGATCAACGTGATCGCCACGTTCGACAGCGCGGTGCCGACCCAGGTGGGTACGCTCACCCGCAAGTCCGAAGCGAAGATCCATCTGAACCCGCTCGTCACCTACCTCAAGGTCGGTTACGTGTTCTAAGCGCCGCTGCTCCGACAGCCGCTTGCTCCATGCACTGCGCCAGCTCTCTGCCCCGCCCTTGCGGCACCCGGCGGAGGGCTGCGTCTCCTGTCTCTCCACCGCTTTCTCCTCAAATCGCATAGGCGTGTATTGATTCTATGCCTCTGCGAAAAACCGTGCTGTCCCCGTAATCACCTCGTTACACCGAAAACCGCAAAGCCCCATCCGGCGGACGTCTGCGGCGACGTGCCATGCACACCCTCGTGTGCCGGGCATTCAAATTGCGCAATACTGTGCTCCTCGCTGTCCGTTTTTTTCGTGGGCAGCGCAAGCCATCGACCCTGTGTATTCAACGACGGAGCGATTCCATGGGTGCATTCCCCAATACGCGAGACGCGGTCGAAAAGTCCTGGGGCAGGACAGGCCACCACGCACGCCGCATTGCGCGTCGCAGCCGCAATGCCGCGGCCGATATCGCCGACGAGCTGCGCGACCTGCTCGCCGAGCTCGAAACCACGCTGGGTGAAGGCACGCAGGCCGACGCCGCCGCGCTACGCGACGACGTGCGCAAGCGCCTCGACGCCGCACGCGAGCGTCTGGATGCAGCGCGCGCCACGGCCCGCGAACGCGCGGACGAGACCTTCGCCAGCGCCGACGATTTCGTGCATCACAATCCGTGGCAAGCAATCGCTATCGCGGGCGGTTTGGCGTTGATCGCGGGCGCACTGATCTCGCGCTACCGATAGAGCGTTGGCGGCGAGCGCCCGGCGATTGATTGCGGGACGCTCTGCGATCTGCGATTCAGGCGTCGAGCGCGTGTGGTCCGATCAGGTCGATACGGTCGGTGCAGATCGTATCGACACCCCAGCGCGCGAGCAGCCGCGCGCGGTCGAGGTCGTTCACCGTATAGGCAAGGATGTACAGACCCGCGGCCTTGATGCGGGCAACGAGCGCTTCGTCCAGATAGCGATGGCTCGCGTGCAGCGAGACGCAGCCGAGATCGGCGGTCTGTTCGCGCCAGTCGCCGGGCACGCGCTCGAACAGCAGGCCGCGCGGCAGGTCCGGCGCGGCGTCGCACGTGGCCGCGAGCGCCTCGAAGGAAAACGACGACAAAAGCGGCGGCGGCATCGCGCCCGACCACAGACGCGCCGCCTCTGCCGAGACGAGCCGCCCCGTCTCGACGTCCCGGCGCGGACACGGCTTGATCTCCACATTCGCGGCAAGCCCCAACTCACGGCAGCATGCGGCTACGTCGGCCAGCGTCGGCATCCGCTCGCCGGCGAAGGCAGCGTCGCGCCAGCTTCCGGCATCTAGCGACGACATTTCGTCGTAACGCAGACGCGCCGCCGCGCCGTGCCCATCCGAAGTGCGATCGACCGTGTCGTCGTGCAGGAGGAAGGCGATGTTGTCGGCGGAGAGCTTCGCGTCGAACTCGACCATCGTGTGCCCGAGGCGCGCACCGGTGTGCATCGCCGCGAGCGTGTTTTCCGGCGCGAGCGTGCCACCGCCGCGGTGCGCGCAAACGCGCGGATACGGCCAGGACTTCATCGAAAGTACTCCCAGGCTTGAGAGTCCGGCGGCGTCAGACTTCGTCCGAAACGACGAAGAGGCGCCGATACTCCTTCAGTGCGTACCGGTCGGTCATGCCGGCGATGTAGTGCGCGATCAGGCGCGCCTGCTGCTCGGGCCCGGCCGCTTGATAGTCCGGCGGAAGGAGACGCGGGTCGTCCGAAAATGCCTCGAAGAGGCCCTTCACCACGCGCTGCGCCTTGTTCGCCATCCGCATCACGCGATAGTGCCGGTAGAGATTCGTGAACAGGAAGCGCTTGAGCGCGACCGCCTGCGCCGCGACGCGTTCGCTGTGCGCGACAAGCGGCGGCGCCGAGCGCACCTCGTCGAGCGAGCGAGGCGCGTGTTCGGCGAGGTTGCGGTGCGTCTGTTCGATGAGATCGACGATCAGCGTATTGATGACGCGCCGCACGGTCTCGTGGATCAGGCGGCGTCCCTCGATCTGCGGGAAGTCGCCGCGCGCGGCGGCGTAGTGCGTCTGCCAGAGTTCGACTTCGGCGAGCTGCTCGATGGTGAGCAGCCCCGAGCGCAGACCATCGTCGACGTCGTGATTGTTGTACGCGATTTCGTCGGCGATGTTGGCGATCTGCGCCTCGATCGACGGCTGGCGCCCGAGCAGGAAGCGCTCGCCGAGATCGCCGAGCCGCCGCGCGTTCTCGCGCGAGCAGTGCTTGAGGATGCCCTCGCGCGTCTCGAAGCAAAGGTTCAGGCCGTTGAACGCGCCGTAGTGCTCCTCGAGTTCGTCGACTACCGCGAGGCTTTGCAGGTTGTGTTCGAAGCCGCCGTGGCCGCGCATACATTCGTTGAGCGCGTCCTGCCCCGCATGGCCGAATGGCGTATGCCCGAGGTCGTGCGCGAGCGAGATTGACTCGACGAGATCCTCGTTCACGTGCAGATTACGCGCGACCGAACGCGCGATCTGCGCGACTTCGATGCTGTGCGTAAGCCGTGTGCGAAAAAGATCGCCCTCGTGGTTCACGAACACCTGCGTCTTGTACTCGAGCCGCCGGAAGGCCGTGGAGTGGACGATGCGATCCCGGTCGCGCTGGAACTCGCTGCGCGCGGCGGGCGGCGGTTCGGGATAGCGCCGGCCGCGCGAGAGCGACGCGTGCGCCGCGTAGGGCGCAAGGCCCGCCTCCAGCGCGTCGCTTCCGGGGCCGAATGAAGTGTCGTTGCGAGAATCGCTCACTGGTTTGTCTCCAGGAAGGATGCGCGGGCCGGCAGCGCTCAATCCTTCGTCGTAGCCGCGACCGTGGCCGCGAGTGTGGCAGTAACGGCTTCGCCGGGCGCTCGGGTGATCAGCGTGTCGCCAAACCGTTTCAGCAGAATGAACTTGATTGCGCCGCCCTCGGCCTTCTTGTCGACCTGCATCAGTTCGACGTAGCGGTCCGCACCGAGCACAGGTCCGCGCACGGGCAGCTTTGCCGCTTCGATCACGCGCACGAGGCGTGCGCGCGAAGCCTCGTCCAGATGGCCGAGCCGCACCGACAGGTCCGCCGCCATCACCATGCCGCAGCCGACCGCTTCGCCGTGCAGCCACTCACCGTAGCCGAGACCGGCCTCGATCGCGTGGCCGAACGTGTGGCCGAAATTGAGAATCGCGCGCAGGCCGCCCTCGCGCTCGTCGGCGGCAACCACCGACGCCTTGATCTCGCACGAGCGCTTGACCGCGTGGATGAGCGCCTGCGGGTCGCAACGGTTCAGCGCATCGACGTTGGCTTCGATCCAGTCGAAGAATTCCGTATCGGCGATGGCGCCCGTCTTGATCACCTCGGCGATGCCCGCCGCCAGCTCGCGAGCCGGCAGCGTGCGCAGCGCGTCGATATCGGCGATCACGGCCTGCGGCTGATAAAACGCCCCGATCATGTTCTTGCCGCGCGGGTGATTGATCCCCGTCTTGCCGCCGACCGACGAATCGACCTGCGAAAGCAGCGTGGTCGGCACCTGGATGAACGGCACGCCGCGCATGTAGCACGCGGCGGCGAACCCGGTCATGTCGCCCGTTACGCCGCCACCCAATGCGATCAGCGTGGTCTTGCGGTCGGCGCGCGAAGCGAGCAGCGCGTCGAATATCTCGTTGAGCGTTTCCCAGTTCTTGTGCGCCTCGCCGTCCGGCAGCACGACGGTGTCGACGTCCTTGCCGAGCGGCGCGAGCGCGGCGCGCAGCGTGTCGCCGTAGAGCGGATCGACGATGGTGTTCGTCACGATCGTGACCGACTTGCCGGCGATATGCGGCGCGTACAGCGCTGTCTGGCCGATCAGGCCGGCGCCGATGTGGATGGGGTAGGCACGGTCGCCCAGTTCGACGTTGACGGTAATCATGCTAGCCATTCTCAGTGACGCGCCCTCAGGGCGCCGGGGTCCGGACGACGCCGGCCATGTCGAGTTGCATCAGCACCATGTTGACGAGCCCGTTGACGGACGGCCGTCCCGTTTCGATCACGAAGTCGGCGATCTCGCGATAGAGCGGGTCGCGGACCTCGTAGAGCGCTTCGAGACGCGCCTTCGGATCTTCGGTCTGCAGGAGCGGACGGTTCTTGTCGCGCCGCGTGCGCAGCCACAAGTCGTGCGGATTGGCGCGCAGATAGACAACGAAACCGCGCTCCTTGAGCGCCGCACGATTCTCGGGCCGCAGCACAGCGCCGCCGCCCGTCGCAAGGACGATGCCTTCGCGGGCCGTCAGTTCGTCGATCGCCTGGGCTTCGCGTTCGCGAAAACCCGACTCGCCTTCCAGTTCGAAGATCACGGGGATGCGCGCGCCCGTGCGGGCCTCGATCTCGTGGTCGGAGTCGAAAAACGGACGCTCCAGCCGGCGCGCGACCGCCCGGCCCACGGTCGTCTTGCCGGCGCCCATGAGCCCTACGAAAAAAACATTGGCGTTTGCGTCCCGCACTTGCAGCGTTTCCTCGGTATGGTTGGTGCCGCAGCTTACTGGCAAAGCTGTTGCGTTGTCGAGCCTGCGGCCCGCGGTATTGGGCACATCGGGCTCATTGGGGTCAATTCGCCTCGACGACACGCGGCGTAATGAACACCACCAGTTCGGTGCGCTGGTCGCGACTCGCGCGATGCGAAAAAAGCGCACCCAAGATCGGTATTTTGCCCAGGAGCGGCACGCGCGTCACATCGAGCCGCTCATCGGTGGCATCGATTCCGCCGATCGACACCGTGCCGCCGTCCTCGATCTCGACGCGCGTCTGGACGTGTTTCGTGTTGATCGCGGGCCCGCCGGCCGTTTGCTCGCCGACACTGTCCTTGGCAACGTCGAGGTCGAGGATCACGTGGCCGTCGGGTGTAATCTGCGGCTCGACCTCCAGTTTCAGGGTTGCGCGGCGAAACTGCACGCCCGAGACGCCCTGCCCGACCTTGGCCTGGTAGGGCAGCTCGGTGCCCTGCTCGACGACGGCACGCTGCCGATCGGCGGTCACCACACGCGGGCTCGACACGATACGACCGCGCCCCTCCGCTTCGAGGGCGCTCAACTGGATATCGAGCAGGCGCGTGGAACGCGCGGCGAGCAGGGACAGGCCAATCTGCGCGGCGTCGAAACCCGAAAGCGCGCCGGCAGAAAGGTCGTAGGCCGTGCCATTCGTGCCGCCTTGTACGCCGCGTGCGGTGCCGTCGGCGTTGGTCGGCGTCACGCCCAGGCGCGCTCCCAGTTCGCGCGACAGGCCCTTGTCGCCTTCGACGATGCGCGCTTCGATCAGCACCTGGCGCGCGGGCGCGTCCAGCATGCCGATCAGGCTGGCGATCTGGTCGAGACGCGCGGGCAGATCGGTGACGAACAGCAGGTTCGTGCGGGCGTCGGCGACCGCCGCGCCGCGCTTCGACAACGCACGCTGCGCGCCCGAACCGGTCAGAAGACGCCTGACGTCCTCGACGCGCGCGTAGTGCAGCTCGAACGCACGGCTCGCCAGCGGTTCGAGTTCGGCCGCACGGGCGTGAGCCTCAAAGCGTTGCCGCTCGCGCGCGGCCAGGTCCGACGCTGGTGCGACCCAGATCACGTCGCCGGCACGTTCCATCGCGAGGCCGTTTCCCTCCAGCAGCAGATCGAATGCCGTACGCCACGGCACGCGGTCGAGCCGCAGCGTCACCTGACCGCGCACGCGCTCGCTCGCGACGATGTTCAGCTTCGTGAACTCGGCGAACGCGTGCAGCACGGCGGAAAGTTCGGCGCGCTGGAAGTTCAGCGAAATCGGACGGTCAGGCGGGAGGCCGTCAGCTTTCGATCCGGAATCGCCGAGCCGCTGCGGCGCCGGTAGTGGCACGGGCGGGCCTTCGAGCGGCTCGGTCGCCGTGCTGGCACCGGCATTCGGCGTTGCAGCGCGTGGAGTTTCCGGCGAAGCCTTCTGCGCGTCAGGCGCGTCGCCCGGCGGAGCGGCGCCGTCGCCTTCCTGTGCGAACGGATTCGGCGTCCATCTGCCGGACGCGTCGGAATCGGTCGATGCAGGCAGCGGCGGGACCTCGTAGCGCGTGATTGCTTGCGCGTCCAGGCCCAGCGTCGGTAGCGTCGGCAACGGTGGCGGCACAGCGGAAATTGCATTGGCCGCAAAGCCAACGCCATGCAGCATCAGCGCGATTGTACGAATGGTCTTCACTTCGCCTCCTCGGCCCAGGTCAGGATCTGGTTTCTCCCGCCCGACGTGAGAACCACGCGCGACGGCAGGACGTGCTCGACGCGAGCACCCGCAAACGCCTGCCCTGCCCGCACGGCCTCAGTGCCAGACGCGGACTCGACGAGCGCGACGATGCCGGTACCGCCCTGAATCACTCCGGCGAGCCGTAGCGCGCTCTTGCCCGTGCCACCGGCGACGCCGCTCACGAACGGATCGGATACTGCTTCATCCCGATCGTCGTCTGTGTCGTCGAGTTGCAATGGCGGCAGATCGTCGAATACCTGCAGGGTTGCCGCGATCGACAGCCCCTCTCCGTTGCGCTTGATTGCGAGTTCGGCCGGCACGACGAGTCCTGGCTGCGCCGAGAGTCCGGTGAGAAACGCGCGCAATTGCGCAAATCCACCTTGCGCGGCGAATTTCATCGGCCGGAAGGTCTCGGCTCCAGTTCCCCCCGGCGCCGAAGGCTCCAACGTCACCAGAGTCAGCCCGGACGTCGATGTCAGGTTGGACACGCGGCGCACGTCGTCGGCCGCCGTGCTTTCACGAGGGCCACGCGGCGCTTCCGACGCCGCCAGCCTGAGCGCCGGCAACCGGGCAACGGCGCGTTGCGCGTCGGCAAGCTTGCGTTCGGCGGTGTCCAGTTCCCCGCGTGCCGCCCGCACGCCCGTAAGATCCGCCTCGACGCAGACAGCACCGGCGCTCAACGCCGCAAGCATGGCGATCAACGCGGCAACACTCGACCGGCGCCGCACACTCCACGCGTGCAAACACGTCCAGTCGCGCAGCGCACCGCTGTCGAGGCCCGCCGTCAATCCATCGTGCCTCATCAACGCATCACTCATTCTGGATTCCTTATTTCTTCTGGCGGCCTGCTTCCCGCCGATTTCGCCGGAACCGCCGCGCCCTGCCAGACCAGTCGAGCAATCACGCGGATCGGCTCGCCGTTGCTCGCCCGCTGCTTCGCGCTCGCGGCCTGCGAGGTGCGTGTCAACTCGCGCACGCTCACCGCCTGAACGTCCGGCACGGCGCGCAGGCGCCCGAGCCATTCGGCCGTGGCGGTCTCACTGGCCACGGTGGCTTGCAGCTCGGTTTCGTCGCCGTGCTGCACGACGTGTTGCAGCACGACGCCGGCCGTTCCCGCACTCGCCAGCCCGTCGAGCAGCGCGAGCATGCGTGCCAGCGGCTTGCCGCGCTGCTGGGACAGTTGCGCAGCACTTCGCTGCGCCGCGGCGGCGCCCAGCAAGCGTTGCGCTTCGGCGTACGGCACCCGCAATTGCGCTGACGACGCCTCGACGACGAGGCGCCGCGCATCGACGCCACCGCGCTGCCACATGTTCCAGCCCGCCAACGGCATCGCGCAGACGCATCCCACGAGCGCAGCCGCGCCCCACTCGATCACGCGACGACGACGCAGCCGCTGCATCTCCCGAGGCCGCCACGGCAACAGATTGAAGCCGCCCGCCACAGGCTGCCGCCCGTTGCGCCGCATCGCCGGCCGCCTGCGGTCGAGCCTCATTCGCTCAACCCGCGCAACGCAAGGCCAAACGCCACCGCGCACGATGGATCGTGCGACAGGACTAGCGGAAGCGGCCGGTCGGGATCGGCAAGCGCGGCGCATTCGAACGGCATGACCGGACAGCCGAGCGCATCGCCGATATCGGCGAGCGTGAAATGCACGCCGCGCAGCATGCCGATGTCGCCGGCCACAAACGTGCAGCCAGGCTGTTCGCCGTGCACGAGGTCACGCAGCGCCTCCACGAGGTCCGCATATTCAAGCGCGGGAAAGCGAATCTCGCGCGCGATCGTGTCGTCGGACAAGATCCAGCCGCGGATGCCCTCCGTGCCGATCCAGAGCGCCACGTACGGTTCGTGGGACGGCAGTTCGAACGACGCGGCATGGCGCATCGCGCGCAACGCCGCGTGCGCTTCGTCATCCACCGCGCACAGCATGATGCCGGCCATGGCCGCACATTCGACGCGCGCCTCAAGATGCACGCGCGCCGTGGCGGCGATCGTCACCTGCGTTCCGCCCTCGATCTGGCGGGGCGACGCGCTGTGCGGCGGCGCCACGCGCCAGTCGACCGCGAGTTCCTGCCGTTCGACGCCCGCCACGCGCTCGGCCTCCGCCAGAACGAGGGGTTCGAGTTCGGCGTAAATCTGCGAGTCGTCGACGCTGCACGCAGTGATGCGCGAAGCGGGCGCGAGCCGCGCGAGCGGCACCGTCGCCACGAGCGTCGCGCTCGCCGGCAATGCCATCGCGCAGCGCATCGCCGCGCCCGCGCATTCGCGCGGCAACCCGCCGAACACGCCGCGCAGCGACTCCACGACCGCCGCCCGGTCGACGATCTCCACGCCAGCCATCGCCTCTCGCGGCAACGGCGCGCTCGCCAGCCACTCCACACGCAGCGGCGCCGCGCCGAATAACCGCCGGCTCAGCACCGCCAGCGTGACGCCGCGCGCCGCCACATCGATACCAGCAGCAAAACGGCGCGCACCCAACAACATCGGCTTCACGAGGCCCATCGCATTCCCTCTCTTACGTCGCGCGCCACGAACCATTCGGACGCATGCGGTAAGAGGAATTGTGCGAATCGGCGGCTCGCGCGAATACTCGGCCGAACGGCCAATCTTCGGACCTTCCGCTATTCACACGCGAAGGCCGCGTCTAAAGTGCAGCTATGCATTCGCTGTTTCCCGCCCGGCCCACTGTAATCGTTTCGAAAGATAACAGGGCCGCACCGCTATAATCGCGGGACTGTTTTCCGGTGTTCGTATGCAAGAAAGTTCGCCTCAGCCGTCCGTTCCGCCGCCAGTTCCACCTACGCCCCAAACGCCCAAGGCGCGCCGGCGCCCGTGGTGGGCGAGGCTTCTCATCGGCTTCGCCGGTCTGATCGTGGCGGGCGTGGTCTGCGCGGCGCTGATGCTCGGCTATGCGCTGATCGTCGCGACGCCCAACCTGCCGTCGCTCGACGCGCTCACCGATTACCGGCCCAAGGTCCCGCTGCGCATCTACACGCGCGACCATGTGCTGATCGGCGAATTCGGCGAAGAGCGGCGTGACATCGTCCACATCCAGGACGTGCCGGACAACCTCAAGAAAGCCGTGCTCGCGATCGAGGACGCGCGTTTCTACGATCACGGCGGCGTAGACCTCACCGGTATCGCGCGCGCGGGCTTCGTCGCGCTCAGCAACGGCCACGCGACGCAGGGTGCCAGCACGATCACGATGCAGGTCGCGCGCAACTTCTTCCTGTCGAGCGAGAAGACCTATACGCGCAAGGCCTACGAGATGCTGCTCGCCTACAAGATCGAGTCGAAGCTCTCGAAGGACCAGATCCTCGAGGTCTACATGAACCAGATCTACCTCGGGCAGCGTGCGTACGGCTTCGCGAGCGCGGCGCGCGTGTATTTCGGGAAAGATATGAAAAACCTCACGCTCGCCGAATGCGCGATGCTCGCCGGACTGCCGAAGGCGCCATCCGCGTACAACCCGGTCGTGAATCCGAAGCGCGCAAGGGTGCGGCAGCAGTACATCCTCACGCGCATGCTGGAGCTGCGCTTCATCACGCAGGAGCAGTACGACGAGGCGGTCAGGCAGCCGCTCGTCGTGAAAGTCGCGGGCAAGGAGTTCAGCGTCCATGCGGAATATGTCGCCGAGATGGTCCGGCAGATGATGTACGCGCAGTATCACGAAGAGGCTTACACGCGCGGGCTGAACGTCGTGACGACCATCGACTCGGCCGATCAGGACATCGCGTATCGCGCGCTGCGCCGGGGCCTGATGGATTACGAGCGGCGCCACGGCTATCGCGGGCCGGAAGCGTTCATCGACCTGCCCGCCGACACCGACGAGCGCGAACAGGCCATCAACGACGCGCTGCTCGAACACCCCGACAACGGCGAACTCGTCGCGGCGGTCGTCACGTCAGCGAGTCCGAAGGACGTGCAGGCGACGTTCGTCGACGGCAACGCCGCGACCGTCCAGGGCGACGGCCTGCGCTTCGCGCAGTTCGCGCTTGGCTCGCGTGCGCAGCCGAACCAGCGCATCCGGCCGGGCGCGATCATCCGGCTCACGCGCAACGATAAGGGCGACTGGTCGATCACGCAGTTGCCGCAGATCGAAGGTGGGTTCATTTCGGTCGTGCCGCAGGACGGGGCAATCCGCGCGCTCGTCGGCGGTTTCGACTTCAACAAGAACAAGTTCAACCACGTCACGCAGGCGTGGCGTCAGCCGGGGTCGAGCTTCAAGCCGTTCATCTATTCGTCGTCGCTCGAAAAGGGGCTCGGGCCGGCCACGATCATCAACGACGCGCCGCTCTTTTTCAGCGCGGCCGAAACGGGTGGCGAGGCGTGGGAGCCGAAAAACTACGGCGGCGGCTTCGAAGGCCCGATGACCATGCGTACCGCGCTGCAGAAGTCGAAGAACCTCGTGTCGATCCGCATCCTCAACCACGTCGGCACGAAGTACGCACAGCAGTACATCACGCGCTTCGGCTTCGACGCGGAGCGCCATCCGGCCTATCTGCCGATGGCGCTCGGCGCGGGCCAGGTCACGCCGCTGCAGATGGCGGCGGCCTATTCGGTCTTTGCCAACGGCGGCTACCGCATCAATCCGTATCTGATCGCCGAAGTCACCGACCAGCGCGGTATCGTCGTTGCGCTGGCGCAGCCGCTGGTGGCAGAGCAAAACGCACCGCGCGCGATCGATCCGCGCAACGCGTACATCATGAACAGTCTCTTGCAGAGCGTCGCGCAGCACGGGACGGGCGCGAAGTCCAACGTCCTCAGGCGCACCGACCTCGCGGGCAAGACCGGCACGACCAACGACTCGCGCGACGCGTGGTTCGCGGGCTATCAGCACACGCTCACAGCAATCGCGTGGATCGGCTACGACAACCCGCGCAGCCTCGGCGACAAGGAAACGGGCGGCGGCCTGGCGCTGCCGGTCTGGATCGACTATATGGCCAAGGCGCTCAACGGCGTGCCGGCTTACCGGATGCCGATGCCGGACGGCGTCGTCACGCTCGGCGACGAGCTGTACTACGACACTTTCACGCCGGGGCACGGGTTCGTTTCGACCGTGGGGATCAGTCAGGCCGCGTTGGAGGCGGCGGCGAGTGGTGCGTCGGGCGCATCGGGGAACGCCGATGCCACCGAAACGCCCGCGCCCGAGCAGGTCAACGCGAAGGAGAAGCAGGACATCATGAACCTGTTCCGCGGGCACTGAACAGGTTGCCGGGCTGATGGGCCGTCGCGTGCAATCGCCTGCAGTCGCGGGCCGTTCGCGGCTCGCCCGGCCCGCGATTCGATCGAGGTTGACCGGAACCCGTCAGAACCGCTCAGGGCGCAAACCGGACCGCCTCGCCCGCCTGCTCGGTCGCATAGGCCGACAGAGCCGAAAAGAACTCCGTGCCCGTGCGCGTGTCGCGCCACTCGCCGGCCAGAAAGCGGTAGTGAAAACCGCCCGCCTTCGCCGCGATCCAGATCTCGCTCATCGGCGGTTGCAGGTTCACGATGATCTTCGTCCGGTTCTCGAATTCGAGTGTCAGAACATTGCCGCTACGCTCGAGTTCGATGTCGGCATCGGCCTCGTCGACGGCACGCTCAACCGCAGCCAGCACGGCTTCCGCCCGGCTCAGGTAGTCACTGTCGGTCATGCTAAACTCCACCGGTTATTCATTCAGGAACAATTATGCGTGTCATTTTCAGGATGCGCGCAGGGGCGTCCGGCGCAATTCTAGCCGCTTCGGCGATTTTTGCTGCAGTGTCCCTGGCCGGCTGCGGGCAACGCGGTCCGCTCTATATGCCCACCGTTCCGCCGCTTCCGGCCAGGCCCAATTTCGAAACGCAGGACACCGGAACAGCAGCGGCAGCAACCAGTGCTTCGGACGCTGAAGACGGCTCGGTTCCCGACACGTCCGGCACGCCGCTGAAGTTGTCTCCTGAACTGTCTCCCGACACCAGCCTCAGCCCGACATCGCCCGCGCCGGCAAGCCCGCAAGCGGCCCCCAGCGCCAAGCCCACCTACTAAGACGCCCGCATGACCCAACCCGCTTTCCAGCGCATCGACGGAACGCTCTACGTCGAAGGCGTCTCTGCCGCCGACCTCGCCGCGCAATACGGCACGCCGCTCTACGTGTACTCGCGCGCCGCGCTCACCGCCGCGTGGCACGCCTACGCCGACGCGTGCATCGGCCGTCGCGCCTCGGTGCACGTCGCGGTCAAGGCGAACAGCAACCTCGCCGTGCTCAACGTGTTCGCGCGACTCGGCGCGGGGTTCGACATCGTGTCGGGCGGTGAACTCGCGCGCGTGCTCGCCGCGGGCGGCAAGGCGGGGAACGTCGTGTTCTCGGGCGTCGGCAAGACCGCCGACGAAATGCGCGTCGCGCTCGAGGCGGGCGTGAAGTGCTTCAACGTCGAATCGATTCCCGAACTCGACCGCCTGAATGCCGTGGCCGGCGCGCTCGGCAAAAAGGCGCCGGTTTCGCTGCGCGTGAATCCCGACGTCGATGCGAAGACGCACCCCTACATCTCGACGGGCCTGAGGGCGAACAAGTTCGGCGTCGCGTTCGACGACGCGCGCGCCACCTATCGCGCCGCCGCGGCCATGCCGCATCTCGCGGTGGTCGGCATCGACTGCCATATCGGCTCGCAGATCACCGAAGTCGCGCCGTATCTCGACGCCATCGACAAGCTGCTCGAACTCGTCGACCAGATCGAGTCGGACGGCGTGAAGATCCGTCACATCGACGTCGGCGGCGGCCTCGGCATCCGTTATGACGACGAGACGCCGCCCGGAATCGGCGCGTTCGTGCGGACGGTGCTCGACCGCATCGAGGCACATGGCGGCCAACGCGAAGTGTTCTTCGAACCGGGCCGCTCGCTGGTCGGCAATGCGGGGCTCCTGCTCACGCGCGTCGAGTTCCTGAAGCCGGGCGCCGAGAAGAACTTCGCGATCGTCGACGCCGCGATGAACGATCTCGCACGTCCCGCGATGTACGACGCGTATCACGCGATCGAGCCGGTGACCGAGCGCAGCACGCCCGCGCAGACTTACGACGTGGTCGGCCCCGTCTGCGAAAGCGGCGACTGGCTCGGCCGCGCGCGCACGCTCGCGATCAAGCCGGACGATCTGCTCGCGATCCGCTCGGCAGGCGCGTATGGCTTCGTGATGAGTTCGAACTACAACACGCGTCCGCGTGCGGCCGAGGTCATGGTCGACGGCACGCGCGTCCACGTCGCACGCGCGAGAGAGACGGTCGAGCAACTGCTCGCGGGCGAAAGCCTGCTGCCGGACTGAGCCGCGCGGGCACGACGACGCCTCTGCGCAACGGCAATAAAAAAGCGACGCTTCGAAAGAAGCGTCGCTTTTTTTTATTGCGCCAGTGCGCCATCACGTCACCGCAGCGCCACGGTCTAGGTCGCACGCGCCCCCGCACGCGCCTCATACCGCGCAAGCAGCCACGCGCCGATCCGCCAGCCAAGCAGCACGATCATGATCGCGGCGTACAGCTTCGGCAGTGCGAGGTCGTGCTTGCCGGCCCGCATCCACCAGAAGTGCAGGATTGCGAGCACGCCGATCGCATAGATCAGGCGGTGCAGTGTCTGCCAGCGGCGACCGAGGCGGCGCGCCATCGCGCGCGTCGAGGTCGCGGCGAGCGGAATCAGCAGCACGAACGCCGCAAAACCGACCGTGATGAACGGCCGCTTGCCGACGTCCTTGAACATCTCCATGACGTCGAACCACTTGTCGAACCAGATGTACGTAGTGAAGTGCAGCACCGCATAGAAGAACGCGTAAAGCCCGAGCATGCGGCGAAAGCGGATCAGCGTGTTCCATCCGGTGAGCTTGCGCAGCGGCGTCACCGCGAGCGTGATGCACAGGAACACAAGCGTCCAGAGACCAGTCGAGCGCGTGATGAACTCGATCGGATTCGCGCCGAGCTGCCCGGTCACGCCAAAGAGGACGAGGCGCGCGAGCGGATACCACGCCGCGACGAACACCGCGGCCTTCATCCACGGCAGCCAGCGCGGACCGGATGCGGCGACCTTTGCGTTGACCTTTGCCGCGCCCTTCGCTGTGGCTTTCGCCGCGCCGCGTGTCATCGCACCGCGCGCCGCGCCACCAGATGCCGCACTCGTTTCCATCGGTTGCTCCATCGCCGCCTCGCGCACTAGAAGTTCTTGCGCAGATCCATGCCCTGATACATCGAAGCGACCAGATCGCCGTAGCCGTTGAACATCAGCGTCTTGCGCTTCGGCGTGAAGAAGCCGTCCTCACCGATGCGCCGCTCCGTCGCCTGGCTCCAGCGAGGGTGATCGACGCTCGGGTTCACGTTCGAGTAAAAACCGTATTCGTTCGACGCGTAGGTGTTCCAGCTGGTCGGAGGCTGCTTCTCGACGAAGCGGATCTTCACGATCGACTTCGCGCTCTTGAAGCCGTACTTCCACGGCACGATCACGCGCACGGGCGCGCCGTTCTGGTTCGGCAGCACCTGACCGTAAACGCCCACCGTCAGCAGCGTCAGCGGATTCATCGCCTCGTCCATGCGCAGGCCTTCGGAGTACGGCCAGTCGAGGATCGGCTGCGCGAGACCCGGCATCTGCGACGGATCGGCGAGCGTGATGAACTGCACGTAGCGCGCGTTGCCGGTCGGTTGCGCGCGGCGGATCAGTTCGGAGAGCGGAATGCCGATCCACGGCATCACCATCGACCAACACTCCACGCAGCGGTGCCGGTAGACGCGCTCTTCGAGCGGCGCGAGTTTGAGGATGTCGTCGATGTCGTAGACCTTCGGGTTCTTCACCTCACCCTCGACGCTCACCCGCCACGGACGCGGCCGCAGCGTATGCGCGTTCTGGGCGGGATCGCCCTTGTCGGTGCCGAACTCGTAGAAGTTGTTGTACGTGGTGATGTCCTTGAACGGCGTCACCTTGTCGAGCGCGACGAACTTCGTGTCGGTTTTGGCGGCGAGCCGCTGCGCCTTCGGATCCGGCGACGAATATTCGGCCAGCGCGCTCGTCGCGCCGAACGTGCCCCCAATACCGCCGAGCGCCAGCGCCCCGGCCGCCTGCAGCACGCGTCGGCGTTGTTCGAAGATCCGCTGGGGCGTGATTTCGCTCGCGGCGATGTCGTCACCGTTCAGGAGGATTCTGCTGCTGCGCTTCGTCCACATGATGCTGCTCCACATTCAAAACGGCCGACGCCCCACACCCGCATCGACGCAAACAAGAATTGGACCGGCTTCGCCTGCGCTGCGTTCGGCTAGCATCCGCGGCGGCTCCGTGCCCTCATCGGAACAAACACGCGCTACGCGCGAATCTTCCCTCGTGGGCGAAAAAAAAACCGTCGGTGCGAAGCATCCGACGGTTAGTTCGTCCTGTGGACCGCGAAAGTTACAGCTTGCCGTAGCTATGCAGACCCGACAGGAACATGTTCACGCCAAGGAAGGCGAAGGTGGTGACGAGCAGACCCGTGAGCGCCCACCACGCGGCGACGCCGCCGCGCAGCCCCTTCATGAGCCGCATGTGCAGCCAGGCGGCGTAGTTGAGCCAGACGATCAGCGCCCAGGTCTCCTTCGGGTCCCAGCTCCAGTAGCCGCCCCAGGCCTGCGCGGCCCACAGCGCGCCGAGGATCGTCGCGATCGTGAAGAACGCGAAGCCGACGGCGATCGACTTGTACATGACGTCGTCGAGCACGTCGAGCGAGGGCAGGCGGTCCGCCAGCATGCCGCGTTCCTTCATGATGTACGCGACGCCGACCATCGCCGACAACGCAAAGCTGCCGTAACCGATGAAGTTCGCCGGGACGTGGATCTTCATCCACCAGCTCTGCAGCGCGGGAACGAGCGGCTGGATCTGCTGCGCATCGCGCGCGATCGAGTACCACATGAGAAAGCCGACCGCCGCGCTGATCACGAGCAGCACGAACGCGCCGAGCGCGCGCGTGTTGTAGTGCTTTTCGTAATACAGATAGAAGAGCGCGGTGATCAGGCTGAACAGCACGAACACTTCGTAGAGGTTCGAGATGGGAATGTGGCCGACGTCCGTGCCGATCAGGTACGACTCGTACCAGCGCACCATCAGGCCGACGAACCCCATCAGCACCGCCGCCCAGGTGAGCCGCGTGCCGATCGCGCCGCCCGTCTCCGAGCGCGAGAGGAGGCCGATCCAGTAGAAGAGCGTCGCGAGCACGAAGAGCGCGCTCATCCAGAGAATCGCCGACTGGCTCGACAACAGGAACTTGAGGAAGAAACTCGAATCGGCGCGCGAAAGGTCGCCCTGATAGATCTGGATCGCACCGATCGAGAACACCGCGATCGAGGCCATCAGGAGGCGCGCCGGCTTCCAGCGCCAGCCGAGCACGATAAGCGCGGGCACCGTACAGGTCAGCACGAGCTTGTCGTAGTAGTTCATGTGCGCGTGATAGCGCGAGAACGCGAAACCTGCGCCGAGCACGAGCGCCAGCGCGAACAGCCAGTCGACGGGCGACAGACGGCGCAGGAACGGGCGCTCGTCGAAGAGCGCGTCTTGATGGAAATCGGGCGCGCCCGAAGCGTCACGTACGCTTGCAGCGCTGCCTGCACGCCGTGCTTTCGCGGAAGAAGAAACCTGAGTCAAGTCCATGGTGTTACCGGTGTTGATCGTGAGGATCCGTGGCGTGCGGCGCACGGTCCGACCTGCTTTCATCTCCCTCGCCGCCGTCACCGTCGTGTTCCGCGGACCGGGGCGCCGCGCCGAGCGCACGGCCTGCCGCGTCGCGCGTGCGGGCAAACTCCTTTTCGAAGTCGAGGGTCCGGCGTGCTGTCGACATCGCCATGATCACGTCCACGCCCTGACCGTTTTTATCCTTGATCCAGAACCACAGCCGCCGCTCGCGCACGTAGAACATCGAGAAGATGCCGAGCACGAGCAACAGGCTGCCAAGATACACGACTTTTTTGCCAGGCGCCCGCGTGAGCTGAAATACCGACGCCTGCACCTGCTTGAACGAATCGAGCTGCAGATAGACCGGCGCGCCGTACAGGAAACTGTCCGAAACGGCGTTGATCGAGTCCTGCACGAAGCGCGCCGACTGGGCGCCCGGCTGGAGCGCCGGCTCGCCGGCCCGCTCGCGCGCGAGCTGCCAGAGATCCCACGTCGAACCCTCCAGCATGCGCAGCAGGAGGCCAGCGGCCTTCTCCTGCTGATCCTTCGGCACCGACTTGTCGATGAACGACGCCACCGCCTGGAAGCCGCCCGCATCCTCGGGGCCGGCGGCCTTCGCACCCGGCTGACCGTTGCCCGCAAAAAGCGTCAGCACGCGCTGCGCGCTCTCTTCCAGATGCTGCTGAAGCTCCTTGTTCGAATCGGGGACCGTACGCGTCGCGAAGCGGTGCGCCGCCTCGGTGCGCAGCGCGGGGTCTTCGAACGCCGCGCGCAGCAACATCCACTCCTTCGTCGTACCGCCACTGTCGGCGGGAATGCGCAGGTAGCGGAACGGCACGTCGGGATTCTCGCGCATGCCCGCGAGGAACACGCGCTCGCCGCCGACGTCGACCGGCAGCATGTAGTTGTTGTACTCGCGCGCCTGGCCGTCCTTGTCGCGCACCTTGTACTGCACCGACGGCCCGACGTTATGCAGATCGAGCGGCTTCGAGGTCTTCGCGCCCGAGCCGAGGCGCTCGTCGAACGCCTCTTTCAGCGACTCATGCGCGACGCCGCGCGCATCGTTCGCGCCGCTGCCGTTCGAGATGTTCTCGACGTTGATCGCGCGGAAATCGGCGAATTCGATGGTCTGGCCGTCGACGCCCGGCACCGACTGCCCCGCGGGCAGTTTGAGCGCCGCGGAATTGCCGATCGTGCCGCCGAACGGGAAACTCTTCGCGCTCGTGCCGATCATCGGCCAGGCGGTCATCTGCATCTGCGAGCCGCCGTCCTGGAAGCTCGACTGGTAGATCGACACGCCGTCGTACTCGAACGGCTGGTTCACCTCGACGCGCGCGGGAGTCCGCTTGCCCGTCTCGTGGTCGATCACGACGATGTCGCTCGCAAAAAGCTTGGGCATGCCGGTCGAGTAGTAATCGACGCTGAACTTGTTCAGCTGGATCGAAAACGGCAGGTCCTGAATCACCGAGCCATTCGGCTGGTTCAGGATGGCCGTCGAGACGTACTGGCCTTCGGGCACCCACGCGTAGCCGCGGAAGGTCGGATTCGACGTGGAGAGGCGATGCTCGGGCGGGATTTCGTTGATGACGGCGTTGCTGCGGATCGGCGTCTTGTCGAAGAGCCACATCTGGAATTTGATCGGCAGATTACTGTCGAGCAGCCCGCCGATGCAGATCACCACGATCGCCAGGTGCGCGAAGATGTAGCCGATTTTCGTGAGCGCCCCGCGCTTGGCGGCGATGAGCGTCGCGCCCTCGGACTCGCGCGTGACGAACCGGTAGCCGAGGCGCCCCGCCAGCTTGCCGAGCGTCGCGGTAGCCTCGGCACGCGTGGCGCCGTCGAGCGTGAATTCGCCCTTGTGGTGGAACGCACGCAGGCTGCCTTCGCGGACCTTGTCCTTCCAGCTCCGCGTGTCGGCGATCATCTTCGGCGCGTTGCGGATCACGCACAGCGAGATCGACACGACGAGAAAACCGAGGATCGTCATGAACCACCAGGCGCTGTAGACGGCGTAGAGGCTCAGCGACCGGAAGATGTCGGCCCAGAACGGCCCGAACTGGTTGACGTAGTTGGGATATGGATCGTCCTGCGTGAGCACGGTGCCGATGATGCTCGCGATCGCGAGTACGACGAGGAGCGAGATGGCAAAGCGCATCGAACTGATGAGTTCGACGGCGCTTCTGACCGCCTTCCGGCGTACGTTCAACTGCATACCCGACGTGGTGACGCTCATTACAACTCCGCTTCAAACGGCGACTCGATCTTCGCCGGACAGCAAAAAAGGGTGCGGGAGCCCGCTCTCGCGCAGCGCCCTCACCCTTTTTATGTTTTACCATCGGCCAGCGCGCGAGCCGCGCGCCAGTCTATCAGTGCAAGCCGGCCGCGTAGTCGGCGACGGCCTTGACCTCATCATCCGACAGCCTGTGCGCAATCTGGCGCATCGGATCGCTGTTGTTGCGCGTGCCCTGCTGGAACGCGCTGAGCTGCGCAACCACGTACTCCGCCCATTGCCCCGACAGGCGCGGATACTGGATCGGAATCCCCTGACCCGTCGGCCCGTGGCACGCCGCGCAGGCCGGAACACCCTTGTCGGCAATGCCAGCGCGCCAGATGGTCTGCCCGAGCGGCACGGTCTTCGCGTCGTGCGCGAAACCCGGCTTGGGTGTTTGCGAGGCGAACCAGGCGGCGACGTTGATCATGTCCTGGTCCGACAGTGCGGCAGCAAACCCAGCCATGATCGCATTATTACGTAAAGGCGGCTTGCCGCCCTGCGGCTTGAAGTCCCGGAGCTGTTTGGTCAGATACGCGGCATGCTGGCCGGCGAGCTTCGGATAGGCGCCCCCGGCGCTGTTTCCATCCGCTCCATGACAGGCCGCGCACACCTGCCCGGCAATGGCCTGGCCGCGCGCGACGTCCGGCTTGGCCGGCTCTGGTGCCGCCGCCTGTGCCGCCATCATCGAAAGTCCTGCAAGACCCGCAACTACCGCAAATTCGAATACCGTCAACGACTTACACAGTCGATTCATTCGCGCACCTTGTTTCGTCTTGTGGGAATCAGGTTCTGCAAAGTGACGACAGCGACCAACTTACCGCCAGCAACCCGAGCCGGTCTTACAGGTATTCAGTAAACCGTCGCATTGTACAATAGCGCGGTAGGCGCAACCGCGCCAGTCGGGCCTCTCCCCGATATCTCCGAATCCCTCCCGGCCGCCTCCGGGCCTGCGGCGAAGCCGCCAAGTTTGTCTCATATTTGTGGTTTCCAGATGGCATTGCTGCTGCATCAAGCTCGCTTTTTCACGACCGTCAACCACCTGCGCGATCTGCCCGCGACGGCGCGCCCAGAAATTGCGTTCGCCGGCCGCTCGAACGCCGGCAAGTCCACGGCCATCAATCTGCTGTGCAACCAGAAGCAGCTTGCGTTCGCGTCGAAGACGCCGGGGCGCACCCAGCACATCAATTATTTCTCGGTCGGCCTGGCCGACGACCCCGCGGGCTATCTGGTCGACCTGCCCGGCTACGGTTACGCGGAAGTGCCGGAGGCGTCGAAGGCGCACTGGGAAGCACTGCTGTCCCAGTATTTGAGGACGCGCGCGCAGTTGCGCGGGCTGATCCTGATGATGGATGCGCGCCGTCCGCTGACCGAACTCGATCGCCGCATGATCGAGTGGTTTGCGCCAACGGGCAAACCGATCCACGCGCTATTGACGAAATGCGACAAGTTGACGCGTCAGGAATGCGTCGTCGCGCTGCGCTCGACGAAAAAAGCCTTCGACGAATACCGTCTGCAGGGCATCGAGGGCGAACTGAGCGCGCAGTTGTTCTCGGCGCTCAAGCGCGTGGGACTGGACGAAGCTCATGCGGTGATCGAGGGCTGGATCGCGCCGGCCGCCGACGCGAGCGCCTCTGACGAAACCGCCGCAAACCCCGCGCTCTAACGACTCCCGCGCGCTCGCGAATAGTCGACCGCGCATCCGGCACGACGGCCGCTCCCTCCTGCTTGCGATATGGCGAACGCATGATCCGCGCGCGAGGTTGCGCGCGGTCGCGCGGCGGCCGCACATAAAAAAACCCGCCGTAATTTCCGGCGGGTTAAACAGCCTTATCGAAAAACGACAGGCACCCGCTCAGGGAGGAGAAGCGGGGAGTTCGGCGCAGGGCGCCTCGCTCGAACGGTATGATATACCATTGTCCTGAAAAGTTTCCGGAGCCTCCGGGGACGCAGTTCGACTCACAAAATCCGCCGACATGAGCTTCTATCCGCATCATCGTCCGCGCCGCATGCGACGTGACGACTTCTCGCGCCGTCTGATGCGCGAAAACCTCCTGACCACCAACGATCTCATCTACCCCGTGTTCGTCGTCGCGGGCAGCAACGTGCGCGAAGCCGTGCCGTCGATGCCGGGCGTCGATCGCGTTTCG
>Ga0265338_10000509_pt1 | contig 68816 bp, 62 predicted proteins | sample 42126metaG_FD_193579 | JGI IMG/M metagenome (GOLD analysis project Ga0265338, IMG submission 193579) | Rhizosphere microbial communities from Carex aquatilis grown in University of Washington, Seatle, WA, United States - 4-21-26 metaG | ecosystem: Host-associated > Plants > Roots > Rhizosphere...
GGCTATTACTCAGGAAGCGACGGCACGATCCGCTGGTCGACGCCCAGACTGGCGAGCGCCGTCGCCAACGGCGATACTGGCGTCGTCGCCCTTCAGTACAACCCTGGCACTTCTTCGGCGATTCTTTGGACGCAGGATGCGGGAACCGGGGTCCTAACCAGCAGCCTAACCTTGGCCGCCTCCGATGCAAGCCAGGTGGGTGGAATCGCCCCCTGTTATTTCCTCGGCGTCCTCTACTACGGCTCTGAGAACGGCAACTCCCTTCTCGCAAAGTTCGTGTATGGCACAGCGCTGAGTTCTGTGGTTCTTCCGCCTTCGGTGGTTGGAGGGTCGAACGTGCCGGCCACCTTCAATTTTAATGCGCCTTCATCGATCTTGGACATTCAGCTAACGGCCTCGAGCCCCGTGGTTACGCCTTCTATTGAAGCCAACCCGGGCGATCAAGTGCTCACCGCATCATGGCCGACAACCCCGGTTGATGCCGACACCACAGTCACGGTGACCGCCCGCGAGCCCGTTCCGGCCATCCAGCGTAAGGCCAGCATTAAGGTGACCACAGCGGTGCTAACTTCTCTAAAGCCAGCCCTCACTACGCTGAACCCTCCGCAAACCACGAACGCGACGCTTACTCTCAACGGCCCCGCCGGTCCTTCGGGCAAAGAGGTTGTGGTTACGTCCAGCAACCCCGCCATTACGGTCCCGCTTCAAGTCGCGATTCATTCGGGCAGTGCGAGCGCCAACTTTACGCTGGCGAGCCATCCGGTGGCCGCCGATACTACCGTCACGATATTGGCGCTTTTGGGCACGATCACCGCCAGCTCCCAGGTTACGGTGAAGGCGGCGACACTTAAGACGCTGGCATTTAACGCAACTTCGATCGTGGGAGGCAATACGGCAACGGCTACGGTTACGCTCACTGCGCTTCCCGGGAGCGGATCAACCTTCTCGATTTCCTCGAGCCTGCTGCTCGCGGCTACCGTGCCGAGTTCGGGCGTGATTTCTGGGGCCACAGCCACTTTCCCGATCACCACTCATGGGGACTCGGCCAACGCCACATCGGTTATCAGCGTAAAATTCGGCTCGGTCACTTTGACCAAGAACATCGTGGTCGAACCGGCGGCGTTAAAGACGGCCGCCTTGAGTTCCGCCTCGGTACAGGGCGGGACGGCAGTAAAGTTCACGCTCACGCTTAACGGGCAGGCCCCTTCGACCGGCGGAACCGTTACGCTATCGAGCTCGAACACAAACCTGGCGGGAGTTCCTGCGACAATCAAGTTCGCAGGCTACGGAACAACTGCCGTCGCGACCGTATCGACGAGCGCGGTGACTTCCCCTCAGACGGTGACTATCAGCGCCACCTATCTGGGAGTGAAAATGTCGCAGGTGCTTACGCTCACGAAATAACAGTCCAACTCAGTAGATGTACGACCCGGTGCCGGAATCGATGTTATTGGCAGTCATCCCGCTTCCATCCGAGTAGATTTGCCCGCCGTCCTGGGCTTGGAAATCCCATGCCGAGTTGCTTCCTAGGGCGCAGTTCAACGCGTAGATCCAGCCGTGGTCAAAGGCATAGGCTCCCACGATGCAATGGTTTATGGAGGAACCCGCAACGTCGATGATTCCGCCCTCCTCGGCTAGGGCGCCGCTTCCGTTAGCCGCACTGAGAGTACAACTCTCTGCCGTAATGTCGCCACCGAAGGTGGCAAGGAGAAGTGCGGCGCCGGTCGCACTTCCGGTCCAACCGTTCTTGATCAGGATGTTCGCGTTGCGCGACGCCCTGACGGAGAAGTTGTTCGCAGAGTTGAGCGCCACGGTGTTTTCGAGGGTGATGCTTGCGCCCTGGTCGGCGAACACTCCATTTCCAAAGCCTGAAACGACGATGCCGGACACGTCCGCGATGGAGGCGTTGCCCGTCGCGAAAATTCCTGAACCCGCATTGGTGACGCCCTTGCCGCCGATCGATACGTTCGAAATCGTGCCGAAGGAGTGGCCCGAATCGATGATAAAGGCGTTTGAACTGAAACCAGCCGGCGCGCCCAGCCGGATGTTATTTCGGTTATCTCCGATGATGGAAACCCGCGCACCGGACTCGTGATCAAGCACGAAGCCGTTCACGTTTTCGCCGTTATAATCGCCGTGCGCGGTGGAAATGTAGAGATGCAGATAGGCCCCTTCCGCCACCCGAGCGTTTTGGGCGTAGGTCCAGGCGGCCTCAAGGGTCGGAAAAGTTTGGCCAGTCCCGACCATCACGGTGGTGTTGGCGCGAACCTCCCACAACTCCCAGTTCGTATAAACGAACTTCCCTGGAACGGTGGACGGTTTGACCGCGCGAATGACGTTTCCAAAAAGTTGGACCTGGTCGCCCGCCACGTATGTCGCGGTATTGCTCCAGGCCGGTGGATAGGATTGGGCCTCGCCGATAACGGCTAGGGTGAGGAGGGTGAGGGCGGCAAGCAGCTTTGTTGGGAGATGTCTCATGTTCGTGGTGGGGGAAGGCGGGGCCGCTTGCTAAACGGTAGCGCACGGGGGGCGACCCACACGAGCGCTTTCTGCCGCATTATGACAGGAATGTTGTGGGTGGAGGTTTGGTCTTGGTTGCCATCTCGCGGCCTTTGACCGGGTCCAAGATATAACATGAGACAGCCTCCGGAGGGTGGAGGTTTGGTCTTAGTCGAGTTCGCCGTTCTTGTGGCGCGGTACCAGAAATAACATTCGACAGCCTTTGGAGGAGGCAAGGCAGTTTGTGGTAAGCGGCTCGGGCCGAACGATTTTGCCGCCAAATGACCGAACGTGCATTACACTGACGATATGCGTTACAAACTACCGGTCTTGCTCCTCCTCGGATTGCTCATGCTGGTTGCCTGCAACAAGTCGGGCGACGGCCCCAAGATTGTCGGGAAGTGGCACTTGGCCGGCGTGCAAGGAGTGGCTTACGAGTTCAAGCCTGACGGCACGTTTACAGCCGACATAAAGTTGGGAGTGCTGAAGAACGTGATTTCGGGCAAGTACTCGTCCACGGAAAAGGACCTCACAATGACGGCGACCGATATAAACATGACTTCTACGGACCCTGATACCCAAGCCAAGATCGATGCCGGCAAGCAGCTAATTGCGAGCCAGTTGAACAAGCCCATAACCGTGGCCCTCGCATGGAAGTCGGACGATGAGTTTACGATGTCCAACACGTCGGGTTGGCTAAGCATGGGGGCCGGGCCGGTGCCCTTCAGAAGGGCGAAGGGTTAAGGTTAGTGGCTGCGTTACTTCTTGCGGGTATGCAAGACCGGGGTTACCAAGGCGGTCATAGCGACCCGGTGTCCACGCTGTGCGTCGTCATGCTGCCGCATCCACTCGGCAATTTCCTCCAGTTTGTCCTTCAGAATCGCAACATCTGAATCCAGCAACCTCGAACTCGTACGCTGCGCCTTCATTCTCCCGTTAAGGGCGCGATCCTGGGGAAGCAGTTTTGCGGCTGCGTCGTACTCTCGCTCTCCCATGCGAAGCAAGATTCCGACCGACTTTCGGGCAATGTCGATGTATTCCGCAGGCTTTGAATCAAGCTCGAAGAAGAATTGGGATGCGGCGGGAGCAAATACGGCTTCCGTTCTCTTCCCAATTTTTCGCCACTCCACGATCTCTACAAGGTTGCAGCGAGCGAGCTCGCGACAATGATAGAAGAGGGACGGCTGCGATCGGTCCATGACCTGGGCGAGTTCTCGGGTCGAAACCGGCGCCATGTGGCGAATGTATTTGAAGAGTTCGACGCGCACCGGAGAAGCAAGGCAATTCAGTTGGCTCGCATTTAGATTGACTGCGTCGTTCAATCGGACTGCTCCCTTTTGTAAAGGTGAAGGAGCGGGTTTGTTGGGGCGCCCGAGATGAACCCTTGCAGTTCTTCCTGAACCCTCTTTGTCTGCTCATGCCCGAGGATGGCTTTGAGGGCCGACATGTAAGCATTCTCCAGAGCCTTTTCTGCTGGGGACGGCACGTCCGGCTTCACTCCGGTTCCTTCCCAATTCGTCTTCGTAACGGGGTTCACCGCACGTCCTCGAGGCACGAAAACCCCAAAGTGTTCCGACAGCCGAAACGTGTGGCCAGGGTTCGCCCCTCCCCAAGTCGTTTCGCCAACGATCGTCGCCCGCTTGTTCACCTGCATGTCGTAAGCAAACGCCTCCGCAGCCGAAGGTGTGCCGGAGCTGGTTAGAATGTACACCGGCTTTTGAAGGTAGCGCGGCGTTGGCAGATAGGGCACGGTCCAGTATTGCTGGGTTCGGCCGGTTTCGCGCATGTAGATTCCATTCAACTCTGTCGGCGAGTTGAAGAAGTAGGAAGCCAAGAGTTGGACCATGCCCGGATTCCCGCCGCCGTTGTTTCGGATGTCGATTATGAGGGCGTCTGTGTGCTTCACAAAAGCCATCGCTTCGGTCGCTTCCTCCCCTGCCAATTCAGGGGAGAAGAACCCCTGTAGTTCGATGAGCCCCACGTTTCCATCGAGCCTTTCAACCCTAGTGAAGCCCCCGTTTTGATAGGCGACAGAGGCCGCATACTTCGCATCCGCCTCCGCTGACTGGGCCGGCCTGTGTTCGGGAATCGGTTCAAACGAGTATTCCAACTCTAAATGCTTATCGCCATTGATTGAGCGCAGGTCCTTGCCTACCGCCGCTGCAAACTCGCGCGCAGAGCTGATGTTATCGTATGCGCCGCTCGCCAAGTTCCTTCGAAGCAGGGCCGCGATCTTGGCCCCTATGTCCGGAAAGACATACTCCTTCTCCAGCACAGTGGCCGCTTGCTCAACTACGGTGCGCCGGGTGGCGGGGTCGGTCTTCATGTCCTGCCCCATGCTCCAGTTGGATGCGAAGATCAGGAGCAGGCTGGCAAGGCGAGGAAGAATGGGTGCGCGCGCTTTAGCCATAAAACGAATATCGCAACGACTGATAAATAAGTTCCGCTGTTTTTTATCAGATGCTATGCGAACCGCCGCCCGGGTCAGCGTTTCAGCTAAAGTTGGAAGCTCGCAACAAGGCTGGAGATAATTCCTCTGGACTCTTCGCGGTTGTGAACCTGCAATTATTGTAAGCGCCATGAAGAACAAAGGGAAAGCCAACCGTCGCGAAGTCCTCGATCCCGAAACTTTGGTTCGATCAAGGCATCAAGCAAGCCGAAAACGGTCGTCGATGGACCATTGACGAAGCTTTTTGACTTTGCTCGCAAGCGAACCCACGGACGAACTCAGCGCATAGCTTCACGATGGGCGCCCTCGCTGAGTTTGCCCGCACTAAGGAATGACCAGCAGTGTCTCCTGGGGGCTCGCGAGAAATACCTTAATCCGCTTTTCCTCATCCCTGAGCAAGTTAGCCACGTTTTCCGTTGTGCAGTTGCCAAGAGTAACAAGGACCGCCTTCCCAGGAGGAGCCTTAACTAGCGCAATTGCCTCGAAGTCGGAGTCCTTACTAATAACCGCGAGACCCTTCCCCAAGGAGTGGTCCCAGATTTCCTTGTCCTTCGACCGAAGTCCAAGCTCCTCGACGTGAATGCTCCCCGGATACAAATCTGCGACAAGGACCGGGAGACGGGGCGAAAGGTTTGCGTCGAACAGAAGGCCAGTGATGTTTGCGATAAGTCCTCTCGGAGCCGACTTCTGTTAAGCCACCCGCGCATTGATCTTTCGTTCTCGGTCTGCCGCGAACGCGAGACAAGCCCGAACGTCGTCGCTGGTCAGGTAAGGATATTCCTCAAGTACGTGCTTGGTCTCCAGACCCGCCGCCAGCATGTCGAGCACGTCCGACACGCTGATACGCATCCCTCGGATGCAAGGCTTACCAGACCGGATTTCCGGGTCCACCGAGATGAATTGCGTATAGTCCACAATCAAATTATAGCGAACTCCGGCCAATCACTAATCACGTATCGCCAATCACGCAACCGCAGTATCCTAAGAACATGCCGAAGCGCCTCGTCATCCTTGACGGCTATAGCCTGCTTTACCGCGCGTTTTTCGCCACCCGCTACATGTCCACCAGTGACGGGCGGCCTACCAACGCCCTTTACGGCTTTGTGGGAATGCTGTTCTACATCCTCGAGCACGACGAACCGGACGCCCTTGTGGTCGCCCTCGACGCCCCGGGAAAAACCTTTCGCCACGCAGAGTACGCCGAATATAAGGGCACCCGAAAAGACACCGCCGACGAGTTGATCATCCAGCTAAAGGAGTCGCGCGAGCTTATTAGCGCTCTTGGCATTCCCGCTCTGGAAATCCCAGGCTATGAGGCTGACGACATCGTGGGCTCGGTGAGTAAGCTTGGCGAAGAGAACGGCTACAAAACAACCATCGTCACCGGCGACCTCGACTCGCTGCAGCTTGTGGACGACGAGGTCAGCGTCATGACCAACAAGATGGGCGTCACCGACGTGGTGGTTTACAAACCGGCCGACGTCGTGGAGCGCTACGGCTTCGAAGCCATCTACGTTCCCGATTACAAAGCCATTGTGGGCGACACGAGCGACAATATCCCAGGCGTGCCCGGCATCGGGGCGAAGGGCGCCACCACCCTCATTCAGCAGTTCGGAAGCATCGAGAATATGCTCGAACATTGGGAGGAGATCGACCCCAAGTTCCAAAAGAAAATTGAGCCAGTCAAAGACCAAATGGTTAAATCGAAGTGGCTGGCAACCATCGTGCGGGATGCGCCGGTCGAATACAACTTCGAGCCGTTCAAACTGACCCAAGAGCAGTTCGACGCGGCCAAGGCGTTCTTCGAGGTCTATGAGTTACGCTCCCACGCACGGCGCATGCCGGTCGTGCTGGGAAAATACCTGCATGGGTTCGAGCCTGGCGTTTCCAAGCCCGCCGAAATCAAAACGGAGTCCTTGGAAATCAAGCTCGAGGGTTCAGGCGGGCTGGGCAAACTCCATGAGTTCGTCGGCGAAAAGCCGTTTGCACTCTACTTCGACAGTGCGCCAGCCGCGGCTCCCGCCGATCAAGACCTCTTCACCGCAGCCGAGCGAAAGCCCGAACGCATCGCGTTCGTGGCGATGGGAACGGACGTGAGGCAGGCGACCGAAGCGGAAGGGATGGCACTCTTTCGCGAGAAACCGACTCAGGTAGTCGCCCACGATGCCAAGCCGCTTTACCGCCAACTCCTCACCAACGGCGAGTTCGAGATTCGAAAGCCCCAATTCGACAGTCTGATCGCCGGGTATGTGCTGCAGTCGGGGCGCTCGAACTACGCGCTCCGCGACCTAGTACAGGGCTACCTCGAAGTGACTCCGCCCACGAGCAGCGCGGAAATGGCGGCCGCCCTTTCCCTGCTGGAGCCCGCGATGCGCGAGAGGCTCGGCAAAGAGAGCCAGACGTCGGTGCTCGACGACATCGAGCTTCCGCTGATTCCCCTTCTCGCGGAGATGGAGCACACCGGTATCGCGGTCGACCCGGGCGTGTTGCGGGACTTCTCCAAGCAGCTCGAAATCGAGGTCGCCAAGACTGCGCAGAGCATCTACGAGCAGGCCGGGCATGAGTTCAACATCGGCTCACCCAAGCAGCTTGGGGACGTGCTGTTCGAAGAGATGGAGATCGCCGGCCCCAAGAAGACTAAGACCGGTTACGCAACCGGGGCGGAGGTTCTGCAACTGCTCGCCCCAAGCCACCCGATCTGCTCCGACGTGATGAGCTACCGCGAACTCACCAAGCTGAAATCGACCTACGCGGACGCACTGCCGAAGATGATCGGACCGGACGGAAGGATCCACACCTCGTACAACCAAACGGTTGCCGCAACCGGAAGGTTGAGCTCCAACGAACCGAACCTGCAGAACATCCCGAACCGAACCGAGCTTGGCCGTAACATCCGGAGGGCGTTTGTGGCAGCTAGCGGCTATCGCTTCGCCTCGTTCGACTACTCTCAGATCGAGCTTCGCGTACTGGCCCACATGTGCGGGGACGGAAACCTGATCCAGGCTTTCGAGGAGGACAAAGACGTTCACCGCACTACCGCCGCGCTCATGTGGAACGTGCCGGAAGATGAAGTCAGCAAACAGCAGCGCGGTTTTGCCAAGACGCTTAACTTCGCGGTTCTCTACGGCGTTACCAACTATGGCCTTGCGAACCAGCTAGGCGGCGGGTTCTCGATTTCGGAGGCTCAGGCGCTGATCGATCAATATAGGGAGCGTTTCCCCAAGGTGAAGGCTTTCACCGACTCAGTGATCGTAGAGGCGCGCTCGAAGGGTTTCACGACGACGTTGGCAGGTAGAAGGCGCTACTTCCCGGATATCCACAACGCGAACCGGAACGAGCGCATGTACGCAGAACGGCAAGCGATGAACGCCCCGATTCAAGGCACGGCGAGCGACATGATCAAGATCGCGATGATCAAGGTTGGAACGAGACTCGCCGGCACGGATTTCAAGACTCGCATGCTTTTGCAGGTTCACGACGAACTGTTGTTTGAGCTGGCTTCGGGAGACGACGCCGTGCTGGAGCCTATTCGTGCGGACATGGAAGGGGCGATGACGCTCTCCGTTCCGGTGAAGGTGGATTTGAAGATGGGCGCGAACTGGGACGAGATGGGGGAGGCTTCGCGAGAGTTTGAGTCTTTGAGTGTTGAGTCTTTGAGTGTTGAGTGTTGAGCGTTTAGTGTTTAGTGTTTAGTGTTGAGTCTTTGAGTCTTTGAGTCTTTGAGTCTTTGAGTCGTTGAGTCTTTGAGTCGTTGAGTCGTTGAGTCGTTTAGTGTTTAGTGTTGAGTCTTTGAGTCTTTGAGTCTTTGAGTGTTGAGTGTTTAGTGTTTAGTGTTTAGTGTTGAGCCGCGAATTGAGGTTTTCTCAGAATGATGGCGTACTCTGCGTTTGGTTGGTATAATAGGTACCTAGGGCTGACTTGGTTGAGCTCTTGGGAGGCTTCATGTATAGAAAAGCAAGTAGTAGCAACTTCAAAGTTGTCTTGGCTTCGACTTTGCTTTCGTTCACCGTTCTGTTGATTCTTGCATCGACAGCAACGGCAGCTACCAGTTCGCCGCAGATTGCGTGCTCCGACAATCAAGCCGCGGCAATTGCCTCGTACGTGCCGTAGTTTGTACTTCGACTGTGTGGCCTGCCAGATCCGAAAGCCGCAGTGAGGGCTGGGGCCAAGGATTCACGCCGACGACAAACTATTGTGATATGGCATCGCATCATTAAGCCGGGCCTCGGGGGAGTTGGCCTAGGAATAGCGCTGGCCGGCGTGTATACCACGTCTGTTCTAACGGTCGCGCACGGGTTTTCTCTGTCCGTCCCTTGCGTCAGTTCAGGCTGCGACAGGGTATCGCAAGATCCAATGTCGCACGTTCTGGGCATACCCATAGCCCTGTTTGGACTTGCCGTTTTCGCCGGACTGGCATTCTGCTACTCTTCTTACTCGCAAACAGGGCGCGAAATCTATAAAGAGTGGGCATTCGCGATGTCCGCCTTGGCCACAGCCGTCGGGCTCTGCCTGACATACTACGCCCTTCAAGAACTCCACGCCGCTTGCATATGGTGCCTTGCCTCAATCTTTCTCTATGCCGTTTCGACTCTGATCGCCGCGAAACGCGCCAGGGAATCTGAGCCGGTACGATCCATGCGGCACTCGCGCGCAGTGTATTTAGCGGGGGTCTTAATCATGACCTTCGGGGTGACCGGGGCCTTAACCGCAACGGCATTCCGGAAGGCCCCCGGACTTCCGAATGCATCGGTGGTAGGGCGGACCGCTCCAGTAGAGTACATTGCCCCGGGCGCCTTACGGTTCTCTGAAGGGCGATACCGCTGCACGGCGGTCGTTTTCGTCGACCTCGCTTGTCCTGTGTGCCGTTCGTTCTTAAGCGATCTTCTCTCGCGCTATGGTAAGGATGGATTGAGGGTCGTTATTCGACATTGCCCACTTCCGGATCATTCATCTTCACGCCAGCTTGCCGTCCTTTGCGAACAGGCCACGCTGCAAAATGAAGGTCTTGCCTTCTTACATGCCTTCGTTCCATTGAATGCGGACGACGCTGCATCGGCGCAGGAAGTAGCTCGCACGCTGAGAGTGTCTCAAAGCGCGGACCAAGAGAAGGCGAGTCAAATGGTGAGCCGCGATCTCTCTCTCGCCAAAAGACTTGGAATCCACGAAACACCCGCGATCATCGCCATAGACGGCGTGTCCAAACCGACATACCTGACCATCGAGGAGTTCGAAGCAAAGTACCTTCCTGGCGTGAAGACTGGATGGCCTGATTGGTCTCCTTAAACTCGTGCTGAGGTGGAACGACCAATAGGGCGGGCCTAGCCAGTTGCGGTCCAACTGGTCGCGATTCCAAACGATAGGAAAATCGGACGTTTGAAGGTCCTCGATCACATAACGCCCCGGGGATGATTGGAGCAATGCGACGAAGTGCTGCGGCCTTACGGCAAGGATTCCCTGCGCCTGCCGGAGGCCGAGGTCATCGGGAGTCGTCTTCACCCCGATTAGGCGAAGACCATGTTTCGAAGCGGCCGCGACAATCTCGTTGAATGTGCTGTCGTCGCCTCTTCGTGGGAAGTCCTCCTCGACGCTCTTAATCGTAGTTTTCTGCCCTTCAAATCTCAAAAGAGAGAAGAGGCTCTCTGGCCCACATTTCTCGTCGAGCGGGCGCGAGCGAATGAGAAGCAGGACGCTTACCGCCGCGATTCCCAGCGCTGCTAACCCGGCGAGCGGAATCGCTTTGCGAAGAATCCTACGCATTTGTATAGGCCAAGAATGGCTGCAGATGTAACGCCTAAAACGAAAATCCAGGCGAATGGGCTGGCGCCCTTTCCTTGCCACCCGAGATGATAAAGAGCGCCGGACGGCGAGGAGAAGAACTCTTCGCCGCTTTGGTAGTCGGTGAACATGAGCCCTGGCGCCAATGAGTAGTCGATCGGTGTTGTGGCAGGGCTATTGACCTTAACGTCGCTTAGCGTGATTGCCGCCCGGTAGCTCATGACTCTTTCACGATTCACGAACGCACGATATTCCCATTGCGCTTGGGTTGGGACAAGCACTCCGTTAATTCGCTGGAGTCTCTGTGCCTCGTATGCGTGCTCCGTGTATCCAGCGGGTTTAATCGGCAACTCGCGCCTGACGACCGAGACAGGGAACATGCCCCAGTCGATTGCGAGGTTCAAGAACACTTTGTATTGGGGCGTGTCGTAGGAAAGCTGCTCCTCCCGGCCGAATGTGGGATCGTTTGGCAAGGGCTGAACGCGAACGCTGTGAGCGCGGAGTTCCCGCGAAATCGAATCGAGCCCTATGCGATAACCGAACATGAGGGGATCGTAGGGTGGAACTGGGAGTTGGGCTATCGTTGCGCCGGGCTTGATTCCGGGCTGCTGGGCGTCGGTCGAGAACATGTAGCACTTGTTCCCCCTACAAATCGTGGTCATCTTTTCGACCGATGGGCCGAGGTCCCGGTCGTAACGGTTTCTATTTTCGTCCATCCTCCAGCCCGCGGAATCGGATTGAAAGCTGTAGTGGCCGGAATGCCCAAACTCTGCGAAATTAGGATGCTCGCGTTTGAAGCTGCTCGAATAACTGCCTTGAAACTTGTAGCCAACGGTTGCGGAGAGGGTCTTAAGGCTCTGCTCCGTTCTTGTTAATGCCTCGAGTTCCAAGGAATCATTCGCGCCAATAGGTTCGCTTGCGGGTGCGCTCCTTCGTGAGGCGCAACCGCAAGCGATTACTGCGAGGAGCAAGAAAACGGTTTGCTTGCTCGGCGACTTCATCAGCAGCTGCTGGTGCAAGTTGCGTTCGGCGGCGTTGGGCTGCAACCAGGCAGGGGGTTCGGCGTGATCACATTACAGTAGTTGTCGCCGGTGAAGTAGTAGTTGCATAGTACGTCACCTTTATTCGAGCACCCGCTAATTCCAGGACCGCATTCCTGATGGGGACTCCATTTTGTGCCTGTGGTGCCGGTCTCTACGCCACCTGAGTACGTCGGGTTGCAGGTGTTTTGGTCTGCGGTGCAGCCAGAGCGACACGTGCCACATCCGATGCCGCCGCTAACGGAAGAAAGTTCCGCTTTGTTAAGCAAGCCTACGTGAGCGGGCGCGGTGCGTATCGATGTCGCCGAGGACTCTACGACAAGCGGGCCAATAATCATCGATCCGATAACGATCGATATTAACGACGTTTTGTGCAAACGATTCATGACTAACCTCCCATGGCGCCGGCTAAGGGGGGCGGAAGTCCCGCCCGGTGCCGGTAGAAAACAAGAACTGACAGTGTGGATAGTGAAAGCGAGAGCGTCGCGCCGGGCAATGGTCCCATTCTCAGAATCGGTCCGAAACACTCGCAAGGGACGCTGATTCCTCGAAAAAGGCGCCATAAGTGATAGCCTAGGAAAAGGCCGAACAGCGCGGAACTTGCAAGAGCGCCAGGTCCCCAGTGCTTTTCGAATGGCGACAGAAGTGAGAGGCCGAGGAGCATCTCGAAAGCCAGAACAACATAGGGCGCAAATCCTGCGGACCAGACTGGCACGAGCTCCGATGCCAACAGGCTACGGCGAAAGTTATCTATTTCGCCAGCTTTGGCGGCCGCGGCGAGAAGTAGAACTCCGCCACATACCCACCTAATCACCAGTAGCCATTTAACCTTATGTACGCTAGGTACGAATGACATTTACGGTAACATAATATCATAGTCGTCTCGGAATCGCAATAGGATGTGGCGCCTTTTCTGTCTTATTTGCTCCCACCTGAGAGCCCACCCTTTCGCCGGTCGCGGATGGAGAAGGCGACATCCTTACGCTTGGATGGTGTTGTAACGCGGCCACGGTTTAGAATAATGTAACAAGATGCGGCCACTGAAATTCAAGAAAGGTATGTGCGAGGGGATGGCGCGGGATATCATGGCGGCCCGCGGGCGGATCCTCCGGCGCGCCGAACCAGAAGAAACGTATACGCTGATGCGACTTGCCGACGATCTCAAGAGCCTTGGGCAAATGGAGCACTTGGAGACCCTCGCCAACAAATTCGAAGCTGGGAGGCATTACATTGGCGAGCACCACGACATCGAGGATCCGGAAGTTGCGCAGGGCATAGCCGATGAAATGGCTGCGGACCTGAGAAAGCTGAAGTCGCATGTTTTACCTACATACGAACCTATAACGGAGGAGCGGTTAAGGCAGGCCCAGCAAATCTGCGGCAACTACGGCGTGGGCCTGAACCTGCTTGAGCGAACCGCGGGCTCGCAAGATATCCGGCTGAATTGAGGCATTGGGCCTTGGGCTTTAGGCCCTGGGCCTTGGGCCTTGGGCCTTGGGGTTTGGGCCTTGGGCCTTGGGCTTTGGCTTTGGGCTTTGGGCATTGGGCTTTGGGCTTTGGGCTTTAGGCCCTGGGCCTTTGGCTTTGGGCTTCGGACCGTCGCTACGCCTTACGAGGTGGCAAGTCCCGGAAAGTCGAACCAGCGAAGGTGATGGCCCGGATTGTTTCGCGCAAAGATCGCCAAGAGCGCAAAGCCCCAGCCTCCGTCGTCCGCCGCCCAATTGGCCCACCGTTCGCTATTTGCGGAGCAATTCTTTCATTACAAGCTCAACGTCGGATCGGATTACTTCTTGCAGCTTGAGCTTCAACTGCTCCTCAGCAAGAGCGTATTCCATCGCGGCGGGCTTGACGGCAGGGAGGCTGTCAAGCTCTGGTTCTAAGTAGACGAGAAGTCTGTTCTTCCGGGTTATCGCGCACACAGCCTTGTATCTGTCGCGGCCCAGCTCTTCCCGGATCGAAGCGATTTCAGCATCGACGGTCGGACCAGATCCCTGCGACAACAGTTCTGTGGCCCGCTCTTGAGCTTTGCCCTCGGACTCCCTAATTTCTTGCTTAATGGCTTCTGATTTGGCGTTCGCTATTTGAAACTCGTGCGCCAGTTTTCCGAGTTCGGACTCCGGCGGCAGCGACTCGATGGCAGCCTTACGATCCGACTCGCGCTTGCGCCATAGCCTATCTAGCTCGTCGAGCTCTGGCGCGAGCTTGGCCAACGGGGGCTTGTAATGCTCCAAAGCTTCTTGGAGAACTTTGGCTGCAAAGGGGCTGGCTTCGTTGCCGCGTGCGGCAACCTCTTCGATGACCTGGCGAACCATGCGACTTATCGTCGACCCGTTATCCAGAAACTTCAATATTTCATGGTTTACCTTGCGTTGACCTTGGGACTTTGGATTCGGGATGGCCAGAGGGCTCGGTTGGTTACTATGCACTTATGCTTGCAACGCTCCCGTTGCTGCCTCCGTATCGCCTCAGGAGGGATCAAACCCAATGACCGAAGTTTCAATGATTCGCTTGTATGTGTTGAGAGCCGCCTACTTGCTTCTTGCTGCCGGCCAGGCCGCCTCTTTCTGGCCCCCGACGATCAGCCACACCAGCGAGTGGGCTTTGCGGCACGGCGTCGCCTATTCGTTGTTGGCGGGAATGTCGATTTTTGGGGCGCTGGGGGTGAGGTACCCACTCAAGATGTTGCCGATCCTCCTGTTCGAGTTCGCTTGGAAGGCAATCTGGGTGGTAGCGATATACGGCCCGCTCTGGCGCGCGGGGCGAGTTGACGCCGACACGCGCGAATCTCTTGTTGGCATCGCAGGGGGAGTCGTCGTGTGTGCGCTAGTGATCCCGTGGGGATACGTGATCAAGCAGTACTTCAAACAACCCGGAGACCCATGGAGGAAGAATCCGCCTCTGAGATCTTGATCCCCCTGTGCATAGGCCAATACGGCCTGGCTGGCGCTGTTCACGAGTCTCTTTTGATGACCTCGTGTGAAATAGAACCACAGAGGGGCCACAGAAGGCGAAGAAGGGGTTGGGTTTGTTGGACCATGAACGTTGCGCCTCGACTTCTAGCACCCCTGCCGGGGTGCTCCGGAGGAGAAATCGGGACTTCCCCCGGGGTGTCGCCTCTCCTCCTTCGCCTGCGGCTCCAGAGGATTTGCTCGACCACCGGGCTAACTTCTTTGATCACTTCGGCATTACCGGAACTGGGTTTTGTTAATCCGTGAGGTATCCGGCTTTAACCGCACATGACACCTAGGACGCAGAGTGGTTTGGCTCTCTGTGGGGCTTGGAGTAGGGGACTGGATTGGTTCGCCCATGCATGAGTAAACCGCCTCTAGCTTAGGGTGGAACCAGGAGAACACCCACCCAGCCCTCCCAAGGGAGGACTACTTCTCATTACGATTTGGCTCAGGCGAACCCACCCTTCTTTGGCCCCAAGTCACCGAAGGGCTTCGATTTACCGTTTACGGGTTTACGGTTTACGCTCGAAGAGAGGTAACTTCTCAAACATGATTGCCGCCGTTTTTCCAGGTCAGGGATCGCAGCACCCTGGCATGGGTAAGGAATTGTTTGATTCGTCTGCCGCCGCGCGCGCCGTGTTTCAAGAAGTTCAGGAAGCCACTCACATCGACGTCGCAAACCTTTGTTTTGACGGGGACGAGGCCTTGCTTCGCCAGACGCAGAACGCTCAGCTTGCCCTTTTCGCCAGCGGCATCGCGGCGTACCGGGCGCTTGGGGTGGACGGTTTTGGGGCGATGGCGGGACACAGCGTGGGCGAATACGCCGCGTTGGTCGCGGCGGGAGTGCTCGGCGTGGCGGACGGGGCGCGGCTTGTGCAGCGGCGGGGCGACTTGATGGCCCGGTCGGGCAACCTTCGAGCTGGCACGATGGCGGCGATTCTCGGGTTGGATAAGGACGCGCTTCAGCAGGTTTGCCGCACGGCCTCGGGCGATGCCGGCGTGGTGGTGATCGCCAACGACAACTGCCCCGGACAGCTCGTCATCAGCGGCGACGTTTCCGCCGTCGAGAAGGCGGAAGAGCTTGCCAAAGAGGCGGGAGCCAAACGGGCAATCCGGCTCAACGTGAGCGGGGCGTTTCATAGCCCGCTGATGGTAGAACCGGCCAAGGCAATGGGTGCGGCGCTAACGCCCGAGCTGTTTCACGAGAGCGCAAAAGCGAAGGTCTACTGCAACGTGCTCGCGGAGCCGCCCTCGGGCGCCGGCGAGTGGCCGGGGCTTCTCGAGGCACAGCTTAGCAACCCGGTCCGGTGGACCGAGAGCGTGCAGAACATGATTCGGGATGGGGTGGACACTTTCGTCGAGTTCGGCGCGGGCGACGTGCTTTGCGGCCTCGTTCGACGCATCTCCAAAGAGGTGACGACGCTGGCAGTGAAGGACGCGGCGTCGCTCGAAATGGCCCGTGACGCGCTTGGCAACAGGGTGACGGCGTGAGTTTCGAGGGCCAGGTTGCGGTCGTCACCGGCGCCAGCCGGGGAATCGGCAAGGAGATCGCCCTCGAGTTTGCCAGGCACGACGCGATTGTGGCGTGCGTTGCGACCACTCTGGAGTCAGCCTCAAAGACGGCGGACGAGATCAAGGCGGCAGGGGGCGAGGCAGGGGCTTTCGCCTGCGACGTGAGCAGCGCCGGCGACGTGGAGAAGCTGTTCGCCGACACGGTTGCCACATTGGGAACACCTGCGGTCTTGGTGAACAATGCGGGCATCACCCGCGATACGCTCCTCCTTCGGATGGAGGAAGAGGATTGGGACCGGGTTCAGGACGTGAACCTGAAGGGCGCTTTTCTTACGATCCGCGCGGCCTCCAAGCTCATGATGAAGGCACGCTATGGGCGAATCGTCAACTTGACGAGCGTTATCGGGCTTGGCGGCGGCGCCGGGCAAGCGAATTATGCGGCGGCGAAGGCGGGAGTTATCGGGCTCACCAAGTCCGTGGCGAAGGAGTTCGGAAGCCGCAACATCACCTGCAACGCGATCGCGCCCGGTTTCATCGAAACGGACATGACCCACGATTTGCCAGCCGACTTCAGGGAATACGTAGCGAAGCATGCCCCCGCTGGCAGGCTCGGCTCGCCTGCCGACATAGCCCCCGCCGTCCTCTTCCTAGCCTCACGAGAAGCGGCATACATCACGGGCCAGGTTCTCGTGGTGGATGGTGGGCTGACGCTTTAGCAGGTGAGGGGTGGGAGGTTGAAGGTGAGAAGTGGGAAGTCAAAGGTGAAAGGCGGGAGGTAAAAGGACGGAGAGAGGCTTACGTTCTTGAGCTTTTCACTTTTCACCTATAACCTTTCACCCCTATGCGCTCATCGATCCGACCGCCGTTTCTTCTGCGAAGTAGAACAGGAATCCGGCGGAAATCATCTGTATGGCGCCCATGACGATGATTCCCCACTTGAGGCCAGGTATTTCGATGGTCAGAGGCGCCGAGATAATGAATACCACTCCGAGAACCACCTCGACCGCGCAGAAGGCGGAGGAGACTTGGTAGATCGCAGCTATCCGGAACATCAGCAGCGTGCCCACTAAAGCGAGGATGAGCCCGTAAACTTCGTAGACCGTCTTCATCATTTCGCCCGGCGAACCGAACATTCCCATTCCCAAGAGGAATTCGAAGATGCCCAGGGCGACTTGTATGCCGCAAACGAAATAGAATCCCCTAAGGGTCGACTTCGAGAGCATCTTGTAGGCGTTCTTATCTACCTTCTGCTCGACGGGGCGCGGGACCTGGGAAACGTCCGTGCCGCAAAACTGGCACACCATGGTGGTGGCGACTAACGTATGATTGCATTTGGGACACTTAATCATTGCTTTAGAATAATTAGGGTTTTAGTTATATTGCGTCCTAGCGCCACGATTCCTGAGAACCGATCCCAAACCTAATTGACGCCGATTCGGGTGGCTTTTGTTCGCTGCTACGCATGCGACTTCCGTGAACTGGCGGCGTAGAACATCCTAGTTATAGCATCCCTGCGGCGCCTCATGCGACGTGGAGATATGGCCAAGCGGTCCTTGCCGACTATCAAAATCATGGGTAAGTTACGAGTTCTAATAGCGGACGACGATCCAATCATTCGCCTGGATCTGAAGCAAATGCTGGAAAACTTGGACTACGACGTTGTGGCGGAAGCCGGCGACGGCCAGCAGGCGGTGACTCTTGCGCGAGACACCAAACCGGATATCTGCATTCTCGACGTTAAGATGCCGGTGATGGACGGCATCGACGCGGTACACATTCTCACCGCCGAGAACATTTCCCCAGCCATTCTGCTGACCGCTTATAGCGACAAAGAGCTTGTTGACCGAGCGAAGGAAGCGGGCGTCTTCGCCTACCTGGTCAAACCCTTCAAGCCCAGCGATCTTCCTCCGGCGATGGAGGTGGCGCGTTGCCGTTACGAACAGAATGCGACCCTGAACCAAGAAGTTCAAACGCTGCAAGACCGGCTCGAGGCGAGAAAGCTCGTGGACCGGGCAAAAGGGATTTTGATGGAAGAGCACAGCATTTCGGAAACGGAGGCCTACCGCCGAATCCAGCTCCAGTCCATGAACCTGCGGAAGTCGATGAAAGAGGTCGCGGAAGCGATCATCTTGGCGAAGGCCGTGTGAATTGGAGGGTGGAAGGTTTTAGGTTGTAAGTGAGAAGTTATAAGTGGAGAAGTTGTAAGTGAGAAGTGAAAGGACGGAGGTGGATTCCGTCCTTTCACATTCAACCTTTCACATTCAACCTACAACCTACAACCTTGCACCCACTTACGCATGCGTGGAGAAATCCACTATCACGTAGCGGCCGTTCTCGATTTGCAGCCTGTACTGCTGGTACACGGTTTTTGTGCCGCCATCGGGGTCGCTGAACGTGTGGGCGCAGTCGACCGTCGCCTGCGAGCCGTCGGCTAGAACATTGGTGACCACGAACGAGCTGGTTTCCGTGTTCTGCAAGTTGTCCTGCATCATCTGCCTGAAGTCGCTGTCGTTCAGGCTGTACATGTAGTCGCCGTCGTTGAAGATATTCACCTGTCCACTAGGAGGGATGAGCGCGTCGAGAGCGGTCACGCTCTGGTTTTGGAACATGGCGGTGATGTCGCTCACCGCGAGATTCAACGAGCTGTTGTAGCCATAGCTAGAGCTGTAGGGCGAGCCCGCGAACCAGTTGCAGGTGACGCCGGTGTTTACGTAGACCGCGCTAACAGGAAGGTAGGCGGGCAGAACCGGATAGTTGTACCAGGGTGAGACAACGCAGTCGACGGTTGGAGCACTCAGATAGAGGCCGAAGTGGAATGCGCCGCCAAAGTCGGGCCTGCGATCGTAGTCGCGGCGGTAGGCGTCGTCGCGGTTTCCGTCAAAATGCTGGACGTGAGCCCAGCTGCCGTTGGCTCCTCTGGAGTTGTCACCGTCCCGGTTTCCGCGATTGCCGTTATCGCCGTAAGCCCCTTTGTTCCAGCCTTCGTTCCCGCCGGTTGACGAGCTACGAGTTCGGCTGTCGCCGCGGCCCGCGCTATTGCCGTCGACTTGGGTTCTCGTAAACGTCCGGTTGGTCGATACGCTGGTTCGATTGGCTGCGCCAAACGTGGTTTGGGTCCTTGTGGGCTCGGTTGCCCAGTTCACTGCCGGGGTGGTGTGGGGCCGTGCAAACTCTCTGGTCGCCGGTCCCGGATTCTGGTCGCCGAACCGCGCTGGTTGAGTGCTCCTATTCGGCTGGGCAAAGCTGCGAACGGCTTGAGCCCTGGGGGCTTGAACAGACCTTGTCATGGGGGCCGTGCGGGCGGGGGCGGGGCTGCGGTCGCGGTGGTTGGATTGGGCGAAGCTTGCCGACGCGATAGCTGCTCCAAATACTACGATTACCGAAAGTTTGTTCATTGTTTTCATTTCGTTTTCCTCTCCTAGCTAGATAAGCGTTTTAGAGAGACGAACGATAACCTTTGAGGCTTGGAATGCTCTAAGCCATAAAAGTTGCTTCAAGCTGGCGTAAACTGTGTGCATGAAACGACAAAAGCAAGAGGCGACGGGGACCTTCGTGGATCGCAATCAGCAGCTCGATTTCTTAGGGGTCACGGAGGCGGCAGCGCTCGCTTCCGCGCGTTGGGTGGGAAAGGGCGACCGGAACTCGGCCGACCAAGCCGCATGCGAGGCCATGCGTTTCACTCTGAATCACCTCGACATGTGCGGGACGATCGTGATCGGAGAGGGAGAGCGCGACGAGGCGCCGATGCTTTTCATTGGGGAAGCAGTTGGTAAGGGCGACGGGCCCCAAATCCAAATCGCGGTGGACCCGCTCGAAGGCACGAACCTGTGCGCGAACGGTACTCCGAACGCGATCGCGGTGCTTGCGGCGGCGGGCGAAGACGGTTTCTTGATGCACGCACCGGATTGCTATATGGAGAAACTGGTGGTCGGGCCGGAGTGCGTTGGAGTCGTGGATATCACGCTTCCCACCAAGGTCAACGTGCGGCTCATCGCAAAGGCGCTTGGGAAGAACGTGGACGAGTTGATCATCGGCGTGCTGGATCGGCCGCGCCACGAGCAACTGATTTCTGATATTCGGGGGGCGGGCGCCCGCGTTCACCTCATTCCGGATGGCGACCTTTCGGTGGCAATCGCCGCTCTGGACCCCGACGCCGGCATCGACGGCCTGATGGGGATTGGCGGAGCGCCAGAAGGCGTGATCACGGCGGCGGCGGTCCTCTGTTGCGGCGGTGAAATGCAAGCCCGGCTCAAGTTCTCCACCGCTTCGCAGAAGGAGCGTGCGCTATCCATGGGGTGCAAATCGGAAGACGACGTTTACACGACGGAGGAGCTTGCAAGCGGAAATGTGATCTTCTGCGCGACGGGGATCACCTCGGGAGATTTATTGAAAGGGGTTCGGTACCGGAGGAACTTCTCGCTCACCGAGTCCATCATCATGAGGTCGGCATCGGGGACGATTCGGCGGATTGAGACGACGCATTTGAATGCGAGCGCACGGTGAGTCATTGAGTCATTGAGTCATTGAGTCATTGAGTCTTTGAGTCTTTGAGTCTTTGAGTCGTTGAGCGTTAGGATTACACCTAGATTCCGGATGCATGCGCAAACTTTGGGCTTTGCTTTCTTTGCGCCTTTACGAGAAATCTAACAGGAAAGCGTGTTGCTATAACTGCAGTCCTGCCAAGCCCCAAAGACTCAAAGACTCAAAGACTCAAAGACTCAACGACCGCGAAGCTACGCGTTCAGATTCCTTCGCAGCTCCTGCTCAGCTTCTTGGAGGGAGCGCATGTCGCCTATCGCCATATCAAGGGCGGCGCCGGAGCTTAGAAGAGGGGTGGCGCCTTGTTCGGCGCTGACTTCGAGGCTGGCCGTCCTCACTTGGCTGGAGGCTATTTTTAGTTTTTCCGCGATCTGCCTTGCTTCGGCGAAGCCTGGTGGCATGCGGTCGCCTTTGCGCAGTTTGGGGCCGGTCACGAACGTTTCGATGGCGTCCTCCACCACGTTCTCCCAGCCGCCTTGGGCGTAGTTCGGATGGAAGCTGCTCCTCAGCAGAACCAGAATCTCTTCCATTGCGCCATCGGCGGCGGCGGACGTTTGCTCGCGAACGGTTTTCCAGTGGCTTGGAAGCCCCGGGTTTCGCCAGAACGGGTTGTCGAGTTCGGCGCGAATCTCCCGCCAAAACTTGGCGCTTTCTTCTAGGAGCTGGGCGGAAGCCGCGTCGAGATCTTTGTGAAGCCGCTTGGATGCGATCATTTGCTTTGCGAGCGCGATCGCTTCCTGATGCAAAACGTCGCGAGGTTCGGATTTCCTCTTCGTCCGTCCCGGCCACCAGTAGGCGAGGCCAAGACCGGAAAGCCCGAGCAAGAGGGCAATGAAGATGAGGTCCAAGTCCAGCGCGATGCCGATGAGCAGCAACATGGCCCCGATGGCGCCAGCGACCGCGAGCCCGCCGAAGGCGCCCGAATCTCTTCTAACCAGATGGTGAAGATACTCCGTCAGGGTTGGCAGCGGTTTGCCGGGAGATCGAAAGATGCCCATCGCTCTATCCACTCTCAAATAACGTTGGAGAGGCGGGCGAGGTTTTGGGGATGGCGAGCCCGAGGTGCTGATAAGCCTGAGGGGTTGCGCAACGGCCTCTTGGGGTGCGCTGAATGAGAGCCTGCTGCAGCAAGTACGGCTCGTAAACGTCTTCGATGGTTCCCGCGTCCTCGCCAGTGCTTGCCGCAAGGGTTTCCAGCCCAACCGGGCCGCCATTGTATTTCTCAATCATGATCCTTAGGAGGGTCCGGTCGACCCGGTCAAGCCCAAGGTGGTCGACCTCGAGGGCGTCCAGGGCCTTGTCTGCGATGGCGCGGGTGATGGAGCTGAGTCCGTCCACTTGTGCGAAATCTCTTACCCGCCGAAGCAACCGGTTAGCGATGCGCGGCGTTCCGCGCGCCCTTCGCGCGATCTCTTCGGCACCGTCCTTCTCGATGGCATATCCTAGGATTCCGGCTGAGCGTTCGATGATTTCGAACAGGGCCTTTGCATCGTAAAACTGGAAGTGCATCACGATGCCGAACCGGTCGCGAAGGGGTCCGGTGAGCAACCCCTGCCGGGTGGTTGCGCCAACCACTGTAAACGGTTGCAGGTCGAGGCGGATCGAGCGGGCGGCCGGTCCCTTGCCGATGAGAATATCCACCTTCTGATCTTCCATCGCCGGATAGAGGATCTCCTCGACCGGCCGGCTCAGGCGGTGAATCTCGTCCACGAACAGGACTGCGCCGGGGTCCAAGTTGGTAAGTATGCCGACGAGGTCGCCTGGACGCTCTACCGCCGGTCCGCTCGTGATGTGAATTGGCGCGCCCATCTCGTTGGCGACGATGTTTGCGAGGGTGGTTTTGCCAAGGCCCGGAGGGCCATAGAGAAGGAGATGGTCGAGCGGTTCGCCACGCTGCTGGGCGGCCCTCAGGAAAACGGAGAGATTCTGTTTGAGCTTCTCCTGGCCTATGAACTCCTTCAGCCACTTCGGCCTCAGGGACAGTTCGAGCGAGCGCTCTTCCGGCTGGCGCTCGGGGCTCAGATCGTCGGCCTGCCTCAACTTCTACCGCCTTTGGCGGGGCTGAGCACGGCAACCGCCGCCTTAATTTGGGACTGAAGATCGTCGGAGTCTTCCCTCGCTTCGCGTGCGGCCGCCTCCGCCTCGGGCCTTCGATAGCCCAGAGCGAGGAGCGCGTCGATGAGGTCGTCAGGGGGGGCGATCTCGGGCATGCGGCGGGATGTCGAATCAGCGACCTTCCGCATAAGCGACTCCTCGGCCATTTTGTCCTTGAGTTCGAGAATGATGCGCTCGGCGAGCCTTGGCCCCACCCCTTGGGCGCGGCTTAGGGCTCGGGCATCTTGCGCGAGGATCGAACCGGCTACTCCATGCTCTCCTAGCTGGCCGATGAGGGCGAGTCCGATTTTGGGACCGCAGCCCTTTACGCTGAGCAAGAGGTCGAAGAGCCTTCGCTGGAAGGGTTCCTGGAAGCCGTAGAGGGTGACGCCGTCTTCGCGGAATATTTGGCGCGTGCGGAGCTCGACGTGTTCTCCGACCGATGGGAGTTGCAAGAGCACGGAGTCGGGCACGAGGACCTCGTAGCCAACGCCGCCGCACTCGACGATCACCATGCCGCCTTCAACATCTAGGAGAGTTCCATGAAGGCGACCGATCATGACTTCTCCCTAGTCAGATGCGAAGCCCGACCTGTCTTACATTTGGAAAAGACGTGCTTTGCGGCTGTTGCCTTTTCCCTTCGCTCCATTACCCTCCGGCGGGACTCGGAAGCCACGAAGAGGCCGTCGCATGTTATTGGGTTTGCCACATCGGAGCTTCGGAAACCTAACGTCCGGAGTCCCTCCCACCCGGTTCGCAAGCTCACCGACCTCCCCCACGGAGGGTGGAGGTTTGGTCTTGGGTGCTTTTCGCAGTGTTTGAGGCTGGGTACGAGAGATAACATGCCAGTAGTTGGGTTAGCTTCCTTTAGGATCGCTTTCTTTTAGGCGGCGCTCGGCGGCGTCAACTCTGCGCTCCACCTTCATCAGGTACAGGAATAGGCCGCACCACACCAGTAAGGGCGGTATCGCCGCCACGAGTTTCCAAGTTTCCATAATTCTCCAGGACTTTAAGTTCCAACAGCCCGGCGCGCACGGCCAGCTTGTAGATGATCGAGGCAAAGACGGTAATAAAGAGGACGAGGCTCCAGGTCACCCAGCCGTACCAGCCTTTCAATTGGCCGTCGACCACCGTATTAGAGGGGTGCAGCGATTCCATGATTCTCGGCAACACGAAAATGCAGAAGGTGGCGGGCAACACGCAGAAGAGGGCGTAGGCGGCGGACACCCAGGCCCGCTTTTCGGGGTCCGCGAACGCCGAGCGCAGCACGAAGTAAGCGCTATAGAGCAGGAGCACAAAGAGGAACGAAGTCTGCCTCGGATCCCAACTCCAGAAAGCGCCCCATTGGATCTTCGAGAAGATGATGCCGGTGATCATGGTCAGCACGGCGAGCACCATTCCTAACTCGTTCGCCGAGGCCGCCCTTACATCCCATGAGAGCGACTTCGACTGGATGGTGCGGAAGCTGAGGTACGCGCCGAAATAGAAGAACATCGTGCACGAAAGAGCGCAGGGCAAGTGAAAGAAAATCAGGCGGGCCATTTCGGGAACGGCGAACATCTGGGCATCGGGCACGGCGTAGGCGGCCCACGTAAGAACCCCAATCATGAGGAACACAAACAGCCTGAACAGTTTCGTCATTCCTTCCAAACCACGTCAAACAGCCACGGCCCTACGGCGAAGATGGCGAACGCGTAGACGCTCAATCCAATCGCCGAACTCACCGCCCGGCTCGCAATTCCGACGCCGACGCCGCCCAAACAGTACCTGGTGGCTCCGATACCCATTGCGATCAGCGGTAAGAGCAACGGAATTCCTATCGCGCCCACCAGCGCGGAACGGTTTGAAGCCTGCGCTGCTAAGGCGCCACACAAGGTTACCGCACCCGCCAGGGAAGCGCAGCCACCCAACAGACCAAGGGTGTAAAGGGGATAGTGACTGACCGTCTGGGTCGTGAGCCCGAAAAGCAGGATGGACAGCACGGCCGCGGTAATGAACATCTGGATCAGGTTGAAGAGTGCTTTGCCCCAAAAAACCGCGTGCGACCTTGCGACCAGCCTGAGGAGGATGGCGGTTCCCGCCTCTTCCTCGGCCACGAATGAACGCGAAAGCGCGACGATCGAGCTGAAGAGGAGGATCACCCAAAGAAGTCCAGAAGCCACAGAGGGAGACAGTCGCTCCTGGTACGACGCGAAAGCGACGCCTACAACGGCGACGATGGAAAAGAGACCGGACGCCATGAGGCCGCTCCGCGTCCGGAGCTCGGTTCGCCACTCCTTGCCGAGGACGGCCAAAATTTCAGCCCACCAATTCAAGTTCAAGGTTCCCCAGTTTTCGCTCGGATGGATCGTTGGTGGCGACGACCAGCACGCCCCTGCGCCTTTGTTCGGCGCAGACCTCTTCGACGATGGCTCTCCCCGCCGCGTCCATCGCCGCGCCTGGCTCGTCGAGCAGCAATAAGTCTGGCTCGGCTTGGATAGCCAACGCTAGCTTCAGCCGGGACCGCATGCCGGTGGACAGTTCAAAGGCGAGTTGGTTCCTGCGGTCTGCCAGGCCCAGCCTTTCGAGGAGAGGTTCCAAGGCGGGAGCGCAGCCCCGCATGGTTGCAGTGAAATTCAAATGCTCGGCGACTGTTAGGTGAGCGTAGGCGGACATATCGAGCGCGGCAAGGCCAATGGTGGTGCGCCGGTCGCCTTCCGGCAGTTTGATCGTTCCTTCGCTCGGCGCGGCGAGTCCGCTCAGTATCTTCAAGAGAGTGGATTTACCGGAACCGTTCCGCCCGCAAATAATGAGCGCGTCACCCTTGCCGAGGTCAAACTCGATCCCCCGGAACACCCAGCGCGACCCGAAGCGCTTTCCTAAGGCCTCGACGCTCAACACGGTTGAAGTATGGCAGGACGAGGGGGAGTTGTTGTCGGGTGTTGGGGGTTGGGTGTTAGGTGTTAGGTGTTGGGCCTTGGGTGTTGGGTGTTGGGCCTTGGGCGTTGGGCCTTGAGCTGGGTGTTTGGTGTTCGGTGTTGGGTGTTGGGCCTTGGGCTTTGGGCCTTAGGCATTGGGCCTTGGGCCTTGGGCCTTGGGCATTGGGCCTTAGGCATTGAGCTGGGGGTTGGGCACTGGGCCTTGGGCCTTGGGCCTTGAGCTGGGTGTTTGGTGTTGTTGGGAGCTAAGGCTTGGGCTTGGAGCCTCGGGTTTGGGCTGGTGTTGGGGCTTGGGGAGCTATCTTTCTGGGCTAGGGCGTCGATACCCCCACTAGCGCACGGGTTTGAGCTTCGCAAAACGGGATTGGCAGCCGGTCGTATTCGTCGTAGAACTTGAGCCCTCTTCGAGGCCGATTCGAGCCGTATCGAGCGACCATATAAGACCAGAGGTCTTTCCGCTGACCTCGAGGTACAAACTGGGACACGGCATACATTCCGGCGGGGATCGTCGTTATTCTCATTCCCTCGGGCGCCTGGTCGGTGGATTCGCAAAGCCAGCCAATGTCGGCGCGCATCGTTTCGGTAACCGGATGGGTCCACATATTGTCGAGATAGAGGGTCACGAAAATGGCACTCTCTGGAATGCTTGAACTGAACTGCTCGCGGAGCATTTCCCACGACGCGAACAGTTCCATATAGCTTCGCACAACCCGCCATACGCAGCAGTGGCGGGGGCCGCAGTTCACCAGTGAATCGCCCCACTTTTCCCCAACCCTCTTCTCAACCCAGTCAGGGCTCCAGTGAAGTCCATGTTGAGAATCCAACAGCCAATCGGCATTGCTTTGGCGAAAGGCAGTCGGCAAGCAACCGAACGCCGTCCTAAACGCTCTCGAAAACGCTTCTGGGCTCTCGTAACCGCACTCGAAGGAAACTTCTTTGACCGTCAAGTCCGAGTTTTGAAACGCATAGGCTGCTCTTTCAAGTCGGATTCTGCGAACGAAGTCGCATAGGGGCTCCCCGGTCACACCGTGAAATTGGCGCGACAGGTGAAATCTCGAAAAGCCCAGCTTTTCGGCGATTGAACTGACGTCGGCCGGGCCACGAGGAGATCGAAGTATCTCTTCCACCACTCGGGCGACGGCTTTGTGTTTCCTGATAACGGACTTGTCAAGAGTGGGTTCAGACACCAAGGTGTTACTACCGCCTTGTTACCGCCCCAGGTTCCCTTTGCGAAATATTTGGTTCGAGATCGACACCGAATGAGGGCGCCCCCAAAATGCTCAGGGCGATTTCAGCTTGGACAGCATCGATTTTAGCTCCGCCTCTACGCCGTAGCGGTCGGGCTTGGTCACATGAGTGAGACCCTCGTTGCAGTCGGCCCTTTCCTTTTTGTAGTCGCCATTGATGTCATCCAGTTTCGCCCTCGTGACATAGACCAGTGCCTCTGCCTTGGCTTTCAACTCTGGTGTGGAATGAAACACCTCGAAGTTCGGGTCAATCTTTACATCGCTGACACTTCCGGCCATCTCAAAGCCTGTCGACGCTGAATCAAGAGCGATCTCACGCCAAACTTTCCTTCCATCGGCAAAGAGGATCTCAACCGGAATGCTGAGCTTATAAAACGGCGCCGCTTGATGAACGGTAATAAGAGTGCGTCCATTTCGTCTCTCGTGGGTTGCCCACAAGAGGGGAGGTTCACGACGATCGAGCCACTGAGAAAGAAGTGCCTGAGCATGTCCCCCGGCGGCTTTGTTGACTTCTGCGAGAAAGTCTTCCCAAGTTATGGAAGACCAAGCGTGCTTAGTGGTTAATGCTTTTAAGCCGTTGGCAAAGCGCTCTCGGCCTATTTGCCCGGCAATCGTCCAATAAGTGAGAAATCCCCGGGAGTTGCCGATTTCGTGATAGCCGAGTTGATAGGCCTTGGGCAACGACGAAAGGGGGTGATCAAATCCGGCCGCCATCAAACACAGGCCACCCACAGCGCATTGACGGTCGCTGTAGCCCGGGTAGCCAGTCGTTCTATAGAGATCGGCCATTTTGGAGCCCTCGATTGCCTCCACGGCGTTTAAGGACCCGAACTGAGCGAGGCCCTCATCGAGCATCATGCTTCCCTTGTCCCCTTTATGGTCGATCAGGTTGCCCCACCACTGATGGCTCATTTCATGCGCGTAGTAAGCCAAGTTAAACGGGGCATCCATTGAGGGGGAATCGGCAAACATAAAGCCCTGTAATGAGGCGCCCGAGAAGCCAGCCTTTCTGGACTGAGGCGAAGGCGTTTCAATAACTGAGAAATCTGGAAAAGGGTATTTCCCAAACAGTTTTGGAAGATATTCCAGTATGCGCGAGCACTTGTCCGCATAGATCTTCGATAAGTCCCGCGGTTTAAGGCAATAAATGGTGATCGGTATTTTCGAGTCGATATGAGTGACCACGTAGCGAGCCGCGGCAAATGCGAAGAAGCTCGGGACGTCGGCTTTGAACACCCAGCGGCCGTTTGAGCCGGATAACTGCTGGCCTGTTGCCTTCACCACGTAATCCGAAGGCGTCGTAAACGTCATTTCTCCTTCGCTTCGAACATCTTCAAAAGTGGGATACCAACTCACGGTTTGCGAGCACGCAAAGCATCCCTCCGGGCCGAGGTTGAACACGAAGCTGCTTGTCGCAACGCTGGCGCAATCGACGTGCAGGCGAGTTGGCGAATCTGCATTGGGAGGTATCTGGATGATCCATTCATGGTCCCGGTCTTCGTCGGCGCCCTTGGATGCTTGAACGGGGGTCGGGTGGCCAGAGACGTAGACGCTAACCTCGGGCGAGCCCATCGCCGTTGCCAAATGAAAGCTTAGTTTGCCAGCCTTCACCTGAGAGGTGGGGGGTGTGACGTCCACGCTCACATGCATGTGAGACTTTTCTGGTTCGAGGTCGCACCGCAGGTCGTAGTGGGCGATCTCGGAAGGCCGGGCTAAGACTACAAGGCACAGCGTGCCAATGGAGAGAATCGTTCGCATTAGTGGGAGAATAGCGGACGAGGTTAGTCGAACTCTTGGATGTTCGAAGCTTTTTTTACACTGGAGGAAACCACTAGGCGGAAGAAACCTGGCGTCATGCCGGTTAGGCGCTTGAACGCGTTGGTAAGGTGGGCTTGGTCGTAAAATCCGCAGTCCAGGGCGACTTCGGCGATCGAGCGATTACTGTTCAGAAGGGCGCATGAGGCACGGCGAACCCTAATCCCGCGAAGGCCTTCCCCGATGGATTGGCGATAAACGTTGCGATAGCAACGCGCGAGATGAACAGGATGCAAGCCGATGCTTGTGGAAAGGGTTCTTAGAGAAATGGCTTCCGAATAGGAATCTTCCAGAAGGGTTTGTGCGGCCAAGGCCCAGCCGCTCCCAAGCTGGACTTCGCTCATCGATGCGACGGCAAGCATTTCGCATGCCAATGATTCCAGGGTGAGGTCATCGGAAGGACTTGCCCACAGCTCTCTTAGAAATCGCACGGCAGCCCAAGATAAGGGGCCGTGTTTGCAGTGTTTTGGGTTGGCGATCCGCGCGGTTTCAGCGCCGGTCCATTCAATGTTCATGCACAATGCCCCATCCGGCCCAAATGCGTCGAAGTGGCGTTCCTGTACAGGGTGAACGACTGCGCTTCCGACACCGCAATCGCGCTCGCTTCGGCCCGCCGTTTCGCGGAATCCACCCTTCACCACAAAGCAGAGGTATGGATTGGCATGAGAGTGGGCCGCCGTTGTCGCCAAGGAGTGGTGCTCCGTAAAGGTCACCAAACAATCTGGAAGCGGACAGATGTTGGTCGCTTCGCCAAAATACTTGCCTTGGGGCAGGGCGGTCGCATGCATCTCTCTTAGTTATACGGCGTATAGGCTGGCGGCCGATCCCGCCAGTGGAGGCGTAACCGAGCCAACTCTTGGCCTCGTCTCATGTATCATACTGATTTTCTGTGCCTATTTCAGCGGTCACATTCCATGCCGGGTGCCAAAGCCAATCGAATAGGTATCAATTTTGACAAGCGATCTTCGCACGAGGTTCGGGGGCTCCGAAAGGTCCGCCCCTGTTTTTTGGCGACCCAAAAGAATCCAAAACCGGCCGGAAACCGCTATAGCCCTCCCATGATAATTGCGATTCTTCCTTTGCTGCTCCTTGGCCAGAGTGCCAATCCCGATTTCGTCCTCCCATCCGACCCGCTTCTTTTGCGTCACCCGACGATCAACCAAACGAGCATCGTCTTCAGGTTCGCCAACCAACTCTGGGAGGTTCCGCGCACGGGTGGCGACGCAGTCAGGCTGACCGCGGCGCCAGGAGTGGTCGGCGACCCGTTCTTCTCGCCTGATGGAAAAACCATCGCGTTCCCTGCCAACTACGACGGGCATACGAACGTGTACGTCATCCCCGACGGTGGCGGCGTGCCCAAACGACTGACCGCGCACCCTTCACCCGAGGTGGTGGTGTGCTGGACTCCGGACAGCAAGTACGTGGTGATGTCGTCGGGAATGATTGCGAACACGGATCAGCCCCGATTGTTCAAGATACCGGTGGAAGGCGGATTTCCAATCCCGCTGCCTTTGCCAAGCGGAAGCGAAGCCTCGTTCTCTCCCGATGGATCCCACCTGGCCTATGTGCCGAATTTTCATTTTGAGACTGCGTGGAAGCGCTACCGCGGAGGCCAGGCCTATAAGGTTTGGATAGCCGACTTGGCCGACTCTCGCGTTAAAGAGATTCCCCGGAAGGCCTGGAACGACAACCAACCGGTTTGGTTTGGAAACAAGATCTACTACCTTTCAGACCGAAAGGGACCAGTTGGCCTTTACAGCTACGACGTAGACTCGGGCGCGGTGTCGGCTGAGATTCCGGGCACTGGATTCGACCTCAAGTCCCTCACTGGCGGCCCCGACGCACTCGCTTACGAGAAACTCGGTTCGATTCATCTGTTCTTTCCGGGGACACATTCGGACACGACGGTTAACATATCGGTTCGGGGGGACTTTCCGGAGGCTCAGCCCCAGTTCAAGGACCTCACACCAAACATCGACTCCTCTGCGATTTCGCCGAGTGGAAATCGGGTGGCCTTTGCCGCCCGCGGCTTTGTCCTAACCGTGCCGGCAAGCAAAGGGGACGTGCACCCGACCGACGAGACGCAAGGGGCGCATCGCCGGGACGTGAGTTGGTCTCCAGACGGGAAGACGGTCGCCTACATCACGGATATCGCCGGGCATCGTCAAATCGGGTTATACGACCTTGCCGCGGACGAAGAGACGAGGTTCGATCTCGGGGACGGACCGTCCATATACGATGGCCCGTTGTGGTCGCCGGACTCTTCGAAAATCGCCTATCTCGACTACCGGCAAATAGCGTGGATTCTGGACGTTAAGACCGGCAAGAGCATCAAGGCATGGTCGACGCCGGTCGCCGACTCTTATACGCCGCCCTCTTGGTCGCCCGATTCGAAATGGCTGGCGTACTCCGAACCGCTTCCCAGCCATTTCCACGTGATCAAGCTGTATTCGCTCGAATCTGGGAAGTCGACACAAATTACGGACATCATGGCGGATTCAACCGCACCGATCTTCGACCGCGGGGGCAAGTATCTTTATTTCATCGCCAGCACACATCTCGGCCAAGGCGCCACGCTCGGGGATATTTCCCATTACAACAGTTTGAATAATGTGACGTCCCTGTACGCGGTGCTCCTGAGGAAGGACCTGCCGAACCCGTTGCAACCGGATAGCGACGAGGAGCCGGGCGCCGCGGCCAAGAAAGAGGCTAAGGCTTACGAAAAGCCTTTTGCCGTCGAGCTCGACGGCATTCAGGACCGCATCATAACCCTGCCCGTTCCGCCCGACTTGTACACAGGCTTAGAGCCCATCAACGCAGACGGATTCTATGCACTCATTTCCCCTCCGGCAACGAGCCCCGAGAACGTAAGCCCGTTCGTTTCGACTTCGAAGTTTTCGTGGACGACGAAGACGCTGACTCCGGCTTTTCCCCTAGTTACCGGCGTGCAGACAACGCCGGATGGCTCCAAGGTTTTGGTTACGAGAACGGACAAATACTTCATCGTTCCAACGGCGTCCCCGGGACCGCTTGAAGGCGGGGCGGTGAACTTGAGCGGTCTCAACCTCAAGATTGACCCGCGTAAGGAGTGGTCGCATATGGAGCATGAGATGTGGCGCGAGGCCGCGCTCCGTCTCTGGTCGCCGATAACGAACGGCATCGATCCGAAGGAAATGGAGAAACGGTATGAGCCCTTCCTTAAGAACATCGAATCGCGCGACGACCTAAACTATCTCACCAACGACATGCTCGGAGAGCTTTGCGTTGGCCACGAGTTTCCAGGTGGTGGAGACGTACCTGCGGCCAAGGTTGTGAGCGGAGGGCTTCTCGGAGCTGACTACGAGTTCGTCGACGGTCACTACAAGATCACGCGCATTTACGACGGCGAGCGCTGGAACCCGGATCTTTTCGCTCCGCTGGCCCAACCAGGAGTGAACGCGAAGGTGGGCGAATATGTCCTCGAAGTCAACGGCCATCCGCTGACGTCTTCTATGGACATCTATCTGAGCTTGGAGAACCAGGCTGGCAAGCAGGTAAGGATCAAGTTGGGGCCGAACCCGGACGGAACGGGGGCTCGCGTAGTCACGGTGGTTCCCGTCGCCACCGATTTCCCCTTGCGCAACCGCGCGTGGGAGGAAGACAACCGGCGCCTCGTTGAACAGGCGACGAACGGGCGAGCCGGATACGTCCACGTTCCGGACACGAACGTTGGTGGGTGGCTGGCCTTCAATCGATACTTCTATGCACAAACTGGGCGAGATGGAATCATCGTCGACGACCGCTTTAACCACGGCGGGTTTTTTAACGATTTTATGATCCACGAGATGCAAAAGACCTTGTTCGCCTATTTTGCGTTTCGATACAGCCAGGACCAACCCACTCCCGCTGGTGGCATCTATGGCCCGAAGGTTATGCTCATCAACGAGTTCGCGGGTTCGGGGGGCGATATGTTCCCATGGCTGTTCCGCCAAGCGAAGCTCGGTCCCATTATTGGCAAGAGAACTTGGGGTGGGCTGGTTGCCGTCCAGCCGTTTCTTCTCGCGGATGGAGGCGTCTACATGGCGCCGGACGGCGCGTTTTACGATCATCGCGCCGGCAAGTGGGACGTCGAAAACTGGGGAGTCGCTCCCGACATCGACGTGGACGTCGATCCCTACGAGTGGCGCCATGGGCATGACACGCAACTAGACCGGGCGATCTCGGAAATCAACAAGCAGTTGGAGCATTATCAGCCTGAGCCGCATCAACATCCCCCTTATCCAGACAAGACCAAGTACGACGCCAGATATTAACGGAAGCAGCTCCCTGGCTCGAGCTCAGGCCAGGGATCCTTTATTTAGGTCAAGCGTTATTGGTGTGCCAATTGGCGGATTGATTCCACCAACCTAAGGCAGATCGCAGGGTCTGCGTTCTTGACCTCATTGATAAAGGGCTCCATGAGGGCTCTAAACGCGCGCAGGAGTTCCTGCTCGTCCAGGCGCTTGACCAGGGAAAGCTCGATCCTTTCTATGAACTCCGAAGGAAGACGGTCTATCCCACGGCCATGAACAGAGGGAAGGCCGTAGCGGACGCAGGCGAAAGAAAGGGTCTCATTCCTCATCGCGCTGATCATATACTCGGCACGCAAATATTGACCCCTCGCGATGCAGCAACGCGCATGGAGCGCATACAGCCAGCAATGGACAATCATGTCTTCGACTGGGGGCCATAGCGGTTCTGGCGGATCCTTATCCTCGCCAAAGACGAGGCGAAAGCTTGGCGCAAGCGCTCGGAAATCGGATGCAGGCACGAACGCAAGATCCACCTGCAGGGTGTTTCTCAGGAGAAAAACCCGGTAAGCCCACGTCCCGGACATGACGTCGAAATGGTGAAGCGCCTCCTGTCGGTCGTACATCCAAGCCGTCCAATCCGACAGGATAGGGTGCAGGTCGACGCCGTCGGCAAAAGCAAAGGCCATGTCGATATCAGACCACTTATCGAGGTGATCGGTCGCGCCGGAGCCGGTAGTCGCCGATACCAATATCCTGAGTTCGGCACTAGCACGATCCAACAATTCGGTGCGCAGGAGTTCGCGTTCTTCTGGAGTAAACATCGGCGGTTCAGTATTCTGTTGTGCGAGCGCCGTGTTTGACCATCAAGGCGCGGTTGGGTCAGCCCTGATTCCAACCGGGGATGGGCGGAAGTTCGTCCTTCCAAACTTGGAAACCAATCGCTTCGGTCGAGCCAATTTTCCAGCCGTCAGGGCCATGGTTCCACCCGTCTCGCGTAACCCAAAAGCTGTAGTAGTTCTTTGTGGCGCCGTTGTCGCCCCCGACCCGGAACTCGAGTTTCTCCGAAATGACCGCAACCCAGCCATCTCCAGCCTTTGTCAGAGTCAAAATATTACTGTCCATGCGCTTGAACTCAACGTTGGGTTTTTGCTTGGAGATCTCATCGATGAACTCCTGTCGCGTCAACTTTTTATCAGGAAGCTGGCAATAGAAATCAGGGGTCAGCATTCTCTGGTACGTGGCCGTGTCAAAACCAACCCTCGCTTTTCCCCAAGCGGCGTATTGTTCGGTTATCTCTTTCCGCACCTTTGCAGGATCGTCGTCGGTTGGCACCGATGTTAGTCTCGTCGCAAGTGTAAGGATCAAAAAGATTAGAGGATAGCTGGACATATTGACGTCTCCTATGCGGACCCCAACACCCCTCCGGCGCGGGAGCCCGGTTAGCGATACTACGCTATCCGCCGGGCGAATCGTGCCCAAATATGGGGGTTGCAGCCGCTAAAGCCACTTGCAGCGACCGATGCCGAAGCTCAAAAACCATCACCTTGGAGGTAAAGGCTCCGGCGCCCAAGGCTGTTCGACCCGGTCGAGTCGCCTGCGCACCGCGCTTACGTCCACCTCGGGCATGTGGTCTTCGACCAGTTTGACCACGTCGCTTACCAGTTCTCTATAGACCGCAATCGACGAATCGGACGAGGCGCACACTTCAACGATTCGCCGTCCGAGATCTTGCGGCCTGATCCGTAGCTCGTTAATGAATTCGCCCATCCGCTTGAATTGGAAGGTCGAATAATAGACTCGGTTGAGACCCGCGAGTACGCCCAGAATGTTTTGGGCGCCCTGCAAGAGACCCTGCTGCTTCCAAAGCAGAGCGTCCCGAGCCTTCAGCTTTTCGGACATCAGCCAGAGGGCTTGGAAATCGAGGAAGCGCTCCACCATTGCCTTCGCGAGGCCATAGGGAAACTGGGCGGCGCGGTCTTTGAGCCGCCGAATGAAATCTTCGCCGTAGAGGGGTACGCCATATATCAAACCAGATAGCGCCTTTTGGTTCGGGGTGTCCGGGTCCAAATCAACGAGGATCGAGTTCATTTCCTGCTCTATGGCGCCGATCGAGCAGTGGGCGAACTGACACTCCACGCCCCCCAAGTCGTACGCCTCCATCACAGAACCTTGCTCGCTATCCGCCATTGACCATTTAGGCGCATCCCATCCGTTCTTGAGCCTAGCTTGATGCAGTTCTTCCTCGGAAGGCAATTCCTCGTAATACAGGATGATGTCAAGGTCGGAGTAATTGTCGACCACGCCATACGCGGCTGAGCCCACCAACAGAATGCCGCGAATCTGGGGAAGTTCTTGGTACGGCGCCGCCGCAAAGGAGGCAACCATCCTGAGGTAATCGAGCAATTCCATGGCTTTGCCTGCGACGGTTTACTGAAGGCGGATTCCTGCCGATGGCCCCAAAACCCGGCGCAATTCTCAACCAGATTCTACTGTTGATTCTGCCCCTGCATGGCCGGGCGAATACGTGCGCACAGAATATCAGATGATTCCGAATCATAATTGGCTCGACTCGCCAGGTTTGCGAGGTAGAAGTTCATCAAATGATTTGGACTACTCTCTCCATCGCGATGGCGCTCTCAACCCCCGTTTCTCAGGGCGGCCATGTTTATCCCCTATCGACTTCGGAAGGCTTGACCGCGATTAACGACGTCAAGATGAGCACGACGGTTTATCGAGGCAAACGATGCCTGCTGCTGACTGAGACCAACGACCCCCAGTTCGGCGTCTTGGGGACGGTGCTACCGGGCGATTTCGAGAACGGCACGATCGAGTTCGACGCAACCGCACAACTGACGCCCCTTCACAATCCGACTTCTCGAGGCTTCGTCGGCATCGGATTTCATGCGAGCCACGACTTGCAAAAATACGACTCCTTCTATCTGCGAATGACGAACGGAAGATCGTCAAATCAGGAACTACGAAATCACGCCGTTCAATACTGCATGTGCCCCGAACACCTTTGGGATCAACTGCGGGCGTATACCCCGTCGCGCTACGAGACCTACTCGGATCTCGAGCTTGGGGCATGGACGCATATTAGGATATCGATCCATGACAAGGAGGCCAAGTTCTATGTGGGTGATGCGAAACAACCTACTCTCGTCGTTCACGACCTGTTTATGGGAGGAACCCGAGGCAGGATCGGCCTCTGGGTCGGGGGTCTAACTAAAGCTTACTTCGCTAACTTCAGAGTTAGGGAGGAGTAGGATTTGGGCCTTGGGTGTTGGGTGTTGGGTGTTGGGTGTTGGGTGTTAGGTGTTGGGCCTTGGGCCTTGGGCCTTGGGCCTTGGGCTTTGGGCCTTGGGATTGGGCCTTGGGATTGGGCCTTGGGCCTTGGGCTTTGGGCCTTGGGCTTAGGTGTTTGGGTTGAGGTGAAGACTACGGTTTGAGTCGATAATAGCAAGAAGACATTCTGCGGCTAAGGTCCGGAATAGAACCACCGAGAACACAGAAACCACCGAAGTTGCGGAGCCAGACTGGAGAGTCTGGCTTACTGAATTTGGCCTACTGCTATTCCCAATGCAACGCGCCGTCGCCTAGCAGGGTCTGGATGTAGTTGAGCTGGCCGCTGTGGTACCAGGCGTGCAGCTTCAAGAACTGGCAGCCTTGGAAACGGGTGGTTTCTCCATCCTCCGTTTGCGTCGTTTCTTCCATTTGCTCGGGCGTGAACGATTCCACGGTTTCTAAGATTCTCTTGCACGACTTGTCGAAAGCGGCGATGACGACTTCCTTGCCTTTGAAATCCGCGGGGGCCAAAATCCAGTCGCCCTCGGGCCAATCAAAGGGTTTCTCTCCCCGCATCGTCATTCCGGTGTGGTCGTTTACGAGGTTGACTTCGTAAACGATGTCCTCTATGGTTCTTGTAGAGGGGCCGAACTTCTTGCCGAATGCGTCTTCGGGGATCGCCTCGAGATCTGTTCGAAATATTTGGAAGGCTCGGGCAAGGCCTTTTGCCGCGTTCTCTTTTAGGTCCATTCCCGGGATTCTACACTTACTCCGCTTTCCCTGGTTTTTTCGCCACCGCGAGCACGCTGCTGCCCCATGGCAGGGAGAACTTTGCTATGATTGCGGCTTCGAAGTTCTGCAAACCTATCAGGGCTCGGTTGAACCAGTTCGGCACTTTGGGGAGGGAGGCGTGAGGTTCGCCGCGCTTCATTTTCTCCATCGCGCGGATGAGGACGACGACTGGAAATAAGAAGAAAACGGAATAAGAGAGCCTCGGAATCTGGAAGCCCGCGTCCTTAAGGCGGGAGCGCATCAGAGCGCGTGTGTACCTTCTGAAATGCATGAGCGCCACGTCGTGAGGACCCCAAAGGCTCTTGAAGGCGGGAACGCTCAGGACGAGTACACCGCCAGGGCGCAGGACCCGAAACGCCTCTTTAAGGGCGGCGCCGTCGTTTTCGACGTGCTCGAAAACGTCGAGGGCGAGGACGGCGTCGACGCTGCCCGATCGGAGCGGCAGCCATTCCCCGCGGGCCTGAACGAGGTCTACGATTCCCCGACTTTTACTGAAGGCAAGGGCAAGCTCGCTCATGTCGAGCGAAATGGGCTTAGACCAATGGGAGAGCTCTTCGGAGATGATGCCCGTGCCGCAGCCGAGGTCGAGCACAGTCGGCTTGCCCTTGGTAAAGTTGCGCAGGAGCTTTAGGGCGACGTTGCGGCGACCGACGAACCACCAGTAGTGGTCCTCGAGGTCGTGCATTCGGGCGTATTCTTCGGCGTGCATCTTGTTGACTTAGCTTTTTTCCAGACGGCGCCGCTTGCCCATCATTCTGAGCTTGAAGAGATCAAAAAGTGCCTTCGGCGCATCTCTCCAGAGGACTACCTTCGATCCCTCCTGGTGGGCCCAACGAATGGGTATCTCGGCAATTCTCAGGCCAAGGTCGTGCCCGACCATCAACGCCTCAAAATCGAAGCTGAAACCGTTCAGTTTGCACCTCGAGAAGACCTCCTGGGCTGCCTCGTGAGTGAAAATCTTGAAGCCACATTGGGTGTCGTGGATGCCCCGAACGCCGAGGAGTTGGATCACCATGTTAGAAGCGCGGCCGAACATCTCGCGGATGAAAGGTTGGTGGACTTCGAGTTGGCTTTCTTTTAGTGGCCGGCTGCCGATGGCGATGGGATAGCCCTCTCGGATGGGTTTGAGCATCTTGTCGAGCTCTTCGATCGGCGCGGCGAGGTCCGCGTCGGAGAAAAGGATGATCTCGCCTTCGGCCTCGAGCATGCCCTTGCGAACGGCATAACCCTTTCCTCGGTTTGGCTCATAAGCGAGCAGGTGGAAACCTGGATTACTCGTGCAAAATTCCTGGACGATCTCGTTTGTTCCGTCGGTGCTGCCGTCGCTCACCACCGTAACCGCCCAGGTGTAGTCCTGCCCGCACAAGTATTCGCGGATGCGCTGCAGGCTCGGGAGAACGCGCGGCGCCTCGTTGTAGGCCGGTACTACGACGGCGAGATAAGGCACGCTCAAAAGAACGGGATTCTACCGCTGTGGGTTCCGGCATGGTTGGCGCAAAGCGCCGGGTGCAAGGTGAAAGGTTCGGGGAGTAACGGGTTGAAGGTGGGAGGTGAAAGGTTCGGACCTAGTGTTTAGTCTTGAGCGTTCGGTGTAGAGTCCTTCCGCCCCTGGTAGCGTAAGCCGAGCCAAAGGTCGATCGCCATTGCAAGGAGAGCGCCGAGCAGGTAGCTCACAAAATCGCTGGCAACGAATGCGTGGCCGAGCACCAGGCCTCCAAGTCTAGATTGCCTAAACGCTTCCAAGGCTGGGGTATGGACAAGCTTTAGAATCTCGACCGCGCTGAGAATACGAAAGCGGAAGCAGCAACTTTCAGGCTCGATAGCTTCGGGAAGGCGATGGCGATTAGGAAGAACGCCATGACGGCGTAAAGAACGTCTCCGGGCGACTTCTTAAGGGATTCGGGGAGATGACCTGAAACTTGGCTCGAGCGCGAGGCCAAACCTGCCGCGACCACCCCTAAGGCGAGGCAAAGATAAAGGGCCCGCGGCCGGTTCCGGGGGTTTTGCAACTTCAGCCGGTGCACTCTATGGGGAACTATTGAGCGGCACGGGCGAGTTCCCGGGGCCTGGATTGCTCGAGCTGCGCCTATAGTTCGGATGAACCACAGAAACCACAGAACTGTGCGGCTTGCCGATTGGTGCCTTCATGCCGCGTTTCGCCGCCTCCCACAGAATGCACAGAGGTCCCGTCCAGCTGATGTAGACGGCGAAAACGAGAGATGTCAGAGCCGCTTGGCCCAGCGCTGGCGAGGAAGATGTCGGTTTCGCTTGATGGGTACTTGACAAAATGAAACATGCTCGGTAATACTGAACTAAATGGTTCAGTTTCAACCAGACCATGTCTGTAGAGTGTTCCACGCCTTGGGCGACCCTACACGGCTGGCGATGCTCAAGGAACTCTGCCACGGCGAGATTGCGGCCGGCGATTTGGCCAAACCGAGAAACATCACGCTGACTGCAACCTTAAAGCACTTGAGAATCCTTGAAGAAGCTGGTTTGACTACGACGCTCAAGGTGGGCCGCGAGAGGCGGTGCCGAATGCGGACCGACGCCCTTTCCGAAATTGAGAGGTGGGTTCAGGAAACTCGCCGCGCGTGGAACTTCAGACTAGACCAACTGGACGCACTTCTCAATGAAATGGAGGATTTTACGTGAGCGATTATCCCCCCTTGATCATCGAGCGAGAGTTCAAGGCGCCCATCGAAAGAGTGTTTCAAGCCTGGACTGAACCTGATTTGCTGATGAAGTGGTTCCGGTCTTCGCCAAACGTCGCGGTCGACTCGGCCGAGGTCGACTTGCGGGTCGGCGGGGCCTATCGAATTGCGGTCAGCGACCCGGACGACGTTTACGTCGTGTTCGGAAAATACACGCAGGTCGTCGTCCCGGAGTTGATTGAGTTCACCTGGAAATGGGAGGAAAGCACCATGGAGCCTGTAGAACTTCTGGTCCGGGTCGAGCTTTCATCCGCCGCCGCCGGGACGAGAATGCGCCTCACCCACTCCCAATTCTCGAACGAGAAATCCGCAAACGCTCACGACCACGGTTGGAACGGCGTTCTCGCGACATTAGCGATTTACCTCGAAGATTCGCAATCCACTAGGAGAATATGAACATGACGACTACTTTATCCATCACTCCCGAAGCGGCTTCCGCAATTCGCGATCTTGTCGCGGAGAGAATAAACTGGGCAACCGCCCGAACACTTGCCACATTTGCGGCGACGCCTGACGACAAGCTGGATTTTAAGCCGTCGGAAACCGCCAGATCGATTCGAGAATGCATCCTACACACGCTAGAAGGTAACGGCTATGTGGGCCACGCTCTGGGTATCGAGGACAACCCGCAAGAAGGCCCTACGGACCGCGCCGCACTCGAAGGCAGGTTGAAATCCGCCACCGAGAAGATAGTCGCTAAGATCAAGACCCTTCCGGACGAGACGATTGCAGGATCGACCGAGTTTTTCGGACACCCGATGCCCACGCCGAGCTTTCTCTTCCTCATCGAATGGCATATCAGCCGTCACACCGGCCAGATCGACTATCTGCAGACAATCTATGGCGACATGGAAGATCACGGCTAATTGGGTGTTTGGTGTTGGGTGTTAAGCGTTAAGTGTTGAGTGTTAAGTGTTGAGTGTTGAGTGTTAAGCCGTTTAGTGTTGAGTGTTTGGAAGTTGAGTTTGGTGTTTGGTGTTTGGTGTTGAGTGTTAAGTGTTAGGTGTTGGGAAGTTGAGTGTTAGGTGTTGAGTCCGGAATTAACCTTAGTAGGACACGGAGACCACTGAGGGCCTTGCCGTCATGGCCATCATTCGGGTCGCCAACACTTGGCATTTAACACTCCAAAACCCAACACCCAAACTCGACTTCCCAACACTCAACGGCTTAACACTCAACACTCAACACTCAACACCTAACACTCAATTTCTCAACACCTAACACCCAACACCTAACACTCAACACCTAACACTCAACACCTAACACTCAACACTCAATTGCCCAATCACCAATCACCATCTAGCCCAAAATGGCGTAAAACATGGGTAACTCTCGGGAGTCGCTCATGAATCAACTACGCACTCGAAATTCGCTGCTTTGCTCTCTGGCGCTGGCCGTGCCAACGGTTGGTGCTACTCAAACCTATCCGCCTGCATGGCATTCCACGTCCACTTACGCGATCGGCGACCAAGTCCAGTTGAACGGCAACGTCCTGCGGGCCACTCATGCCGTGCCCGCGGGAGGCTTCAAATACGACGACTGGGAGCTTTGGGACGTGCGCGCGAACACGACCCTGTTGATCGGTACCGGCCAAACGTTTGGCAGCCTTGCCGCCGCCTGGTCTTACGCTCAGAACGCCCGGGTCACTGATGGCGCCTATCTTCACTTCTACATCGATACGGCGCACGGCAAGTTCAGCGAAAACTTCTCGGCGCCCTTCTCGCTTGACCACGGGTCTGGCGCGCGCATTTCGATCATGGGCGACGTTTCGTCTAACGTCACTCTGAACTTCACTTCCAGTCAATCGAACGGATTTATGATCGACACCGGGCATTGCCTGGCCGTATTGACGAACCTCACGATCACCGCCAGTTCTGGCAACTACGGACTCTACGCGGTAGGCAACGCCACGATCGGAGCGATCACGGGCGTAAACTTCAGCGGCTTCCCGATCTTTGTTTATGCCGACAAGAACGCCTCGCTGACGTTTGAGGCCAACACGAGTTGGTCGGGCTTCGTTGCCGCGGCGTGCGAAGCTTACAATGGCGCCACCGTGAGCTTCGGAATCGGGTTCACCCTCAACGGACAGCTGCCCCCGGGACGAGCGGGAGTTCCTGGCACAACCAACAACGCCGGATTTGGCTTGGAGGCCTACTATGGGGGCCATATCTCGGCGCCCAGTTGCTCGATTAAGAACTGTTCCACGGGAGTTTTCGCTCACGACTTTGGCCGAATGACGCTGGATTCGGGAACCATCGAGTCGAACGGCACTTACGGGATATTGGCTGACACTGGCGGCCAGGTTTCGGCTGAAAATGCGACGATTACGGGCAACGGCACGGACATCCTGAGCGCAAGCGGCGCGATTGTGGATGCTTTTCAAGCCGACGTCGGATCGCAAAATCAGGGAGGCAGCGCAAACGGGTCCTACATCTTCGTGGGAGCGATCGGCAACCCTTAAAGCGTGCTCGCCATTTCGCATAAGGTTGCCACCGTGCGCCAGTTTCTTGCGGTGCCTACCGTTTTCAACTTGGAATCGAAGTAGGCGTTGGTGAGCTTGGTGGTCGCGGCGCTTAGAAGGCGCATAAAGACCTCGCGGCGTTGGACGAGGAATTCGTCGGGTGGCGAACGGAGCGGGTCGAGGGCGGCCACAGCCTCTGGGGTTGGCATGTGTTTGAGGAAGAGAACGTAAAGCCCTTCTTCCTCGCCTCTAGCGACGAAGGGGTTGTTCCGAAGGGCGAAGTCCAGTTCTTCGGCGGTTCGAAGAATGATCGGGGTGGTGATGGCGAACCGTTCCAGAATTTGCGCTTCGACTTGGCGGGCGATTTCATCGGGGTCGATCTCGGTTCGGAAGACGACGTTGCCGCTCTGGATGTAGGTTTTGACTTGTTTGGCGCCGTGCTCCTGGAAGAGGGCGGCAAGTTCCTTCATGGGAAGGATGTTCTTCCCGCCGACGTTGATTCCGCGGAGGAGGGCGATGTGAGTCATTAGGTGTTGGGGGTTGGGGGTTTGGGCCTTGGGCCTTGGGCATTGGGCCTTGGGCCTTGGGCATTGGGCTTTGGGCCTTGGGCATTGGGCTTTGGGCATTGGGCATTGGGCTTTGGGCATTGGGCTTTGGGCATTGGGCCTTGGGCCTTGGGCATTGGGCCTTGGGCTTTGGGCTTTGGGTGTTGAGTGCTAGGTGTTAGGTGTTGGTGTTGGGCTTTGGGATTTGGGTGCTGAGTGTTAGGTGTTAGGTGTTAGGTGTTGGTGTTGGGCCTTGGGCCTTGGGCTTTTGGGTGCTGAGTGTTAGGTGTTGGGCCTTGGGCTTTGGACTTTGGGCTTTGGACTTTGGATTTTGGGTGCTGGGTGTTAGATGTTGGGGTTAAGGGTTGGGTGGTTGGGTAGCTCAAGCTCATAATCACTTTGTGAAGTCTCGTCCGCCAAGAGTGTATCGCTATCACAGTGCCGCCGACGAGTTCTATGCGGTAGTCGTGATCATCACTTGCATGATATTAGCGCTTATCGCTGTGCCGTATTCGGGAAGCACATACATCTTTGGAATGGATGGCCGAAGGCGCCCGACGATCCCTGATCCAATCTATTGGCCCCAATTCTTTGCGGTTGTGATACCGATTGCCGCGGCGCTCGGGACTGCGCTCATCTCAATGTGGCTGAAATGGCAGAACGAGAGAATCACGGTCGGCGAGAAGGAGGTGACGTGGGTCGACTCGCACCGGAGGATCAGGGTGACTTCGCCTGTGTCTGAAGTCGCGTCGGAAGGAGCGAAGATCGTGCAAGGATATGTCGGCGCCTGGTACGAAGTTCGGACGGGCCATGGGGTGATCAGGTGGACAACCAATATCGACAACTGCGACGATCTGGTCCGCTTCTTCAACTCCCTGCGCTCCAGCCCCGAATCCGCAGGGCCGGCTACAGCAACTTCCGCACCTGAAGCCACCGAATCCACGGAATCCAAGGCCGGAGCATACGGTTACCGCGGCATTCGCAACTGTGGCGCCGGGGTCTTCCACCTAATTTGGGGCAGCTTCTTCCTTTGCGCAGGGCTTTATGACACGGCTTCTATTTTGCTCGGCGGCCATCCTAGAGTTGTTTTTGGCGATGCCGGATCAGGGGGAACACCGGTTGATCGCCCCCTGGCCGTGATGCCTTTCTTCGTTGGCCCCGGACTGGCGGCCGTCCTCTATGGGATTCGGCTGATAGGGCTACATTTTAAGGGAAGCATCGAGCTCGACGGCCAGGCTGCAGTGGAACGCAACTGGCGCGGCACGGTTAAGCGATACGACCTCGACAAAATTACTCCTAACCATCTTATTCGCCGATCAAAGACCTTTTCGGAGATGAACACGCTTGGTTGGAATTATAGTGTTGCAACACCCGACGGAACCCTCAAATGGAGCGAAAGGTTGAACGGGGCGCAGGAGTTGTTTATGCGGATCAAGGCGATGGCCGAGGTTAACGAGGCGAGGATTTTCGATCTAGCACAGAGCGAGTCGTAGGGCATCGGTCCCTGGAATGGGACCGGCTGGGTGCCGCATTGGTCGAATGTGCCCCAGTTTTGTGCAGATTCTGTCTCGTCAATGCCTAAGGCCCGACGCCTAAGGCCCAAACAGGTTCCTGCCAACAATACCAGTAGCGAGGGTTCTCGTTCATGGTAGAATTCCTCGCTAACGTTGCCGCGTAGCTCAGTTGGTAGAGCAGCTGACTGTTAATCAGCGGGTCCCAAGTTCGAGTCTTGGCGCGGCAGCCACTTTTTAGGTTCTCGGCGGGTTCGGGCTCAGAATGCCGTACGCCATTATTCAATGTAACGGCAATCATCGCTCTCCCTCTTTGTCGTCGTTGGGTGATCCAAGAAGCGCCTCCGGGATCTCGCACGGCTTTTCTGCGGCACATGGAGTTTAGCTCTTCCAGGGACCTTTGCCCCAATCGCCCCTGACCTTGGCATGGTGCAAGAACGAGGGTTGTGCGCGGTCGCGTCACTCGCAATATGAAGGACTTACCGAAACCTGGCCGCTTCGTAAAGCGAATCGTTGTAGTGATCCTGCTCTCCCTTTTGGGAGTTGGAGTATTAGCCGTTGCTTATCCGCTAGTCGCAGGTGCGGGCGGGGGCGCGTTGGCGGGGTACTGAGGGCAGCTTATCATGCAGCCGCAAGATCTACCCAGGTTGTCGATCGAGGTCTTCGCAAGCGGCCTCGTTTTCGTTGCCGTTAGCGCGCTGGTTTTTTGGCCCATCGAGGAGTTACTCGAGGGCGAGAAAGCGGCTCGTCCCAAACTTAGGGACATCGCTTACCTGTGGTTTTACCAATCGTACGGTTTATGGATAGGGGCTGGAATCATCTATGAGCTCGCTTATCTTTTGAGGGGGCTCATGCCTCACCCGTTGGGGCTTTTTGTCGGACGCCAGCCGTTTTGGCTCCAAGCGATTGCAGCGCTCTTGCTTGCCGAAATTTGGGTGTACGCCGTCCACCGCCTCGCACACAAGTGGGCCTTTTTGTGGAGATTCCACCGGGTTCATCACTCTGTAGTAGAAATGACTTGGAGCGCCAGTTCAAGGCAGCACCCAGTCGATTTCTTGCTCATCATCGTCGGCGCGAACCTGCCTGCGATGGTCCTTGGAATCGACTTGAGATCCATCGCCTTGTTCGTTATTCTGGAGAGGCTCTATACGGTGTTTCTGCACTCCGACTTGAGACTTGATTGGGGCTGGTTTTCAAAGGTGGTTGCCAGCCCTAGTTTGCACAGGCTTCACCACGACCCAACTTGCCGTGGCAAGAACTACGCGGGCATCTTGAGCTTTCTCGACGTGTTGGGAAATACTTATCAGCCTCCCCCTGCCTACGCGCCGCCGGTGGCAGAGACCAACTCCTCGATTTCCCCCTTCGCGAAGCGAAGGAGGGACACTCCGCCGCCTTCATAGTAGGTGTAGGATTTCACGATCTCGAGATTGCCGCCGCCATCCACGTCCGCGACGCCGTCGAACATGTACTCCGTCAGCATTTGGTCCGCGGTCGTTCTTTGGCTCCAATCCAATTCCTTCGTCTGTAACTTGCCGGACTTGTCCACGTATCGCAAAAGGAGGCCTGAGTAGTCGCCGCCATTGTGAATCGAATCGCCGCCGAGATCAGCGTCGGTGCAGTTCGAGGCGTTAATGAGCACTTCGTCGTGCCCTTCACCGTCCAGGTCCGCCCTGATGAGCTGTCGAATCTTGGGTTCCGCTTTCGCGAGGTCCTTTGAGGCTAGATATTGTTTGACGATCGCCAAATAGGTTGGGGAGTTGTTGGGAAGCGTCTTCACCTTGCGGGGAAACTTCGGTTTGCCACCGCTAAGATACAGCCCTCGCGGTTCGTTGTCGCCGACCACAACGCCTTCGCTCTGATCTTCATGGACGAGCTCCTTGATCACGGTTTTCCCGCCAACTTTCCCGATTCCGAATCCGACGACTTCGATGGGGACGGTAACGCCTTGCGGCTGCGTCGGAGCTTGGTTCCACTTTCCCTCGTGGAATTCCCCAACGTAAAAGCCCTTGTCGAAAAGAATAACGCGGGGCGATTTCTGGGTCATCGCCGAGCCTAACGCGAGACAGGCGAAGACCAGCGAGAGAACAAGTGGGGTTCTTACCATTTCCACAACATACAGGAAGTGAGAGCCGTCGGCCCAAAGTCCTTGAGGCACCATGCGTTTCAAGATTCGCCGCTGGCATTTCCCATTTGACCCAGCCTGGCTCCATGCCTCGTGGGCCACCTGAACCATCTTTATTGACGGCGTGGGTGCCGATTAGTTTCAGGAGCCGGGCCCGGCTGGCTGAGGGACAGCTTCACCCATCGCTCAAATTGCAAGCCGATTTTCCACGGGTTTGCATTACAATCAAAGGGTTCGACGACTTTGCGTCGGTTCTGCCTACGTCGTGACTAAATCCATGAAAATCATCAAGCTCGCCCTCTTTTCGGCGGTGGTGTTAACCACCCAACTCGGAAGGACTGCCCCGCTGAGGGCTGCCGCTTCGCCCCGCTCTGCGACATCAGCAACGGAGTTGGCGCAGGACGGCTCGGATGCCTTTGTCGAGAACCGGGGGCAATGGGATACGCGGGCGATGTTTCTCGCGCAGTCGCGAGGCATCGATTCTTGGGTGACCCAAGAAGGCGTCGTGTACGACTTCCACCAGTTCGTCCCGGATGGCGGAGATGCAAAGCCGAACCAAGCGGGAAGATCCTTACCGAGTGGTACCACTCTTGGCCACGTGGTTAGAATGAGCTTCGTAAGCGCGAGCCCATTCATCGTCGAGGGCGAGAGCCCCATGAGCGGCGCTTTCAACTACTTCATCGGGAACAACCCGTCGAACTGGGTGACGAATGCGCGCAGATTCGGCGAGGTAAAAGGCCGTGAGGTTTATCCCGGGATTTCCGCCCGCTATTATTTCGACGGCGGCGCACCCCGATACGACCTGGTCGTCGCTCCCGGCGCAGACCCCTCGAGAATCCAGATGAAGTTCGAGGGCGCAGATTCCCTGGAAGTCGAACCGTCGGGCGTGCTCCGGATCGGCACGAGCCTGGGCGCAGTGGAGCAACGCGGACTTTCCGTTTACCAGACCGGGGATGCGGGCAAGGCGGTTGTGCCTTGTGAAATGGTGACCGATGGCCAGAGCGTCAGATTTCAAGTGGGCAGCTACGATCACTCGAAGCCCCTCGTCATCGATCCGTTGATCTTCGGAACCTACCTGGGTGGAACCGGCGTCTCCGGCTTCACTCCGGACGTTTGCAACGCGGTCGCTTTGGATTCGACCGGCAACGTCGTGGTGGCGGGCTATACCGGTTCATTGGACTTTCCCACTACAACAGGCGCGTATCAGAGGACCGACAAGAACAGCAACGCATATACGGGCTTCGTCGCGAAACTCAGCGCCGATGGAAAATCTCTGCTGTTTGGCACTTATCTCGGTGGAAGCGGCGCCAACTACTATATGGATGAGTGCAACGCGGTCGTCGTTAACTCCTCGAACAACATCGTCGTAGCGGGTTTGACCGGTTCGACCGACTTTCCAACTACGACAGGTGCTTATCAGACCAAGAACGGGAATCCGTATTACACGGGGTTCGTCGTTGAACTCAGCTCCGATGGAAAGTCCTTGCTGTTTGGCAGCTATCTGGGCGGCAAAGGCGGCCCGGGTGGAGGGCGCCCCGACACGTGCAACGCCCTCGCGCTCGATTCCAAGGGCAACATCGCGGTGGCTGGGCAGACCGGTTCCATCGCCTTTCCAACGACAGTCGGGGCCTATCAGAGAACCACCAATAACGGCAACTATGTCGGCTTCGTCGCCAAATTGAGCGCCGACGGCAAGACCCTACTTTATGGATCCTATCTTGGAGTCAGTTCGGCGGTCCAATACGATGCTTGCAACGCCATCGGGCTGGATTCCGCGGGGAATTATGTGGTTGCGGGGCAAACCGGGTCTACTTTTCCCATTACGACGGGCGCTTATCAGACCACTAACAAGAACGAAGCGGCAACGGAAGGAACTGGCTTCGTGGCCAAACTGAGCGCGGATGGAAAATCCCTGCTATTTGGCACCTACCTGGGCGGCAATGGCGCTAACGACACCGATAACTGCACCGCCCTCGCGGTGGATTCTTCCGGAAACGTCGTTGTGGCTGGTAACACGGGCTCTACCAACTTTCCAACCTCTCCGGGCGCGTTTCAGGCCACTAACAAGAACCCTCGGAGCACCGGATTTGTCGCTAGGTTGAGCTCTGATGGAAAGACTCTGTTGGCGGGCTCCTATTATGGAGGCAGTGGCGCTAATGGCACGGACGCGGTCAGCGCGATGGCGTTGGATTCCGGGGGGAACCCGGTTATCGCCGGTACGACGGCATCCACCAACCTGGTTGTAACGGCTGGGGCGTTTGAGACCACGAACAGGGAAACAGACACGTTCTTCACAGGGTTTATCGCAAAGCTGAGCGCGGATGAGAAGTATCTGCCGTTTGGCAGCTACATCGGCGGAAGTGAAAGCATCAATGGTTCCAATAACTACACAAATGGAGATTATTGCAATGCATTGGCCTTGGACGCGACGGGGCGATGCGGTGATGGCGGGAGACACTGGTTCGGCCCTGTTTCCAACGACAACGGGCGCCTATCAGACCGCAAGCAAAAACTCCAACTTCACGGGCTTCGTGGCCAAAGGCAGCTTGCCTGCCTTCGTTTCGGGCCTAAGCATTTTGCCCGGATCGATCCAAGGAGGCTTAACTGCGAACGCCAAGGTGACGGTTTCAGTTCCGGCCAGTGGTTCGGGCGATGTTCTATCGTTTTCGTCGAGCAGCGCCTATGCGGTAGTGGCGCCCAAAATATCTCTCACGGCGGGCTCGAGCACGGCCACCGTCCCGGTGAAAACTTCCGCCGTAACCGCGACCACCACGGTGACGCTGACCGCGACCTTTCAGGACACGTCTAAAACGACGACGCTGATTTTGCTCTCGGCGATATCGGCCTTCAGCGTTGCACCAACATCTGTTCTTGGAGGCGTCAACTCCGATGGCATCGTGACTCTGTCGTCGCCGGCGGGGTCCTCGGGCGCAGTTGTAACCATTTCCTCTTCCAACACCGCCATCGCGACCGTTCAACCGGGAGTGAGGGTCGCGGCAGGCAAGACGGCGGCGTCCTTCCCGATCGCGACGAAGGCGGTGGCTGTGACGACGCCGGTCGTAATCAAGGTGAGCTACGACGGCGCGATTCAGACACGGACGCTTACCGTTGAAGGCAAAGTGGCGGGCCTTATATTGACTCCCGCGTCGGTGGTGGGCGGCGCCAATTCCGACGGTGGGGTGACCCTAGCTTCGCCCGCCGGAGCGCCGCGCGCAGTGGTAACCGTGGTTTGCTCGAACCCAGCGCTGGTGACCGTGCAACCGGCGGTCGCGGTCGCGGAAGGAACGACCGCTGGATCCTTCCCGATCAAGACCAAGGCGGTAACGAAGACGACGACGGTAACGATCACAGTTTCTTACGCCGGTTCTTCGGCAACACAGACTTTGACACTCCAGCCCTAAGGGCCGCCGTTGGCCGATAAGGCAACAGTGGAAGCCCGCTAGTGCAAGGTTGAGTGGCGAAATGGGGCCTGGTAACTGCTTGGCAAAATGCCGAACCGGCGCATAAACGCGCGGCGGAAGGCGTCAACGCTCGCAAAACCTACAGAACCGGCGACCGCCTCGATGGAAGATTTGGGCTTCGCCAGCAGCAGTCTGGCCTGATCCAATCGCAGTTCCTCCACGAGTTCTGCGGGCGACTTCCCAAAATCCTCTTTGAACCTCCGCGTCAAGTGGCGAGTGCTGAGACATGCCTGGTTTGCCAACGCTCCCACCGAAAGATCGTCGGCAAGGTTCGCGATAATCCACGACACGAGACTGCCAAACCGATCGGACGACTCGTGCTGGATTCGAAGCGGCTCGGAAAACTGCTCCTGGCCACCCGGCCTCTTCACGTAAACCACCAATTCGCGGGCTGCCTGATGCGCCATGTCGGCGCCGTAATCTTCCTCGATCAGGGCAAGAGACAGATCGATTCCTGCGGTAACGCCGGCCGACGTGTAGAAGTGGCCGTCCTGAACGAAGAGCGCATTGGAATCAACTTTTACCCTAGGGAACCGCCTCGCGACGTCGGACGCGAAGCGCCAATGGGTGGCCGCACGCCGGCCATCGAGCAGGCCAGCCGAAGCAAGAGCATAGATCCCAGTGCAAACGGAGACGACCCTCCTCGTTTGAGATTCCCGAGCCTTGAGCCAGGCCCCCACCTTTGCGCAAACTTCAGGTGAACGCAAACCGCGCCCGCCAGGAACGATTACGGTGTCGGCGGGAGAACAGCTATCCAAGGTCTCGTGAGGGTTGAATACGACACCGGACTCGGAGGCAAACGAACGACGGGTCAGGCCGACGATGCGCGTTTCGTAGCATGGAAACTGGCTTCTACCAAGGCCTGTTTTCCATGCCGCGGCAAACGTTTCTATTGGGCCAATAAGGTCAAGCGCCGCCACCCCATCGAAACCTAGAATAGAGATCTTAATTGGGAGCATTATTCCCCTCTTACGCGCCGAAGCCCATGGCGCGTAACCACAAAATGCTACATTTTGCGCCATCCCCACGAAACAATCGGCCAACCCGCTCGCAAATGGGTTTGACGGAGGCGGCCCCAGTGTAGCAATGGGAGAGCGAAGGTGATGAAACGCATCTTCGATCGGAGGTCTAGATGTTCAAGTCGTTGTTTTTCACAGTTTGCACCGTCGCACTGGCAGCGGGCTGTTGGTGTCAGAACCCAGCTTCTTCCAATAAAGCGCAGGATAAAACCGTGGTGCTTGGAGGGCTAGACCCCATTCAGCTCGCCTCCGGAAACCAAGTGAAGGGCGATCCAGGCATCGTTTCGGATTACGGCCGATTTCGATACTGCTTTTCATCTGAAGACGACCGGAAGGAGTTTGAAGCCGACCCAGACAAGAACGCCGTGCAGGGAAACGGCCTAAGTTTGCGATACAAGATTGCAGGTGGAGATCCAAGCAAGTTCTTCGTGTACGACCACCGGATTTACCTGCTCGATAGCGACGATTCCATGGCAGATGTCAAGAAGGACCCCGCGCCCTATGTCAAGAGTTTCGATTCTATGAAGAAGGTCGCGATCATGCTGTTCCCCGGCGTCCAGATCATCGATTACTCGGGACCGTACGAAGTTTTTGGCGAGGCTGGATACGAGGTCTACACCGTTGCCGCAACTCCGGACCCTATTCTTACAACGATGTGCTTGACGGTTACGCCAGCTTACACATTCGACCGCTGTCCGAAGCCCGACCTTGTCGTACTGCCTGGAGGCGACGTTCCCGACGGTCTGGACAAATCCAACCCCAACATTAACTGGATCCTTGGAAGTTCGAAGAATGGGACCCAGATCATGTCGGTGTGCAACGGCGCGTTTTGGCTTGCCGGGGCCGGGTTGCTGGACGGTAAAAAGGCGACCACCTTTTACGGCTTCTTGGACGTGCTAAAGAAGTCCTATCCCAAAATCGACGTCGTTTCCGACCGGCGCTTTGCGGACAACGGGCAGATCGTATGCACAGCCGGTCTGTCGAGCGGCATCGACGGCGCGCTGCACCTTGTCGAGAAGTTTGACGGGAAGGGGTCCGCGCAAGCGGTAGCGCTCAACATGGAATACAACTGGCAAACCGGTGACGGCTTTGTCAGGGGTGACTACTCGGACAAATACCTGCGCAGGCTGATTGGTTACAATCTCGGCTTCTCGGGCCCGGATATCAAGGTTCTTAGCGTTAGCGGCGACCGAGACAAGTGGAATCAGACTTGGGAAGTATCCGACCCAAATCTCAACCAGGGTTCGATCATGGACCACATGTCAGAAAAACTTGGGGCTTCGGGCTGCAAACTGGTGCGCTCGGGCTCCGCCACAGCCGACTGGGATTTTAAGGGAGAGGACGGGAAACCTTGGGTTGGATCGGTAGATGTTCAACAGGGGAAGGATTTGTCCGCCTGGGACATCCACATCACGCTTCGGACTAAGAGCGGCTAAGTCCATTGCGCCTATACTTGCAGTAGGATGCTCCTTTATTCGATCACCATTTGGTTAGTTCTTGCTCAGTCGTCCCTGCCCTCCCATCCGCCAAGGTGGTTCGACACGACGCTCGCGGGTTACAAGTTCGCCTATGACGAGAAGCATGCGCCCGTTGCCATATATGACCCGAAATCGCACTACATCCTCATTCGAGTGGTGGAGTGCGACGGGGCGGACCTGACGTTGCTATTGACCCGCGACCGATACGAGGTCACGGACATGGGCTTTGCGATACCGGGCTTTAAGAAGCAGCCCGAAACTCCGGAGTTCACAACCACGGTCAAGGCACTGCCTAGCTTATCAACGGGCAAGGGCCTGCAGATCGGGGACTCTGTAGCGAAGGTAAGGCGCCGGCTTGGCGCTCCCGGCAAAACCGAGGTCACCGGAGCGCGGAAGCAGTTCCTCAGCTACAAGTATTCGTTTGCAGCCGGGGAGTCGGACGATTCCCGAGAATACGACGAGACGTACGTTTTCAAGGCGGGCAAGCTCATCGAAATCCTGCTCAACTGGGACCCCGTTCATCACGAGGATAAAGCGGTGGTCGCGCCGAAAGCGAAGAAGGCGGTCGCCAACCCAAGCGGCGGCGACTTACCCTGAGCTTTTCGGGCCGATCAGGTTGTACATTAGCCCGTAAGGATCTTGAACGTAGAACCGGGGAAAATCGGGCTCATCCTTCACGACCTTGCAGCCAGCCATCGTAAGGTTGAGTTTTGCCTTGTCGACGTCGTCGACGGTGACTTCGAAAACGGGGCCCAGAGCGCGACCGCGCTCGATGAACATATTGATATTCGGGCCATGCAGGCTGATCATGTCCGGCGTTTCGGCCGTGATTTCAAAGCCTAATTCCTTCACGTAAAAGGCCGCGGCGCCTGCCGGGTCTTCGGTCTCGAAAATAATGTCAGTGCCAAGAGTGTTCGCCATGGTTTCCGCTAACCTCCCAATGCTTTATCGCACACTATCCCATATCCCTATAAAGCCTCTTCCGTCGGTAGAGTATGCCCGAAATTCGCGGACGGCGAACCTGATTAATTTCATGTGGATATGTTAGAAAATATCTGGTCGATGGAGCCGGTAATTATCTGTATAATGCGAACAGGGGGCTTTGGCGGAGGGCGAAGGTGCTCGGCATTATTCGGCTGAAGTTCGAGCGGTCCTGGGTTGGGTTATCCCAATCAAGCTTTTACCTTGAGGGAGGTATATCTTGTGATTAAGTTAGAGTCATATGCTCGTAGCCGCGGGCTGAACCGTTTCGGGCTACTCGGGCTTGCTTCCGTTTCGATGATGGTCGCGCCAACAATTGCCGCCGCCTCGGATTTGGTACCCGTCGCAAACAGCCTTCGACATCCGGAGGTCAAACAGGCGAGTACTACTTCGGTTTCTCCAGAAGAGAACGTCTTCTTCGCCATTAGCATTCAGCCGCGAGATCCGGCAGGACTCGAGGCTTTTGTGAAGCAGGTTAGCAACCCGTATTCGCCGGAATATCGGAACTTCCTGACGCCTGAGGAAGTCGGCGCCAAGTTCGGCCCAACGCAAGCGGTGGTCGACAATGAAGTGGAGTACTTGAACACGCACGGTCTTACCGTTCGTGAAGTCGCTAAGAACGGATTCGTTATCATCGCCGAGGGGAATGCGGCGCGGGTCAGCGAGACGTTTCAGACCCATTTGGCCTACGCTCGCCGTGAAGATGGCACGTCGTACCGCACAAACCTGACCGCGCTTCATATGCCGGCCGAGTTGGCAAAGTATGTTATCAGCATCGACGGAATCGATACCTCGATCCGGCGCCAGCGCAGGCTGCTTGCCACCACCACCACCACGTTGAACCCAACGCTCTATAGGGCTTGCTACAACGCCTCCACCGGTTACAGCGCCGGTTACTATGGCGCAGGCGTTCGCATCGCCATCGCCAACTGGGACGGATATCGTCTCGCCAACATCCCTGAGTGGACGAGCAAGTACAGCCTGCCCGTACCCTCCGGCGGCTCTGGATCGAACATCACGGTCCGCGAGGTTGGAACGGGAGCGACCTACGGCCAGGGCGCCCCTGGCGGAGAAGGCGACCTCGACCTGCAGGCCGTTCTGATGGCCGCCCCACTCGCTTCCGTTTACGACTACGACGACGCGACGAGCGACACGGCTGCGCCGATCACCACGTACACGGATATCGTCAACGATAACACGGCCGACATCGTGACCGAGAGCTATGGCTGGGAGACTTCCGACAACAGCACGTACTACGGCTCGACTTGGACCTCCGCCCACAACCTCCACCTCTCCATGGCTGCCCAGGGCATCACGTACCTGGCCGCAACGGGCGACACTGGAACGGGCAACTTCCCGAGCAGAGGCGTTCGATACGGCTATCCAGACATCGATCCCGACGTTCTGATGGTGGGCGGTTCGATTGCGACCGTCAACTCGACGACCGGCGTTCGCTCGTCGGAAGCCAGTTGGGGCCTTTCCGGCGGAGACGGTGGCACGGGGGGCTTCGACCCTTACGACACCTCTGCGCACGGCTTTGCGTTCAACGTAGCGCCGTCCTACCAGACCAGCTACATCTCGTCCAAGACCAAGACTTACAACTACCGCCTCGTGCCGGACATGGTTTCGTCGGCGGGTGGTCAGAACGGCCTTGGCCAAGAGAGGAGCCCCTACAGCGGCTGGGCTTTGGAGATCTTCTACGACGATCCTCCTAGCTACCCGCTCGGCACCCTTATCCAAATCGATGGAACCAGCATCGCCAGCCCGGCGACGGCAGGATCCCTCGGCGCGGTGGAAGACCAGGTCTTCGCGGGTGTTACCCCGAATGGAACGCGCTCGAACGTTCGGTTCGGCTTGATGCAGCCCTACCTCTATGCGATCGGATCGAACACGTCGGTGTTCTATGACATCACGACCGGTTCTAGCATCGGTAACCTTCCGGGAACCAGCACCGCAGCCACGCCTGCGGCAGGTTGGGACTTCGCCACCGGTTGGGGCGCCTTCAACTTCGGCGGCCTCGTGACCTACATCAAGAATAGCGGAACGCTTCCCTAAGGGTTGATTTCTGAGCTGATCTAGGGCCGGGCTCCAAGGGGAGCCTGGCCCTCTCTGTTTTAGGGTAGGGGGTAGAGGGTAGAGGGTAGAGGGTAGGGGGGTCGAGGGTTGAGGGTTGAGGGAAGAGAGGGTTGAGGGTAGGGGGTAGAGGGTAGAGGGTAGAGGGTAGAGGGTAGAGGGTAGAGGGTAGAGGGTAGAGGGGGTCGAGGGTTGAGGGTAGAGAGGGTAGAGGGTTGAGGGTTGAGGGTTGGAGGGTCGGGGGTGATAGCTGTTTACTTAAGCTGAAATTCGAACTCTATGGTGCTTCGCGACTTGACGACCGGAGCCCTCCCACCTCCTTCGACAGGCTCAGGGTCTTCGACCGGTTCGCAAGCTCACCGATCTCCCCTCCCGATTTCGCTTCGCTCCATTGCCCTCCGGCGGGACTCGGAAGCCACGGGGGGTTGAGGTTTGGTTTTGGGCGGCCCCGATTCGATTCGCGAGAACCTTAAGTGGACCGCTATGGGGGTAGAGGGTAGAGGCGAAGGCGATTCGGATGGGTCTGACTTGTCGGTCAGGTCTGACTCGTCCGAGTCCGAGAACCCTGCACCTGGTATGTGGCCGCGTTCAAATGGCGGGCGTGCCCGAGTGGGTCGCCACCAAAGCATAGGAGCCCAATGGCTTCGGGCTGAGCTTTTCCTTCATGCGAAGCATTAACTCGACCTCTGACGCCAAGAGCGAATAGAGCCTTGGCGGCACTTTCAGGTCTTGCGCCTCTTGCAGTGAGCGGGACAGGCATACGTCGATTTCCCAGTCTGCGTCTTGCAACCCCGATGTCTCAGGCGTGCAGGTTCGGGCGATCTCCCACCCGCTTGTCGAGAGCAGCCGTTCCAACTGATTGCGGCTAAACGGTGTTCGCACATTTGCGGAGCTTGAACTCTTGAACGACTCCACTTGTCCTTGCACGAGCACCGCGAGAAGATGCGGCACCTGCTCCAGCGACTGGGGCTCTAAGTCCCACTCGGCAAAGCACAGTTGCCGGCAACAACTTCGCAACCTTGAAAGAACCGCGGCCAATTCCTCTTCGCCTGAGAAGTACCACGAGCAATGCGCCATGACGCCGTAATCAAAAATGTCCGGGCTGAAGCTGCCTTCCCGAAGGATATCGAATTCGAATCGAAAATCGATCCTCTCTCCGAGGGGGCCGGATTTGATGATGTCCGTCGCCTCGCCCAAGGTCAAGGGAGCCCCGTATGACCGTTCGGCAATATCGACCGCGATAACTCGGCTGGCGGTTTCCGCCAGAACACACGTCATATCGCCCTGGCCGCACCCGATTTCGAGGATGTGGGCGCCGGATGCAATTTGCCAGCAGCCTGCCAATTGCCGTCGATAGGCGTTCTGGATCGCTTCTATCGAAATCGCTCGTTGTTGCATTAGGCCGAGTATGTCACCGCGAGCCCTTGGGTCACTTCACATCATCTCGGTTCGGACCGCTGAATTCAGAAAACGATTAATCGACTTCAAACTCTCGTTGAACGCTTGGCCTTTGTTGTTACATTAAGAACTAGGAGTTGAACATGTCAAGATCGAGAACCACTTTTCTGGCGCCACTCGGAATGGCGGCTATTTGCCTTACTTCGGGTTGCTCAGGGGTCGTTGCCAAGGCGAGCGAGACGCCAGACGCGACTCGCAAAAACGTTGAGCTGACCGTGTACAAGGAGGATTTCGCGGTTGTGAAGGAGGATCGGCCGGTTACTCTGAAGGCGGGGCGCAACGAAGTTGGGTTGCTCGACGTCAGCAAGAGCCTCGACCAGGACTCCGTGATGCTCAATTGGCCGGATGCCGGAAAGGCGGAGGTGATTTCGAGCACGTACAACCTTGGCATCGGGGAGAGCAACTCGCTGCTACGCCGATTCCTTGGCAAACAGGTCGACCTCGTGCGATTCGGTCAAGATGGTAAAGAGGCGGAACGCCAGCACGGCATCCTCGAAGTTGCCGATGCGGGGCAAACCGTGATCAACGTCGACGGCAAGTATCTGATCAATCCGGAGGGAACGATCGAGGCGCCCAGCGGGGACATCGTAACCATCCCGCAACTCTCGGCCGAGGTGCAGAGCCCGGACACGCAGAACACGGACCTGCGGATGACCTACCTGACCTCCGGGCTATCGTGGAGTTCGGACTACTCGCTCACGCTTCCTTCGACGGGGAACGACTTGAGCTTGGAGTGCTGGGCAAATGTGGTCAACCAGACGGGGACGGACTACCCTGACGCGAAGATCTCGTTCGTGGCGGGTTCGCCCAATCGAGCGGATATGAGAACCACCAAGACAAGGCCTCTCTATAAGCAGGACCGGGGCTACGAATTTGCCCTTGGAGGAACTGTCAACGGCTTGAACGGGAGCTTAGCCGGCAGAGCGCCAGTTGGCGTCCCGTCCGCCTCGGGGGAGCTTTACTCCTACCCCCTCACCGAGCCTGCGACGATCGCCCAGAACCAGGAGAACCGGGTGAAGATGCTCAGCTCGGACAAGGTGTCCGTACACCGGGACTACAGCATTCGGCTCCCATCGGTTAACCCCTACGGAGGCTATTACGACGGCGGCGAGGGCCAGAACCCGGATCAGCGGTTCAGCGCGACGGTGGCGATCAGCTTCAAGAACACGAAGGACAACGGCCTCGGCGAACCGCTGCCGGGCGGCGCGGTAAGGGTTTACGAACCGAACAAGGCCGGGTCGTTAGCCTACGTGGGAGCGGCGACCGTTTCCGACACGCCGCAAGGCGCCGGCGTTTACCTCACCCTGAGCAACGTGTTCGACGTGTATTCGCAGTTCAAGATCGTGAAGCGCCAGAAGGTGGACAAGCGCACAATGGATGTGACCTTGGAGATCCCGGTCCACAACGAGAAAGCATCCGCTGCGGACATTCGGTTGGTGACGGAGTTCGACGGATCGTGGAAGATCATGACTGAGTCGGAAAAGAGCAAGAAACTCGACAGCCAGAGCAACCAATGGACCGTTCAGCTTGCGCCAGGGGAGGAGAAGACGGTGAAGGCGGTTATTAGATTCAAGGTCTAGTCAGCGTCATCGCGCAGTTCTTGCGCTCTTAACTCAGGCACCTGCAAGGGGCCTGTCATGGAATAGAAACTTCGAAGACCATGACCTGGCCCTCCGGGTGAAACGCGCAAGCTTCCATTCCGGCTGGCAAAAGATACACGTCTCCTTTTCGGACCGGATGCATCGCGCCGCCAGACTCGATCTCGCCCTGCCCATCGGCACAGACGAGGACGATGGGTGAGCCGGCACGAGCACAGTCAAATGTCGAATTAGCCACCACCCTGTTGATCTCGAAGAACGGGCAGGAAATAATCTGATCTCTCCACACGGGGCCGGTCGACTCCACGACGGGCAACACGGGACCAATCTCGCCCTGCTCGAAGTCGACGCAGGCGATGGCTTGCTCGACATGGAGTTCTCTAGAATGGCCCGTCTGGGGATCTACCCGGTCCCAATCATAGAGCCGAAAAGTGACGTCGCTGTTCTGTTGGACTTCGAACACAACCACGCCGCCGCCCAAGGCGTGCACGGTCCCGGCGGGGATGTATACTCCGTCGCCGATAGAGGGCTGGAAGCTGGCAAGGTGGTTATTCGCCGTCTCGCTGCTCAGGGACCTCAGGTCGTCCGGCGTCGTACCTGGCTTGAGGCCGGCATAGATCACGCTGTCTGGGTCTGCCATCAGCACCACCCAGGCCTCGGTCTTGCCCGCTTCGCCAGGGGGAAGGAACTGTTTTTGCTTGTCCGACGGATGAACCTGCACCGACAGCATGGAACTCGCGTCGAGGAACTTCAGAAGGAGCGGAAAGCGCGTGACGTGCTTGGCAAGGGGGCCGAGCATCTCTTCTGGCGCCAACTCGATCAAGTCCTTGATTGTTTTGCCCTTGAGCGGCCCATCGGCGACGCGGCTAGGATGATCCTCCCGATCGCTGAGAATCCAGGCTTCTCCAATCGGCTCGTCACCAGGGAGGGGTTCCGATACCAGGTCCTCGAGTCGGCGCCCGCCCCAAAGCCGATATTGGAAGATAGGTTCAAATCGGAGGGGATAGAGGGCGATCTGGGTTTTGGCGATACTCATGAGCTAATTGTTGTTACGCCCCAATTCGCAACCTCTTTCCTATCTCCTTCAACATCACCGCCTGGCCGCCGTGGTAAGAGTCGTGTTCGACGACGTGGGCTAGGACCCAGCGCAGCGTCATCGTGCCCCACCGGCTTCCTTTGACCGTTTCAGGGGGCTCGAAGGAACGCACGCTCTCCAGGGTCCGCTTGCGTATGCGGTCGAGAATGTCGTAATAGTAGCTTAGGGGCTCGCGCGGCGGAGTTGGCCAGGAACCGGCGTTTTGGTCGATTTCGGCGCCCATGCATTGCTCAACTTCTTCCGTCGAAAGCTTGCGGCCCAGACTGAACTCTTCGATCCAGTAAGCCTCCACCTCTGCGATGTGAAGGAGAACGGCGCCGATGCTATAGGCCTTGGGGTACGGTTGCCAGCAAATGAGGTCCGGCTCGACGTCTTCCAACTCGCCCTTCCACTCGCAGGTGCTGTCTTCCAAGGTGGCGAGAAGCACACCGTATTCCACTGGATATCCGGGGAGCGGCACGATGTCGAAATGCGTTTCGGACATAGATTGATGCTACCTGTCTGCGCATCTGAGTTCGCCTCCTGGATTCCTAGTAACTTTTCCCTCTATCGGGCATAATTCAAGCAAGATGGGAGTCTTTGAGCAGATCCAGCAACATCGTGAAGCAATATTGTCGGCCGCAAAGCGGCATGGTGCTTCTAACTTGAGAATATTTGGTTCGGTTGGGCGCGGTGACGAAACTGAAGACAGCGATGTCGACTTCCTTGTGGCCCTCGAAGAAGGGCGGAGTCTGCTTGATCATGCGGCTCTCAAAATTGATCTTGAGGCGATACTGGGGCGTCCCGTAGATGTTGCGACAGAAAGCGGCCTAAAGGAAAAATATCGGGATCGAGTGTTGCGAGAGGCTGTTGCCATTTGAGATCTGTAAGGGATCGACTAGAAGATGTCCTAGAGGCTATTGGGCGGATCGAGCAAGAGAGGACTCGAGGACGTCTGGCTTTTGAATCTGACCCCAGATCACAGGTCTGGATGGTGCATCACATTCGCATCATCGGCGAAGCTGTCCGGGCGATATCGGGCCAACTGCAAATCCTAGACCCAAGGATCCCCTGGGCTCAGATCGTCGGTATGCGCCACATTCTTGTTCATGACTATTTTGGCGTTGACTTAGCCGAGGTCTGGGCGGTCGTTGAGCGCGACATTCCCAACTTAAAGTCGTCGGTGGAGCGAAATTGAGAGCCTTCCAGCCGACTGATGCCACAAGAATTGCCGTGATCCTCCTTTCAGGAGGGCTCGACTCAGCGACGTGCCTCGCCATCGCCCGCGAGGAAGGCTTCGAGTGCTACGCGCTCTCGTTCGAGTACGGCCAGCGCCACGGAATCGAGCTCGATCGCGCCAAGCGAATCGCGCAAGCACTGGGGGCGATAGAGCACAAGATCGCCGCTATCGACTTACGTCTCTTCGGCGGCTCCGCGTTGACGGACGATATCGACGTCCCCAAGAACCGGAGTGCGGAGTCAGGTGATATCCCCGTCACCTACGTTCCCGCGCGCAACACGATCTTTCTTTCCTTTGCCCTTGCCTACGCGGAGGTGCTTGGGTCCAGCGACATCTTCATCGGAGTCAACGCGGTCGATTATTCCGGCTACCCGGATTGCCGTCCCGAGTACATCGAGTCGTTCGCAAGGATGGCAAACCTGGCCACCAAAGCGGCGGTGGAAGGCACGCCGCTTCGAATTCACTCGCCCCTAATCGAGCTCACCAAAGCCCAGATCGTTGCCCGCGGGTTAGAACTGGGTGTCGACTTTGCGCTCACGTCGAGCTGCTATTGCCCTTCGCCGAACGGCAGGCCGTGCCTCGAATGCGATTCTTGCAGGATCAGGCTCAATGCGTTCGAGGAGCTGGGGTTGCACGACCCACTCCTCGACCGTTTCTTTGAGACCCCTTCCTAGATTCCGGAATCTCCGGGCTTGGAAGCGCATTCAAGGCCATAATTCTCCTACTTGTCTAACGCCCCTACGACTTTGATCGAGAGCGCCTTCGGCGTGCTCGCCAGCAAGCCTGGATTCATTGAGCGGCCCGATCAGCTTCAGCTTGCGCTCTTGATCTCCGACTGTATCGAGGGTAAGACTTCGGGCGCTTTTGAAGCTCCAACCGGGCTGGGCAAATCGCTGGCTGCGCTCATACCCGCCATTGCTCATGCCGTGGATAGCGGCAAGCGCACGGTGGTTGCCACTTATACGAACGTGCTCGCCGAACAGTATTGGAGGAAGGATCTACCGCTCGCGATGTCTCTTTTCGAGGGCCAACGGCCCAAGGCGCAGTTCCTGATCGGCAGGCAGCGCTACGCGTGTTTGACCGCGATGGAGGAGCTGCCCCGCGCGGAAATGAGCGCTTATAAGAACTCGGCCGAACTGGGAATTGAGGCCGAACTACGGTCGAGTGCTCGAAAGTTCGGGCGGGAGTTGACCGAACTCTGGCATAAAATGGCCGCGCCACCGGTATGCCCGGGGCGGCTCTGTGGCAACTACCAAAACTGCTACTATTACACGGCGAGGCGGGGGGCGGAGAAAGCGAGCCTCGTCATTACCAACCATAGCGTCGTGATCCAGGACGCCCTCTTGAAGAAGGCGTCGGAAGGTGAGCTTTCGATGCTGGGGGACTATGATTTTCTCGTCATCGACGAGGCCCACGACTTTCCCCAAGCGGCATTCAGTTCGCTCGAATTCGAGCTGAGCGAGCCTAAACTCGGCCTCATGGCGGCGATCTCCCAGCGTATGCAGGGCGCGCTTCAGCCGCTTTCCCTCGAGGCCGGCCGGCCGGGCGAGTGGAACGTTCTCTGCGACGGTTTTCGAGAGATTCTGACCGGATTCCAACGGAGAATGGGCGCCCATACCTCAGAGCTCGGCTCCGGAATCTTGAGAGCGACGCCGGCCGAACTGTTCCAACATCCGCAGGTTAAGGCGAGGTCCACCCCAGGTTCGGACGGATTGGCTAATCAGCTTGCGACCGAGATCTCTTCGGGCACGCTTCAGTTCGTTCGAAACGTGGAAGAGCTTCTCGGAGCTTGGCGGAAGGAGGGCGATATCTCCGCCACGCAAGCGGACGACGCGGCCGACGCCATTCACAACTATTGCATGTACCTGCGCGAGTTCGCGGTGGGTTGCCACATGCTCTTTGCCGAGGATGGCGACGACTATGGAGTGGGAGTCACCTACGTCGCGGGCGGCGGCCAGCGTGCAACCCTGGTGCGACGCGACGTAATCGGACTGATCGAGCCGTTGCGTGAGCTAATCTGGAGCAAAACGCCGAGCGTCTCGATGTCGGCGACCTTGGCCACCGACGGCAACTTCGATTTCTACCGAAGAATGACGGGAGCGACGCCCGATTTCGAAGAGATACTTCCTTCGCCGTTCGACTTTGCCAGTCAAGCCGCGTTATATTTGCCGAAGAATGGCGCGATTCCCGATCCGACGTTGGCGAGAAAGAACGGAACGGAGGACGAGTATTTCGACGCCATTGCCCTAGAGGTCAGCGAGATCATCGCGGCGGCGCGCGGTCGCACATTGGTGCTTTTTCACAGCAAGCGCGAAATGGAGGCGGTTCACCAGCGGGTCGTGGCTTCGCCCGAGCACCCGATCTACATGCAGTGGGGGGCCAGCGTTGGTTGGGTGGGCGAGCGCTTTAAGAAGGACATTCACTCGTCGCTCTTTGCGGTTCGATCCTTCTGGACTGGCTTTGACGCGCCTGGGGAGACGCTTTCGTGCGTGGTGCTCGTCCGGGTTCCGTTCGAGGTCCCGGTGGACCCTCCGGCGGTGGCGCGAATGGCTTGGCTGCAAACGCAAGGCCTGGACCCATTCGCCGCTTATTCGCTTCCGAACGCGAAGATGCTGATCCGCCAAGGGGCGGGAAGATTGGTGCGGTGTGCGAGCGACCAAGGGGTCATCGCCCTGCTCGACCCACGGGTTCGCACGAAGAATTACGGGGACGAGATTTTGGAGAACATGCCGAAGGGCATGCTCGTCTTCGACGAGATCGAGGAGGCGCTAGCGTCGGTTGGGCTAACTCCAACGCCAACTTAATAGTGCCAGTCGACGTCGAGAGCCTGTTTGGCATGGCGCTCGATGAACTCGCGCCTTGGCTCTACTTTTTCGCCCATCAGCCTTGAGAACATCCTTTCGATGTCGGCTTCGAACTCCTTTTTGAGCTCGACTTTGAGGAGCCGGCGGCCTTCGGGGGCCATGGTGGTTTCAGCCAGTTCGTCTGGGTTCATTTCGCCAAGACCTTTAAACCGGGTGATCTGAGGGTCCTTCTTCTTCTTGTGAGTCCTGACGATCTCGTCCCGCTCGGCCGCGTCGGCGGCGTAATAGCGCTCGTTGTTGCCGATCTTGACCACGTAAAGGGGCGGCTGCGCGAGGTACACGTACCCGCCGGCCACAAGTGGCTTCATATAGCGGTAAAAGAAGGTTAGCAGGAGGGTGCGAATGTGTTCGCCGTCCACGTCTGCGTCGGTCATGATGATGACCTTGTGATAGCGCAGTTTCGTGATATCGTAATCGGCGATCTCTCGTTCCTTTTTCTTGCCCTTGTCGCCCGCGAGCGAATAGGCCTTCAGGCCATTTGAACCGCCATTGCGTTCGCCGTTACCATTTCCGAGTTCAAGCGTTCCGTCGTCTTCGTCGGAATCGTCGGCTGATGCGCGCCCTAACGAGATGTCGATGCCGGTTCCAAGAGCAGAAATGAGGGCCTTGATTTCTTCATTGTCGAGCGCCTTGTCGATACGCGCGCGCTCCACATTCAGAATTTTTCCTCTAAGGGGCAGCACCGCTTGAGTGATACGGTCGCGGGCGCCCTTGGCAGAACCGCCGGCCGAATCGCCTTCGACGAGAAAGAGTTCGCACTTGGAGGCGTCCTTGCTCATGCAATCGCTGAGCTTGCCGGGCAATCCGAAGCTGTCCATCGAGTTCCCGCGGCGGATGCTTTCATTTGCTTTCCTCGCCGCTTCGCGGGCACGCTGCGCCAGAAGAGACTTATCCATAATGACCTTCGCCATCTTGGGATTCTCTTCAAAGAACTGGGTCAACCCATCTCCGACGAGTGAGTTGGTTAGGCCCTGGACCTCTGGGGTTACCAACTTGACCTTATCTTGAGAGTTGTAACTCGGGCTCTCGAGCCTGAGCGATATCACTGCCGTGAGACCCTCGCTGACGTCTTCCGAAGTGAAGTTCAAGTCCTTCTCTTTCAGGTAGCCCATCTTCTTCGCGTATGCGTTGATCGAGCGCGTCAGGGCCGCGTTGAAGCCGGAAACGTGGGTTCCGCCATCAGGATTGTAAATGTTGTTGGAGAACGCGAGAAGCGTCGTGTGGTAGGCGTCTGTGTATTGAAGCGCGGCCTCGATCTCGGTGCCGTCCTTATAGCGCTTGAAGTAGACGACGGGATGCAGATTGTCTTTTCCCTCGTTGAGGTCTTCCACAAGCTGGGGTATTCCGCGTTGGAAGAAGAACACCTCGCTCTCGTCCGTGTTCTGTTCATCGATGAACTCGAAACGAACCTTGGGGTTCAGGTATGCGAGCTCGCGCATCCGGGTCTTTATAATGTGCGGCTCGTAAGTTGTGTCGGTAAGAATCGTCTTATCGGCCAGCCAACGTACCAGCGTTCCGGTGCCTTCGGGCTTGCCAGGGATGACCTTGACCGGTTCCTCCGGCCGTCCTTCGTGGTAACGCTGAAAGTGGAGTTTGCCACCACGCTTGACGGTTGCTTCGAGCCATTCGGAAAGCGCGTTCGTGCAACTGACGCCGACGCCGTGTAGGCCCCCCGAAGTCTTATAACCGCCGCCGCCGAATTTGCCGCCCGCATGGAGCACGGTCATGACGACCTGGAGGGCGGACAGGCCGGTTTTCTCGTGAATGTCGACGGGGATGCCGCGCCCGTTATCCTCGACGCTCATGGAGTTATCCTCATGAAGGGTGACCACGATGTTGTTGCAGTAGCCGGCAAGGGCCTCGTCCACCGCGTTGTCGAGCACCTCGCGGAACATCTGGTGCAAGCCTTTGTGGCCGTTGTCGCCAACGTACATCCCAGGGCGCTTACGAACCGCCTCGAGGCCCTCGAGGACCTGGATTTGATCGGCATTGTAATCGCCGAGAACCTTGGAGGTGAGCTCTTCGATTATCTTTAACTGATCGTCGCTCGTATCTGGCGTTTTTGGTGACGGATCCTGTTCGGGGGATGATTCTTCAGGCATGGGTTAACTAGCTCGATGAGGCCGTTCGAAAGGGCGGAAAATGGGTGATCCCAGCAGAAATCTGCTACCGCTAGAGTATCAAGAGTATACCTTAAGGGACGGTTCCGACAGGTTCGGCGATTCCCCCTGCTGGCATAATGATCACGTGGACCTTTACAAGTCGGTCTTACGGCCCTTGCTCTTCAAAGTGGACCCCGAAACCGTTCACGAGTGGGCCCTCAAAATGGCCTCCAAGGGACTCATTAAGGAGCAGAGGGCGGTCGACTACACGGCCCTCGAACAGGAGTTCTTTGGGGCCAAATTCAAGAATCCGCTTGGGTTAGCTGCCGGTTTCGACAAGAACGCAGTCGCCCTGGGCCAGTGGGAAGCAGCGGGCTTTGGATTTGTCGAAATCGGCACCGTAACTTACCACCCACAAGAGGGGAATCCTAAGCCGCGCCTGTTCCGATTACCCGACGACCAAGCTCTGATCAACCGCCTAGGGTTCAACAATACCGGGGCGGTGCAGATGCGTGAAAACATCTCTTCGACCCGCTGCGAAATCCCCTACGGGATCAATGTGGGAAAGTCCTACGTGGCGCCCCTCGAGAAGGCGGGCGAAGACTACAAAAAGACCTTCGACACTCTTCGGGGCTGTGGCAGCTATTTCGTGGTCAACGTTTCCTCGCCCAACACGCCAGGGCTACGCACGCTCCAGGAGAAGGACAAACTGACCGAGGTCCTCCGGGCGATCCGGGATGTGGCGCCTGTCGTGCCGCTCTTCGTCAAGGTGGCGCCGGATCTCGAGCTCACCGCAGTGGACGAGATCATAGAAGTCGCTATAAACATGAGGTTGACGGGGCTCATCGCTACGAACACGACGATAGGTAGAGCGGGGCTGACGACTCCCTCCAACGAGACCGGCGGCCTTTCGGGCCGGCCGTTGCGGGCGCTTTCCGAGAGGATGATCGCGCATATCGCTAAGAACTCGAACGAGCGCCTATTGCTGATCGGCGCTGGTGGCATCTTCAACGGCGAGGATCTTTACCGCAGGATTTCACTCGGCGCGCACCTGTGCCAGGTTTATACAGGCTGGGTTTACGGCGGCCCGAACATGGTGGTGGACACGCTCGCCGAACTCGTATCCCTGATGGAAGCGCGAGGGTTCAAGGACCTTCAGGCTTTGAGAGGGACGGGGCTCTGAGTCTTTGAGTCATTGAGTCATTGAGTCTTTGAGGGGAGTCAGGTCTGACGGGTCTGACCTGTCCGACAAGTCCGACAAGTTCGAGTCCCCTAGCCTAACTCAAAGACTCAAAGACTCAAAGACTCACGCCGCCTTCTTCAACTCGTTCCAATGGGTGCAGGCGTTTCGTCCGGCCGCTTTGGATGCGTAGAGAGCCTTGTCGGCGGCGGCGATCAGGACGTCTGGGGCTGACAGGTCCTTGTCCATGGTTGCCACGCCGAAGCTTGCCGTGACCTGGCGATTCGGCCACACTGCGTTTTCGATCGCGGATCGCATCCGTTCCGCGGCGAGATTCGCTCCGTCGACGTCGGTGGCGGGAAGGATCACGACGAACTCCTCGCCTCCGTAACGGGCAACCAGATCGGACTCCCGGCTGCACGCCAAAAGAAGCTGTGAGAAGTGCTTCAACAGCGCGTCACCGGCCGGGTGGCCGAAGCTGTCGTTGTATTTCTTGAAGTTGTCGACGTCGATAAGCACGATGGAAACAGTCCCGCTTTCTCGTTCGGCCCTCCGAACGTCGCGGGCGAGCGCTTCCTGGAACGAGCGGTGGTTGAACAGGCCGGTGAGACCGTCTTGTCTGGCCAGCGACTGTAGCCTGTCGTTGGCCTCCTGAAGCTCCCATTTCTGCTGCTCGATGGCCACGCTGTATTCGTTGATGCGCGTGAGGTGCTCTTCGATCTTCTTTTCGTATTCCTTCTGGGCGGTCACGTCGACACAGGCGAAGATGGCGCCGTTCACTTGCCCGTTTGCCCCGTGAACGGGGAAGGTGCTGCAAAGGTAGAACTTCGAGACCCCGTCCCCGGTGCAGGCCAAGGATATCGATCTGAAGGACTTGCCTTTAAAAACTTGCTCTGTCATCTCGCGCAGCTCATTAGCCTCATGAACCGGGTTTAGTAGATCGTACAACTTGATGCCGAATAGCTTCGTGGCGTCGCCAAACATCTCCTCGCTCGCCCTGTTCCACTCCATAACCGCGCCGCTCGCGTCGTACCCGAGGCATGCGATGGGCAGGCCCTGGAAAAGTTCCTCGAATCTTTTGGCGGCGCCTTCGATCCGCATATTGGCCGCCTCTAGGCCAGAGGTCACACCTTGGAGCGTTTCCAGATTTCCGAGCAGTTTCTCGATTTCTTTAGAAAGCCGCAGCGTTTCGATTTCGGTATCGGATCCCGCCGATTCCAGCCGGTCATGGTGATCTCTGAGCGCGCGGATGGCCGGCCAAAAGAGATACCGGGTCTCCAAAGCGAGTGCGAGAACGGTAAACGCACCGACTCCGAGCTGAACGAGCCATTCGGCGCCGGCGGCGATAACGAGAAAGGTGGAGACGGCAACGGTCGCCAGAGCGGCGCCATAGGCGCGGCTCAGCGGGGCGAAATGCTCGCTCCTCCTGCCTTTCCCTTTTCCCACTATTGCGCCACCAAATCCATCATTCATTGTCGGCATTGCACGCGCTCAAAATAACGGGTTCAATTTGTATTCGGCACCAACCCGATCTTAGGAAGAGGCGCGCAAGCCACCGATAGTTGCCCTCGCCCCCTAAGGCCCAACACCCGACTCCCAACACCCAACACCTAAGGCCCAACGTGTTGCCTCAAAACAAAACGTAACTTTCCGTGACCCGTTGCCTCAAAACAAAATGTTACTTTGCATGCTTGTAAAGTTCGTCCCTCAGCCTTGAGATCTGCTTGGCCACTTCGCCGGGTTTGAT